>WBZY01000126.1_pt1 | contig 77590 bp, 85 predicted proteins | sample 5204191 | NCBI WGS metagenome assembly WBZY01 (sample SAMN12344363, study PRJNA552823) | activated sludge metagenome | biome: Activated sludge suspended growth; feature: Anammox Sidestream; material: Wastewater; isolation source: activated sludge from anammox sidestream of wastewater treatment... | reverse complement strand
GGGATTGAATCACTACTGAACGTGTCCAGCGCGAGCACGTCAAATTTTTGCGAATGTCCTTCCGCGAGTTCTCGTTCAAGCGAAATGCGCGCGTCGCCAGGGACCATCGTCACATCCGCCGCGCTGTCGCGGACGAAAGAGAAATATCCGCCCTGCCCCTCCGCCAATTGGATGACAACGGGATTGATTTCGTACAAGCGGTAAACATCGCCAGGCTGACCATACGCGGCGAGAGTCCCAACGCCCACGCCCAACATCCCGACCCGAATCCCTTTCCCATATTTCGGATGATTCAGAATCGCCAGCCCCACCCCGCTATCGCGGACGTAGTAAGTTGTCGGCACGTCGCGCAATGCGGCGGCGTTGAATTGCAATCCATGCGTTGTGACGCCATGTGACATGATAAGCGCAGACTCGCCCGAACCCTCAACAAGCGTTTCTCGTACGCGGATCACGCCATAGAAATTCCGCTGGGAAAACAACGCGCCTGAATGGAAATTACTCAAAAGCGATAACATCACCGTGACCAGAGTGAAAACGGTGAACACAAACCTTGCCATCTTTGTCGCCCTGAGTTGCGCCTCACGCCGCGCGGGGTTTCTACTTTCTTGCACAAGAGACTCTTCGCTCGCGAAGAATCGCTCGCTCAGAGTGACACGGTTCCCACGAATTATGGTCAACACGATGGCAATCGTCATTGCCAGACCGACGAAGAACTCCCAATAGCCGTTGAAAATCAAAGGGGCGATCAGGCTGACGAAGAGTCCGCCGAACGCGCCGCCGAGGGAGACCATCAAGTAGAACGTGGTCAGATGGTCGGCGTCGGGGCGGAGCAGATATAACTCGCCGTGACACACCATGCAGGCGGCGAACAGTAACAGGCAATAGGCGAGGATCTGCCAATACACGTGCAGAGCCGTAACGTTGAGCATGACGAACAACGTCAACGCGACTGAGACGATGAACAACGACGCATAAAATTTCCGATGATAGCCGCGCTCGCCCGAGAAGGTCAGGATGAACGAAAGCAGGTAAATGGTCAACGGCAGAATCCACAAAAACGGAATGACTGCCACCTCTTGTGAAATTTGATTGGTGACCGAAAGCAAAAACAGCGACGCGGTCGCGCTTAGCGCGATCCACAGCGCGAACAAGGCTGGGGATGAGCGTCCGCTTGAGGCGGGCGAATCAACTTCCACTGGAGAAAGAAGCGGAGCGCGTCCAGTTCGAATCGCGATCGAGATGGCGAAGAGTCCAAAAAGCGAAAATCCGATTGCCCACAGCCATCCTTGCGAACGAAGCGACAACCACGGCTCGATCAACACGGGGTAGGCAAGCAAGCCGAGCAGTGATCCGAGATTCGAAAGCGAATACAGGCGCGCATAGGAACGATTCAAAAATGCGCGGCTGAACCATGCTTGCATGAGCGGACCGTTCGCGGCGAGGATGAAATACGGCAAGCCAACAGAGGCGAGAAGTAATTTGAAAATGTCGAGGACGGGAAATGAAACGTCGTTTGGTTTCCAACTCGAATCGGGCGTGATGGGCGAAGTCCACACGAAGGAAAACACAACGAGCGCCGCAATCGAAAAAAGAATCAACGCAATGTGAATTTGAGTTTGGAGTTTTGAATTCACGCGGCGGATGAGCCAATAGGCGTAGGCGTATCCGCCAGTGAGCAAAACTTGAAAGAACAACATCGTCGTTGACCAAACCGCGGGCGCGCCGCCAAACCACGGCAAGATGAATTTACCGATCAACGGTTGGATTTGAAAAAGAAGAAATGCCGAGAGGAAAATGCTAACGCCGAAAAGAGGCATGGTTTTGTAGCCAACAAATTTTCTTGCGCCACATTGTACAACACAGATGAGTTTCATGTACAATTACGAAATGCGCACACTTGAAATTCTCACACCGATCCTGCTCGCAGTTCATTTGTTATGGCGCGCGCCGCGCCCAATGCCGATTCGATTCCTGCCCGTCGCGACGCTCGCGCTTATTTTGATTCATTTCGCAACGGAGGGCTATCGCTGGCAGATGATTCCACTGTACGCGCTGACCGTGATTTTGAGCGGACTCGCCCTCTTCAATGTTGACGTAAAGCCAATCGCTTCCATCCTGACCTTCGTCCTGCTCGCGCTTTCCTCGGCGCTCCCCATCCTTCTGCCTGTTCCCCGCATCGCCGACCCCAGCGGACCCTACGACGTCGGCACACGAATCTACGAACTGATCGACGACTCGCGCCGTGAAATCTATTCAAACAAAGACGAAGCGCGTCGGTTCATGATTCAAATTTGGTATCCGTCTAAAATTGTTTCGTCCGCCCAGCGCGCGCCGTGGATGGCAGATGCAAAAATTTACGCGCCCGCCATCGCCGATCATATTCATTTGCCGTCGTTCTTTCTCGATCACCTCGCGCTGGTAAAAATCCCTGCCTCCAAAGACACGAAAGTCGCCGAAGCGGATACGCCATTTCCTGTGATTTTATTTTCACACGGCTGGCAAGGATTCAACGCGCAAAACACTCAGCAAGCGCTCGAACTCGCAAGCCACGGATTCGTTGTGGTCGGCGTGCAACACACCTACGGCGCGGTCGTCACCGTTTTCCCGAATGGCGACGTGGCAATGAATAACCCAAATGCCCTGCCTCCCGACGAAATGCCCACCGACGAATACGAAATCATTGCCCGTAAGCTGGTCAACCAATGGGCGGGCGATTTGGGATTCGCTCTCGACTTCTTGAAATTACAAAATGAAGATGTCGCAAGTCCGTTCTTCGAAGCGCTCGACCTGAGCCGCGTCGGCGTGTACGGACATTCCACAGGCGGCGGCGCGGCAATCCAATTCTGCGGAACCGATCTACGCTGTGTCGCCCTCCTCGGCATGGATCCATTCATGCGCCCCGTATCCAATGAAGTGATAGACAGCGGCGTGACGCAACCATCCTTTTTCATGTTCAGCCAAGTGTGGGCAGACGAGTTGGACAGTCGCAACAACGAGTTGTTCAATCGGTTTTATCCGAACGCAAAAGATTCGTTTGGCGCTATTTCGATTGACGGCACGGCTCACTACGATTTCACCGACATGCCCCTGCTTTCGCCTCTTGCTCCTCAATTGGGATTAAAGGGGCCGCTCAACGGCAAGACAGTGACGACGATTGTCAACGATTATCTGCTCTCGTTCTTCGAGCTCACCCTCAACGGGAACGCGAGCGACCTCTTCGGTGTACAACCTAATAAATTTCCCGAAGTGAAGCGAATCAAGTAGGAGCAAACCATGGACACAAAACCCGCCCTAGCCGCGTCTCATGTTCAAGAATTTGTCGGTAACGCGCACAGCGACCTGAACCGCGTGAAGGAATTGCTCGCACAGGAGCCAGCCCTCGTCAATGCGACGTGGGATTGGGGCGGCGGCGACTTTGAAACCGCCCTCGGCGCCGCGTCTCACATGGGGCGACGCGACATCGCCGAGTTTTTACTGGATCACGGCGCGCGTCTCGACATTTTTGCCGCGGCAATGCTTGGTAAGCTCGAAGTCGTCAAAGCCGCGCTCAGCGCTTACCCGAATGCGATTAACACGCCAGGTCCACATGGCATTCCATTGATAACTCACGCCAAAGCAGGCGGCGATGAGGCAAAAGCGGTGTTGGAATTTCTTCAAGAACATTAGAATTGACAACGAATCTACGTGAACACAACCTACAAACGTTATCATGCGCATTTCCACCGCACGGGGACGAGCCCTCGTGCTATTCATACGAAGCTCCGCTACGCGGGGCTAATCCGCTTTCAGCGGATTTGGTAAGAATAGCCCGACGGTTTATCGTCGGGCGGCTCAAACAGGGGAAAATCAACAGGAATTTTAGGATCTCATCGTCTGCCTTTTAATCGCAACCTGAAAAATTCTCTCCAAAAACAGATCGTGCCCGCCTGAATCCCACGAGATCGGAAGATCGGCATGACTGCGGTCATTGGGTCCGTAATATAAGATTCCGCAATTGGGATTGATTTCGAGAATCACGATCTCGCCGTTCGGTCGCACTCGAAAATCAATGCGCGCGTAGCCGTTCCCTTGCATCGCAAGGAAGAATTGACGCGTAACCTCTTGAATCCGAGCGGCGAGAGAGTCGTCTTCCAAGCGAACGACGTGCACTCCCCAGTCATACCACTTGGCGGCTTCGTGCAAAAACGTCTCGCCTTCGGGGAATAAAACTTCTACTGGTTGATAAATAAACGGTAAAGATGAATCGTCCGCATTTTCGACCACAAGACAAGACATCTCCCGTCCCTCAATAAACTCCTCTACTCGCGCCGAGCCATATTCCGCTGAAGTTTTCTCGAACTGCGCTTGCAATTCTTCAAAATTCATCACGCGCGACTCTTTGGTCAACCCCGCGCTGGCAAAACTGTTCGGATGCTTGACAATCAACGGGAATAAAAGGTTTTTCGCTTGTTTCAAGTCTTCAGCAGATTCGGCATGGAATCCACGCGCAAAGGCTAATCCATGCGCCTCTGCCGCCGCTTGCATTTCTTCCCGCGTGGATTTGTAAAACTTCGCTTCTGCGCCCGTAAACGGAAGATTCAACTCTTCGAGCGCTTGCACAAAGCGTAATCCCGAATTTTCCTTTTCATCGTGCCCTTCGTAAATATTCAACCACACATCGTACTGTCGCGTGCGCGCCAACTCGCCGATAAACTCGACGATCGGCGGCTTGACCGTCACATAATCCCAATCATGATTTTTCAAATGGATAGCGGGATTGAACTCTTCAATGACCTCGTCGGTCAGCAGGCAGACACGCATACAGCCTCAGCGCGCCGCGCGCATCTGCTGTCTCAGCTTCGCCACGCGGAACATACGATCGAAGAAAACTTTGTAACCGCCTTCGTCATACAGAATCATAAAATCGGCGGGACCGAACTCATCGGGGCGAAGCATGATCGCGGGGTTCGGGTTGATCTCAAGGATGAACATCTCGCCGCGCTCATTCATCCGCACGTCGCAACGACCGTAACTCACTGCGCCGATGGCTTTATACATCCGCACGCCGATATCTTGCAGGCGCGAAATAAGCTCAGGGTCTGTGACACGCGCAAAGTTGAAAGGAAGCGACGTGTCCCACTTCACCACCGTGTGCCAAAATTCTTCACCAGGCGGAAAGACCAGTTCCGTCGGCGGATACGCGATCGGTTTGCTGAAATCATCGGGGTTATCCACGATCAACACATTGAACTCCCTGCCGACGATGAACTCCTCCATGCGCGCCGCGCCGTATTCTTTGCAAACCCGCTCCACTTGGACGAGAACTTCCTCCAACGAATCGCAACGCGACTCTTTGATCATGCCCGTGCTACCGTAACTTTGCGGATGCTTGACCATGATCGGATATCTCAGCGACTCAACCAAACGCTTCGCTTCGTCCTTCGAGTTGACTCGGTAACCTTTGGCGAACCCAACCCCGTGCGCGTCCGCGGCGGCTTGCATCTGCTCGCGTGTTGGGTCGAAGAACGTCGAGTCCGCGCCTGTGAAGGGAAGGTTCAACGCCTCCAGCGCTTGGACAACTTCGATGGCTTCATATCCCTCTTCGCCCATATCGCTCTTCTCATACCCCTCGCACAGATTGATGTACACGTCGAACTCATTCCGCGCCTCAAGCGCGCGCAGCGTACCCATGATCGGCTTCTTCATGGTGACAAATTCCCAATCGTAGCCTTCCATGAATTGTGTCGGGTTGAAGTCTTCGATTTTTTCATCGGAGAGAATACAAATTCGCATGAATCACCTCGTTATGTCGTTGCGAGTGGCGCCTCGGCGCCACGAAGCAATCTCCTCATAAAACCAAATCTCTTTATCGTGTTGGAGATTGCTTCGACCCCGCCTCGCGGGGTAGAAGCAATAACATGATGATTCATTATCGCACAAATTACAAAAGCAAAACCAATTTATTAAGGATATGCAACGCGTACCGAACGTATAATCCAATTATGAATCGCAAAAACTCATCTATGATATTTCTTGTTCTCGGTCTCGCATTTCTCTCCATCGGGTTAGCAACCGACAACACCGCCTTCTCGTGGATTGCAATTGCGTTTGTCGTATTGTCTCTCGTGATGGGTGGAAGGTGGATGAGACCGAGAAAGTAGGGACACAGCGAAACGATTCTCCGCCAAAGTCAATAACGGACTCGCTGTGTCCCTACTTTTAGAATCTTCGATTCAATTATTTTGTCTCCGTCACCTTCCGAATCGTACGCGGCTGTTCGGCATCATACCCCTTCGCCAACGTAAGATGATACGCAAACAACTGGGCGGGTAGAATGCTCACGAGCGGCGAGAGCCATTCAGGGACCTCGGCGGGAATCGTCAACGGAACTTGAGCCAGCGCCAATGCGTGTTTGTCGTTCGAGATCACAACCAGCTCCATTGCGATGATGTTATCAGGCTTCTCTGTCTACTGAAATACACGCAGTCGACTCAGCATGTACATGTGACCAGCGATCCAGTGAAGCAACCCTTGACAATTTTTAGGGTACAGGGATAAAATAATTTAGGTAAACCTAAATTATTTTATGAACCCACTCCAAATTACAGGTCTCGCGGCAATTCTAGGCGCATTCATCTATGCCATTGGCGATGTATTATTGCTGGCGAGCAAAATCAACATTGACGAATATCCTAAACTCAAACCGTTTACGAAGTTGTTATCCGACGCAGAAAAAATGGTTGCCATCTCCCCTAGCCGCATGATATGGGGCGCGCTGCTTGGAGTATTTGCAACCCCGTTGGTAATCGCAGGCTACTGGCAAATATATCAAGGCTTGAGGGGCGGGAATCCGTCCACGGCGCTAACAGCCGTCCTGTTGTTCGGAATCGCATCCACCATTGGCGCGTTCGTCCACGGTAGTTTTTATTACATGGGCGAATATGTGCATGCATTAAATCGAGTAGATGAAGAGTCGCAAGCGGCAATCGCCGAAATGATCGAACGTCACAAAAAAGTTTTGATCGCCGCCTACGCGCCGCTTCTTCTCATGATCGTGATCGCCTCGATCTTGTTTTCCATTTTGGTGGCTTCGGGAGCGACATCTTTCCCAAGCTGGATGATTTTTATCAACCCCGTCACATTGACGATTGCATGGCTGCTCCTCAAACGCGTCCTCCCCAGATTTATCACCGACGCAACGGAAGGCGCAGGCTTCAACATTGCTTTCATGGCGTTCTTTGCTTGCACAACAATTGTGCTTTGGAATTCATAATGAAACCATCCACCTCCACTCAAGACTATCTCAAAACGATCTACGAATTGACCGAAAACGGCTCCCCTGCCAGTACCAACGATCTGGCGCGCGAACTGAACGTCAAGCCTGCCTCGGTCACAGGCATGATTCAAAAATTAGCCAGCGAGAAACCGCCGCTGCTTGAATATCAAAAACATCAGGGTGTGACGTTAACTTCAGCGGGAAAAAAAGCCGCGCTCGAAGTGATTCGCCATCATCGCCTGCTGGAAACGTGGCTCGTCCAAACGCTCGGCTATTCATGGGACGAAGTGCACGAGGAAGCGGAGCGACTCGAACACGTGATTTCGGAAGATTTCGAACGACGCATCGCCGCCGCTTTGGGGCACCCGCTTCGGGACCCGCATGGCGAGTTGATTCCCACCGCCGACCTGAAGATGCCAGCGGACAATTCGACCCCCCTTTCCGCCTTACGAAAAAATCAAAGCGGAAAAATCTTATGCATCAAAGGAGCAGACGCGGAATTACTTCGTCACCTTGAAGGGCTTGGCTTGACGCCAAACGCGATCGTCGAAACTACGGAGTACTCCCCCTTCGACAATAATTTAACCGTCAAAGTCGGCGGCAAAACACATGTGCTGGGGCTGAACATTACAAACAAAATTTTTATCGAAGAACAAAGAAAAGGATAAAACCATGAGCGAAACTATTTTCCGCATTGTAGCCGCAGTGATTCTACTGACCGGCATGGGCATCTCATTTTATTTCCGCATAAAAGCAGATAAAGCAACGGGCGAAAAAATTTCACGCAGCGTAGACGGTTCCGTGATGATGAATGTCATCCGAATTGGCGGGCTGATTCTTTGGCTAAGCCCGTTTGTGTATTTGATCAACCCGGCATGGATGGCTTGGTCGAAGGCTGGCTTACCCGAAGGAGTCCGCTGGCTTGGCGTTGGCATTGGAGTCGTTGGCGTCTTTGGAATTTACTGGCTATTTAACAGTATCGGCACAGGCATCACTCCCACCAGCGCCACGCGCAAAGAGCATAAACTCGTCACAACCGGGATTTACCGTTACATTCGACATCCGCTGTACACATTTGGCGCATCCATGTTCGTTTCGTTTGGCATGATGGCAGATAATTGGTTTATTGCCTTATTGGGAATTCTGACGTTTATTGCCATGGCAATCCGCACGCCCAAGGAGGAAGCCAACCTGGTCGAAAAGTTTGGCGACGAGTACCGCGCATACATGAAGCGGACCGGGCGTTTTCTCCCGAAACTATTCTAAGAGAGCGCTTTGAAAATCACAATTTCACCACAGATGAACACGGATAAATTGTGATTTTTGATGAACGTCTTCGAAAAAATCGCCATTAAATCCTTTTTTATCTGCGTTTATCTGTGGTTAAAAACCAAATTTCAAAACATTGTCTAAAACGCACGCCAAGAGGCATTCATGAATTCCAAACTTTCACGCAGAGATTTTCTCAAACTCGGAGGCGCCGGGCTGGCAACCGCCGCCGGAGCCATCGCCCTCGTCAACAACGCCAGCGGCAAAAGACAAGACCATAAAAATCACTTCTTGCAACCGCCTACGCAAATGGATCACGGCGAAGGCTTGCCCGGCGCGGGCGATGTTGATCATGAAAGGAACGGCTTCGATCCCGGCGAAATCCTGTACGACTTCGATTACGGGACGGTATCCACGCTCCCCAACGGACAGACTTTGCGCGAATACGAAATATCCGTCGTCAACAAAAATATCGAGGTTGTGCCGGGCATCGAATTCCCCGCGTGGACCTACAACGGACGCATTCCCGGTCCCACGTTACGTGCCACAGAAGGCGACCATATCCGCATCACGCTGAAAAACAAAAGCAATCATCCGCACTCGATGCACTTTCACGGGTTTCACCCAGGCAACATGGATGGCGTGCCCGGCTCCGGTCCCGGCGGGATGATCGAGCCCGGAGACGAATTCGTCTATGAATTCGACGCCGAGCCGTTTGGCTTGCATCTCTATCACTGTCACGTTTTCCCGCTCGCGCGCCACATCGCCAAAGGACTCTACGGCGCGTTTGTCGTTGACCCGAAAGGCGGCAGACCGCCAGTGGACAAAGAAATGGTCATGGTGATGCACGGCATCGACATTGACTTCGACGATGCCAACGATTTCTATGCCGTCAACGGCATTCCGTTCTATTATCAAAACCATCCCATCCAGATCAAAGTCGGCGAGAAGATTCGCATCTATCTCGTAAACATCCTCGAGTTCGATCTGATCAACTCGTTCCACTTGCACGCAAATTTTTTCAACTACTACCCAACAGGCACAAGCCTCACGCCGTCCGAGTTCACCGACACGATCATTCAAGGTCAGGCACAGCGCGGCATACTGGAATTCACTTACAAATATCCCGGCATGTACATGTTCCACGCACACGTGACGGAGTTCGCGGAACTCGGCTGGAACGGGATGTTCGAGGTCGCCGCGTAGGCGGAGGATAAAGTCGCCATGCCGAATCAAATTTCCCCTGAGATGAAGAATCGGTTCTCTTTCCGGACCTTCATCCTGCTCCTCCTCCCCATCGTTCTCCTCACGGGAGTCATCTTCCTCTTCTTGCAAACCGGCGGCGGACTCGACCTCGACGCGCCCGTGCCGATCGAAGACCTGACCATCGAGCGCTATCGCCTCGACCGCGGGCGGATCGAATTTTACGTGCAGAACACGGGACCCGAGCCGCTCACTGTGGCGTCCGTCATCATCAACGAAGCCGTTATGCCGTTTGAAGTGACGCCGTCGACAGAAATTCCACGTTTGGGCAGAGCCATCGTCAGCGTGCAATACGCCTGGACGGAGGGCGAGGCATACGCCGCGCGCATCTTTACCGGCAACTCCGTTCCATTCGACGTGGAGATCCCGGTGGCATTCGTCACGCCTGAACCCGAAGCGAAAACTTTTTGGGGCTTCACATTGATCGGTTTATACGTCGGCGTGATTCCAATTTTCCTCGGCATTTTTTGGTTGCCGGCGCTACGCACACTTCGCAAAGAGTGGATGACTTTTTTGCTTGCCGTCACCGTGGGCTTGTTGATCTATCTCGGCATTGACACATTGAACGAAGCCTTCGAGCAAACAACGGAACTGGCTGGCACATATCAAGGCATTGGCTTGATCGGGATCGGCGCCGTTGCAACCTATCTGCTTTTGGATTTGGTCGGCAAGACAGGCTCAAACGATAGAAACGAGCCCGCATCAAGACTTTCGGTTGCATGGAAGATCGCTTTGGGAATCGGGATTCACAATCTCGGTGAAGGACTTGCCATCGGCGCGGCGTATAACGTCGGCGAAATTGCGCTTGGGACTTTCCTTGTTGTCGGCTTCATCATCCAAAACATCACCGAGGGGCTGGGAATCATCGCGCCGATCTTGAAAGACAAACCCAACCTTTCGCAACTGGCGTGGCTCGGACTTGTGGGCGGTGCGCCAGCCATCCTCGGGGCATGGATCGGCGGCTTCGCTCCTTCTCCATTTTTAGCGGTTTTATTCCTCGCCATCGGCACGGGAGCGATCTTTCAGGTGGCTGTCGAAATTTGGAAAATGATTCAAAGAGATAATGCGGACCGTCTCGCGCCCGCAATGACCTTCAGCGGCGTGCTGATCGGCATGTTGATGCTTTGGGCAACCGGGCTGATCATCAAATAACGTCTAAAACCTGAAAGAACAATCCGTCACGTCGGCACCGTTCGGAGCCGCTCCGACCGACGCGACGCGCAAGGAACACAAATAGTATACAAAATATTCTATAAGCAAAGAAGCCAACAATGAAAAAACATACACAAAACTCACTTTCTGAAGTTCATGAATCGGTGATCGTCCCACCCAAGGTTTCATCGTGGAGACGCTGGCTGGCGATCACGGGACCGGCGTTAATGGTCTCGGTCGGATATATGGACCCGGGCAACTGGGCGACCGACATCGCCGGCGGCAGTCGTTACAGTTACGCGTTGATCTGGGTGCTGTTGATGTCGAACTTGATGGCGATTCTCCTGCAAAGTTTGGCGGCACGGTTGGGAATTGTCAGCCGCCGCGACTTAGCGCAGGTCTGCCACGAGGATTACCCGCCCATCGTCAACATTCCGCTGTACATTTTGGCAGAGGTCGCCATCACCGCCTGCGATCTGGCGGAGGTGATCGGCTCCGCAATTGCACTGCAACTACTCTTTGGGATTCCGCTTTTTTACGGCGTGATCCTCACCGCACTGGATACGTTCCTGCTTTTACTACTTTCGCACGCGGGCATTCGCAAACTCGAAAGCGTGGTCGTCTCGCTGGTTGGGACGATCGGCGTGGCGTTCTTCATTGAGATCTTGCTGGGCAAACCAGACTGGAGAGGCATCGTCCACGGCTTCGTCCCCTCCCTGCCCGACGCCAGCGCGTTGTACATCGCCATCGGCATTTTGGGCGCGACAGTGATGCCGCACAATTTATATCTGCACTCGTCGCTCGTGCAAACCCGCAAGATCGGACGCGACCGTGAAGAAGTAAAAAAGACTCTGCGCTGGAACACGATCGACACTTCCCTGTCGCTCAATATCGCCTTCTTGATCAACGCGGCGATTCTGGTGATGGCGGCTTCGGTTTTTCACAGGAACGGTTACTTTGAAGTGGCGGAGATTCAAGACGCGCACCGTTTGCTCGAGCCGTTGCTCGGGGCATCCATCGCGCCGATCGCGTTTGCCATTGCGCTCCTCGCGTCGGGACAAAGCTCCACCATCACCGGCACGCTCGCGGGTCAAATTGTGATGGAAGGCTATCTCAATCTGCGGATTCGTCCCTGGCTGCGCCGCCTGATCACCCGCTTGCTGGCTGTAGTTCCAGCGATCTTGGTCATTGCCTATTACGGCGAGAATTCCACAGGCGCGATGCTGGTGTTGAGTCAAGTGATTCTCTCGTTGCAACTTCCGTTTGCGATCATCCCATTGATTCATTCTGTGGCGGATAAAAAACGCATGGGCGAGTTCGCCATCGGACGCAAGATTCAAGCGCTGGCATGGATCGTGGCAGGTATCATCTTGGCGCTGAACATCAAACTGATTGTGGACCAGATCGGCGCGTGGATTGCCGAAGCGGGAGAGGAAGCCTGGCTGATCGAAATAACGGTTATTCCTCTCACACTTGGGCTGGGACTTCTACTCCTATACGTCATCCTCCAGCCGTGGTTACGCCAGCAAAGCGGATTAAGAATCGGTAGCATCCATCGTCAAGCGGCGCTGAACGGCGTAAAGATTCAACGACCCGCGCCTTATAAACGGATCGCCGTCGCTTTGGATTTTTCAGGGAAGGACGAGAAATTGCTTGCTGAAAGTTTGCGCTTCGTTGACAAAGCAAAAACCAAATTAACGCTACTGCACGTGGTGGAAAGTCCGGTGGCGAGAAGGCTCGGCACGGAGGGCGAAGATTCGGAAACGCTGGCAGACCGGGAACGATTGGAAACGTTGTCTCAAATGATGCGTGACCACCAAGTGAAGACCGATTGGCAGATCGGAAGCGGAGAACCCGCCGCAGAACTGGCGAAGATGATCAACGAGTCGAACATAGAAATGGTGCTCGTCGGCGGGCACGGACACTCGGGCGTTTCAGACCTGATTCACGGAACGGTCATCAGCGACCTGCGTCACCACATCAAAGCCAGCGTGGTGATCGTGCCTATGAGCGAATAGGAATTACAGGAAAACTCTGCATTGACAGAGTTTTCCTTTCAAGATAATATATGAACACTTGCTCATATATTCAGAGGAAACATGCCGCTCAACGAACTCAAAGCCATTCAACTCGCCGAGCTCTTCAGCGCCCTCAGCGACGCCAGTCGCGTACGCATCATCTCCACGTTGCTTGAAAACGAGATGAACGTCAGCGAGATTGCCGAGAAAACGGGCATGAGCGAATCGGCGGTTTCGCATCAATTGCGCGGACTGCGTCAAATGAAACTGATTCGCGGCAGGAAATCAGGCAGACAGGTTTTTTATTCGCTGGACGACGACCACGTCCAGAAACTTTATCTCATGGGCTTGGACCATGTAAAACACGGGTAACGAAAAGGAAAACATGGAAAACACAATTGAATTGGACATTCCGCTCTTGTTGCCAGGAATTGAAAACGAAAAGGATGAATGCCTAAATCGGCTCGAAACTTCTTTTCAAAATCACAAAGGCATCCTGCGCGCACACCTCGAGCGTGAAAAATCGCCCGTAGATTTGTGCCTGCACTATGACCCCAATCTGCTGAGTCTGACGGAAGTCAAACGGATTGCCCAACAAGCGGGAGCGAAGATCATCAATCGTTTTCATCACGACTCGATCGCCATCGAAAACATGGACTGTTCGGATTGCAGTCTGGTCATCGAACACAGCGTCGGTCGCATGGACGGCGTGCTGAGCGTCAACGTCAACTACCCCACCGAAAAGATGTGGGTCGAATACGACTCGCAAAAGATCACTCGCTCGCACATCGAAAAACGAGTCCGTTCGTTGGGGTACCAAATTCCGCTGAACGGTATGCAAGCCCGCATACAAGAAAACCGTGAACTGATATTTAGCCTGCTTTCGGGTTTGTCCTTGCTGATCGGCTGGCTGGGAGAATCGTTCTTCAGCTTCCCTTCTATTCTCAGCCTTGGTTTCTACATCGCCGCGTATGTCTTGGGCGGCTGGGATATTTCACGTCACGCCTGGCACGCGTTACGGGAAAAACATTTCGACACCGACGGCTTGATGATCGTCGCGGCAATCGGCGCGGCGTTCCTTGGCGAATTTGCCGAAGGCGCGTTGCTTCTCTTCTTGTTCAGTCTTGGTCACAGTTTGGAAGAACGCGCCCTCAACCGCGCTCGAAAAGCCGTCAGCGCGTTGGGCGAGCTCACGCCGAAAACTGCCTTGGTGAAACGCGACGGCAAAGAACAGGAAGTTCCTGTCGAATCGATTCAACTTGGAGATGTCGCCGTCATCCGCCCAGGCGTTCGCATTCCCGTTGACGGCGTGATCGTGGACGGAAGTTCAGGCATTGACCAATCCTCCGTCACGGGCGAATCGTTGCCTGTTGATAAAACTGTCGGCGAAACAGTCTTTGCGGGAACCGTCAACGGCGAGGGCGCGCTCGAAGTGAAAGTGACTCGCCTCGCAAAAGATTCAACGCTCTCGCGCGTGATGAAAATGGTCGAAGAAGCGCAAGCTCAAAAATCGCCCACACAACAAACGGTTGAAAAATTCGAGCGCGTCTTTGTGCCTGCCGTGTTGATTCTCACCGCGCTGGTGATCGTCGTTCTGCCGTTGTTCGGTTATCCATTCCGCGAATCGTTTCTGCGCGCAATGACTTTGCTCGTCGCCGCGTCTCCATGCGCGCTGGCGCTTGGAACGCCCGCGTCCATTCTCGCGGGCGTGGCGCAAGCCGCGCGCAACGGCGTGCTGGTCAAAGGCGGCGCGCATCTTGAAAATCTCGGTCGCCTCAAAGCCATCGCATTCGACAAAACTGGAACCGTCACACATGGACGTCCCGTAGTGACCGATGTGGTTGTGAATCAGGCGTCCCGTCGGAAAGAAGCGGATTTGTTGTCCATCGCCGCGGGCGTGGAATCACGGTCCGCACATCCGCTCGCGCAGGCGATTGTCAAAGCCGCTCAGACTCAGGGTGTGCCTGCCTCGCCCGTGGACGAAGTCGACTCGCTGACGGGCCGCGGCTTGAAGGCGTTGATGAACGGCAAAACGATTTGGATCGGCAATCAAAAGTTGATGGACGAAGCGGGCGTTGCGCTTTCCGCCGAGATGATTCAACAAGCGGAAGCGCTGCAAGCGGCGGGCAAAATGTTGATGTGGATCGCCGAAGATAAATCTGCGATTGGGTTGATCGCATTAGCAGACACACTGCGAAGCGAAGCCGCGCCAACCATGAACGCGTTGAAAAAAATCGGCGTGCAACACACGATCATGTTGACAGGCGATAACGCGCGCTCGGCTTCTGCAATTGCAAAAGAAGTTGGGCTGACCGAATTCCGCGCAGACCTCATGCCTGAAAATAAATTGACGATCATCCGCGAACTGGTGAATGAATATGGTCAGGTGGCGATGATCGGCGACGGCGTGAACGACGCGCCCGCGTTGGCAAACGCGACGGTCGGCATCGCCATGGGCGGCGCAGGCACCGACGTGGCGCTCGAAACTGCCGACATCGCGCTGATGGGCGACGATCTTTCAAAACTTCCGTTCGCCGTTGGGCTGGGACGCGCCACTCGAAATATCATTGTTCAAAACTTGTTTATCGCCCTGAGCGTGATCGCCTTGTTAATCGTCACTTCGATAACGGGCATTGTGAGCATCGGCGTCGCCGTCATTCTCCACGAAGGAAGCACGTTACTGGTGGTGGCGAATGCCTTGAAGTTGTTGGGATACAAGCAAAAGTAACTTTTGAGTCCAGACATGAATGCAATTTCGACGAAACAGCAGGTTTCAAACCTTGTTTATTTCTTCGAGCGCGGCTCTGGTTCGCCGCTGTTGCTTGTCCACGGGGTTATGATCACAGGCGAGATGTTCGATCCCGTTATCGAGGATCTAGCCAAACGCCGCCGCATCATCGTGCCTGACCTGCGCGGGAGCGGCAAAAGCGGTCATTTGCCGCCGCCTTTCACGGTGAAGCAACAAGCGACTGATCTTGCCAACCTCCTCGACCAGCTTGGCATTGAAGCGACCGACATCCTCGGTTACTCGCAAGGCGGCGCGGTCGCCCAACAATTCGCCCTCGACCATCCCAAACGAGTTAACCGACTCATTCTTTCCAATACGTACGCGTACAACATGGCGACCGCGCGAGAAAAAATCGAAGGGCGCATCGTGCCGTTGCTACTGAACATTTTAGGCATACGGCGATTCGCAAAGCTCGTAATCTCGCAAGGATTGAAGCAAGTGACGCGTGAACGCGCCGATTGGGTTGTCAACCTGATCGCCGACCAAAACCCCGCGTTGATGAAGATCGCATGGAAAGAAGCCCTCGCGTTCGATAGCAGGCGTCGACTCGGCGAGATTCAATGTCCCACACTCATCCTCGCGGGCTCAAACGATGATGCCGTGCCGATGCACCACACCGAAGCGCTTCACAAAGGCATCGTCGGTTCAAAACTCAGCGTAATCGAGGGCGCCGACCATGCGCTCATTTGGTCTCATCCCAATGAATTTGTTCGCGCGGTGGAGAATTTTCTTGATGCAGGTAAAAATTTCAACGACCTTATCGTGTCCACCTGAACGCGCGTGGCAGGAAATACAACAAGTCAAACTGTTGCTTCACATCGCTCGTCCGCTGGTTGTTTTTGAGCCTATCCAACCGAATACCTTCCCCGCAACTTGGGGCAATGAAAAGTATCTAGTGCGGATGCGCCTGTTCGGCTTCCTTCCCTTGGGCAAGCAATGGATTGTGATTACGTTGGACGATGTAAAATGTGAACTGCTGGACGACGGTCACAGCGCGCTCATTAAACAATGGCGGCACAGAATCACTGTGGAGCCTGCGCCTGAAGGATGCACGCGCTACACCGACACAGTTGACATCGAAGCGGGTTTGCTCACATTCGGAGTATGGCTTTTTGCGAACGTCTTTTTTCGTCACAGGCAAAGTCGTTGGCGAAAACTTGTGAACAGAAATTTTAGCTATGTGTAACCAATGTTTGCAGTCGCTCGTAACGCGACATTTATGTCGCACAACAAGCGCGAGATAAACCTCTCGCTACGGCGTACGGAATACGCCTAGAAACAAACATGATATTACCCAAGAAGCGCGATCCCAGATTTATCACTGTCCGTCGCGGAGGCTCACTCCAAGATGCTCATCACCGCATGCTCGCAATCTGGGCGGCTGATTGCGCTAAACATGTCCTGCGCCTGTTTGAAGAAGTTCAACCCAACGATCGACGGCCGCGACAAGCAATTGAATCAATCCGCGCGTGGACGCGGGGCAAGGCGACCATGTCGCAGTCGCGTGCGGCAGGCGGACACGCGATGGCGGCTGCGAGAAATTTGAGCGGAGCGGCACGCTATGCCGCGTATGCGGCTGGTCAGGCGGCAGTTGTCGCGCACGTGGCGGCTCACGAATTGGGCGCGGCTGCCTACGCGATCAAAGCAGTCCGTGAAGCCGCGAGCGATGGTCACGCGGAAGAAGCGGGCCGCCTTGAATGCGCGTGGCAGCGTGCGCAACTTCCAAGCGAAATCCGCGCGCTCGTGCTTGACGACCAAAAATTGCGCAACGAACTCTGTTGGTTTGTATTCGATTGTTGATCGAATCGTTTGCCAAGCCTAGAGGATACAGGAGAACGCATGACAATCGCCCAATTCCATCCCTTGAGTCTTACCGAATATTCCACCGAGGAAATGAAACAACGCGCCACGGCGTTTCGAGAACACATGCAACGCCGACGCACTGTCCGTCATTTTTCCGACAAGCCCGTGCCGCGTGAAGTTATCGAGGAATGTCTCGTCACGGCTGGGACCGCTCCCAGCGGAGCCAATTTACAGCCCTGGCAGTTTGTCGTGGTCAGCGACTCGAAGGTGAAACAAGAAATCCGTGTGGCAGCGGAAGAGGAGGAGCGTGATTTTTATCACCGCCGCGCGCCGAAGGAATGGCTTGACGCCCTCGCCCCACTCGGCACGGACGAACACAAACCGTTTCTCGATGTCGCTCCGTATTTGATCGCCATCTTCGGAAAGAATCACAGCGAATTGCTCGACGGACGGCGCGTGAAGAATTATTACGTCCATGAATCGGTTGGGATTGCGACAGGCTTCCTCATCGCCGCGCTCCACAACGCGGGGTTGGTCTCGCTCACTCACACTCCCAGCCCGATGGGATTCCTCAACGACATCTTGAAGAGGCCGAAGGATGAGAAACCGTTCCTTTTGTTGGTGACAGGCTTCCCTGCGAAAGACGCGGAGGTTCCCGTCATCACGAAGAAACCATTAAGCGAAATTGCGACGTTCGTCTAAATTTCAAAATAGTTACAACGAGTAGAGCGCTGTTGGAGATTTGCGCTACAATTCAAACAACCTATTTCCACGGAGGCTTTCCATGTCCACAGCAGAGCAATTACAGATCGGCGAACTCAAGGCAATGATCGCAAAGCAGGCGGCGCAGATTGACTTTATCATGAAGCATCTGGGCATCACGTACACGTACGACCCGTCGATCAACGACGACCCGCGCGTGGTCGCTGCGCTCCGCAAAGGCGGACTGATGGAAGCCATCAAGGTTTATCGTGAGATCAACAATGCGGGACTTGCCGAAGCGAAAGCGGCAGTGGAAGAGTTGCAGGGGCGGCTTGGTTGACAAGGAAGCATAAAATATCGCCGCAAGATTCTTTTGTTACAAAAAACTCGGAGGTCTTGAAGACCTCCGAGTTTTTCATTCTTCACCAGCCATCAACTTGATCCGTTCCCACGGCTTCAAGCCTTCGTCTTCGGCAAGCAGACTTTTCAAATCGAACAACTCATCACGCAGCGCGGCGGCGCGCTCGAATTCGAGATTCTTCGCCGCTTCTTTCATTTGTTTTTCCATCTCGTGGATGATCTGCTTCAATTCATTGCGCGGCAGGTCGCCTGCGGCTTTTGTTTTATATTCGCCGCGCATTTCGCTGACAGCCTTCTGCGAAAATTCCTCGGTCAGGTCGTGGATGGCTTTGTGGATGCTGATCGGCACGATGCCGTTCTCTTCGTTATATTTCAATTGCTTCGTGCGGCGGCGATTCGTTTCGTCAATGGCGCGCTTCATCGAGTCGGTCATCTTGTCGGCGTACATGATCACGCGCCCGTTGACGTGTCGCGCCGCGCGACCGATGGTTTGAATCAGCGCGGTCTCTGAACGCAGGAAGCCTTCTTTGTCCGCGTCCAAGATTCCGACGAGCGACACTTCGGGCAAATCCAAACCTTCTCGCAACAAATTGATTCCCACCAACACATCGAACACGCCCAGACGCAAGTCGCGCAAGATGCCCACACGTTCGAGCGTTTCCACTTCCGAGTGCAGATAATGAACTTTCATCCCCAACTCTTGCAAATACTCCGATAAATCTTCGGACATCCTCTTCGTCAGCGTTGTGACCAGCACCCGCTCGCCTCGTTCGACCCTTTGCCTGATCTCGCCAATCAAATCGTCCACCTGCCCTTTTGTCGGACGCACTTCCACCTCGGGGTCAACGAGTCCCGTCGGGCGGATGATCTGCTCGACGACTTGCTCCGCGTGTTGCAACTCGTACGGTCCAGGCGTGGCTGAGGTGTAGATTGTGTTGCCCATCACCTCTTCGAACTCTTCAAATTTCAGCGGACGATTATCCACCGCGCTCGGCAAACGGAAACCATATTCGACAAGTGTCTCCTTGCGGGCGCGATCGCCGTTATACATGCCGCGTATTTGCGGCACGGTCATGTGACTCTCGTCGATCACGAGCAGGTAATCGCTCGGCAAAAAATCAATCATCGTCCATGGATGCGTGCCAGGCGCGCGGCGGTCTAAATGGCGTGAATAATTCTCAACGCCCGAACAATATCCGACCTCTTTCAACATTTCGAGGTCGTAGCGGGCGCGTTGTTCTAGCCGTTGCGCTTCGAGGTGCTTACCTGTCTCTTTGAAGAATTTCAACCGATCGTCCAACTCCGCCTCGATGTCGGCAATGGCGTCCTTCATTTTGTCGGCGGCGGTGAGATATTGCTTGGCGGGATAGATCGAGGCTTCATTCGGCTCGTCGTACACTTCACCCGTCACAGGGTTGAACTGCATGATGCGCTCGACCTCGTCGCCGAAGAAAGTAATGCGGAATCCTTTTTTATCTTCGTACGCAGGGATGATCTCCAGCGTGTCGCCGCGCACACGGAAGGTTCCCGTCTTCAAATCCATGTCGTTGCGCTGGTATTGCGATTCGATCAACTGACGAAGCAACGCGTTGCGGCGATACATCTCACCCACTTTGAGAGTCACCGTCCCTTTGCCGAATTCTTCGGGGTTGCCCAGGCCATAAATACACGAGACCGACGCGACGATGATCACGTCGCGCCGTGAGATTAACGCGGTCGTTGCCGCAAGCCGCAGGCGTTCGATCTCCTCGTTAATTTGCGTTTCCTTCTCGATGTACAAGTCGTGCCGCGGCACATACGCCTCGGGCTGGTAATAATCGTAGTATGAAACAAAATACGACACCGCGTTCTCAGGGAAGAATTCTTTGAACTCGGCATACAACTGTGCGGCGAGCGTCTTGTTGTGCGCCATGATCAGCGCGGGCTTTTGCACTTCCTGAATCACAGACGCGATGGTGAACGTCTTGCCCGTGCCAGTGGCGCCGAGCAACACTTGATGCTTCATGCCTTTGTTCACGCCATCCACGAGTCCGCGGATGGCTTCGGGCTGGTCGCCCATGGGTTGAAATGGCGCTTGGAGTTTGAAGTTCATGTCTCTTTATCGTCCCGCAGGTTAATCGGATTGTCTGCGTTTTGACAGAAAACCTGCGGGACGTTCTCTGAACGTACGTTCTATATTGTACCGCGAAATGCCGACGAGTCGAATCCGCTTGGGGAAACTGGATCAGCCGTCCCTGCGAAAGAGGCGTAAGCGTTCAATCCCAAGGGTATAATTTCGTTAATGACCAAGTCGGCAAAGTTCGAGATTATCCTGATCCTGCTTGCGGGAATCATGGCATACGGTTTACAAATTCCATTCTTGGGATTCTTTCAAGACGATTGGAATTTTGTTTTTTATTACAGCATGAAGGGGACTGAGGGGTTGATGGAGTTAATGACTATTGATGGACGACCAGGCGGCGTGTGGGTCTATTCACTAGGGTTCAGCCTTTCCAACTTTGATCCCGCGCTTTGGCAGGCGTTCGCGATTACGTTCCGAATTCTGACGGCAATCACAGCATTATTTATCTTGAATCGACTATGGCCCGAACGCCGAAACGTCAATCTAACGACAGCGATCATCTTCCTGTTGTATCCATTTTTTACATTGCAACCGCTTTCGATATCCTTTGCACAGCATTACGTTGCATATTTCCTACTTGGACTTTCTTTCTTGTGCACCATCGCGGCTGTCGAACGACCTGAAAGGTATCTCTGGTACACATTTCCAGCAGTGATCCTTACGCTCGCGCACCTCTTCACCGTCGAATACTTCGTCGGACTGGAACTTCTGCGCGGGATCGTAATTTGGGTATTCGTTTCGCGCCGACCTAGTCGGAAAGCAGGCTCGCAACTCGGAAAAACCGCGCTGATTTGGCTGCCTTATCTGATCATGCTGGCTTTTTTCGTGCTGTGGCGCAGTTTCATACTTGCCAGTTTTGATATCCGAAATAACCCGCTCAATATGTTTTCGGATTCGGGCGCGTTAATCTCCTCAGTCTTCCAGTATCTTATCGCCGACCTGATTCTTATGTTGGCAAGTTCGTGGGCAAATTTGATCGAACCCAGTTTGTTCATCATCGGTCCTATCCGAAATCTGTTTATCGCGGCAAGTTGTTTGGTCGGGGGAGCGGCGTTTTATGTTCTTGCCAAGAACCATTTCCTCTCCGAAGAGAAATACGCCAGAGCAAGAGTGTTCCTCGCGGCTGCGTTGATCGTTGCGGCGGGTATGATTCCCGCTTATTCGATTGGCTATATTATGAATAATAAACTCCCGCCATGGAACAGCCGTTTCTCGCTCCCGGCTTTGCTGGGTCTTGCGTTGATCGTTTCCGAAATGATCAATCTAGTAATCACCTCCCCGAAAATACGGCGAACCTTCCTTTCCATTTTGCTAGGACTAACCATCGCCCACCACAATGCCAATATGTTCAATTTCAAAACCGCTTGGGAAAAACAGGAGCGATTTTACCAACAATTAATCTGGCGCGCGCCTTCCATCGAGCCGGGTACCGCGCTGATCTCCAGTGAAGAATTCCTGGCATACATGGGCGATTATCCAACCAGCATGGCGCTGAACACAATTTATGAAACCAAGCCCACAGGTAATATCGCTCATTGGCTGTTTACCCTGTCCAATCCAAAAACCGCTACCGCAATCGCAAACGACGAGGCGTTGCAGGGCTCAAAAATCAGCATGGAATTCCTAGGAAGCGCCAGCGATGCGATCTATCTCACTTTCGAACCAGAGAACGATCAATGCCTATGGGTGCATAGACCAGAAGACAGTAATTACAAATATTTACCTGCGAGCATGAGAGCCGCTCTAAGCAACGCCACCTTATCGCCTATTCTCGATGTTCAAGCAGACACGAAGATCTTCGAGCAAGTGGTGGATGAAGACACAAGTCATTGGTGTTATTTCTACGAGAAGGCAGATCTTGCACGGCAATACAACAAGTGGGATCAAGTCGTCCGCTATTGGGAAGAAGCGAAAGGTCAAGGCTTTCGTCCGCGCAACGGATTCGAGTTTATTCCATTCATCGAGGGGTTCGCGCACACCGGCAATTGGAAAACGGCATTCGACTTGACTCGAATGTCCAATAAGACAACGAAGGCGATGTACTTCATCCTTTGTCCGACTTGGAAAAATTTAGTCGCGGAAACGCCGCCAAGCGAGCAACAACAAAATTATCTGAAAGAAACAAATGAGTATTTGGGATGTTCAGAGTAATGAATTACGAAAGGAAATTATGAAATCCATGTTGAGCATTTTGGGTGTAGTGGTCTTCCTTGCTGGCTTGGTTTGGTTCTTGCAAGGAATCAATATCCTGCCTGGCAGTTTTATGACAGGCGATCCGCAGTGGACGGTCAATGGCGGCGTTGCAATGGTTGTCGGCGCCGCGCTGTATTTCATCTCAAGACGAAATGGCTGACGAAATCAAAATCGGCGACCGAGTGCAGGTCTTCCTCAAATCGGATTTCTGGAAGAGCGAGGGTTGGTTCGATGGCGCGGTCGTGCGCATCGAACCGTACTCCAAGCATCGAAGTTTTATCTGGGTGCAATTGGATGAGACGACCGAAAGCGCGCCGCGATTGATCTCTGTGCTGAACCCAAAAAACATTCGGAAAATTTAACGCTTCTTTTCGACGGGACGGCTGACTCGTATAATGGACGCATGGACTCCCGCCTCAGCCTCGCTCTCGCCGCGCGCCAATCAGATTTGGATTCGAATCACGAATCCGCCTTCCGCCTCTTCAACGGATTCAGCGAAGGCGACTCGAATCTTTCGCTCGACGTTTACGGACGGACATTGTTGATAAACAATTACGCCGATGACCCAACACGACTTCAATTTTTGATCGATGAAACAATTGGCTATTTACGATCTAAATTCAATTGGCTACGCGAAGGGATCATAAAACAACGCAATGGAGCTACGTACGAAGACAAACGCGGCAAACTGCTTTTCGGCGACTCGACAGAAACGAAGATAAAAGAATACGACGTCTGGTACGCGCTCGACCTCACGATGAACCGCGATGCAAGTTTTTATCTCGACACGAGCAACCTACGAAAATGGCTCATCGAAAACATGGCGGGCAAATCTTTGTTGAACACGTTCGCTTACACGGGCAGTTTCGGCGTCGCCGCGCTGGCGGGAGGCGCAAGTCGTGTCGTGCAAGTGGACCGCAACCGCCGATTCCTCGATTTGGCAAAGCAATCGTACACGCTCAACAGATTTAAATTCAACTCCAGAGATTTCATCGCGCAAGATTTCTTCCCCGCCGTCAGCCGCTTCAAACAAGCAAAACAACTCTTCGACTGCGTAATTCTCGACCCGCCGTTCTTCTCGTCCACATCGAGGGGACGCGTGGATCAGGTCAACGAAAGCGCGCGGCTGATCAACAAAGTGCGTCCGCTCGTCAACGATGGCGGGACGTTGGTCGCCGTCAACAACGCGTTATTCGTCAGCGGACAGGAGTTCATGCGCACGCTGGAGAAACTCTGCGAAGACGGCTACATGGAAATCCAAGAGTTGATTCCCGTGCCGCAGAGTTTCGTCGGATATAACATCGTCAACAAGCCGATTACCGACCCCGCGCCGTTCAACCATTCGACGAAGATCGCCGTCCTGTCTGTGCGGAGAAAAAATTAATTACCCGCGTAGTTGGCGTTCTCTAACGCCAACGGGCGCGTTAGAGAACGCGCCCTACACAAACCGCCATGCTATACTGGAGAAACCATGAAAAACAAGCTTACCCATGCTGGCTGTGTCGTCTTTCGCCCAGACAGAAAATTGAAGCGGTACCTAGCCATCTCCTCATCGTCAAAAAAAAGTAACCATTGGGTTTTCCCAAAAGGACACATTGATCCCGAGGACGCGTCTCCGCAAGACGCGGCATTACGCGAACTGCGTGAAGAGACGGGGTTGATCGGTGAGATCGTCAAGCCACTCGCGGTCCAGACTTTCGTGAAAAAGAAAGAACGGGTGACGATTCAATACTTCATCGTCCGTTTGACGGGGGCAACAACATCCAGTGAAGATCGAGTTTTGAAATGGATGAGTCCCAAAAATCTCCTTGAAACGCTTTCGTTCGACGACACAAAACAAGCTTTTGCCGAGGCATTCGGCGTTATGAGGAGCATGACATGAATACGGCTCAAGTCAGCATTGAACTCGTTCTCGCGGGCATCCTCGCCTTGTGCGCGTTCGTCCTGCCGTTTTTTGGAGGGTCGAAACTCAGCCTCGACCTCCTGCAAAGCGAAGCGTTGATCGGATTCCTTGGGCTGGCGTATCTGCTCGGCGTCATCTTCGACAAACTTGCCGACGCGCTCATCAGTCCAATGGAACACAGCCTGCGTTTGCGCCAAGCGGACGAATACCTAAACGCTCACAAGAAATTCAAAGGGAACGATCCTTTTCCGCAAAGCAACCTCGAATACAGGCTCAGGCAAGCGGACGATGGACGGTTGGATTGGATGAACTCGTTGAAGAGCCGCATCCGTACCAGCCGCGAGCTAGCGGTGCTGGGGCTCCCCGCCACGATGGGAATTGCGATCTACCAAACATCGGGCGAAGTTTGGATGTATGTTTTTGTTGCTCTGAACTTACTTGTTTTTATTGCCAGCGCCTGGTTCGAAGACAGATTAAGACCCATCGCAACGGATGAACTATCGGCAAACGAGTCAACCCGCAGGACACAACTAAAAACCGCCAACCAAAAAATTAGCACGGCGAGCGTTCCATATTATTTGCTCCTTGCGATTTCGATTATCACAATCGCCGCCCTCGCGCTTCGTGAATCGAATCCTATCGTCACGTGGATTGGCGTGGGAGGCTTGGCAGTCTCCATGCTTGCGTTATGGACCTGCCTACGAATCACACGGACGTATATCAAATTTGTGGCGCGTGAAATGCCTGCCTACATCGAGGATAACAACCTTGACTGATTTCAACGTCGAAATGGAAGTGCGCGATTACGAATGCGACATCGAAGGCATTGTCAACAACGCCGTCTATTTGAACTATCTCGAACACGCGCGGCATAAATTCATTCAGGCGAAGGGGTTTAATTTTCACAACCTGACACAAAAAGGAATCCACCTTGTGGCGATCCGTGTCGAAGCCGATTATCTCCTCCCCCTCCGAAGCGGCGATACATTCATCGTAACCGCATCGCTCGAGCGGATATCCAAACTGCGGTTCTGCATGACGCAAGAGATATTTCGCAAACCCGACCAAAAACCCGTGATGAAAGCGAAAGTTTTCATCGCATCGTTAAACGCAGACGGACGCCCGAAATATTTCGATGAACTCGAAGGTTTATTCGCATGAACGGCGAAACCGACCTCGCAAAATTAATCCGCACGATGCGCCCTGAGTTGAATCAGGGCGAGTTTGTATTTTGCACATTCGACTCTCTGCAACCCGCGTTAGCGCTCGACCCGATCTGCATCTTCCACGAAAAAGAAGGCGTGACCGCAATCCTATCGAAGACTCAAGCGGATGCAGTGAAGATTTCCTACTCATCCACTTTTAGCTGGATCACGCTCACGGTTCATTCCTCCCTTGAGGCTGTCGGGCTGACGGCGGCTTTTTCCACCGCCCTAGCGGACGCAAACATCAGCTGTAACGTGGTCGCGGCATTTCACCACGATCACATATTCGTCCCAACAAAAGACGTAGTCCGCGCGATGGATGTTCTTCAAAGACTGGCAATGTCAGTTTAATTTCTTGGGGGATTTGGCGACTTGCGAAAATCATTTTACCGCGGAGACGCCGAGTCGCAGAGATAGAAAATAAGGTTTTCTCTGTGTTCTCTGTGTCTCTGTGGCGAAAAATGCCACTGTCAATTTCATTCCGAGCGAGATGCCAAAGCTTCCACTTCCACTTTGTATTGTGGACTGGCGAGCCCCGCGACGTATAAAAAGGTACTGCATGGCTTGTGACCTTGCAACTTGGAGGCGATCAAGGCGCGGCGTTTTGCAACATCCATTTCGCCGACCACGTAATAGGTCAATTTGACGATGTCGTTCGAGTCCATGCTCGCGGCTTGCAGGTTGCGGAGGATGTTCTCGAAAGCGACCTCCAATTGTTCGAGCGCGTCGTCGGGGATTGTTCCATCCTCTCGCACTCCAACCTGACCCGATAAGACCAGCAGGCGTTCGTTGCCTGTAATCTCAACATGATGGGAATACCCGCCGAGCGGGGCGTGCACGTTTTGGGGATTACGAAATTCTTTCATGGGTCGACTCCTTGTATAAAAAATTCTTTTTCAGACACGGATCGCACAGAAGACACGAAAAACTTCCGTGACGTCCGCGTAATCAACGTACAAATTTCTATCCAATCCTCATACTGAATTGGCGTTAATTTATTCCTCCCGCTTGCGCGAGAATGCAAACATCATGCCAAGCACGATTGCGGCGATGATGATGCCCACCGCGCTGAGAGTCATCTCTTGCGGACTCTTGGTGGTGATGACGATGGGCGGTTGCGGTGTGGCTGAGGGTGTGGCGATCGCCGCAGCGGAAGACGGTTGAAGTGTGGGAAATGCCGAGGGAACTGAAGCAGGCGTCCCCTGCGGAGGAGGCGTGGCTCCCTTCATCACAAGCAATTGCTGACCGACGTACACCGTCTCATCCTGCCAATTGTTGAGTCGTTGAATCTCTTTGATGGTTGTGTGATAGGCGATGGCGATACTCCATAGCGTTTGTCCGTATTGCACCTCGTGGATCACGTCGCCGCCCGCGTTCGCTGTGCTGATCGCGACGGGAAGCGAATATTGCGGAAGCGTTCCGTTTTGCGCGGCGAGGGTGGCGCCCGCGTTGTATGCTTGTTGCGTGAGCGGGATGCCCGTGAGGATTGCCGCCGCGTTCGATTGCATTTGTCCGCTGGTTGTTTGCAACGCGGTTTCGATGACGAAGATGTAACCGTCTTCGGTTGCGACGATGCCCGCGCCGATGTCGCTGCGGAACGGCGAGAGCATGGTGTTCGTGTGCGGTTCGTCGCCTAACCATGACTGCACCGCGTCTTTCGAACTTTGGGCTGGCGTCCAATTTTCGGAGCGATACCCGTCCTGTGAGAGATCGCCCGAAAGCGGATACCCCAGCGACATCATCCACTGTCCCAGCGACAGATCGTTGGGACGCCAGTGACCAGGCAAACCCGATGCAATTCCGTTCGCTTCTTCTTGCGCGATCTGCATCAACGCAGGATGAACGGCGAGGGCGTTCAATCCGTTTGCGAGGCGCAAGGCGTTCACTTCGTTGATCAACTCAGCGGGAGTCGGAGTCGATTCTTGCGCGCGCACCAGTTGAATCGGCGAGAGGGCGAGGAGTAGAACCAAGAGGAGGGAGATTCTTTTCATTGCAACGATTTTTCGGAAGCGGTTTGAATAACGGAGCGGCACAATTTAAAATAAGCGTGGAAATATTATAATGGCACGATGGAAATCACGAAAACGCTGTATCTCACAGACCGCAAGAATTGGCGCGACTGGCTCAAGCAGAATTACAAGACCGAAAAGGAAATCTGGCTGGTCTATCCACGCAAAGCGACGGGTAAGCCGCGCATCGAGTACAACGACGCGGTGGAGGAAGCCCTGTGCTTCGGCTGGATTGACAGCATCATCAAGAAGCTAGACGAGGAAAGCACGGTTCAGCGTTTTTCGCCGCGCAAACCGAAAGCAAAATATTCGCAAGCCAACATCGAGCGGTTGCGGGGCTTGGTAGCAAAGAAGAAAGTTGTCAAAGAAGTGGCTGAGACGGTAGGTGATGTGTTGAACCAGAAATTCGTCATCCCGCCTGATATTTTGAAGGCGATCAAAGCCAACAAAGTAGCATGGAAGAACTTCCAGAAGTTTTCAGAATCCTACAAGCGGATTCGAGTCGCATTTATTGACGGGGCGCGCCACCGCCCCGAGGAGTTCAAAAAGCGATTGCGGCATTTTGTCGAGATAACGGAGAAGAATAAGATGTTCGGGTTCGGCGGGATCGAGAAGCATTATTGAAAGCGGTGGTGGTGTAAAATTGCGATATGGCAATCTTCACTCGCGCGGAAATCGAAACGGGTTTACAACAATTGGGCGAACGAGCCCTTGCAAAAGGGATAGAGATTCAACTCGTTCTGGTTGGTGGCGCAGTCATGGTTTTGCGGTTTGACGCTCGTTTATCTACCCGAGATGTGGACGCTGTCATTCTGTTGCCAAATGAGGCGCGTATCGTTAGAGATTTGGCAAAGCAGGTTGCTGAGGAGCGAAACTGGCCTGAGGATTGGCTAAACGACGGCGCAAAAGGATATTTGGTTGGCATCAGCGACGGACCTGTATTATTCCAAGCGCCTGGCATCGAAGCCCGCGCTCCTTCGTTAGAACAATTGCTTGCAATGAAGCTTTCGGCATGGCGCGACGATATTGACATTGCAGATGCGCGACGGTTGCTTGAAGAAGTTGGACGCGGGCAAAGCCGCGATGATTTGTGGAAAAAACTTGAGCCTTTCTTGGTAAAAGGCGATGAACTGACCGCGCAATATGCGTATTGGGATTTATGGGAGTCGCTGTATGGAAAAAATTGAACAACTTGCACAAGCCGCCCTTGCGCGAGACCACATCAAACTACGAAGCCTCGTGCAAGGTTTTGCGCGCACAAAAACAGATTGGGGCAACATGCCGCGTCCATCCACCAATGATGCGCGCCTGCTTGTCGTCAGCGCGGCGCTTGCAGAATTACTCGCCCTGCGAAATAATCAAAATCCACCTGCATGGACAAAAGACATCGGTCCGCTGAAAGAACCGTTTTTTCTCCTCGAAGCCGCGACTACCATGAAACGCCTGCGAAGCCTGTGTGAAACCCAGTCACCTGAGCCAATGCGGAAGCGGCTCCTTTACGCCCCGCCACATTTCCTCGAGTTTGCATAAGCAATTCTCGCACGCCAAATCATTCACCACAACCAATATCACCCGCCGCCTCTCACCTCCGCGCGGACGATCTCCACACGCTGGTTGAATCCATCGGGGTTGTATGAATCGCTGAACGCGGCTCTGCGTAACAGATCCATCATTTCGGGCGAATGCTTCGTCGGTCTGCCCGATTCGAGGCTGACATAGGCAAACTCGATCCACAGCATGGACTTCAGCCGCGTCCCTTCGCTGTCCAGCATCAAGGCTTCTAGGGCGATCGAATTCTCCGAGTAGTGAATCACTCGCGTGCGGATGCGGACTTTCTCCATGACCAGCACGGGTCGCAGGTAGGCGATGTGCGACTTGGAAACAACCCAACCCGCTTTCGTCTTTTCCGCATGTTCGTAAATGTTGAGATCGTAATAATGGATCAAATGGTCTTCACGCGCATTGATGAAGTAATCCATGTAACGGGCGTTGTTGAGATGCCCAAATGGGTCACAATCTTGAAAGCGCGCAACGACCTCGCTTTCGGGTTCCTTCACTAAATTTTCCGATGTGTTCATCCTTTTGATTATCCTTCCACGCTCACGCTATCCACAATCCCCACAATGACCGAGATCACGCATCCGTCAGGGATTCCCAGAACCTGGCGCGCGCCATTGCCCTCGCGGTTGACCAGCACCGTATCGCCGATGCCCGCCTGTGAGTTATCGAGCGCGATGAAATCATCGTCCGCTTTTTCGCCTTCAACCAGCAATGGCTGAACGACGAGCAAGCGTCGATTCTTGAAGTGCGTGTGACTGATGGTCGTGACGACCGTTCCGATAACTTTGCCGAGGATCATATTGTTTATTATGTCATTGCGAGTGGTGCGAAGCGCCACGAAGCAATCTCCACGAACCTTCAATCAAATCCTACATGAACACATGAGATTGCTTCGTCAGCCCTTCGGGCTTCCTCGCAATGACATGTGTTATGTAAACCAATTCTGTCCAGCCTTCAACGTGTATTCAAACTCACCGTCAGGCTTCACTTCCAGCTCATCTACGATTCCAACGAGAGCGAGATCTATCGGGACGAATTTTTCATCTTTCATGGCAAGCGCGGCTTCGCGCGAGCGGACCATCACACATAGATCGCCAACACCTGCATGGACAACATCCGCGGCGACTTGCAAGACGCCGAGGGGTTCGAGTCTTTTGTTCAACGGTTGCACGACAAGCAACTTCACGCCCTCGATGTTGGGATATTTGATCGTGCAGACCGCGTTGCCTTTCACTCGTCCGAACAGCATGATTACTTCACCCTCACGAGTTTGAGAGTCCGTTTGATGATGGTGTCGAGCAAAGACGCGTCCACTTGGTTGCCCAACTTCGCCGCGACCTTTTCACGGATTCGTTTTTCGAGCGCCGATTCCCCTCTCCCTTCGGGAGAGGGGTTAGGGGTGAGGGCGGGCTGAGATAACGCCGACGAAACCGAATCAGCCCTCCCCTGCGAATGAACCGTTATCACATCCGAAAGATAAGGTCGCACAGGCGCGGCGGGCGGAGCATCCGAGGCGAGCATCCCCAACTCGCGCGCTTTCTCAAAGGCGAGATCGGTCAGCACAACGTCGTCATCCGCTTGCAAAGATTTGACGCCATTGCGAAAAAGTTCTTCGATGTCTTGATCGGTATAAAATTTTTTCATCACGATTTTCGGAAGACGATCTTTCCATCCACTTCGAGCGAGTCGATGACTGCCATGATGACCGCGTCGACGGGAGTGTCTTTTGTGATGTTGGTTTGCCGCGCCGACGAGCCCGACGCGGTGAGCACCAGATCGCCGACACCCGCGTCCACCGTGTCCACCGCCACGTAGGGCTTGCCCGATACCGCGCCCGTTTCATCGGACTGCCGCAGGATGAGCAATTTTCGCCCGTGCAATTTTTCGTCTTTGATGGTGGACACCGTCGTGCCGATCACTTTTGCGATAAACATAATTTCTCCAAAAACGTCCCGCAGGTTTTCATGATCAACTTACTCTTTGATTTGAACCTGCGGGACGATGATTAATATTTTGTGGATGAAGAGCCCGCGTCTTTCTTCCCTTCAACCTGGTCGCTCGGACCTTGAATGATCTTCACCCCCGCGCTCGCGCCGATGCGTGTCGCGCCCGCTTGAATCATGTTCTGCGCGTCCTCAAACGTGCGGACTCCACCCGACGCTTTGACTCCCATCTGCGGACCGACCGCCTTCCTCATCAGCTCAACATCGCGCACCGTCGCGCCGCCGCCCGCAAAACCTGTTGACGTTTTGACAAAGTCTGCGCCCGCTTCTTTCGACGTGAGGCTTGCTATGGTTTTCTCTTCGTCGGTCAACAACACGGTTTCGATAATGACCTTGACGATCACATTGTGCGCATGCGCCGCTTTGACAACGCCGCGTATATCTCTCGCAACCGTTTCGATATCACGTGCTTTCAACGCACCGACGTTGATGACCATGTCGATTTCCGTCGCGCCTTGTTTGATGGCTGTCTCTGTTTCAAATGCTTTCGTTTCAGACGAGGTTGCCCCAAGCGGAAAACCGATCACCGTGCAGACTTTGACATCCGACCCTTTGAGCAACTCCGCACACAGACTCACCCACGTCGGGTTCACGCATACGGATGCAAATCCGTACTTGCGCGCTTCGTAGCATAGTTGAGCGATTTCCTGTTGGGTAGCGTCGGGCTTGAGTAAGGTGTGGTCAATCATTTTTGCGATTGCTTGCTCTTGCGGAATGGCTCCAAGCGACGATGAAATTCTCTCCGCCCCTGCTTGCACTACATTGCCCACATGGTCGAAACAAACGCGCACGCACAGACCGTCGGCGCAATCGAATTTGCAATGATATCCTTCGGGATTGCTAGGGTGCGCGTCCTCTTCCATCATCGCAGCGAGGACTTCGTGCGTGATGATTTCTACGAGTTGTTCAACGAGTTTCGGGTCGGGTTTCATTTTCATTTATGCGGTGGTGGTTGAGTAGCGCCGAAGGCGCGTATTGAAACCACCAGTTTTCAAATTATCTATTGTTCGATTCTAGCTCGCTGGTCTCGATACGTCCTTCGTCTCCGCTACGCTTCGCTCAGGACTACTCGACCAACGTATTACTTTAGGTATTGCTTCTCCACCGATTTTATCTTATCCACGCGCTTTGTGTGACGGTCGCCGCCGAAATCGGTGGTGAGCCAGACTTTGACGATCTGCTTCGCCAAGTTGACTCCGATCAACCCCGCGCCGAGGGTGAGCACGTTCGTGTCGTTGTGCTCGCGACTGTTTGTTGCGGACGAAACGTCATATGCCATCCCCGCGCGGACATTGGAGACTTTGTTCGCCACGATGCAACTGCCAATCCCCGCGCCGTCAATCATGATGCCGCGCCAGGCGCGACCTGTGCCGACCATCTGCGCTACGGAGTGGGCGAAGTCGGGATAATCCACTGGCTCTTTGCTGTTCGTGCCGACATCCATGACGACGAAGCCGAGCGATTCGATTTCAGGCTTGAGGATCCCCTTCAACTCGAAGCCGCCGTGGTCCGCGCCGAGGGCGACGATTCGCTTCCCGACGGGCGAGGCAGGCGTAAGGTCGGTCTGAGGCGAGTCGGTCAGATTCCTGACCACGTTTTGCACGATCTGTCGGATTTCAGTATCGTTCATCGTATTGATTATACAGCAGTATAATCTTGCCATGAACCAACTCACTCCCCCAACCTCAACTGAATATGCCGAATTTTATGCGGGCTACATCCAGCGCGCGCAAGCGAGGGGCGATGTGCTCGCCGCGTTGCCAAAGCAGATTGACGAGATCAAGTCCGCGCTGGGAAGCCTTACGGACGAACAAGCCTTGTTCCGCGACGCGCCGAAGGAGTGGTCTATAAAAGAAGTGATGGGACATCTCAACGATGTGGAGCGTGTCTTCTCGTACCGCCTATTGCGAATCTCTCGAAACGATGCGACTCCGCTCCCTGGTTTCGAGCAGGATGACTACGTCCGCGAGGCGGGGTTTGACAAGCATCCACTGAAAGAGCTAATCGAAGAGTTCGAGCATCTCCGCAGCGCGAACATCCTCGCCATCCAAAACATGAGCGCGGAAGCCGCGCTGAGGGTCGGCGCCGCCAGTGGATATCCTGTCAGCGCGCGGGCGTTAATCTACATGCTCGTCGGTCACGCGGATCATCACATGGAAAGTTTGAACGAGAAATATTTGCCGCCATTGAAAGCGAGCGCTCGCTAATCAATTACGCGAACGCCAATCTTCGTCCCTTGACGGATGAAGCGGGGCGGGAGTATAACCCGCAAGGTTTTTATGAACGCATTTCAATTCACCCAGCGAAAGGAAGAAGCCGCCTTGGACGCCGATGTTCCGTTATCGCGCCCAATTTTGATTTCTTCAAGAGTCTCCGAAACGCGACTTTCACAGATTCGGACAGAGCGTGTCAACTCGCCTGGCGTTGGTTTGCCGCGCGGCGTGTGATTCGAGCGTCCATCCCTGTGTGAGGCTTCGCCACCTTCGGAGAATATCCAAGGTGGCTTTTATTTTTTCATATAGGAGCAAATATGAAGACAGAGATGACCAGCCGACATCTTGAAACGCTGATCAAAGCGCACGACTTCGCGTCCTTGCGCGAGCAGGTGACGAATTGGCGGCCAGGGGATATCGCCAGACTGATGGAGCCGTTATCGGCGGAGAAAGAAGCGGTGATTTTCCGTCTGTTGCCGCGCGGTCAAGCCGCGAAAGTCTTCTCGTACCTGCCTCACGAGCGCCAAGGGGAATTGCTCAAGGCGATGGCGAACAAAGAGGTGACGCGCATCCTGAACAACATGTCCGACGATGACCGGACCTCGTTGCTCGAAGAACTACCCGCCGCCGCCACACAACGATTAATCAACTTGCTTTCGACGGAAGAACGGATGCGGGCGTCTCAGTTGCTCGGCTACAAAGAAAACACGGTGGGACGCTTGATGTCGCCGCATTTTGTGCGCGTCCGATCTCAATGGACAGTTACATACGCGCTCGATCATATTCGCCGCTATGGCACGGACAGCGAGACAATGAGCTTGGTCTATGTGATCGACCAAAACGGAAAGTTGATTGACGACTTGCGCATTCGACAAATCCTGCTTGCCAAGCCGAAAACGCGTATATCAGACCTGATGGATTCTCGCTTCGTTTCATTGAAAGCAACAGACGACCGCGAGGTCGCCGTGGAAAAGTTCAAAGAAGCGGACTTGAACGCGCTTCCCGTCACCGACAGCGAAGGCGTGTTAATCGGCATCGTCACCGTGGACGACATCCTCGACGTTGCCGAAGAAGAGGCGACGGAAGACATCCACAAGATCGGCGGTTCCGAAGCGCTCGACGAACCGTACATGAAAATCGCCATCCCAACAATGGTGAAGAAGCGCGCCACTTGGCTCGTCATCCTTTTCTTGAGCGAAATGCTCACCGCCACCGCCATGGGCAAGTTCGAAGATGAAATCGCCAAAGCTGTCGTACTTTCGATCTTTGTGCCGCTGGTGATTTCGAGCGGCGGCAATTCAGGCTCGCAAGCCTCCACGCTCATCATCCGCGCCATGGCGCTCGGCGAAGTCAAATTAAAAGATTGGTGGCGCGTCATGCGGAGAGAATTTCTTTCGGGTCTATCGCTGGGGACGATTCTCGGTACAATCGGCTTTATCCGCATCACGCTCTGGGCGACGCTGTTCAACTCCTACGGCGAACATTGGTTTTTGATCGCCCTCACGGTCGGCATCGCGTTAATCGGGATCGTGTTGTGGGGAAGTCTCGCGGGCTCCATGTTGCCATTCGCGTTGCGCCGTATTGGATTGGACCCCGCCGCGTCCTCCGCGCCATTCGTCGCCACGCTTGTGGACGTATCGGGATTGATCATCTATTTTTCAGTCGCGGCGTTTATTTTACGCGGCACCTTGCTCTGAGATAGAAAAATTTTTCATACAGAGATCATGGCAACTCACAATCTCTGTAGCAAAAGTAAAATATGCCATCCATCGAAGTCAACAACCTCAAAAAAACATTTCAGACCAAACGCAAAGCGGCAGGGATGCGCGGCTCGGTGCGCGCGTTGTTCAAACCCGAATACAGTTCCGTCGAAGCCGTGCGCGGACTATCCTTTCAGATGGAAGCGGGCGAACTGCTCGGCTTCATCGGTCCGAACGGCGCGGGCAAATCCACCACGATAAAAATGCTCACGGGCATTTTGCATCCAAATGGCGGCGAAGCGAAAGTCCTCGGCTTCACGCCGTGGAAGGATCGCCAGAAACTTGCCTATCACATCGGCACGGTTTTCGGTCAACGCCCGCAGTTGTGGTATCACCTCCCCGCGATTGACACGTTCATGCTCTTCGGAAAAATCTTCGAGATGGACGACCGCGAGACAAAAAAGCGAATCGCATTTCTCTCGGAGGCGTTCGAGATTCAGGATCTGCTGGAGACTCCCGTGCGGAAACTTTCGCTCGGTCAGCGGATGCGCTGTGAAGTCGCCGCATCGCTTCTTCACCGCCCCAAGCTGGTTCTGCTCGATGAGCCTTCCATCGGCTTGGACGTGGTCGCCAAACAACACATCCGCGACGCGATCCGCAGGATGTCGCAAGAGGAGAGAGTCGGCGTTCTGCTCACGTCGCACGACGCGGGCGATCTCGAAGCGCTCTGCCGCCGCGTGATCATCGTCAACCATGGACAGATCGTCTACGAAGACAAGGTCTCGAACCTCAAGCGGAAATTTCTCACGCGCAAGATGGTGGAGGTCCGTTACGCGGAGGAGGTCTCGCCGAATTTTTCCATCGAGGGAGTCGAGATTCTGAAGGTCGGCAGTTACGGCGTGAAGTTGCGTTTCGACACGACCCAAACGCCTGTGGACGCGGTCATGTCGCATCTTTCCCAAGCGGGCGAGTTGGTAGACATCACCGTCTCCGACCCGCCGCTTGAGGAAGTGATCGCGAAGATTTACCAAAACGATTCGGGAATGCGGACTTAAGTCCGCACACCGCTAAAAATATGAAAAAATACCTCTCCATCCTCTCGATGCAGATCATCAACAGCCTTGCCTACCCAGGCGACTTCGTGGGCAGGTCTGTCAGTATTGCCACATTTATTTTTGTTTTCGCTGGGCTGTGGGGCACGACGTACGCGCTCGCGGGCGCCGACACGATCAACGGGCTGACCGTCCACAACATGATCTGGTATTTCATGATGGCGGAGACTCTCGAACTCGGCAGACCGCGCATCAACCGAACCATTTCGGAGCAAGTGAAAAACGGAGAAGTGGCGTACATTCTCAACAAGCCGTACAACTTCATCTTGTATCACTTCTCGGCAGGTTTGGGTGACGGCATTGTGCGGATGATTCTCAACCTGCTCGTTGGTTCCGCCGTCGCGTGGATTCTCGCAGGCGCGCCTCCCCCTCTGCTGGGCTGGCTCATGGCGCTCGTCACAATGATCGGCGCGTGGATATTGCATTTCTGTTTCATGGCGTTGATCGGTCTCGCCGCGTTTGTGGTGGAAGAGACGAACTCGTTCGAGTTAATCTACCAAAAGTTCGTTTTCATCCTCGGCGGATTTTTGATTCCCCTCGACATGTTCCCCGCGTGGTTGCAGAAAATAGCCTACGCGCTCCCCTTCCCATACATGATGTACGCGCCTGCGCGGCTCTTCGTCAAACCCGACATGGATCTCTTCTGGCAAATGCTGGCGGGACAAATTATTTGGGTTGTCGTCTTCGTTGCATTGCTTTCGTTTGTCTATCAACGCAGTGAACGATCCCTTACCATCAACGGCGGCTGACATGCGACACATTAAACTCCTCCTCGCCTTGTGGCAAGCCAACATCCAAGCCGCCATGGAATTCCGCGCCGCGTTCTTCACGCAAGTTATTTTTATGATGATCAACAACGGCGTGTATTTCATCTTCTGGGTGTTGTACTTCGACAAGTTCAACGAAGTGCGCGGCTGGGACATCCACTCGATGATGCTACTATTTGGGATCGCTGCTACCGCGTGGGGTGTCAGCGCGTTCTTCTTCGGGAATTTTATTACGCTCGCCGAGGTGATCGTGCAAGGCAGGTTGGATTATTACCTATCCCTGCCGCGCCCCGTCCTGCTTCACACCCTCGCTTCAAAAAGCATCGGGAGCGGCATGGGCGATATCCTCTACGGCATCGGCAGTTTCGTTTTTTCGGGATATTTGACTCCTGACGGCGTTCTTCGATTCATCGTCGGCGTTCTTGCGGGCGTTTGCATCTTCATCGGGTTTCTCGTCATCGTACAAAGCCTGTCGTTCTGGCTCGGCAACACCGCCGCGCTGAGTCAATTCGCGTTGAGTGCAATCCTAACCTTTTCCCTCTACCCCAGCGCGCTGTTCGACGCGACCACGAAATTCATCCTGCTCACCATCCTCCCCGCCGCGCTGATCGGGACCATCCCCACCGAGTTCGTCCGCGCGTTTTCATGGCAGAGCCTCTTGCAAATGGCTTCGGGCGCGCTCGCGTTCCTGTTGCTATCCATTCTTATTTTCAAGTTGGGACTGAAACGCTACGAATCGGGTAGCGCCATTCAGGTCGAGGTGTAACGCGAGTGCGTCGCACCAACATTGAGGCGACATCTCCAGCAAAAAAGTGCGACGCACCCTCACCACGTCACGGTGGCGGGGATTGCTTCGCCGACGAAGAACAAGAGCGGCGGCTCGCAATGACATGTATTTTCTCTGGTATAATCTCCGCCCGTGACTGGTCCTGCAAGCGGTTTTCAACGACTGCGAGCATGGAGACCTGCATAGATTAGAGAAAGGAAACAGCATACGTCATGCCACTCGCAAAAGAAGTCAAGACCAAACTCATCGGCGACTATCATCGTCACGGCACGGATACCGGCTCCCCCGAGGTTCAGATTGCAATTCTCACCAGCCGCATCCAGCAGTTGACCGATCACCTGCGCGCCAACAAAAAAGATGAGTCGTGTCGTCGTGGGCTTCTCAAACTCGTCGGGCAGCGCCGCCGGTTACTCACCTACCTGCGCAAAGCCGACTACCAGCGTTATCTGGGCGTCACCGAGAGTTTGAACCTGCGCCACAAATAATTCGTGTTACCCCGTAGGGGCGAGTCTGAGACTCGCCCCTACCCATATCATTCCGCAGTCAGGAATTGAATAGCGCGAATGACGGGCAACGTCATTCACACTCTTCAGTCCCTGACGAGAGGCGGAAACAATTTCGTGGGGCAAATTGCCAATTTGCGCCACACAGGAGACAAAATGAAACCCGAATCAAAAAAATATTCAACCACGCTTGGGAAGCACACCGTCACCTTCGAGACCGGCAAACTCGCCGGGCAGGCTGGCGGCGCGGTGACCTTCGGCACACCCGAATCGATCGTGTTCGCGGCGGCGACCATGGGCGATGTGCGCGAAGGCGTGGATTTCTTCCCGCTGACCGTGGAATACGAAGAGAGACTGTACGCCGGTGGAAGGATTCCCGGTTCTTTCTTCCGACGGGAAGGCAGACCCGGCACGGAGGCGATTCTCGTCGCCCGTCTAACCGATCGTCCTCTCCGCCCGCTGTTTCAGGATGGGATGAGGAACGAAGTGCAGGTCGCCATGTTCTCGCTCTCGTCGGATGGCGTGAACCCGCTCGACGTACTCGCTATCAACGCCGCGTCAGCCGCCATTGTGATCTCAGACATCCCGTGGGGAGGACCCGTCGGCGCGGTGCGCGTGGGACGCGTCAACGGCGAATTCGTCATCAACCCGACCTACGCCGAAATGGACGCGTCCGACTTGGATTTGCGAATCGCCGGCACAAAGGACGCCATCCTGATGGTCGAATGCGGCGCGAATGAAATCCCCGAAGATGTGATGGTCGCCGCGCTCGAACTCGGTCACAAATCCATTCAGCCGCTGATCGAATTGCAGTTGAAGATGCAAGCCGAAGTGGGCAAGCCCAAGCGCGAGGTGACGCTGTTCGTGCCGAGCGACGAGATCAAAAAGAAAGTGTTCGACCGCGTGAGCGGACCGATGAACGCCCTGCTCGACAAACCGTTGAGCAAAAACGAATTCTATTCCGGTATGAAGACGATCAAGACCGAAGCCGAAACTGAATTGTGTACCGTGCCGGAGGGCGGCAACCCCGACGATTACATCCCCGTCAACATGTTCCGCGAGTCGTTCGAGTTGGCTGAAATGGACGTGGTGCGTGAACGCATCCTTAGCATGGGCAAACGCCCCGACGGGCGAACGCCGACTGACATCCGCCCCATTTGGTGCGAAGTGGGAATCTCCCCGCGCGCGCATGGGTCGGGTTTGTTCACCCGCGGCGAAACGCAGATTTTGTCGGTCGCGACGCTCGCCACGTTGGGCGAAGCGCAGGAACTCGACAACCTCAGCCCGATTAAGGACAAACGCTACCTGCATCACTACAACTTCCCGCCGTATTCCACCGGCGAGGTGAAACGCATGGGCGGGCAAAGCCGCCGCGAGGTTGGGCATGGCGCGCTGGCTGAACGCGCGCTCGAACCGGTCATCCCTGCGGAAGAAACGTTCCCCTACACCTTGCGCGTCGTGTCGGAAGCGTTGTCGTCCAATGGCTCGACTTCGATGGGCTCGGTCTGCGGCTCGACGCTTGCGTTGATGGACGCGGGTGTGCCGATCAAAGCCCCGGTCTCCGGTGTGGCGATGGGACTCATCACAGACAATACCGGTCGCTACAAAATTCTCACCGACATTCAAGGCACCGAAGACCACCTCGGCGATATGGATTTCAAAGTGGCTGGCACGTCGGCGGGCATCACGGCTTTACAGATGGACATCAAGATCAGCGGCTTGAGCGCGCAGATGATGAAAGAAGCGCTCGAACAAGCGAAGGTCGCGCGCGCTTCGATTCTGGAAAAGATGCTGGCTGTTTTACCCGAGCCGCGCGCCGACTTGAAGGCGCACGCGCCGCGTATCATCACCGTGAAGATTCCTGTGGATAAGATCGGCGCGTTGATCGGTCCCGGCGGCAAGAACATCCGCGCCTTGCAGGAAGAGACCGGCGCGAAGATCGATATCGAAGAAGACGGCACAGTCTACATCGCTTCGACCGACGGCGTCGGCGCGAAGATGGCACAGGAACGAATCGCCGGACTCGGCGAAGAAGCGGTGGTCGGAAACATCTACACCGGCAAGGTCGTTCGCATCGCGGACTTCGGCGCGTTCGTCGAAATCCTGCCCGGCGTGGATGGATTGGTCCACATTTCGCAACTCGCATCCGAGCGCGTCAACAAGGTGGAAGACGTGGTCGGCATGGGCGAAGAGATCACCGTGATGGTGACCGACATCGACCCGCAAGGGAAGATCCGCCTCTCGCGTCAAGCCGTGTTGGAAGGCTGGACCGCCGAAGAAGCGCGCGAGAAGGACGGTCCGCGCAGAAGCGGCGGAGGCGGTCGCGGTGGAGATCGCGGGCGCGGAGGGGATCGCAACGGCGGGCGCGGGGGGAGAGATCGGGATAGAAGGTAAGAGGCTGGAGACTAGAGACTGGGGGGAGAATATGAGAATTAGAGAATTCGGACGGAGCGCGAGGGGCTTCGTCCGTTTTTTGTTTAGATTAGGTGGGTGTATAATTTTTTTATGACGTCAGCGCGTTTGATTAAGGATTGACAATTGAGGAGACAAGCAACCATGTCAACGCAAACGATTCCGAACATAACTTTGAACAACAGCGCGACCATCCCACAGATTGGATTTGGGACCTTGAATGTCCCGCCAGACCGCAATCCCTCGCCCGAAAATACCGCCAAGACAGCGCACTTTGTCAGTATGGCGCTCGAACTTGGCTATCGTCTCATTGATACCGCGCAGATGTACGGCAACGAGCGCGGCGTTGGGCAAGGCATCGCCGACTCGGGCATTCCGCGCGAGCAGTTGTTTGTAACCAGCAAACTTGGCAACGGCAATCATCGCCCCGATGATGTGCGCCGTTCGTTCGACGAGACAATGCAAAAACTGGCTCTCGAATATCTTGACCTGTTCTTAATCCACTGGCCCCTGCCGACTCTGTACGATGGCGACTATGTATCCACCTGGAAGGCGATGACCGAACTGCTCGACGATGGACGCGTGCGCAGTGTTGGAGTATCGAACTTCCAGCCCAACCATCTGGAACGAATCATCTCTGAGACGGGTATCACGCCGGTCGTCAATCAGATCGAGGTGCACCCCGGCTTCAACAATGACGCCGCGCGCGCCGCGTCCGCAAGATACGGAATCGCGGTGGAAGCGTGGAGTCCGCTCGGACAAGGCAAGGTTCTGGAAGAAGCAGTTATTAAAGATGTAGCCGCCAAGAAAGGAAAGACAACTGCCCAGGTCATTCTGCGTTGGCATATCCAGCATGGACACATCGTCTTTCCCAAGTCAATGCACCGTGAACGGATGCAAGAGAATCTCGCTCTGTTCGATTTCGATCTTTCGCCTGACGAAGTGACAGCGATTGATTCACTCGACAAGGGCGAAAGCGGGCGGATCGGCGCCAACCCCGACACGTTCGACTGGATTCCCTCCGGCGAAGCCCCAACACCGACGATAAAACCATGAACAACTCATTTCAGAGCAAGGTTGCCTTTATAACAGGCGCTGCCGGAGGCATCGGCTTTGCGACAGCTCAAGCCTTTGCAGAAGCCGGTGCGGCTGTAGCCATCGCTGGTAATCACGAAGAATCTGCTAGGGCGGCGGCGGAGACACTAACCAGGGCGGGACATCAGGCGTTGGGCTTGCAATGCGACGTTTCGGATGAGGGGCAGGTAGCGGCGGCAGTCGAGAAGACCGTATCCGTATTCGGCCGCCTCGACTTCGCTTACAACAACGCCGGTATTCATGCGCCCAGCGTTGAAACGGCCGACGCCCCGGCTGAGGATTTCGATCGCGTGATCGCGGTCAACCTGCGCGGGGTTTGGGCTTGTATGAAACACGAGCTTCGCCAGATGCGAAAGCAAGGGAGTGGCGTGATCGTCAACTGCTCCTCGCAGAGCGGTCTGGCGGGCATCGCCGGGCTTGCAGCTTATACGGCATCCAAGCATGGCGTGATCGGGCTGACCAAAGCCGCCGCGCTTGAATATGCGCGCAGGGGCATTCGCATCAACGTGATCTGCCCCGGCACCGTTGACACACCAATGGTCGCGAAGGCAAGGGCAGACCATCCGGCTGAAATGCAAACGGTCATTGACGACATCCCGCTAGGTCGCATGGGAACGGCGGAGGAAATCGCCTCTGCCGTGCTCTGGCTATGCAGTCCGGGTGCCGGCTTCATGATCGGGCAGATCGTTGCGCCCGACGGCGGATACACAGCTCGATGAGCGCCCAAGGCGGCCAATTGAAAGGCGCATTTTCGGAGAACCCCTCATGATTACTATCACCCCTATCGGTTCCCAGCCGTCCGTCCATGGCTCGGCTGAATACTTCACCGGTACTGTTCGCGTCGATTCGCCGTTTCAAGCGACGGAACCAGCCCGCGTTGGCGGGGCTACTGTCACCTTCGAGCCGAGCGCTCGTACCGCTTGGCATACTCATCCGCTGGGGCAAACATTGATCGTAACGTCCGGTTCTGGTCTCGTGCAGGAATGGGGCAACCCTGCGCGCCAGATTCGGGCTGGCGATATCGTGTGGATTCCACCGGGCGTCAAGCACTGGCACGGCGCATCGCCCACCACCGCCATGACCCACATCGCTATCGCCGAGGCGCTAGACGGGAAGGTCGCTGACTGGATGGAAAAAATCACCAACGAACAATACAATTCATCGCTGGCGGCGAGGTGAGGACAGAGCCATGCGCGCAACCATAATGTATAAGGCTGGCGATGTTCGGATCGAAAACGTCCCCGATGCCAGCATTCGAAACCCAACCGATGCGTTGATCCGCATTACCCGCGCATGCATCTGCGGCAGCGATCTGTGGCCGTATAGATTGAAGAAGCCGGACGGCAAGGGTCAAGGCATGGGTCACGAGGCTATCGGCGTGGTTGAAGCAATCGGCAAGGATGTGCATGCCGTAAAGCCCGGCGATGTGGTAGTGATGCCTTTCGCCTTTTCCGACGGTGCCTGCGAGTTCTGCAACGAAGGGTTGCAGACATCGTGCTTGCATGGTGGATTCTTCGGCGGCGGTGAGGTCGGAGGAGCGCAAGCCGAAGCGCTGTGCATACCGCAGGCAGACGGCACACTGTACGCGCTCCCAGTTAACGAAGACGACGCGCTCATGCCGTCATTGCTAACCTTGTCGGATGTGATGGGCACCGGGCATCACGCCGCCGTAACCGCTAGAGTCAGCAAGGGCAAGAGGGCGGCGATCGTTGGCGATGGCGCGGTGGGCTTGTGCGGGGTGATCGCCGCGAAACGTCTCGGCGCCGAACAGATAATCCTGCTGGGGCGGCATCCGGATCGCATCGCTTTGGCAAAACAATTCGGCGCGACCGACATCGTGAGCGAACGCGGCGACGAAGCCATCGCACGCGTGCAAGAACTCACTCGTGGCTTGGGCGTACACTCGGTACTCGAATGCGTTGGCACCGATCAGTCCATGGCAACATCCATGGGCATCGTGCGCGCAGGCGGGGCTGTAGGTCGAGTCGGGGTACCGCACTACGAAGCTATCCCCGAGGCAAAACCGATGTTCTACGACAACATCATGGTCAGCGGAGGTCCAGCGCCGGTACGCGCCTACATCGAGGAACTGCTACCCGATGTGCTAGAAGGGCGCATTGAACCCGGTCGTGTGTTTGATCGCACGGTTGGGCTCGATGACGTGCCCGATGGCTACCGCGCGATGGATGCGCGCGAATCTATTAAAGTCATGGTGAAACCATAAAGGAGAACAAAACAATGTCACCCACAAATCAAGTAAGCCCCTGGCTCGCGCTTAACAATGGAGTAAAGATGCCAGCGCTCGGCCTCGGCGTCTTCCTCACCCCTGCGGAACAAACCGCCGGCGCGGTCAGCGTAGCCATTCAGAATGGATATCGTCTCATTGATACTGCCGCGGCATACATGAACGAGCGCGCTGTCGGCGAAGGAATCCGCAATAGCGGCGTGCCCCGCGCCGAACTCTTCATCACCACAAAGCTGTGGCCGGGACAGTACGGCTACGACGAGGCGATGCGCGGCTTCGACGGGAGTCTGTCGCGCCTCGGTCTCGACTACATTGACCTGTATCTGTTGCACTGGCCCGTGCCCACCGACTTCGCCCCCACCATCCAGGCATACAGAGCAATGGAGAAGCTCCGCGCTGACGGCCGCATCCGCGCCATCGGCGTCTGCAACTTCCTGCCGCACCATCTGCAGGCGCTTCAGAACGAGACCGGGCTGACGCCCACCCTGAACCAGATCGAGCTCAACCCCTTCTACACCCAACCAGAAACCCGCGCCGCGGATGCTGAACGCGGCATTGTCACCCAGGCGTGGGCGCCCATCGGTGGTACTTACCTGCGCAACAAGAACGCGGTCACCAGTGGAGCCGACACCCCGCTGGAGCATCTACTGATTACCGGAATAGCCCAGAAGTACGGCAAGACACCCGCCCAGGTCGTCATCCGCTGGCACCTCGACCACGGCTTCTCGGCCATCCCAAAGTCGGTGCGTCCCGAACGAATCGTCGAGAATTTCGATGTGTTCGACTTCAGGCTAACCGCTGAGGAGATCTCCCAAATCGATGCTCTCGACACTGGCGTGCGCGCCGGCGGTGACCCCGAGACGTTTACCGCCAACACCTACCCAACCGACGTTGATGCCCAGTAAGGAAGGAAGAGGTGAACGCACAACAGGAACAGTCCTTGACGCAACAGCAAGAATCCATCGTATTCATTGCGGCCTTTGCCGCGGTGGGCAACCTATCCCAACTCAATGCCGCTTTACAACGCGGGTTGGATGCAGGACTCACCATCAGCGATTGCCGCGAGGTGCTGGTGCAGATGTATGCCTATGCCGGTTTTCCGCGCAGCCTCAATGCGCTTGGCGAACTGATGAAAGCGCTCGACGAACGCAAGCGGCGCGGCATTCAGGACGCGCCGGGCAAAGCACCGAGCCGCGCCATTCCTCAAGGGGAGGCATTGCTCGCGGCTGGTACTGCGAACCAGACGCGACTCTCCGGTGCTCCGGTAAAAGGCGCGCTGTTCGATTTCGCACCCGCAATTGACGAGTACTTGAAAATGCATCTGTTCGGCGACATCTTCGAACGCGACAACCTCGACTGGAATAGCCGCGAGCTAGCCACAGTCGGCGCATTGTCTGCCATGACGGACGTGGAGCCGCAATTGCAAGCCCATGTGCGCATCAGCCTGAACGTGGGCTTGACGCCCGCACAGTTGAGACAACTGCCGCGAGTATTCGAGGCGCAAGGCGAGACCCAAGCCGCTCGGCGCTTGCAGGCCGCGCTGGACGCCACATTGAAATAAGTGCCTTGCCCGACACCGTTAGTATGCAAAAGGAAATACTCTTGTTGAGCCAGTGTGATCACAACATGGAAGGTTAAATCATGAACACTAACCGACTCGAACTCTTTAGCGACGGCGTTTTTGCAATTGCGATCACATTACTTGTTCTAGAAATCAAAGTTCCTCCAGAAGGCTCCAACTTGGGAAGTGAACTTCTTCGGCTTTGGCCATCTTATTTCGCCTATTCGATCAGTTTTATCGTCATCGGCGCGATTTGGATTAATCACCATGCCATGTTTATTCACATAGTCCGAGTCGACCATCCGATGCTCCTGTTCAATACACTCCACTTGATGTTTATTGCATTTCTACCGTTCCCCACCGCTATTCTCGCTCAAGCCTTGCACACGAGCGAAAATCTACCCATCGCTACGTCTTTTTATGGCGGCACACTGACAGTGATCGGCATCTTTGTTACCAGCATGTGGCGTTATGCCGCGCACGAACACCGGCTCCTTGATAAAAAACTCTCCCGCGAGGAGGCAAAATCCATCACCCGCAGATTTCTGGTCGGTCCTATTAGTTATGGCATTGGATCCCTCGTTGCTTTAATCGCGCCCTGGTTGGCATTGGCGTTTTACGTAGCGTTAAATGTATTCTACCTCTTGCCTCGCCATAGGGCTGTCGTCAAACCAAAACATAAGTAAATATATGGAAATTACAGTTTCTTACAGAAGTAGTCGGGCAGAAGCTGCAACTTGGTATTGGCGCACATGGCGCGCTCGACTTTGGGAAACACAATTGTTTGTCTCGCGGCATAAGGCTGCCCAAGAATCGCATCCATAACTGCATCGCCGCCGTCCCCGCCCGCCAGCAACCAACTCACCCCTTCAACAACTCATCCTGCTTCGACTCTTCCTCTTCGGGCTTCGCCAGCGGGGGCATTTCAAGAATCGAATTCAAGCCGAAGTGCTGTAAAAATTCAGGCGTGGTTGAATAAAGGATTGGACGACCAGGACCATCCGCGCGGCCCGATTCGAGGATCAAATTCTTGTGCAAGAGACTCTTCATCATGCTGTCGCTGTTCACCCCGCGAATAGAGTCGATTTGCGGGCGCGTCACCGGCTGTTGATATGCGATGATCGCCAGCGTTTCCAGCGCGGCGCGGCTGAGATGAGCGGTCGCTTCCAAGCCGAGGAAGAGTTCGATGAGTTCCGCAAGTTGCGGCGCGGTTGTCAATTGGACGCGTCCCGCGTGCCGCTGGAGTTTCAAGCCGCGTCCGGCGAGCGAAGCGTCCAGTTCGTTGAGTCCGCGCTCGATGACCGAGGGAGCGACGTCTAACGCGGTTGCAAGTTGCGCGGTCGTCACCGGCTCGCCCGAAACAAACAACAACGCTTCGAGTTTCGCCGAAAGTGACAATTCGGTTTCGGAATTTTGTCCTTCAAAAGTCTGCGAATCGCTCATGCTATAATTGCTCCAATCAAGTGATGTCACCCTGAGCGCAGCGAAGGATCTCCTCATCGCATCGGAGATTCTTCGTCGCATCGCAGTTCAGAATGACAAAAGAGATTATGAAAAATAAAATTCTTTTATTACCTATCGCCGCTATTCTTCTATCAAGCCTCGCCTGCACCGTCTTTGCCGGCGGACCCGATTACTCGGACCTCGACCCCATCCCCGTTTCGCCGGAAGCCGCGCAAAGTCTCAAAGATGGGATTCAAAAATCATTCCAAGATGGGTTGCTCACCGGCGTCGTGACCATCACCATCACCGAACCGCAGATCACATCCTACCTCGCGCTCCGCTTGCAAAGCGACCCAAACTTTCAGCAGGAAAATTCAACGCCGCTCATCACCGATCCGCAAGTGTACTTGCGCGACGGGCAAATGAAGATCTACGGCAAGACCCAGCAAGGAATGTTCACCGCCAACATCGGCATCATCGTCAACGTCGGCGTGGACGAGAACGGCAAGCCGAAGATCGAGATCGCCTCGGCGGATTTCGGTCCGTTTCCCGCGCCGCAAGGCATCAACGACGCCATCACCGCGATGATCGAAGAAGCCTACACCGGCTCGCTCGGTCCAGTCGCCACCGGGTTACGCATCGAAAGCGTCAACATCTCAAACGGCACAATGACCGTCACCGGGCGGATTCGATAACGACGGGATTATACAACGGATTATCTGAGCGACTCGAAAAAATGCGCCGCTTCTTTCTGCCCTTACGGTTGCTCCTGTTTCTTTCGGCATTCCTCACACTGACGAGTTGCCGCTCGCCTCAACTCACCGGCGCGGACATCGCCATCACCGTCCACGTGGACGGAACGACAAAAAGCGCCAACGTCAACGCGGGAAGCACAGTTCAGCAAGCGCTTCAATCGGCGGAAATTACAATGAGCAAACTCGACCGCGCCGAGCCTCCGCTCTACACCGTCCTCAGCGACGGCGACACCATCACGATCATCCGCGTGGAAGAAATTTTCGAAACCGAAGAACAAATCATCCCCTTCGACAAGCAAATCGTGAGAAACGAATCCTTACCGGAGGGCGACTCGCGCCTCGTCCAAGCCGGAGCGAACGGCTTGCAAGAAATCACCTACCGCCGCGTCCTCGAAGACGGCGTTGAGATCAGCAAATCCATTGTCAAATCCGTCATTCTGCAAGACGCGCTCCCCGAAATCGTGATGATCGGCGCGCAATCATCCTTTGCGCCTCTGCCGATCCCCGGCAAACTCGCTTACATCGCGGGCGGCAACGCATGGGTCATCGACTCCTCCACCGCCAACCGCATCCCTCTCGTCACCACCGGCGACCTCGACGGTCGCGTCTTCGCGCTCTCGCCGCGCGGCGACTACCTCATTTACTCGCGCAAATCCACCAAGCCCGCGGACAAAGAAATCAACACGATCTGGGCGGTGCGAACAAATCCCGGAAGCAAACCGTTTTCAACCAGCGTCTCGAACGTCGTCCACTTTGCCGATTGGATTCCCGGCACAAGTTCATTCGCCTACTCCACCGTTGAGCCGCGCGCTGCCGCCCCGGGCTGGCAGGCAAACAACGACCTCTATCGCTACAGCATTTCGACCGGCGAAAAAAGAAAGATTCTGGACGCGAACGCCGGCGGAGTCTACGGTTGGTGGGGAATGACCTTTGCGTTCGCCCCCGACGGGCGGCTTGCCTACGCCCGTCCCGACGGAATCGGCACCGTGGACCTCGACGCGAAAACGCTCAAGCCCCTGCTCGATATCGTCCCCTTGAACACCCACAGCGACTGGGCATGGCTCTCCTCGCTTTCGTGGGGAGCCGATAGCAAAACCCTATACTTTGTAACCCATGCGCCTCCATCCAGTCTGGTAAGCGACGAAGATTCGCCCTTCTTCGACCTGAGCGCGACCTCGTTCGAAAACGACGCGACGGTTGAGATCGCGCAATTGACCGGCATGTTCGCCTACCCAAGCGCGTCGCCGTCACAGCCCAGTTCGCGGGAAAGACAATACCAAGTCGCGTACCTGCAAGCCATCTTCCCTGAACAAAGCGGAACCAGCCGCTACCGAGTCGTCGTCATGGACCGCGACGGCTCCAACCGGCGAACCGTTTTCCCTGCGAATGACGCGCCCGGTCTTGAACCGCAAATCCCTATGTGGGCGCCGAGTCAGATCGAAGGACAATCCGGCTATTTCATCGCCGTCGTGTATCAAGGCAATCTTTGGCTGGTGGATACCGGTAACAACCAAGCCTTTCAAGTAACAGGCGATGGACTCGTCACGCGGATTGATTGGAGATAATCTTGTTGTTGCGGCAGTTGATCTGCGGCGACAATAGAAAATAAAAATTGAGAGGAAAAACTTCATGCGTATTTTGATCACCGGAGCCGCCGGGTTTCTCGGCTCACACTTGAGCGACCGCTTGCTTGCCGAAGGTCACGAGATCGTCGGCTTGGATAACTTCGTCACAGGCAACCCGCAAAACATCGCCCACCTGATGGGCAACGAACGATTTTCGTTTTACAAACACGATGTTTCGAATTACATTTTCGTGCAAGGCAAAGTGGACGCTGTGATGCACTTTGCGTCGCCCGCTAGCCCGAACCCACAATCGCCGTCGGGTTATTTCAACCTGCCGATCCAAACGATGAAAGCCGGCGCGCTCGGCACACATAACTGTCTTGGCGTGGCAAAAACGAACAATGCAAGATTTTTGCTTGCATCCACCAGCGAAATTTACGGCGACCCGCTCGTCCACCCGCAAACGGAAGATTACACCGGCAACGTGGACCCCGTCGGTCCGCGTGCAGTATACGACGAAGCAAAGCGATTCGCCGAATCCATCACGATGGCGTATCACCGCTATCACGGCGTGGACTCGCGCATCGTACGCATCTTCAACACCTACGGTCCGCGCATGGATTTGGAAGATGGGCGCGCCCTGCCGAACTTGCTCAAACAAGCATTACTCGGTCAACCGCTCACCGTCTACGGCGATGGAAGCCAAACACGCTCGTTCTGCTACGTGGACGATCTGGTTGACGGGATCGTAAAATTGCTTTATTCCGACGAACATCTCCCGGTCAACATCGGCAACCAGCACGAGATCAGCCTGCTTCAATTCGCCGAAGCGATCAACCGCATCACCGGCAACAAAGGCGGGATTACCTTCGTCAAGGATGCGCGCAGTGTCCGCGACCCGCAACAACGCCGCCCCGACATCACCCGCGCAAAAACCATCCTCAAATGGGAGCCGCGCGTCTCGCTCGATGAGGGCATCGAGAAAACCATTCCCTACTTCAAAGAAAAACTGGGAGTTGGATGACGATCATAGATAACCGCGAACGGACGCGGTTCTTCAAATTTGCCATAGTCGGCGCCATCGGCTCGGTCGTGGATTTCAGCGTCATGAACCTGCTCACGCGCTTCTTTTCCATGCGGCTGGTTTTCGCAGGTACGATCTCCTTCATCTGCGCGGTGATCAATAATTTCACCGGCAACCGCTATTGGACGTATCCCGAATCGAGATCAAGACACATCCTTCAACAACTGGGGATGTTCTTTGTGGTCAACGCCATCGGGATAGCGATCCGCGTCCCGATCCTCCATTTTGCTGAGCCGCCCCTAGAAGGTTTATTCGCCGGGACAAATCTCTCCTCCTTCATCTCCCCTGAAGTGGCGGCAAAGAACGCCACCCTCGCCCTCGCCATCGGAATTGTAATGCTTTGGAACTTCTTCGTGAATCGCTACTGGACGTATAATGATGTAGAGTAACGCATGACAAGCCGTATCATTCCAATCTACACATCGCAAGGAGACGCCGAAGCCTTTCTGCTCTATCCCCACATCTTCAACCGCCTCGGCGAGTGGATCGGCTGGATAACGCCCCAACGCGAGGTCTATTCGGTGATGGGGTATTTCGTTGGCACACTAACCAGCGATCCGCGCATTGTGCGAAAACGCTCAGACGATGCGGACAAACCCCGGCAAAACCCTCCGCCCCCGCCGGGACGTATCGCGCCCCCCGCTCAGATTCCACTAGCCCCTATGATGCAAGACCTTACTCACAGCCTGATCGATGTACTTCTGGACGAACCCGAACGATTGCACACTATAGACAGCGGCGAAATGCGCGAGGATATGGATTAGCGGTTTGCGATTTACGATTGACGATTTACGATTGACGATTTACGATTGGGGGAAAACTAGAAACTTCTATTTACTCAAAACCTTATGTCACTTCAACCCAAACCCCTCAGCGCTTCACGCGTCACCCTCTCTCAATTGATGCACCCCGAACACGCCAACCTGCTGGGCAACGTGCACGGCGGTTGGATCATGAAAATGGCGGACGAAGCCGGGGCGCTCGCCTGTATGAGACACGCCCAGCGGAAAGTCGTCACCGTCGCCATTGACTCGATGACCTTCCGCGAGCCGATCAAGATCGGCGACCTGGTCATCCTGAACGCGGAAGTTACATACACCGGCCGAACTTCGATGGAAGCGAAAGTGGATGTGTTAGCCGAAAATCCGGTCACGCGCGAACGCTCGCACACGAACACCGCGTACCTCGTCTACGTCGCGCTTGACGACGACGGCAAGCCGACCGAAATCCCTCAACTGAAAGCGGAATCCGCAGAAGAAGAGCTCAAACTGACCCAGGCAAAGGAAAGACAGGAACGCCGCTTGCAGGAAAAGAAACTGCGTGAGTCGCAATGACAGAACCAGAACTCACCTCAACCGAAGCGGAAGCAAAAGAACCCGTCGCGCACTCGTTCAAGAGTCTGCGCGAACTGGTTGATTTCGTCTCAGGAAAAAATTTGCCGCCGCTGACCGCAGAAGACGGGCGCGTGACCGAGGTGCTCCCCTTCCCGTTTCTCGCTATCGTGGGACAACAGGAAATGAAACTCGCGCTTCTGCTCGCGTTGATCAACCCGAACGTTGGCGGAATTTTGTTGATCGGTCCGCGCGGCACGGCAAAGACAACCGCAGTCCGCAGTTTGTTGGATTTGCTCCCAATGGTCGAGCGAAGCACGTGTCCATACGGTTGTTTGCCCGAAGACATCGAAGCGGGCGGCGTCGACGCGGTCTGCCCAGACTGCGCGAAAAAATTCGCGGAGGGCAAGCCGCTTACCGCGCCAGACAAAGTCCGCTTGATCGAGTTGCCGCTGAACGCGCGCATCGAAGACGTGGTCGGCGGCATTGACGAGCGCGCGGCAGTCCACGAGCGGATGCGCATCCGCCGCGGAATCCTCGCGCAGGCAGATCGCAATTTGTTGTACATTGACGAGATCAATTTGCTCAGCGACGATGTCGTGGATTCGATTCTGGACGCGGCGGCGCAGGGATCGTACACCGTGCGACGCGGTCCCATCGCGGCGACGTATCGCTCGCGCTTCGTGTTGATCGGCTCGATGAACCCCGAAGAGGGACGCCTCCGCCCGCAGATTTTAGACCGCTTCGGACTCAGGGTGATCGTGCGCGGCTTGGACGACGCCTCGCAACGTCTTGAGGCGTATCGACGCGTGCAGGCTTACCTTGCGAATCCGCGTCAGTTGGTGAACCAGTTTTCCCCTGAGATGGAAGCGGCGGCGGCAGAAATCCGCAGCGCGCGCGAACAGGTCAAGCAGGTCGTCATTCCAGATGCGGTTGCGAATCCCGCCATCGCCCTTGTCCAAAAGTTGGGAATTGATTCACTCCGCGCCGAGATCACGTGGTTCGAGTCGGCGCGCGCGTATGCCGCGGCAGATGGACGAAGCGAGGTCACACACGATGATTTGAAAGTTGTCGCGCCGATGGCGTTGCGGTTGCGGCGCTCGGTTTTCATGAACGATTATTTCAAAGGGCAGGCGGGCGAGGAAAAAGAAATGAACGCGGCGCTGAAAGGTTTTGGAAAATCTTCTGCGAAAAAGAAAACGCGCAAAACAAAATGAGTAACGTGAAAATTGCAAACCCCGCGTATCGAATCGAAACAAAGCGACTCGTCATACGATGCTACAACCCATCGGATGCAAAGTTGCTGGCGGATTCGGTGAGCGAAAGCGTGGAGCATCTCAAGCCGTGGATGCCGTGGGCACACGATGAACCGCAAAGATTGGAATCAAGGGAGGAACTCTTGCGGAGCTTTCGTGGAAAATTCGACCTCCAACAAGATTTTATCTATGGCATCTTCAACCGCGATGAAACGCGCTTGCTCGGCGGGACGGGGCTTCATACACGTCTCGGGGATAAAGAGCTTGAGATCGGCTATTGGATTCACAAGGACTTTATCAATCAGGGACTAGTTACTGAATCCACCGCCGCTTTGATCAAGGTCGCGTTCGAGATCATTCACATTCATCGCATCGAAATTCACTGCGACACGCGCAATCTCGCCTCTGCCGCTGTGCCGCGCAAACTCGGCTTCACTCACGAAGGCACGCTCCGCGCGAAAACGCCGTTCCTCGACCACTGGAGCGACTCGATGATCTGGGGCTTGCTCGAAAGCGAATACCCAAACAGCCCATCGGTGAAAGCGGTGATTCGAGCCTTCGACGCGGTTGGCAACGCCTTGTTATGAAATCCCTGTTCGAAAGCGCGAAACGAAAACCGATCTATGTGCTTCTCGCCGTCAACATCTTGATCGGTCTGTTCACATTTCGCAATTACGGGCTATCGTGGGACGAGCCGCTCTTTTACGATTACGCCGGCGCGCTCGGTTATGCCTATTCGCCCCACGAATGGTTCAGCGGTCACTTCGACCTCGAAAATTCCTACGGACCCAGCGCGGAGGATCACAAGACACGCGGTCCCGCGTATTTGTTTCTGGCGCGCAATGTGGTCTACGGCTTTGAAGCGTTCGGCGTAGACCGCGCTTCGGCGTGGCATCTCGTCAACTTCTTTTTTTTCCAACTTGGCGTTTATTTCTTTTTTCGTCTGGCAACGCGTTGGATAAAATCATCCGCCGCGCTCGCGGCGACGGCGTTCTTTTCATTCCAGCCATTGTTATGGGGACATGCCTTCATCAATCCGAAAGATCCGCCTTTTTTGGTTTTCTTTCTCAGCGCGGTGTGCTTGGGTTTTGAGATGGTGGATGCAATTGAATTGGATGCGAAGGACAAGACTTGGAAAATCATCGGCGCGGCGTTTTGTCTGGGAATCGCTACTTCGATTCGGGTGCTGGGTCCGCTGGCAGGAGTGATAACGCTTGGGTACGCGGGTTTCATCATCTTTGCCCGCCGTGGATTGAAACAATTCATTCGACCGTTCACCGTTTATTTTCTTATCGCTTTCGCAGTGATGCTCCTCACCTGGCCCTATCTCTGGGAAAATCCCATCGGGCGGCTGTTTGAAACGCTCAAATTCATGTCCAATAACCCAACCCAACTCGCGGTTTTGTTCAACGGCGAGATCTTCCGCGCGGACGATATGCCGCGACGTTACCTCCCTTTCATGCTGTGGTCAACGCTGACAGAGCCGACATGGTTGTTGTTTGGGATTGGCGCAATGATCGGATTTGTGAAATTCAAACGGAACACGAAAGAGTTCATCTCGCTCGCTCTGACACTCAGCTGGTTCATGTTTCTGGTCGCTTACGTGTTGATTCTTCGACCCGCCGTGTATGATGGCTTGCGCCACTTTCTGTTCATCCTGCCGCCAGTGTTTATCTTCTCAGGTTTTGTGTTCGAGTGGATAGTAAAGAGGATATGTTTACCAATCTGGCTACGCGCAGGAATTGTGATATTGATTCTCCTTCCAGACACCAATGGGATTATTCAACTCCACCCGTACGAATACGCGTATTACAATTCATTCGTCGGAGGTACAGATGGAGTTTTCCGCAAGTACGAAACGGAGTACTGGCTCACTTGTTACAAAGAAGCGATGCAGAAACTTGACGCGAGTTTAGATCAACCCGCCAATGTGTTTGTCTTGCGCGAGGCTTACATCGCCGAATATTATTCCGGAGAAAATACGATTGTCCGCGATCTGCGCGGCGCGATGAGTGAAGTGAGATCAGGCGATTACATTTTGGTCAACACACGCGCCAACGACGACCGCTCCACATTCCGCGCCGCGCCGCCCGTATTGCAGATCGGGCGCGACGGCGCGATCTTTTGCGAGGTCAAACAAATCCCATGAGTCTACGCGTCATTGCCGGGAAAGCCAAAGGACGGAAACTGAAATCCGTGCCGGGCGATACCACCCGCCCCATCACCGACCGCGTCAAGGAAGCGTTGTTCAACATCATCTCCAGCGACGTGGTCGACTCCAACTGGTGGGATCTGTTCGCAGGCACAGGCGCGGTCGGAATCGAAGCGTTGAGCCGCGGCGCGGCGTTCGTCCGCTTCACCGATTCGAACCGCGCGCCCATCGAAACGATTCAATCCAACGTGGAGCATTGCGGATTCACCTCGCAAGCGGAAATCCGCCGCGCGGACGCGTTCGCGTATCTCGCCTCGCCCGCTGACAAAAAATTCGAATACATCTACATTGCGCCACCGCAATACAAAGACATGTGGATCAAAGCGCTGGAACTCGTGGACGATAACATCGAATGGCTCACCAATGATGGCTGGGTCGTCGTACAGATCGCGCCGCGAGAATTCAAGTTCAGCGAGATTAGGCTTGAGAACCTCGAACAGTTCGATGAACGAAAATACGGAACAACCTTGCTGGTTTTTTATCAAAAGAAAGAGGCATGATGCCGTTTGTGTGGCTGTTCCTCCTCAGCGGATTCGTCATCCTTTGCTTGACGACGCTTCTATGGTTGGTCAGTCTCCCGCTCAAGAATTCCAGCATCGCGGACATATTCTGGGGAATCGGCTTCATCGTCGTTGCGTGGCTGACGTTTTCATACGGATATGGCTACCTACCGCGCAAACAATGGATGACGGTTTTGGTCACCGTTTGGGGACTCCGTCTCGCGCTTCACATTGGCAACCGCAATTGGGGCAAGCCTGAAGATTTTCGCTACGCCAAATGGCGCGAGGAGAACGGTGCGCGTTGGCAGTTAGTTTCTTATTTCAAAGTGTTTTTATTGCAAGGATTCTTGATGTGGATTCTCAGCGCTCCCATCCTTGCCGCGCAAAGTTCGGGATACCCGGCGATTCTCACGCCGTTGGACTTGCTCGGCTTGTTGCTCTGGGCGATTGGCTTGACAATCGAAACAGTTGCTGACTTGCAATTGAGCCTGTTCAAACTCAACCCAGCGAACAAAGGTAAATTGCTTACGAGCGGCTTATGGAAATTCTCGCGTCACCCGAACTACTTCGGAGAATCGTTGGTGTGGTGGGGCGTTTATTTCATCGCCGCCGCGGCAGACGCATGGTGGACGATCTTCTCCCCCATCTTGATGACCTGGCTGTTACTCCGCGTTTCCGGCGTCGCCCTGCTTGAACGGACGCTCAGCCTAAAACCGGAATTTGAAGAGTATTCGCGCAAGACAAGCGCGTTCTTTCCATGGTTGCCTAAACGGTAGGCGAGATAACATCTCGCCCTGCGTTACAGTATCCTTTTAAGTCCGAACCGGCTATGCAAAACGAATGTTCCACCGTGCTAGAATAGCCGCAGCATGACCAACCTCCGCGCCCCATCGAAGATCATCCCGCGTGCCTTTCCCGGCATCAAAGCGAACGAGATCGAAGAACTCATCGCCAACAGCCAGGTCCATTCGTACGCGCCCGGCGCGGTGCTGTGCCGCGAAAACGCGGTGGAAGACCGCTTCTACATGATCCTCGAAGGCGACGCCGAAGTGACGAAGATCATCAACAACGCCGAGGTGCGCCTGCTCAAAACGCTCGGACCCGGCGACTTCTTCGGCGAAATGGCGCTCATCCACAACGCGCCGCGCGCCGCCACCGTCACCGCGAAATCCCCGCTTACCACACTCGAACTCAACAAGACCGGCTTCGACCGCGTCCTGCACAACAGTAGCAGCGTAGCGATGGCAATGGTCAGCGAGATCAGCCGCCGCCTGCGCTCGAACGACCAGATGGCGGTGGACGACCTCCGCTTGCGCGCGAGCGAACTCGCCGACGCCTACCAAAAACTTGCCGAGCAAGATTTCGCCCGCCGCGAGTTCCTCACCAACATCGCCCACGAGTTGCGAACCCCGCTGATGGCGGCGAGCGGATTCCTCCAAATGATGCAGAGCGGCGCGATGAGCGGCGACCAGATTTCCACTGCGATCGAAACGGTCTCGCGCAACGTCCAGCAGATCGTCACCCTCGTCAACGACATCCTCTTCCTGCAGGAAATGGAACTCGTCCTCCCCGAATTTCAAGCGGTGGATTTGAACACGGTCGCGAAAAACGTGACGGACACCTACGCGCCCAAAGCCATCGAGCGGAATGTAAACCTGCGCTTCGCTCCCAGTGTCGGCCTGCCCCACGTCGTCGGCGATTCCAAATCCCTCGAGCGCGCGCTCGCCGCCCTCGTAGACAACGCCATCAAATTCAGCCCCAAAGGTGGAGAGGTAAACGTGCGCCTCAGCGTGCGCGGCAATGATGTGCTACTTGCCGTCGAAGATCACGGCATTGGCATGGAAAAAGACGCCATGACGCGCGTCTTCGACCGTTTCTATCACCTCGACCGCCACGAGAACGATCTCTTCGGCGGCATCGGGCTGGGACTCGCCATCACGAAACAGGTCATCGAACAACACCACGGCAACCTCACCGTCACCAGCGCGCCCGGCAGGGGGAGTACGTTTACGATCGTGTTGAAAAGGCAGAATTGATCTTCTGCGGTTAACCGCGAAACGCGCTACGTTCGCAAAGATTCTTTTTGGATCCTTCGCGTGCCTGGCGGCAAAACATTTTCACTCCCCAAACTTCACAACCAACTTCCCCTCTTCATCATAAAACGACCGCGCATGAAACGGCGGATCGCCGCGCTTCATGTTATGAATCCTCTCCAGCAAGACTGGCATATCTTCAACCACCGGCAATTCTCCAATTTTTTGGTATTCAATCCACTCCGCTAACCCTTCTTTTGACGGCTGTGGCTCGCCGTCGCCTTCCCCGCTGAACATAAACAGACATATCCCGATCTCGCCCGCGTCAATCACGACCGTGCCGCACAGCCAGAGGTCGGCGGTGAGACCGCTCTCCTCGAATAATTCACGCTTCGCCGCGGACAGCACATCCTCCCCGCGTTCCACGTGACCGCCCAACCCGTTGTACTTATTCGCCCATAGACGTTTTGTCGGCGCGCCTTTGAGAAGCAGGTACGCGTCGCCGCGCCGCAACAGAATCGCCGTGCGCGGGATGAGGGTGTAGCGGTTCTTGGTTACGCCTTGGTCGGAGAGGGGCATGGAATTTGCTACGATGACAAATGACCGGGGAAGTTCAATTTGATCTTGAGTAGTTCTTCGATATCACTGAGATAATCTTCTGCTTTTTCGGGCGGCTTCTCCTTGAGCAGGTTCCCAAGGTTATCTCTGTCCATCTTCCAATTCAACGGATTATCCCTGATGTATTGTCGAATCGCGTTCAATTCGCGGTCATTACGGATGATGTGCTCATAATAATTGGCTTGCCAAAATTTCGCCCGGCGCGATGAGTCGTTTACCTCGATCCAATCCAAATACACCTTGAACACCAGCGATTTGAACGCGCCAACAACATCCCCCAACGCAGGCGCAAGATTTATTTTTTGTGGTTTCGGAATCACGTAGGGACGGGGCTTGCCCCCGTCCACATTCTCGCCAGGCGGGATACCCGCAAGAGGTATCCCTTCGGTGCGTGGTGAATTCGGGGCGCCCGCAAGGGGTGTCCCTACGCCATCGTTTGCATTTTGCATATCTGGGACGCCCGCAAGGGGTGTCCCTACATTGTTCCACACGACAAAATGGGTATGGTTTGGCATGACGATAAATTCGTCCAATTCAATTGTCGGAAACCACGAGGGCAACGCGTACCAGACATCATGGACGATGGCGTTTACGATTGGATCATTCAAAACACATTCACGATTCTTCGTGCAAATGGTTACAAAATACGCGCCAGCGTTATGGTAATCATATCCTTTCAATCGAATTGAACGACGATGGTGTTTGGTTGGATCGTATTTCATCCAATTTCACCTCGTAGGGATAGGGCTTGCCCCTATCCAATGGGACAACCGAACGTGGACAACCGAATATGGACAACCGCAAGGGTTGTCCCTACGCCACCGTAATCCCTTTATCCAAATACACATCCTGAATCGTGTTCAACAATTTCACCCCATCTGCCATGGGACGCTGGAAGGCTTTGCGCCCGGAGATGAGACCCATGCCGCCGGCGCGCTTGTTTATGACGGCGGTCGCCGCGGCTTCGGCAAAATCGTTTTCGCCTGAGGCGCCGCCGCTGTTGATGAGTCCGATACGGCCCATGTAGCAGTTCGCCACCTGGTAGCGGCACAAATCAATGGGATGGTCGCTGATCAGGTCGGAGTACATGCGCTTGTCGAATTTGCCGAACGAGACGCCGTCCTTGTTGAGCGCGAGATAGCCGCCGTTGTTCTCGGCGAGTTTCTGCTTGATGATGTCCGCTTCGATCGTGACGCCGAGATGGTTCGCCTGACCCGTGAGATCGGACGACACGTGATAGTCCTTGTCCGTTTTGAAGGCTTTGTTGCGGAGGTAACACCATAACACGGTCGCCATGCCGAGTTCGTGCGCGAGCGCGAACGCCTGCGCGATCTCGATCAATTCACGGTGCGAATCGTCCGAACCGAAGTAGATCGTCGCGCCGACAGCCGCCGCGCCCATGTCGTATGCCTGCTTCACCGTGCCGAACAAAATCTGCTCGAAGTTATTTGGGTAGGTCAGCAATTCATTGTGATTGATCTTGACGATGAAGGGGATTTTGTGCGCGTACTTGCGCGAGACGATGCCCAACACGCCAAAAGTCGAAGCGACCGCGTTGCATCCGCCTTCGATGGCGAGTTTGACGATGTTCTCCGGGTCGAAATAATCGGGGTTTTTGGCGAAACTTGCGCCGCCCGAATGTTCGATGCCCTGATCCACAGGCAGTATGGACACGTACCCCGTCCCGGCGAGTCGGCCCGAGTTGTGTATCCAGCCCAAATTGCGTAAGACGCGGTTGTTCCGATCCGAATGGGCGAAGACGCGGTCCACCGAATCCGAATCGGGGATGTGCAGTCTATCCTTTGAAATTTTTGGGGAGTTGAAACCGAGGAGCGAGTCAGCCTTTTCGCCGAGCAGGGATTGGATGTCTGTGGTCATGGCAATTCTCCAGTTTGTAATTTTTTAGCCACGGAGATCACAGAGAACGCTGAGAATAAAAATCTCTTAATCTCTGTGCGCTCTGTGGCGGCAAGGTCTTTTCTTGATTATAATGGGTTTATGCGACTTACCACACCCGGACTCGTATAATCTTCTTGGAGGCTCACATGGATGATTTCTTTCAGAAAGTAACCAGTATGCAAGACCCGTTCAAGAAATTGCTCTCGCACATCCCCGGTTTCGGCGGATACGTGGAGCGACAGAACCGCCGCGACGCGGACAAACTTCTGCGTGACACGGTGACTCAGCGCTTCGAGGAGCAACACAAGCGCGCTTCGCAGTTGCAAACCGAACTCGTCAGCGCGGGCAAGATCGAATTCGTGGACGATATGGAAAAGGCAACCATCAAGTTGCAGACGTTCATTGACAAGATCAGCCGCGCGCCGCGAGGCTATGCTGGCTTCTTCGACGCGGTCAAAGTCAATGAAAAAGAACTCGAAGCGATCTATCAATTCGACGCCGCGTTCTTCGATCTCGCCGAACAAGTCGGGCGCGCCATCGACAACGTGGAGCAATCGCTCGGCGACGATGCCGCGCTGCCGGCCGCGATCCGCAACCTCGCCACGCTTGCGAGGCTGGCGGTGGAAACGTACGAGAAACGCGGCGAAGTTGTGACTGGATCGAACTAACGAACAAATGTCGTTGCGAGGGCGATGCTTTTCGCCCGAAGCAATCTCCCACCAGATCGAGGAGATTGCTTCGTCGGGCTTCGCCCTCCTCGCAACGACATGATGGTTATCATGTGGCATACCTACATCAACGCAACCACCATTGACGAAGTTTTACAAATCCTCAACCAACAGGGGGAACGCGCTCGCCTCATCGCGGGCGGCACCGATCTCATTCTCGAACTCGAACGCGGCGTCCGCAAAAACATCGAAACCGTCGTAGACGTGACGCGCATTCCCGACCTCGACAACATCACGATAGACGAAGACGACATCATCCATCTTGGTCCGCTCGTGACGCACAACCATTGTGTGGCATCGCCGCTCATTCGCGAACGCGCCTATCCGCTCGCGCGCGCGGCGTGGGAGGTCGGCGCGCCGCAGATCCGCAATCGCGGCACGGTCGCGGGTAACCTCATCACCGCCTCGCCCGCCAACGACACCATCACCCCGCTCATGGCGCTCGGCGCGTCGGTGACACTGCAATCGGTCAACGGCGCTCGCACGATCGCGCTCAAAGATTTTTACACCGGCGTCCGCAAAACGGTGATGCAACCAAACGAAATGCTCGTGGACATTTCATTCCCCGCCATGAAGACGACGCAACGCGGGACCTTCATCAAGTTGGCATTACGCCGCGCCCAAGCCATCTCGCTCGTGGACGTGGCGATTCTTCTCGACGTTCAATCTGGTTCAGTTTCCTCAGCCTCCATCACCCTTGGAGCCGTCGCCCCGACGATCATCCACGCGCCTACAGCAGAAAAGTACCTCGAAGGCAAAAAACTCACCGACGATGTCATCGCCGAAGCCGCGCGCCTCACCATGGACGCGTCCAAGCCGATTGACGACATTCGCGGCAGCGCGGCATATCGCCGCGAGATGGTACGCGTCTGCACATCACGCGGATTGAAATCCATCCGCGACGGGCAAGAAAAAGAAGGAATGCCGTCCGATGCGGTTTTGTTGTGGGGAGCCAAGACGATGGACGATGGGCAGTTGACGATGCACGAAATGCCGTCAAATCCCATCGAAACAACGATCAACGGACAAAAATATTCGCTGAAAAGCGGACACGAAAAAACGCTGTTGCGATTCTTGCGCGAAGATGTCGGCTTGACAGGTACGAAAGAGGGCTGCGCCGAGGGTGAATGCGGCGCATGCACCGTCTTCCTCGATGGCAAAGCGGTGATGGCATGTCTCGTCCCTGCGCCGCGCGCGCATGGCGCGGAGGTGGTGACGATTGAAGGGCTCGCTGACCTCACCCCCAACCCCTCTCCTAAAGGAGAGGTGGGCGCGCTCCACCCCGTTCAAGAAGCGTTCATCAAACACGGCGCGGTGCAGTGCGGATATTGCACGCCGGGCTTTATCATGTCTGCGGCGATGTTGATGGATGAAAAAGAGAACCCCACGCGCAACGAGATCGAACAGGCGATCACCGGCAACCTGTGCCGATGCACAGGGTATTATAAAATCGTTCAGGCGATTGAAGATGCCAACTCAATGGCGGAGGTAAACCATGGGTAAATATACAAGCATGTCCAAGCAAAAGGAGACGCCGCGCGTGACCGGGGTAAACCCGATCATGAAGGGACTGGGGTGCTTCATGATCCTTTTGGTGCCGCCTTTATCCTACGGGATCGCCGCTTTGCTAGTTCAAATCGGAGTTCAGCAAGGCTGGCCCCTGCCGCCCCAATGGCTTGGCTACGTGAACATTCATCCGGTGGTTTGGCGGCTGGAAGGGCTTGCGCCTATCCTCACTTTGATCGAATCGCAAGCTAACCTCATCGCCAATCTTGTCTTCGCCTTCGGCGTAATGGTCGTCATCGGCGGAATTATGGCGATCTTCTTCGGCTATTTGTACAAATTTTTCGGTCCTTCGCCTTACGGACCGACCGATGCGCCGCCGATCCGCGTCAAAGTAAAACGCTATAAGAGATAACCAAAGCATGACTGTTTACGAAACCATTGGAAAATCGTTCCCGCGCGTGGATGCGCGCGGCAAAGTCACCGGCGAGGCGCCTTATTCCGGCGACCTCTCCATGAAGGGCATGTTGCACATGAAGTTGCTCTTCGCGGGGAGACCTCATGCGCGCGTTGTTAGTATCAGGACCGGCAAAGCGGAAGCCGCGCCCGGCGTGGCAGCGGTGTACACCGCGAAAGATGTGCCGGTCAACGAGTTTGGCTTGCAATGGCAGGATCAACCGGTTCTGTGCGGACCTGGATCTGCAAAACCGGGCGCAGACGTGGTCCGCTTCGTGGGCGACCGCGTCGCGGCTGTGGTGGCGCGTACCGAAGCCGAAGCCGCCGCGGCGGTGAAGTTGATCGAAGTGGAGTACGCAGACCTCCCCGTCCTGACCGACGCGGAAGAGGCGATGAAGCCCGGCGCTCCGCGTATCCATGAATACATCGGCGATTCGAACGTCTGCGTGCATTACAAGATCCGCAAAGGAAACGTGGACGAGGGATTCGCCAAAGCGGATGTGATCGTCGAAGGCGAGTATCGCACGCCGGTGCAGGAACACGCTTATTTGCAGCCCGAAGCCGGGCTTGCTTATATTGACGAAGCCGGGCGAATCACCGTCGTCTGCGGCGGGCAGTGGACCCACGAAGATCAGCATCAAGTGGCGCACGCGTTGAACATGCCGAATGAAAGTATCCGCGTGGTGTACCCCGCGATCGGCGGCGCGTTCGGCGGGCGTGAAGATATGTCTGTGCAGATCGTCCTTGCCCTCGCGGCGTGGAAACTGCAACGCCCGGTGAAGATCGTCTGGTCGCGGCAAGAATCGATTATCAGCCATGGAAAACGCCACGCGGTTTTACTGCGCGCCAAATGGGGCGCGACCAAAGACGGAAAAGTGGTCGCCATCGAAAACGAGATCATCGGCGACGGCGGCGCGTACATGTACACGTCGAACAAAGTATTGGGCAACACAACCATCACGTCGGCGGGACCGTATTTCATCCCGAACGTGAAGACCGATGTTTACGGCGTATACACCAACAACGTCCCCGGCGCGGCATTCCGTGGATTCGGCGCGCCGCAAGCGCTGTTTATGGCTGAAATGCAAATGGATAAACTCGCGGAAAAACTCGGCATGGACCCGGTCGAGTTCCGTTTGAAGAACGCGTTGCACGACGGAGAAGCCTTGAACGTTGGCACGCCTTCGCCGAGTCCGGTTACGGTGGTGGAGTGCATCGAAGCGGCGCGGGATAGGTTTGGTTGGGAAAAAGGAAAGAAGAAAGACGAAAACGGCGCGAGCCACCTCAAACGCGGCTATGGATTCGCAGCCGGTTTCAAGAACATTGGTTTTTCATTTGGCTATCAAGAAAACTGCTGGGCGAAGATCGAACTGCACGGTAAGGCTCAGATCGAACAAGTGACGCTGCATCATGCCAGCGCGGAGGTCGGTCAAGGCACGCACACGGTGATGATGCAAATGGCAGCGGAAGCGGTCGGCGTCCCGTTCGAGAAAGTGAAATTGATCTCGTCTGACACAGCCGCGATGGGCAGTTCCGGCTCGGTCTCTGCCTCGCGCATGACGTTCATGGCGGGCAACGCCATCAAAGGCGCGGCAGAACTCGCCCTCAAGAAATGGAAAGCGGAGGAACGCCCGGCGGTCGCCGAGTTCAAATACCTCGCGCCGCGCACGAATCAATTCGACAAGGAAACCGGCTACTCCACCCCGAACTTTGCCTACGCGTGGGTGGCGCAAGCCATCGAGGTGGAAGTGGATATCGAGACCGGTCATGTGCGCGTGGTACGCGTCGTTTCGGCAGACGATCTCGGCAAACCGATCAACCCGGCGCTCGTCGAAGGGCAGATCGAAGGCGCGGTCGTGCAAGCGCAAGGCTACACCCTCCTCGAAGATTTCAAAACCAAAGACGGGCGCGTGCTATCCGATCAACTCAGCACCTATCTCATCCCAACCATTTGGGATATTCCCGAAAAAGTGGAATCGGTCATCCTTGAAATTCCCGACCCGGCTGGACCGTGGGGCGCACGCGGCGTGGGCGAACTTCCATATCTTCCGACGGCGCCCGCCATCGCATCCGCGATCCACGACGCCACCGGCGTGTGGATTGACGAATTCCCGTTCACACCCGAACGCGTCCTGCGCGCGTTGGGAAAAATATAAACCGCGCGCAGCGCGTCCCATGTCATTCCCTTATCGCGACGAAACCGAAGAACTGAACGACGAAACGCGCAAGCGCGCCGAAAACGGCGCGTTCGCGCAACTTCCAAACGGCGTTACCCATTACGAACTCAGCGGGAACGAATCGGCTGAAGCGGTCGTTTTGGTGCATGGGTTCTCAGTCCCCTACTTCATCTATGATCCGACTTTCGAGTTTCTCGCTCGCTCAGGCTTTCGAGTGTTGCGATACGATCTCTTCGGGCGCGGATTTTCGGATCGCCCGCGCGCGCGTTACAATTTGGACTTCTTCGTCCGCCAACTCGCGGAATTGCTGGAGGCGCTGCGCCTCACGCGACGGGTCAACTTGGTGAGCCTCTCTATGGGCGGACCCATCGCCTCCGCGTTTGCGCTCCGCTACCCCGAGCGGATTCGTAAACTTGTGTTGATCGATCCTGCCGGCGCAAAACCCATTGACACCACATTGGCAATCCGTCTCGCCCGCGTACCGATCCTCGCCGAACTCGCCTACAACTTGCTGGGAGGCAAGAATCTGGTCAACGGCATCGCGGATGATTTTTTCAACCCTGCGCTTGTCGAACAATTTCAAGCGCGGTACAAGATTCAAATGCAATACAAAGGCTTCATACGCGCGATCCTTTCGACCATACGCGAAAAGATGCTGGGTACGCACAGCGAACTCTATCGCGCGCTTGGCAAAACGGACCACCCCATCCTCCTGCTCTGGGGCAGAAACGATAAAACCGTCCCGTTCGAGCAAAGCGCGCTGTTGCGCGAAGCGCTGCCGAACGCGGAGTTCCACGTCATTGAAGACTGCGGGCACATCCCGCACTACGAAAAGCCCGACGAGGTCAACCCTATCCTTTTGAATTTTCTGAGACAATCATGATCCGCAAATTTCTCGAGTACTTCTCCCACAACAAATACCGGTTGACCATGTTCGCCCTGCTGGCTGGCGGGAGCATTGTGTCGGTCGCTATTTGGCGCGTCCGCGCGGAGTACAGCGGTTCCTTCAATTACGGTTTTATGATCTGGAACCTGTTCCTCGCGTGGATTCCCTTCCTCATCTCCTACTTCACCTACACTGCAACGCTTTCTCGCCGCTGGGTATACCTGATCGTCCCCGTCGCGGCGTTCTTCTGGTTGATCTTCTTTCCCAACGCGCCGTATATGCTCACTGATTTCCAGCATCTAGCCACCGACTGGTGGAGCGGCGCCCCGGTTTGGTACGACGTACTCCTGCTCATTTGGTTTTCCTTCACAGGATTGTTGCTCGGCGTAGTTTCGCTCTTCCTCATGCAGGAAGTCATTCGCCGCGAGTTCGGGCGTTGGATCGGTTGGATGTTTGTCGCCGTCGTCGCCGGGCTTAGCGGCGTCGGAGTTTACGTGGGCCGTTTTCTCGATTGGAACTCTTGGGACATCTTCCACAACCCAACCGGCATAGCGCTATACACAATTGAACGCGCCCAAGATCCAAGCCTTCGATCTGTTGGATTCACGATCCTGTTCGCGGCGTTCTTTCTCTTCCTTTACGTTACACTCTACACGTTCGGTCACCTGCTGTTGGAAAGACAATCGCATTCAGCCGATACGGAGAAAAAGTAAAATGAACAAGCAAGATATCCAGTTGCTTTACAAATACAACCAATGGTCGTCGGCGAAAATCCTCGATGTGGCGTCGGGGCTGAACGAGGAACAATTCCTCGCGCCGGCTCCATTTCCGCATGGAGGACTGCGCGGCACGCTCACACACGCTCTTTTCGCTGAATGGATCTGGCGCAACCGCTGGGAAGGCGTCTCGCCGACCCAACGCTTCAAGCCGGAGGATTTCCCCACTTTCGAGTCTCTGCACGCCCGCTGGATGGAAGAGGAAAAGCTCCTCATGACCTTCGTGGACAGTTTGACCGATGAAAAATTAACTTCCACATTCGACTACACCTCCACCGAAGGGACGCCTCACCGCCGCGTACTCTGGCAGACGATGGCGCACGTTGTCAATCACGGCACGCAACACAAAACCGAAGCGGCGGCGATCCTCACCGGCTATGGTCGCTCGCCCGGCGATATAGATTTGATCTGGTATTTGATCGAGAGTCATTGACCGATGCTACTCAATAAATTTCGCAATTTCGTTCTTCGCAATCGGCATAACCTCACCGTCTTTGTCTTGCTCAATGTCGCTTGCGCCATGTGCATCGGGCTGGTGCTGGCGCGGGTGGCATACAGTGAATCGGGAAGGCATCTCGGCTTGATCTGGAATCTCTTCCTCGCCTGGATTCCGTTCATCCTTGCCTACCTCGCCCACGCCATATCATGGAGGCGCATCACGCTGTATTTCATCCTGCCGTTCATTTCCATACTTTGGCTGATCTTCTTCCCGAACGCGCCGTATATGCTTACCGACCTGCAAGACCTCGCGCGCGGCTCCTTCGGCGCTCCGCTTTGGTACGATGTGATCATCGTCGTCTGGTGTTCGTGGACAGGGATGTTGCTTGGCGTCATCTCACTCTACTTGATGCAGGATATTGTCTTACGCACATTTGGCCGCGTGATCGCATGGCTGTTCGTGTTCACCATCACACCGCTGAGCAGTTTCGGAATTTACATCGGTCGCTTCGTGCGCTTGAACTCGTGGGACATTTTGCAAGATCCGGCGGAAACCGCCATCTCCATCCTCGGTCTGGTTATTGACCCAAGCGAACGTCTCGCCGCATTTACATTGCTTTACACGATCTTCTTCCTGTTCGTTTATCTCCTCCTCTATTCGTTCAGCCACATGCACGCCGAGTACAACCTCAAAGCAAGCCAAACTCCCGAGCAATTGGCGGCGACACGTCCCAGCGATGCGCTTCGATAATTGTGTTTTGATTCGCGGAGGCGGAGACCTCGCTACCGGCGTCGCGCTTCGATTGCATCGCGCGGGAATCAAAATTTTGATCACCGAGCTCGACCAGCCGCTTGCGGTCCGAAGAGCGGTATCGTTTTCCGAGGCGGTGTACGAGGGCAGTCACACGGTCGAAGGGGTGACGGCAAGGCTGACCGAAGCGAATCAACTCGAAGGGTGGAAAGAAGCGGATGAAATCCCCGTCATCATTGACCCCGAAGCGTCCATCCTTGCCGCGTTCGACTTTCCCATTGTCATTGACGCGCGCCTGTTAAAGACTCCCCCGCCTCCGCTTCCGACGCCCATTCCGCTTCATATCGGACTGGGACCTGGATTCCACGCTGGACAGAATTGCCGCGCCGCTATCGAAACTCGCCGCAGTCACACGCTGGGGCGCGTCTACTGGAATGGCGCGACACAAACCGACTCCGGCGAACCCGAAGGCGACCCGCGCCGTGTACTCCGCGCATCGAACGATGGAACTTTTCATTCATATGTAAAGATCGGCGATCCTCTCGAAGCGGGACAACGTATCGCGGAAATACGATCTGGAATTGAAAATCGCGCATCTGAAATTGTCAGCCCGTTTGCCGGGGTGTTGCGTGGAATCATTCGGAGTGGCGCGCAAGTAACAAAGGGATTGAAGATCGGCGACGTGGACGCGCGCGGCGATGTCAGCGCGTGCTTTCTCGTTTCAGATAAATCGCTCGCCATTGCAGGCGGAGCGCTTGAAGCGATTCTGACTCTGCCGGCGATCCGCGCAAAATTGTATGTGTAATCGCTCTGTGATTTTTTTGACGATGTGTGAGATAATTTCACTGTGAACGAAACACAGGAACCAATTGCGATTGCCGACAAGCCCAAAGATTACGCCGGGCTTTTATGGATCTTCCTTGCGGGCGCGCTTGGGTTCACTTTGTTTTGCGCCACCTCGGCGATCGCGCTTTCTGACCCGACCTTGCCCACTCCCATCGTGATCGAACCGGGGAACATCGCCAACCTTGCATTCTCCAACCTCAACACAGCCGCCGCACTGACGGCCGAATCGTTTCAAGACCTTGTAGCAACTTCAACGTCGTCAGCAACATTCACGCCGACTGCTAGTCAAACAGCGTCGCCAACCGCGTCACCGACTCGGACTCGGACACCCTTTATTCCATCAAGAACGCCGACCAAGCAAGAACAACCTCCGCCGAGAGCTACGATCGTGCTACCGACAGCCACACGCACACAAAAGCCTACAAATACTCCAATTATTATTATTCCAATCACTGGCACAGCCACTGTAGCGGACCCCCCAACAGAAACCCCGGTGCCGGAGCCTTCGAGTACTCCAATCCCACCGCCTACCAGCACGCCGTTACCGCCGCCTACCATCCCACCGCCTACTCCAACACCATAGCAATTGCGTTGAGATATTTTTCTTGACGGGGAGAGAAATCGACTATATACTCGAATTAATCAGATTAATTGTATGATAATTCGAGATCGCGTCGCGCCCGATATTTCAGAATTTCTTCGCTATCTTGCCGCGCACGAAGAAGCGGAAGATGGGCTTCCCACGCTCACTGAACTGAGTCAAGAGTTGGGTGTGAGCGTCGCGTCACTGCGCGAACAGTTGGCGGTGGCGCGCGCGCTGGGGTTGGTCGAAGTCAAGCCAGGTCCCGGAAAGACGCGGCGCCGCGTCTTCTCGTTTGCGCCCGCGATCCGTCAGAGCCTGCAATATGCCCTTGCGCTGGACGACGAATCGTTCAGAAAATATGCCGAATTGCGAAATCATGTCGAAGCCGCGTACTGGTATGAAGCCGTCGAGAAACTAACGGATGAAGATAAAGAGGAATTGCAAACGCTGATCGTTCGAGCGCAGGAAAAGCTAACCCACACACCGGTTCAAGTTCCACACGAAGAACATCGAAGTTTGCACTTGTTAATCTACAGCCGGCTAGGAAATCCGTTCGTCACAGGGATCCTCGAGGCGTACTGGGACGCGTACGAAACTGTCGGATTGAACATGTTCACCGGCGGGTACGACTATTTGCAGGAAGTTTGGCGCTATCACCAAACCATGGTTGAAGCGATTTGCAACGAAAACTATGAGGCTGGCTATGAAGCCCTGGTGGCGCACGCCGACCTTTTGTATCACAGACCGTAACACGAGGAGCACATGGATAAAGTAGTCAACGATTTCTCGATCATTGTCGGCACAAAGAACGGCTCCGGCAGTTCCACCGCCAACAACACCATCCTGCGCGCGATCTTCAAGATGGGTATTCCCGTTTCAGGCAAGAATCTCTTCCCATCGAACATTCAAGGATTGCCGACGTGGTACACGATCCGCGCCAGTAAAGATGGATTTCTGGCAAGACGCGAACAACAAGAGATCGTCGTGGCGATGAACCCCGACTCGTTCATTCGCGACCTTGCATCTGTCGCGCCGGGTGGAGTATTTTTCTACGCCGACGATATCCGCCTCCCCATCAATCGCACGGACATCGCTATCCACGCCATGCCCGTGAAAAAACTGGTCAAGGACGATTCCAATGTCCCCGGCGATTTCCGCGACCTAGTCGGCAACATGATCTACGTCGGCGTATTGGTACACATGATCGGGCTGGATATCAACGCGGTCCATGCCGCATTGACATTCCACTTCAAGGGCAAGCAAAAACCGATTGACATGAACTTCAACGCTGTCAAAGCCGGCGCCGAATGGGCGAAAGCGAATCTCGTAAAGCAAGACCCCTATTACCTTGAACCGATGAACAAAACCGACGGCTTGATCATGGCAGACGGCAACACCGCCGCGGCAATCGGCACGATCTTCGGCGGCGCGCAATTTGTAGCGTGGTACCCGATCACGCCGGCATCGTCGGTGGCAGAGGCGATCAACGATTACATGCCCATGCTCCGCAAACGCGAAGACGGAAAACACACCTACGCAGTCGTGCAAGCGGAGGATGAACTCGCCGCGATCGGCATGACCATCGGCGCAGGCTGGAGCGGACTCCGCTCGATGACTTCGACTTCGGGTCCCGGCTTGAGTTTGATGACCGAGTTCGCGGGCTTGGCGTATTACGCGGAGGTGCCCGTCGTGATCTGGGATGTGCAGCGCATCGGTCCCAGCACGGGTTTGCCGACGCGCACGTCGCAAGCGGATCTTTCATTTGTAGTGAATATGGGTCATGGCGACAGCGATAGTATCGTTCTACTGCCGGGCAACATCAATGAATGTTTCGATTTTGGCTGGCAGTCATTCGATATTGCAGAACGCATCCAAACGCCAGTGTTCGTCCTGTCTGATCTGGATATGGGCATGAATCAGTGGATGAGCAAGCCGTTTGAATATCCAAAAACGCCGATGGATCGGGGCAAGATTCTCTGGGAGAAAGATCTGGAAGAGATCAAAGGCAATTGGGGGCGCTACCTCGATAAAGACACAGACGGGATTCCTTACCGCACAGTGCCCGGCAACAAACACCCGATGAGCGCGTACTTTACACGCGGAACGGGTCACGATGAGTACGCCAAATACACCGAAGACGCGGCGACATTTCAACGCAACATGGAACGGCTGAAGAAGAAGTATGAGACGGCAAAACAATATTTGCCCAAGCCAATCGTACAGGAGTCCAAAGGCGCGAAGATCGGAATTATCGCTTACGGCTCGACGGAAGCCGCGATCAATGAAGCGCGCGTCCAATTGGAGCGAGATCACGGCATGAAGACGAACTTCCTGCGGGTGCGCGCTGTGCCGTTGACCGCCGAGGTGGATGAATTCGTCGCGCAGCATGACCAGTTGTACGTCGTGGAAATGAACCGGGACGGGCAGTTACATCAGTTGCTGAGTTTGGCGAATCCCGAATCTGCGACGAAATTGATCTCAGTTGCGCATGGCGACGGTATGCCCGCATCCGCTACATGGGTGCGCGAGGGCATCCTAGCCAAAGCGGTGAAAGAGCCAAAGAGTAAATCGGCAAAGAAACCAACGAGCAAGAAGAAAACCGTTTCAAAGAACGGCAAGAAAGGAGCTAAATAATGTCAGCGCTTCCTATGGCAGGCGTACCCGCTAACGTCAATACGGTGGGTCTCACGAAGAACGATTACCGCGGCGCGCCCACAACATTGTGCGCGGGATGCGGTCACAACTCGATCTCGAATCAGATCATCGCCGCGATGTATGAAATGAACGTGCTGCCCGAAAATGTTTTGAAATTTAGCGGCATCGGCTGTTCGAGTAAAAGCCCCACTTATTTTATGAACCGTTCGTTCGGATTTAACAGCCTGCATGGACGCATGCCATCCATCGCAACAGGCGGTCTCTTCGGCGACCACACGCTGAAAGGCGTCGGCGTTTCCGGCGATGGCGACACGGCGAGCATCGGCATGGGTCAGTTCAAACACGTCATGCGCCGCAATTTGAATATGGTGTACATCGTCGAGAATAACGGCGTGTACGGACTCACAAAAGGTCAATTCTCCGCCACTGCCGAACTCGGACTCGAACTAAAGAAACAAGGCACGAACCCCTACATGCCTATTGACATTTGCATGGAAGCGATGATCTCCAACGCGACGTTTGTGGCACGGTCGTTCGCAGGCAACGCCAAGCAAGTGAAAGAGTTGCTCAAAGCGGCATTCGCCCATCGCGGCATCGCTGTGTTGGACATTATCAGCCCGTGCGTGACGTTCAACGACGCGGACAACGCCCATCATTCGTACGCGTGGGGCAAAGATCACGAAGAGCCGCTTCACGACATCACCTACATCCCGCCGCGCGAGGAGATCATGCTCGAAAAGGAATTGGAAGCGGGCGAGGTGCGGGAAATATCCATGCATGACGGCTCGGTGGTCATCCTCAAGAACCTTGAGAAGAGTCACGATCCTTTCAACCGCTTCGAAGCCATCCGCGTGTTGGAAGAGGCTCAACGGAACAACTGGCTGACTACAGGATTGATCTACCTCGCGAAGGATGTACCCACTCTTTCGGACACCTACCGCCTCGTAGACACGCCTCTCAACCGCCTTACCGAAGCGGACCTCAGACCCGCTCCTGAGATGATAGATAAAGTCAATTCGTTGATGTTTTGACCCCCAGCCTTCCTCCTCCCTCATTCCGACTGAAGTTCGTTGGATTGAGGGAGGACGCTAAAGGCGCGTGGGGGTTATACTTCTGCCATGCTCGAAATTTCTCCCTCAATAAAAATCAGTGAAAACGAACTGCGTTTCGACTACGTCCGCGCCTCGGGACCGGGCGGGCAGAATGTCAATAAGGTCGCGACCGCGGTGCAGTTGCGATTTGATGTGCGCGCTTCGTCGCTGCCCGAAGATGTGAAAACTCGACTGCTTCACATCGCGGGAAAGCGCGTCACCAGCGAAGGGATTGTGCTGATCGAAGCCAAGCAATTCCGCACGCAGGAAAAGAACCGCGAGGATGCTATTCAACGGCTTATTTCGCTGGTTCGGAAGGCGTCGGTCAAGCCGAAAGCGCGGAAAAAGACGAAGCCAACGCAGGCGTCAAAAGAAAAACGATTGGAGGCAAAGAAACTAAAAGGACAAATCAAGCGAGATAGGCAAAACAAAAACTTTAATTAGTGCGGACATGCAACAATGGCGCTGTCAAATTCAATACACTTTCCAAACAATTTAAGAATTATTATTCGCGACCAAAGCTACAAGGAGCCCATAGCAAGAATCGCGGTGACGCTAGTAGTCTTTGCCAAGCGAAGGAATGACTATTATCTCGGTTTACCCTTGAGCGACTCGCAGGGGATCATTGAAGTTAATAAGGTGTGGATTGAAAATGCAATAGACTTCTTGCGAAATACATTTATTATGGATTACTCGTCTAATTTAGAAGAATGTTCTCCTCAAGTACTGCTTGATGTAATGTCAAACGATCAGATTGAGCGCGCTAAATCTGCCATGAAATTGCATAAAGCAGAAGAGGGCGGGCTAGATATCGCCTATACAGCTAGAGATTTAGAAAACACAAATAATAGGTATTATGAAAATCGAAAAATTTACGTGTTGCTAGATAACACAGGAATACAAAACAAGATTATTGAGATTGTATTAAAAAAGACAAGTTAAAAACAATTCTTCTTTCATGGATAAAAAAGTAATCGCCCTCCTCAGCGGACTTGGCGCGGCGTCCATTTGGGGCGGCATGTACGTGGTGAGCAAAGTCGTGCTGGAAGTCATCCCCCCGTTCGCGTTGTTGACTCTCCGCCTCGCGCTGGGATTCCTTTCCCTCGCGGTTGTGATCTGGCTTCGTAAACCGAACGCGCCGCTCACGCGCAAACAGATTCTTCAGTGTTTCCTCGTCGGCGTGGTGGGATACGGGATTTCGCTCGGCTTTCAATTCACAGGGACAAAATTATCGTCGGCATCGAACGGCGCGTTGATCACCTCCGCGACGCCCGCGTTCGTCTTGGCGTTCGCCTTTATCCTGCTTCGAGAGAAAATAACGGGACGACAAATTCTCGCCCTGGCGATTTCAACCCTCGGCGTGCTGGCGGTCATTGATCCGCGCACGGCGCAATTATCCCCTTCTTTGTTTTCAGGAAATCTGCTTTTATTTTTCGCAGGTCTCACCTGGGCGTTGTATTCCGTGCTGGTGCGAAAGACCGCAGGGAATATTGACTTGCTCGCCTCCAGCGCGGTCATGTTGTTGGGAGGGATTCCCTCATCGGCAATATTGGGATTTAGGGAAATCTCCGCGCAAGGGATCGGCGAGATCACCGTCGGAATCATCGGCGGGATTCTCTTCCTCGGCATCATCTCGACCGCCATTGCCATGTTCTTGTGGAATTACGCGTTCAAAGAACTGCCCGCCACGGTCGCCTCGTTGACGTTCTTCGCGCAACCCGTCGTCGGGACCCTGCTCGGCTGGTTATTCTTAAGTGAAACGATCACACCGCTGTTTTTGTTCGGCGGCGTGTTGATCGGGATTGGGATTTTGATTTCAACAAGAGAGTACGGCAGTTGAGTAGCCCGAAGCGCTAGCATCGCTCGACCAACGAATCATCTAATGCTCCCCTACCGTATGCAACAACGCCATGTTCGGCGGACGCACAGAACCAACGGGATAGCCGCACACCAACACAACCTGGTCGCCGGAACGCACAACGTCTGAACGGATCAATTCCGCGTCCACGAAATCGAGCATTTCTTCGAGCGAATTCGCAAACGGGACAAGTTGGGGTTGCACGCCCCATAGAAACGCCAACCGATGATACGTCTCATCGTCCGGCGTGAAAGCCAGCACAGGCACACGCGGCCGAATTTTAGACATCAGCCAGGCGGTTCGCCCTTGCGTAGTGAAACACGCCACTGCCGTGACGTTCTTATCGTTCGCCAGCGCTTGCGCGGCGCGCGCCATCGAAGCCGCGTCGCTCTGCTCGAAGCCGCTCACAGTTTGCTCCATGCCCCATTCCCTAAAATGCGACTCGGCTTCACGCACGATTCGATCCATCATTTGGACCGACTCAACGGGATATTTCCCCGAAGCGGATTCAGCGGACAACATCACCGCGTCGGTCCCGTCAAAGACGGCGTTCGCGACATCCGACGCCTCTGCCCGCGTGGGAAGCGGATTCGTGATCATGGATTCCAGCATTTGAGTCGCGGTGATCACCAACTTGGCGCGCGCGTTCGCCGCGCGGATGATGTGCTTTTGCAACGCGGGCACGCGCTCCGGTGGAAGTTCCACGCCGAGGTCGCCGCGCGCCACCATCACGCCGTCCACATTGTCGAGAATTGTGTCGAGGTTATCCATCGCTTCAGGTTTTTCGAGTTTGGCGATCAACATCGGCAGGCGTTTGCCGTTCGACAATCTCTCCATCGCATAGCGGACTTTCTTCACGTCATCCGCGCTACGCACAAACGAAACGGCGACCGCGTCCACATTTTGCGAGATGCCGAACGCGAGATCGGCTTCATCCTTTTCGGTGAAGCCCGCAATTCGCAAGTGAATGCCGGGTAAATTGATCCCCTTATGCGACGACAGCGAACCGCCGACGATCACCTTCGCCGCCAGCGCGTTGCGATCCTTGACGGAAACCACTTCAAGTGCGAGACGACCGTCATCGAGCAAGAGCCGATCCGAAGGTCGGACGGAATCGAAAAGTTGTCGAAAATCCACAGGGATTTTTTGTCCATCACCGTTTGGAGGAGTTGTCCCCGTTGCGTACAAAAATACTTGCTCATTTTCGGCAAGTTGCATTACAGAGCCCAATTCGCCGACGCGAATCTTCGGTCCTTGCAAATCCTGCAAAATACCAACCGGGACTCCGAGACGCTCCGAAACTTTACGAATCAACGCGACACTCTCGGCGTGTTGCTCATGCGTGCCATGCGAAAAATTCAAGCGCGCCACATTCACACCCGCTCGGATCAGTTGCTCAAGAACGTCTTCGCTCTGGCTGGCAGGTCCCACTGTGGCTACGATCTTTACATTCCTCGTCATATCATCCTCAATAAAAATAAACTCACCGCAGAGAAGAATACCACATTCTGCGGTGAGTTACTGCGGTTGATTGTCGTCCGTCGTTTACAGATAATGCAATTCCTGTGCCTGTTTCTCCAACTCCGCGCGGAAATCGGGATGCGCGATACCGATCAACTGTCTGGCGCGCTCGCGGATGGATTTGCCGTACAAATCAGCGACCCCGTACTCGGTCACCACGAATCGGACGTGATTGCGGCTGGTCACCACACCCGCGCCCTGCTTCAACATGGACGCGATGCGCGTCACCAGTGTACCATCTTTCAGCGTGGTCGTGCTTGGCAGGGCAATGATGGGGACTCCGCCCTTCGACCGCGACGCGCCGTAGATAAAATCCAACTGCCCGCCTACGCCGCTGTACAACTTGGGTCCGATGCTGTCGGCGCAGACTTGACCAGTGAGGTCTATCTCGATGGCGGAATTGATCGCTACCATGCGCTCGTTCTGCGCGATGACAAACGGATCGTTGATGTATTCCGTGCGGTGCAACTCGATAAGCGGGTTATCGTCCACCCAATCGTACAATTTTTTCGTGCCGAGGATGAAGCCCGCGATGATCTTGCCCGGATGCAGGGATTTGCGCGCGCCGGTCAACACGCCTTCGTTGACGAGTTCGATCACGCCGTCCGAAAATAACTCGCTG
>WBZY01000125.1_pt1 | contig 78101 bp, 71 predicted proteins | sample 5204191 | NCBI WGS metagenome assembly WBZY01 (sample SAMN12344363, study PRJNA552823) | activated sludge metagenome | biome: Activated sludge suspended growth; feature: Anammox Sidestream; material: Wastewater; isolation source: activated sludge from anammox sidestream of wastewater treatment... | reverse complement strand
GATCGGCAGCCCGGTGAGCGAACCGGTCTTGCCCTTGACCGCGCCCTTGCTCGCCATTTCGACGTACTCCTCGTTGACGCGCGCGCTGCGCTCGAGCAGGCGCGAGTGCAGGTAGAACACGTCGCCTGGGAAGGCTTCGCGGCCCGGCGGACGCTTCAGCAGCAGCGAGATCTGGCGATAGGCGACCGCCTGCTTCGACAGGTCGTCATAGATGATCAGCGCGTCCTCGCCGTTGTCCATGAAGTACTCGCCCATCGTGACGCCCGAGTACGCGGACAGGTACTGCAGGGCCGCGGGCGAGGAGGCCGACGCCGCGACGACGATGGTGTGGGCCATCGCGCCGTGTTCCTCGAGCTTGCGCACGACGTTCGCGATCGACGACTGCTTCTGGCCGATCGCGACGTAGATGCATTTGATGCCGGACGACTTCTGGTTGATGATCGTGTCGACCGCGAGCGCAGTCTTGCCGGTCTGGCGATCGCCGATGATCAGCTCGCGCTGGCCGCGACCGATCGGCACCATCGAGTCGACCGCCTTGTAACCCGTCTGCACCGGCTGCGAGACGCTCTTGCGATAGATGACGCCCGGCGCCACGCGCTCGATCGGAGAGGTGCGGGTTGCCTTGATTGCCCCCTTGCCGTCGATCGGGTTGCCGAGTGCGTCGACCACGCGGCCGAGGAGCTCCGGGCCCACCGGCACTTCGAGAATGCGGCCGGTCGTCTTGACCGTATCGCCCTCGCGGATGCCCTTGTATTCGCCGAGCACCACGGCGCCGACCGAGTCCTGCTCGAGGTTCAGGGCCAGGCCGAAAACGCCGCCCGGGTATTCGATCATCTCGCCATAGCGCACATCGGCGAGGCCGTGGATGCGCGTGATGCCGTCCGTGACCGATACCACCGTGCCGACGTTGCGCGCCTCCGACGCGGCCGAGAACTTCTCGATCCGCTGCTTGATGAGGTCGCTGATTTCCGATGCTTTGACTGACATGGGATGGGGTCCTTGAAAATCAATTCGTCATGGACTGGCCGAGGCGCTCGAGCTTGCCCTTCAGCGAGCCGTCGAGCACGAAGTCGCCGGCACGCACGACGGCGCCGCCGAGCAGGCTCGGGTCCACGCTCGGGTGCAGGCGCACGATGCGGTTCAGGCGGCGCGTGAGCGCACGCGCGAACTTCTCCGTCTCGGCCTCGCTGAGTGCGATCGCGGACACGACCTCGACGTCGACCGTGTTTTCGGCCGCCGCGCGCAGCAGCGCGTACTGCGCAGCAATTTCGGGGAGCAGCGCGAGCCGCTGGTTCTGCGCGAGGAGTCGCACGAAGTTGCGGCCGTGCTCGTCGGCCTTCTCGCCGGCGATGTCGAGCACGAAATCGGCGAGCGCGAGCGTCGTCACCTTCGGGTTGCCAAGGAGCGCAGTGACACGCGCGTCGCGCACCACCATGGCGGCCGTCTCGAGCAGGTCGCCCCAGCGCGCGAGCGCCTTTGCGCCTTGCGCAAACTCGAACGCGGCGCGCGCATACGGGCGGGCGACGGTGGCGCTCTCAGCCACGCGCGATCTCCTCGGCGAGCTTGTCGAGCAGCTGGGCGTGCGCCTTCGCGTCGATCTCGCGTTCGAGCAGGCGCGACGCGCCGGCCACTGCGAGCGAACCGATTTCGCGGCGCAGCGAATCGCGCGCGCGCGCGGTCTCGTTGGCGGCTTCGGCACGCGCATTCGCGAGCACCCGGTCACCCTCGACGCTCGCCGACTGCTTGGCACTGTCGACCATTTCGTTCGACCGGCGGGTGGCCTGATCGAGGATCTGGTTCGCGCGTTCGCGCGCTTCGCGCACGACCGAGTCGGCGCGCGACTTGGCCTCATCGAGATCCTTCTGGCCGCGTTCAGCGGCAGCGAGGCCCTCGGCGATCTTCTTCTGCCGGTCCGTGATCGCCTCTGCAATGGGCGGCACCACGAACTTCCAGAAGAACCAGAGCAGAAGCGCAAAGACGATCATCTGCCCGATGAATGTCGCGTTGACGGTCATGGCCCGTCTCCTTCAGCTTCGGTTCAGCCGCCCGCAAGCTTCTCGAGCAGCGGATTCGCAAACGCGAACAGCATCGCGAGACCGACGCCGATGAGGAACGCCGCGTCGATGAGGCCCACGAGGAGGAACATGCGGCCCTGCAGCATCGGTGTGAGTTCCGGCTGTCGTGCGGCGGATTCGAGGAACTTCGAACCCATCACGCCGATGCCGATGCAGGCGCCGATCGCGCCGAGGCCGATGATGATGCCGATTCCAAGCGCCGTGTACGCCTGAACCGTTGCGATTGCTTCCATCTGAGTACTCCTGGTCGATTCGAAAGTGCGTCAAAACGAAAACTAGTGGTGATCCTCGGCCATCGAGATATAGACGACGGGCAACACCATGAAAATGTAGGCCTGCAGCACCACAATCAGGATGTGGAAAATCGCCCACGCGGTGCCCAGCAGGATCTGGCCGATGAAGCCGGCGGCGCTGCCGAAGGTCGCGCCGACGACCATGAAGCCGAGCAGGGCGATCAGCATGAACAGCAGCTCGCCCGCGAACATGTTGCCGAAGAGTCGCATGCCGAGCGACACGGGCTTCGACAGCAGCTCGACCGCATTCAGGACGATGTTCGGGACCCAGAGCAGCGGGTGGCCGCCGAAAGGCGCCGACACCCACTCGTGCAGGTAGCCGCCCACACCCTTGGCGCGGATGGCGGCGAAAATGATGAGCAGCAGCACGACGAACGCCATGGCGATGGTGCCGTTCAAGTCGGCAGTCGGCAGGACACGCCAGAACTGCGCACCGAGCAGCGACGCGATGCCGCCCGGAAGGTCGAGCGGCAGCAGATCCATCGTGTTCATCGCGATGATCCACGTGAAGAGGGACAGCGCCAGCGCCACCATGAAGCGGCGGTCACCGTGATAGATATCCGCGACCTGCCCGTCGACGAAATCGTAGACCAGCTCGATGAAACCGATGAACTTGCCGGGCACGCCGGCGTTCGCGCGGCGCGCGGCGGCCCAGAAGACCCAGCCGACCAGGACCGCGAGCGAGGCAGACATCAGGAGCGTATCGACGTGCCAGGTCCAGAATCCCTCGCCGACTTTCAGGTGGGTGAGGTGATGGACAATGTAGTCGGTCGGCGTCGTGCCGTGTTCTGCGCCGTGTGCGGATGCCATCGCTGCTCGAACCTTGCCCTTCCCTCAACCTCTCGACCGCGGCGGGAGCCGGGGACCCGCCATCGCGGGGACCACCCAGAACACCACCAGTGTCGCGCCATAGGTCGCAATGACCGCTGGCCAGACCGCCTTGCCGGTGCGCGCCACCGCGATGAACATCGCCACGGTCAGCGCCACCTTCACGAACTGGCCGAGCAGGACCCGGCCCAACACCAAGCCGGCACCGCCGCCAGGGCGCAGCGCCGTCAGGGTCATGTACAGGTTCGCAATGAAGCCGATCGTGCCACCCGCCAGCGCCGACGCGCCATGGCGAGCCCCCCACAGCCCTTGGCAAATCGCCGCGAGAGCGACCGTGACCGCAACCTGTGCCAGCAGAATCCGCGCGGCGAGTCGCCTGATGTCAGGTTCGCGCGACTTGATCTTTGCAGGACGGGAGACGGCCTTCAGCCCAATTTTCCTTGCACGGCAGCCACTTAGGGTGCCGTTTGCGAAGCGCGCGGATTATACGGGGGGACCCCCGCGCCAGCAAGAAATACGCGGGAACTACGTAGAAGGAATGGTGCCGGGTTTTCGGTTATTCGGTTATTGCGCGCCTTCGGCGCAATAACCGAATAACCGAAAACCCGGCACCACGCCTAGTTGATGTGCGCCAGGATGCCGTCGAGCTCATCGAGGCTGTTGTAGCTCACGACCAGCTTGCCCTTGCCGCCCGCGCCGTGCTGGATCGCGACCTTTGCGCCGAGCTTGCCCGACAATTCGCTTTCGAGGTGGGTGACATTCGGATCCCGCGCAGGCGTGGCGGGCGCCCCGTGTGGCGTCACGAGACGCCGCACGAGCGCCTCGGTCTCGCGCACCGAGAGCCCCTTGCGTGCAACCAGTGCGGCGACTTCGACCTGCTGCCGGCGCTGCGTGAGACCGAGGAGCGTGCGCGCGTGGCCCATCTCGAGCGCGCGCTTCTCCACCAGCTCGGTCACTTCCGGGGCGAGCTCGAGCAGGCGCAGGAGGTTGCTGACCGCGGCGCGTGAACGGCCCACGGCGTCGGCGGCCTGCTGGTGCGTGACGCCAAATTCGGCGATCAGCCGCTCGAGCGCGCGGGCTTCCTCCAGGGGATTCAGGTTCTCGCGCTGGATGTTCTCGATGAGCGCCATCGCAATCGCGGCCTCGTCAGGCACATGGCGAACGACGGCCGGAATATCGGCAAGGCCGGCCAGCTGCGCTGCCCGCCAGCGGCGCTCGCCGGCGATGATCTCGTAGCGTTGTGCCGCGCCCTCGCCGGCAGGCGCAAGCGGGCGTACCACGATGGGCTGCACGATCCCCTGCGCCTTGATCGAATCGGCGAGCTCCTGCAGGGATTCAGGCCGCATGTCGGTGCGCGGCTGATAGCGTCCGCGCTGCAGCAGGTCGAGCGGCAGCCTCGCGAGTTCCTCACCCTCCCGGGGCGCGCCGGTCAGCGGCGCGCTTACCTGCGCGCGCTGCGTGGCCTGGCCGAGCAGGTCGGCAAGCCCGCGGCCGAGGGTTGATTTCTTCTGCATCATGACGCGGATGATAGCTGTTCGGGGACGCGCTCCTCGTCTTCCCGGCGCAGCATTTCGCCCGCCAGCGCGAGGTAGGCCAGTGCGCCGCGCGACTCCCGGTCATGGAACATCGCTGGCCGGCCGAAGGACGGCGCCTCCGCGAGCCGCACGTTGCGCGGCACCACGGTCCGGAACACCTTGTCGCCGAAATGCTCGATCAACTGGGCGCTGACTTCATTGGCGAGATTGTTGCGCGGGTCGAACATCGTGCGCAGGATCCCCTCGATTTCGAGATCGGGGTTCACCGCGGAGCGGATCTGCCCGATCGTCGACACGAGCGCGGAAAGGCCCTCGAGCGCGTAGTACTCGCACTGCATCGGAATCAGGACGCTGTCGGCGGCGACGAGCGCATTGACCGTGAGCATGTTGAGCGCGGGTGGGCAGTCGATCAGGATCTGGTCGTAGCGCTCGCGCACCGGGCGCAGTGCGTTGCGCAACTTCAGCTCGCGCCCGGTGATCATCGTGAGGAGGCGCACCTCGACGGACGTGAGATCCTGGTTCGCGGGCAGCAGCCACATTCCCGCGGGCTCGACGGGCACGATTGCGCTTTCAATGTCGCACTCGCCGAGCATCACCTCGCAGCTGCCCCGCGCGACCTGCGACTTCTCGACGCCGCAACCCATGGTTGCATTGCCCTGCGGATCAAGGTCGATCAGCAGCACACGCCGCTTCGTCGCGGCGAGCGAGGCCGCGAGGTTCACGGCCGTCGTGGTCTTGCCCACGCCGCCCTTCTGGTTCGCGACCGCGATGACGCGCTTCATGCGGGAGAGTTTAGCGACTCGCGGCCACGGCCGCTTCCCTCACCGGCGAGCCGCAGGACCGCCAGCGCACGGCTCGCGGCGAGCCCGGGAATCGTCAGGACGAGGTTCCTGTCGAGCTGCCAGCACGGATCGAGACCCAGCAACTCCTCGTCCAGGCGCATGCTCTTCATCGCAAGCACCCGGGTTCGTGGCCCGCACAGCGGGCGCACCAGCGCAAGGAGGCGCGGCAATGGCGCGAAGGCGCGCGCGACGACCGTGTCGAACGGCACCGCGGGGTCGAGATCCTCGACGCGCGCGTGAACCACCTCGACATGGTCGAGCCCCAGCGTGCGAGCAGCGTGCGCGACGAAGCGGATCTTCTTGTTGTTCGAATCGATCAGCGTATACCGCCGCCGCGGATCGACGATCGCGAGCGGCAACCCCGGGAAGCCCGCGCCTGTACCGACATCCGCCACCGTTTCACCGGCAACGTGCGGGGCGACCGAGAGGCTGTCGAGCAGATGATGCGTCAGCATCCCGTTCCGATCATCGATCGAAGTGAGGTTGTACGCCCGGTTCCAGCGCGCAAGCTCATCGAGGAGGCGTTGCAGCTTGCGCGCCTGCGGTTCCCCGAGTGCCACGCCGAGTGCGGAGGCGCCCTCGATGAGGCGCGCCCGCTCCTCATTGTCCGCCCCGCTGCCCACGCTTCCCGCCCCGGCCATCAGTTCCTGACCATGGCCGCGACGAACTCGTGCACCGGCATCCCGTCGAATTTCGCGGCATCGGCGAAAAGTGCAATGATCGCCGCGGCCTGCTTCGCCGGAAAGTGTGCCGCCACGGCCGACTCGAACTTCTTCACGAGCAGCGGCAGGCCTTCCTCGCGCCGCTCGCGGTGCCCGATCGGGCAGTCGATTGCGACACGCGGCGTCGACGTGCCGTCCGTGAAGAACACCTGCACGGCATTGCCGATGTGGCGCTTGTCGCGCTCGTAGTATTCCTTCGTGAAGGTTGTATTTTCCACAACCCTCATCTTCGCGCGCAGTGCGTCGACGCGCGGATCGTTCGCGACCGCGTCCCCGTAGTCAGCCGCGGTCAGGCGGCCGTGGAGCAGCGGGATCGCCACCATGTACCGGATGCAGTGATCGCGGTCGGCCGGGTTTGCGAGCGGCCCGGACTTGTCGATGATGCGCACGCCAGGTTCCTGCGTTTCGATCACGATCTGCCCGATCGCATCGAGCCTCGCCTTCACCTCCCGGTGCAGCTGCATCGCGCACTCGACCGCGGTCTGCGCGTGGAATTCCGCAGGGAAGCTGATCTTGAAGAGCACGTTTTCCATCACGTAGCTGCCAAACGGTTGCGCGATGGTGACCGGCTTGCCCTTGAAGAGTACGTCCTGGAAGCCCCAGGTTTTCGCCGACAGCGCCGACGGATAGCCCATCTCGCCGCTGAGCGCGATCAAGGCAAGGCGCACCGCGCGACTGGTCGCATCGCCCGCCGCCCAGCTCTTGCGCGAGCCGGCATTCGGCGCGTGCCGAAAGACACGCAGTGCACCGCCGTCGATCCACGCATGGCTCACCGCGTTCACAATCTGTTCGTGTGATCCGCCGAGCATCGCGGTCACGACCGCGGTCGAGGCGACGCGCACGAGCAGCACGTGGTCGAGGCCGACGCGGTTGAAGCTGTTCCCGAGCGCGAGAATGCCCTGCACCTCGTACGCCTTCACCATGGCCGTCAGCACATCGCGCACGGTGAGGGGCTCGCCGCCCTCCATGATCGCCGTGCGCGACAGGTAATCCGCGACTGCGAGGATGCCGCCCAGGTTGTCCGACGGATGGCCCCACTCGGCCGCGAGCCAGGTGTCGTTGAAATCGAGCCAGCGGATCATCGTGCCGATGTTGAACGCCGCCTGCACCGGATCGAGCTCGTAGCTCGTGCCCGGCACACGCGCGCCGCCCGGCATCGTCGCGCCCGGCACCACGGGACCCAGCATGCGGGTGCACGCCGGGTACTGCAGCGCCTCGAAGCCGCAGGCGAGCGCGTCCATCAGGCAGTAGCGCGCGGTGTCGCCGGCAAGCTGCGAACCGATCGCGCAGTTCTTCGCGTAGTTCGCGATGTCGACGATGACCTGATCCGGTGCGGGGCGCCTCGCGGTCACTGCCGCCTGTCGATTGGCACGAACGTCTGATTCTCCGGCCCCACGTAATTCGCCAACGGCCAGATGAGCTTGCCCTCCATGCGCTGCTCCATGACGTGCGCGGTCCAGCCGGTGACGCGCGCCATCACGAACAGCGGCGTGAACATCGCCGGCGGCACCTGCAGCAGGGTGTAGGTCACGGCGCTGAACCAGTCGACGTTCGGAAACATGTTCTTCCCGTCCCGCATCACCCGCTCGAGCCGTTCGGCGATGTCGTATGGCCTCATGTTGCCGCTCTCCTGCGCGAGCCGGTGTGCAACGCCCTTGATCACCTGATTGCGCGGGTCCGCGCTCTGGTAGACGGGATGGCCGAAGCCCGTCACACGTTCCTTCGCCGCGAGGCGTCGCCGGGTGTCGACCTCGGCCTCGTCGGGCGAGCTGTAGCGCTGCTGGACTGCGGCTGCGACTTCATTTGCGCCGCCGTGCTTCGGGCCGCGCAATGCGCCGATCGCCCCCGCGATGCAGGAATGCATGTCCGAGCCCGTGCCTGCGATGACCCGCGCCGTGAAGGTCGAGGCATTGAACGCGTGTTCGGCATAGAGGATGAACGAGGTGTGCATCGCGCGCACCCACGAGGCGGGCGGAGCCTTGCGGTGCAGCAGGTGCAGGAAGTGACCGCCGATCGAATCGTCCTGCGTCTCGACGTGCACGCGGTGACCCGAATGGCTGTAGTGATACCAGTAGCAGAGCATCGAACCGAGCGAGGCGAGCAACTGGTCGGCGATCTCGCGCGCGCCGGCCGCGCCGTGATCGTCCTTCTCGGGCATCGCGCAGCCGAGAGCGGACACCCCCGTGCGCAGCACGTCCATCGGGTGGCTCGATGCGGGCAGTGCCTCGAGCGTCGTGCGCACGACCGCCGGCAGGCTGCGAAGCCCTTTGAGTTTCTCCCTGTAGGCAGCCAGTCCGGTGCGATTCGGCAGTGCCCCGTGGATGAGGAGGTGCGCGATTTCCTCGAACTCGCAGGTTTCTGCAATTTCGCGGATGTCGTAGCCGCGATAGGTAAGATCGTCCCCTGCACGCCCGACCGCGCAGAGCGCCGTATCGCCAGCCACCACGCCGGACAGGGCGACGGACTTCCTCGGCTTCGGGTCGATTGCCGCCATCAGCGAAGTGTACCGGAAAGCGGCGGGTCAGCCGATCGCCACGACGGTCCGGCCGACCACACCGCCCTCGAGCAGCGCGCCGAAAGCGCCGGGCAACTCGTCGAAGCGGATCGTGCGCGTGCGGATCCGGTCGAGATGTCGCGGTGCGAGGTCGCCGGCGATGCGCTTCCAGACGGCGAGGCGCAGTTCGCGCGGCGTCGCGGATGAATTGATGCCGAGGAGATTCACGCCCCGCAGGATGAAGGGCACCACCGTCGTCTCGAGCTTCGGGCTGCCGGCTAGACCCACACTCGCGATGTTGCCCCAGTAGCCCACCGTGCGCGTGAGCCAGGTCAGCATCTCGCCACCCACGTTGTCGATTGCACCGGCGTAACGCTCGGCCTCGAGAGGCTTCGAACCGTAATCGATCTCCTGCCGCGCGAGAACCTGCGCGGCGCCGAGCGCACGCAGGTAGTCCGTGTGCTGCGCCTTGCCGCTCACGGCGACGACTTCGTAGCCACGCCGCGCGAGCATGTCGATCGCGATGCTGCCGACGCCACCCGTCGCGCCGGTCACGACGATCGGTCCCTTCGCTGGTGTCTGTCCGTTGTGCTCCATGCGATGGATCGCGAGCGCAGCCGTGAATCCCGCCGTGCCGAGGGTCATCGCACCCAGCGCGTCGAGGCCAGGCGGCATCGGAATCACGGCATCGCCACTCACTCTCGCGACTTCGCTGTAGCCGCCGTCGACCGTTTCCGAAAGCCCGCAGCCCGTGACGAGCACCGGGGCACCCGCCTGGTAACGCGCATCGCCCGAGGACTCGACGATGCCCGCGAAGTCGATGCCGCCGACGAGCGGATAGCGGCGCAGGATGCGTCCCGCGCCCGTCGCCGCGAGCGCGTCCTTGTAGTTGATGTCGGAGTGCGTCACGCGAACCACGACCTCGCCCGCCGACAGGTCGTCGAGCGTCAGGTCCTCGAAGCGCGCAACGATCCGGCGATTCTCCTCGTGGATGCGGTAGGCCTTGAAACGGTGCCGGGTAGTCATGCGCCGGATGATAGCCCCCGGCGGCTGAGCCAGGCGAGGAGGCCGTCGGCGTTGAGGTCGAGATCTTCGGCGAGCAGCGCGTCGAACTGCGTCTCGCCCAGCGTGCAGCCGTGCGCGAGGCTGCGCTCGCGCAGCAGCGCACGCATGTCCGCCCGGATACGCGCGCGCCGGTCGGCAGCAGCGGCATGCTGCTCCGCCAGCGAGGCGAATGCACGCACCTGCAGCGTCATGTCGGCCGCCAGCCGCTCGACATCGTCGACGCGGGCATAGTGTGTCAGGTGCACCGCACGCGGGCGCCAGGCGGCAATACGCGCGACGGACGACTCGAGCTGCTGCGGGTCGAATTGCGTCGGTGTCGTGGTCGGAAATATGAAGGCGCCTCGCGCCGTATCGAACTCCCGGTACGAAAGGCCGAAGGTATCGCCGGTGAAAATCGTACGTGATGCGTGATCGACAATCGCCTGATGGTGCAGTGCGTGACCTGGCGTGAACCAGAATTCGAGCACTCGTCCGGCGAGTGCCAGCTGCTCGCCGTCCTGTGTCGTGCGCACGCGCGCGGCGTCGACCGGAACGATCTCTCCATACAGGCTGCGGTAACGCGCCTCGCCGTAGACTTCGATCGAGGCCGCGACGAGTTTCGCCGGATCGATCATGTGCGGGGCACCGCGCGGATGCACGACGAGCATCGCGTTCGGCAGCGCGCGCATGAACGCGCCGGCGCCGCCCGCGTGATCGAGGTGTACATGCGTCAGCAGCACGAAGTCGACGTCGCCGGGTCCGTAACCAAGTGACACCAGGGCCTCGAGCACCCGTGGCACGGAGCGCGCGGTGCCCGTGTCGACGAGCGCGACGCGCCCACCATGTTCGATGACATGAATCGCCGCCAACCCCGGGCGCACGTAGCCCGCGTCGATCGCGGTGATGTCGTCGGGTCCGCGTCTCATGGTCTGGTGTGTCACCATATCCGGATGCGGCGATCATATCCGGCCTTGCTTCTCATCGCCCTCGCGACCCTGCCTGCGCAGGCCGCGCGGGAGGAACGTGGCAACCTGATCCTCGATGGTGTCCCGACTATCCCGCCCGTGCTGGTGGAACGGGTCGCGCCGTGGCTGCAGGCGCGCTCGGCGAGATTCAGCGGCTGGCTCCCGGACGGCACGATGCTCGTGACCACGCGCTTTGCAGAGGCGAATCAGCTTCACCGGGTGTCGGCTCCGCTCGGCGCGCGCGAACAGCTCACCTTTGGCGCGGAAGTACTGGCGAGCAGCTCGTCGTCTGCGCCCGGCACGGCGGGCGTGCCCTTTGCCACCGCCGACGCCGGCGCTGCACCGCAGCTTTGGGTCTGGCGCCTGGCCGATCACGGCCTCACGCGCGTGGCGGGCTCCGGGGTCCGCACCGATGCCTTCGTGTGGTCGCCCGATGGCAAAATCGTGGCTGTCCAGGGCATTGCTGCTGACGGCCTGCACCAGGACATCGTGGCCTTCGAGCCGGGGGGCAATCTTCAGGCCCGCCTCTTCGTGGCTGCAGGAGTCCGGAGCTGGCGACCGCTCGACTGGTCGCCCGATGGCGCGCGCCTGCTGCTCGAGAACGAGGCCAATCCGCAGCAGAGCGAACTATGGCTCGCAGACACGGCGACTGGCGGCATTGCGCAGATTGCGCTGCCATCGCCGCCGGGGCGCGTGCGCGCTGCGCGCTTTGCGCCGGATGGCCGCGGCATCCATCTCATCGCGCAGTTCGGGGAAGACTACGCGCGCCTGCAGTACTTCGATCCGGTCGCGAACACATTGCGCCCGCTCACTGCGGAGATCCCCTGGGATATCGAGAGCTTTGCGGTTTCGCCCGATGGCCGCTATCTCGCCTTCGTGGCGAACGTCGCCGGAGTCAGCCGGCTCACGGTGATCGACCAGACCGCGCGCAGCGAGTTCGTCCCGGGAGAGCTGCCCGCGGGTCGCATCACGGACCTCGCCTTCGATCACACGGGCAAGCGCCTTGCGATGACGGCCGAGAGCGCTACGCAACCGCCCGATGCGTTCGTGTATGAACCGGCCCCTCACACACTCACGCGCTGGACGCGCAGCGAGCCCGGGCCGATCGATCCGTCCGCCTTCACGGCGCCGGAACTGATCAACTTCCCGACCTGGGATCGCGTGAACGGCAGCACGCGCACCTTGCCCGCATGGGTCTACAAGCCACGCGCACCCGGTCCGCATCCGGTACTCGTGCGCATCGCGAGCGGCGCAGAAGAGCAGGCGCGACCCGTGTTCGACGCCTTCACGCAGCTCGCGGTGAATGTACTCGGTTACGCCGTAGTCACGCCCAATGTGCGTGGCGCCTCGCAGCGCGAGGATGCGATCCGCGACATCGGTTCGCTGCTCGTGTGGATCGGGGTGCAGCGCGATCTCGATCGTTCGCGTGTCGTGCTGATGGGCGAGTCGCAGAGTGCACTGGTGGCGCTCGGCTCGCTCGCGCAATACGGCGATCGCGTGGTCGGCGGCATCGATCTGTCGGGTGTCGCCTCATGGGCCCGCATCCCGAACGCGCGTGCGCTGCGCAAGCCCCTGCTCGTGGTGCACGGCGCGCAGGACACGATCGCGCCGGTGTTCGACGCGGAGCGCCTCGTGGCGAACGCCCGTGGCAACGGTGCAGAGGTCTGGTATCTGGGAGTGAAGGACGAGGCGCATGTCCTGCGCCGCAAGCCGAACCGCGACGCGTGGATGACCACCGCCGCCGCGTTTCTCGAACGCCTCAGCGGGCGCTGAAGCGCGACGCCCGTCTCGCCACTGTCTCGAGCCCGGGCGACTGGCCGCTGTAATACGTGGCGAGCGTCTTGATGTCGGCAGCGCTCAACGTGCTGACGAAACCCGCCATGATCGGGTTCTTGCGGGCACCTTTCTTGTATTCCTCGAGCGCGCGCTCGATGTAATCGGCGTGCTGGCCGGCGAGACTCGGGTAATCGGGCAGCACGGCCACGCCATCGGCGCCATGACATGCGACACAGACCTGGGCCGCCTGCGGGACGCTCGCATCGGGTGCCTTGCCGGTCTGCTTCAGCGGCTCGCTGCCGAGAAACGCGGCGATATCGGCAATGTCCTGATCACTGAGTGAGGCCGCGTGCGCGTGCATCGTGCCGTGCGATCGATCGCCCGACCGGTAACCCTGCAAGGCCGCGGTGATATATGCCGCGCTCTGGCCGGTCAACTTCGGCACGCTGTAAGTCGGATAGACGTTCTTGTAGTTCTCGACCGCGTGACAGCCCAGACAGGTATACGCGAGGTCCTTGCCGCGCGCTGCGTTGCCTTCTGCCCTTGCGACACCGACGGTGCCGGCGACGATGGCGGAAAGGGCAAGTGCGGCGGTAATCCGGCTGACGAGCGACATGGGCAACCCCTGCGGAAAATCGCTTCGGATGTTACCGGGTTGCACACGGGAAATGCCACCTTCGCTTCCCCGCAGGGCGGCCAGATGGCACGATCGGGCCCGGATGATCGCCCTGATTCAACGTGTCAACTTCGCGCAAGTCACGGTCGGGGAGCGGGTTACCGGCCGCATCGAACGCGGCCTGCTCGCGCTTGTCGGCGTCCAGGCCTCCGATGACACAGCCGCGGCAATCCGCCTCCTCGAACGCGTGCTGGGCTATCGGGTGTTCCCCGACGACGAGGGCCGGATGAACCGCTCGCTCGGGGACACAGGTGGCGGGCTGCTGCTCGTGCCGCAGTTCACCCTGGCCGCCGACACGCGCAAGGGCGCCCGCGCGGGCTTCAGCACGGCCGCGACCCCGGAAGTGGCGCAGGCGCTGTTCTCCCGTCTCGTGACCGAGGCGCAGGCGCGTCATCCACAGGTCGCCACGGGCGAATTCGGCGCCCATATGCGGGTAGCGCTCGAAAATGACGGTCCTGTCACGTTCTGGCTGGAGGCGCACGCGTCCTGACGGCGAACTTTCCCGGCCCGGACACGCCTTTTGGCCTATCATCCGCACACATGCGCATGGGTGCGCATTGTCGAGGTTCTTATGGGTATCGGGATGCGCGAGCTCATCATCATCCTGCTGGTGGTGTTGCTCGTTTTCGGCGCCAAGAAGCTGCGAACGATCGGGTCCGATCTTGGCGCGGCCGTGCGCGGCTTCAAGAAGTCGATGGGCGAAGGTGAAGCCGAGGGCAGCGCCAGCGACGTGAAGCAGATCAAGTCGGACGAGAAGGACGCCGAGTTCCCGGAAGTCGCCAAGCGCGACGCCGACAGCAAGATCGACCGCGGCGCCTGACCGGCGGCCGCCTCAAGACGCGATGTTCGAGGTCGGCTTCACCGAGCTGCTGCTGATCTTTGCGCTGGCATTGATCGTGCTCGGCCCGGAGAAGCTGCCGCGCGTCGCCTCGCAGGTCGGGCGGTGGATCGGGCGCGCGCGCGCGATGGCGCGCCAGTTCCGCGAGCAACTCGAGGACGAGACGATCCTCGAGGAATCGAAGCCCCGCCAGACCACTGCCCAACCAACACCGCCGCCCGCGGCGCCCCCGCAACCGGAGAAGTATTACCAGCCCGAGGACGATGTGCAGCGCGCGGACGTGAGTCACGCCGACGCGGGTGCCGAAGCCGGCGCCGAAACCGCCGTAGCGTCGCCGCCAGCCTCCGCCGCCGACCCATCGCCCTCCGCCGTGGACCATGAGCGAGGAACCTGAACGACTGGCCGAAGGCACGCTGGTCTCGCACCTGCTCGAGCTGCGTGATCGCCTGCTGCGCGCCTTCATTGCAGTGATCGTCGTGTTCATCCCCTGCGCGATCTATTCGAACGAGCTTTTCACCTTTCTCGCGCAGCCGCTGCTCGAGAAGCTGCCGAAGGGCGCCTCGCTGATCGCGACGAGCGTGATCTCGCCTTTCATGACGCCGTTCAAGCTCGCGTTCTTCGTGGCGATCTTCATCGCGATGCCGGTCGTGCTCTACCAGGTGTGGGCGTTCGTCGCGCCGGGGCTCTACCGCCGCGAACGTCGCTTCGGCCTGCCGCTGCTCGTCTCCTCGATCGTGTTGTTCTATGCCGGCACTGCGTTCGCCTACTTCGCCGTGTTTCCGGTGATGTTCGAGTTCTTCGCGCAAACGACGCCCACGGGCGTCACGATGATGACCGACATCACGAGCTACATGGACTTCATACTGACGATGTTCTTCGCCTTCGGCGTCGCCTTCGAGCTGCCGGTCGCGGTGGTGCTCGCCGTGCTCGCGGGACTCGTGAGTGTCGAGAAACTCTCGCAGGCACGCGGTTACGTGCTGATCGGCATCTTCGTGATCGCGGCCTTCCTCACGCCGCCCGATGCGATCTCCCAGTCGATCATGGCCATCCCGATGTACCTCCTCTACGAGGGCGGGCTCGTGATGGCGCGCATCATGCAGAAAATGCGCCGCGCCGACGCTCGGCAGGAATCGCCCGACTCACCACCCGACTCACCATAAAGCTGCCTCGCCGCTGCCTTGCTGGCGCGAGGCAACATGGGTCACACTCCGGCGCCATCGCGGCGCCTCGCGCCGGGCACCTGCAAGAGAGCCTCACAATGGCCGATTCGATGTCGACGACGGTGGTCGCGGGGGATACGAGCCGGGCGTTTTTCGGGCACCCGCGCGGACTCGCAACGCTCTTCTTCACCGAGATGTGGGAGCGATTCACTTACTACGGGATGCGCGCGATTCTCGTGCTGTTCCTCGTCGCGTCGATCGAGGAGGGCGGTCTCGGTGTCGACGATCGCACCGGCAATGCGATCTACGGCCTCTATATCTCCGGCACCTATCTGCTCTCGCTCGCCGGCGGCTGGATCGCCGACCGGCTCACCGGCGCGCAGCGCGCCGTATGGTGGGGCGGCATCCTGATCATGGTCGGCAATGGGCTGCTCGCGACCGGTTCCAAACCGCTCTTCTTCCTCGGTCTGATGCTGATCGTGTTCGGTGTCGGACTCCTGAAACCGAACATCAGTGCGATCGTCGCACAACTCTACCCGGAAGGTGGTGCGCGCCGCGACGCGGGCTATTACATCTTCTACATGGGCATCAATGTCGGCGCCTTCCTCGGTTCGACCCTCGTGCCCATTCTCGCTGACCACTTCGGCTGGCGCATGGGTTTTGCGGCACCTGCGGTCGGCATGTTCTTCGGCCTGACCCAGTTCGCCGTGACGCGCCGCTACCTCGGTCACGCGGGCGTCGAGCCGGGCATGTCGCACGCGGATCCCGCCGCCACGAGACGTGCGTGGTGGACCGTTGCCGCAGTCGTCACCGCGATCGTGGCTGTCGTGCTGCTCGCCATTGCGGGGCGCATCCACATCGACCCGGTGGATCTCCTCGAGAGCTCGTTCTGGGCGATCAGCGCGTTTGCCGCCGGCTATTTCGCCTACATGCTGTTCTTCGCAGGCCTCGATACGGTCGAACGCAAGCGTGTGCTCGTGATGCTCGCCCTCTTCATCGCCTGCGCAATGTTCTGGGCGGGCTTCGAGCAGGCGGGCGCATCACTCAACATCTTCGCCGACCGGCACACCGACCGGCAGATCGGCAGCTGGCTGATGCCGGCGGGTGTCCTGCAGAACGTCAACCCGCTCTTCATCATCATTTTCTCGCCGGTGTTCGCCTCGCTCTGGGTCGCGCTCGGCAAGCGCAATCTCGACCCGTCCGCGCCAGTCAAGTTCGCGCTCGGCCTCGTGCTGATGGGCATCGGCTTCGTCGTGATGTACTTCGCCGCGCAGTATGTCGTCGCGGGCGAGAAGGTGCTGCCGACCTGGCTCGTGCTCACCTATCTCTTCCACACATTCGGCGAGCTGTGCCTCTCGCCGGTCGGGCTCTCCTCGATGACGAAGCTCGCGCCGACGCGCTTCGTCGGCCAGGCGCTCGGCGTGTGGTTCCTCGCGACCGCGATCGGCAACAATCTCGCAGGGCAGTTCGCGGGCGAGTTCGACCCGAACAACATCGCGGCGATGCCGGACCAGTTCCTCGGCATCTTCTGGTGGGGTGCGATCGGGGGCGCGGTGATGTTGCTGATCTCGCCCTTCGCGAGGCGCCTGATGGGGGGGGTGAAATGAGACAGGGAACGGGCTGCGGGCTACGGGCTGCGAGCCAGATCGCGCTCGCTGCGCTCGCGCTTGCCGGGTGCGCACGGCAGGCGGCGACGCCTGATGTCGCATCGGGCGCGAGGCCGAGCGCCGACGAATTCGTCGCGCAGGTCAACGCGGAACTGAAGCCGATTTTGCGCGAAGTCGCCGCGGCGGACTGGACGCAGGCGACCGACATCACGCTCGACACGCAGCTGCTGAGCGCGCGCGCGAACGACCGCTACCTCGAGTACCTCGGTGCCGCGACGGAAAGGGCGATGGCCTATGCCGATGCGCCGGGGACGGCAGCGACGAAGCGCGGATTGATGCTGCTGAAGTTGCAGACTTCTGCGCCCGCGCCGTCCGATCCGGCCAAACGCGCCGAGCTCACGGAGATTCTCGCGAGCCTCGGCGCGATGTACGGCGAAGGCAAGTACTGCCCGTCGGGCCCCGACTCCTGCCGCAACCTCGACCAGCTTTCCGAAACACTCGCGACGAACCGTGACTACAAGGCGCTCGAGGACGCCTGGGTCGGCTGGCATGACACGGCGCGCCCGATGCGGCCCAAATACCAGCGCTTCGTCGAGCTTGCGAACGAGGGCGCGCGCGAGTTCGGCTTCGCGGATCTCGGCGCGATGTGGCGCTCCGGTTACGACATGCCGCCCGACGAGTTCGCCGCGGAGACCGCGCGGCTCTGGGGCCAGGTGAAGCCGCTCTACAATGACATGCAGTGCTACGCGCGCGGCCGTCTCGCCAAGCGTTACGGCGAAGACAGGGTACCGGCCGGCAAACCGATTCCCGCGCACCTCCTTGGCAACATGTGGGCGCAGACCTGGAACAGGATCTATGACGACATCCTGAAGCCCTACCCGAATGCGAGCATCGAATCGGCCGACCGCGAACTCGCCAAGCAGAAATGGGACGCGGTGCGGATGACGAAATCGGCCGAGACCTTCTACACCTCGATCGGCTTTCCCGCGCTGCCGCAGACATTCTGGGAGCGCTCGATGCTCGTGCGGCCGCGCGATCGCGAGGTCGTCTGCCACGCGAGTGCGTGGGACATGGACGACGCGAACGACGTGCGCATCAAGATGTGCATGCGCCCGAACGAGGAAGACCTCTTCACGATCTACCACGAACTCGGCCACATCTATTACTACCTCTGGTACAACGACCTGCCTCTGCTCTTCCAGAACGGCGCGCACGACGGTTTCCACGAGGCGATCGGCGACACGGTGAACCTCTCGGTGACGCCGGAGTACCTGCACCGCATCGGGCTCGTGAGCGCGGTGAAGCCGTCGCGCGAGGCCGTCATCAATCAGCAGATGAAGATGGCGAGCGAAAAGATCGCGTTCCTGCCCTTCGGCAAGGTGATCGACGAGTGGCGCTGGAAGGTCTTCGCGGGCGAGATCAAGCCCGAGCACTACAACGAGGCGTGGTGGCAGCTGCGCACGCAGTATCAGGGCGTCAGGCCGCCGGTTGCGCGCACCGAGGCCGATTTCGACCCGGGCGCGAAGTACCATGTGCCGGGCAACACCCCGTACACGCGCTACTTCCTGTCGTTCATCATCCAGTTCCAGTTCCAGAAGGCGCTCTGCGAGACGGCCGGCTACAAGGGCCCGTTGCACGAGTGCTCGATCTTCGGCAACAAGGCCGCGGGAGAGAAGTTCGCCGCGATGCTCAAGCTCGGCCAGAGCGAGCCATGGCAGGACACGCTCGAGAAGCTCACCGGCACGCGCCAGATGGACGCGTCGGCGATCCTCGAGTATTTCGCGCCGCTCCAGCAATGGTTCAAGGAGCAGAACAAGGGACAGGTTTGCGGGTGGTAGCGCGCGTGCGGCGTCGATGCATCAGGCTGACTTGCCGATCCGCTCGGCCCGGATGAGCAGGTCTGCGCCGGGCGTCACCTTGCCATTGAGGTAAGTGCTGAACCGACTGGCCGACGTGCCAAGCTGCGCAGCAAAATCGCGTTGGCTCAGGCCTGAACGCGCGAGCAGCGATCGGAGCCTCTTCACCACTTCGACCTTCGCGTCCTGCTCCGAACGGCGCCGCGCGCGCGCCAGGACCTGGCGGAACAATTCCCGCTCTCCTTCATGTGATACGGCATTGATGACCTCATGCTCGAGCAGCCGAGCGACCGCGCCATAGGGCTGCCGACGCAGTTCGGCCGCAATGCGATCCCACAGCCGCATTCCGCCACGCTCGATCGCAGCCAGCAGGCCCTCGAACCCCCACTGCGCGACCGGATCGTCGGGCGACGCGTCAATGTTGCGAAAGCCAGGCACGCTCAGTCCTCTCCCACCATGGCAGCCGCCAGGGCAGCAAGGGCCGCGCACACGTTTGCCCAGGAATCCCACGGCGGCTGGATGCCCTTGTAGCGATGCAACTCGCGCGTCACGCTGGCGTCCCGGGGCTGCGGGGCTGCGAGCTGCCGTGCCACCTGGGAGGAGACTGCATCCTCACCGCGAATCACATCCGCATAGAAGCGGTCGATGTCGCGAAGGACGCGCGCGGCGTTCCCGATTCCCATGTCGGAGGCGAGCGCCGCGATGTCGAGATAATCCCGCGTCTGGTTGCGCTTGAGCGCGAGGTACGCCTTGATCCGCAAGGCCTCGGCAATGGTTGGCACCACGAGTGCGTGACCTGACGGCAGCGCAATGCGTTCGGTCTCGAGCGGCACAGTGCGAATCAGTTGCCGGACGCCGGTTGCAATGCCGCCCAGCTCACCGAGGATGAGCCTGCCGTGAGACACGCGGTTCAGCACGAATTCGGGATCGGCTTCCAGCGCTTCGAGCACCGCGTCGAAGCGCTGATTCAGGTCGACGAGCACATGGTCGTGATCGATGGAAATCCGGTGCCCGGCATGCCAGGCCGCAGCGCTGTCACGCGCGAGTACGGCGTCGGGCACGAGCTTCTGCAGCCTTGCGGCAGATTCCAGCACGTGGGCGAGCTCCGGTCGTGAGGACTTGCGGCTCACTACGGGAGCGTAGCGGATTATCACATCTGATAACAACTGCTCTCAATTCCCTTCAACCGAAGGCAAGTGCATACGCGCGTACGCCGGGGTCCTGGAATTCGATGCTGAAGGTTCGACCCTCGATGGCGCCCGATTGCCGGATGAGCTGATATAGCCACTCCTCGCGGACGACTCCCGCTCCGTGCGCATCGATACGTACTCGACCTGCATGACACGCCGCTTATTGCGGGCGGACAGGAAATTCGAGCTGCTTCGTCAGATCAAGACCGGCCAAGGAGCACGGCTACTGGAGTATTGCCGGGAAGCGTCGTGTCGGGCGTGGCCGCACTCCTTCGGCTGGTCCTGCCGCCACCGCAGGGCGCGCGCTCACGCCCAGTCAGTTTCCGCTTCAAGCTGGAAAGGGCTCAGCTCCGCCTCGTGCGCCGGTGTGGCAGTTCTATCTGCAAAGGTCATCGATGCCAACCTCCGACTTGCGCGCGGCCGAAAATTGTCCACAGCCAAGTATCTCGAATTGCGACTTGACACCCCCCCCCCTCGGTCAGTCTATAAGGGGTACGGCGTGCTTGCTTAAAAGACAACTTGCACGATCGAGGGGGTCGGCGCATGGCGTTCGGGCAAAGGCGCCGGGTGGATAGGCGCGGTGCGCGGTCAGCGCGCACAGTGGCGCGTCGTCTTTGTGCGGCGGCGGCCGCGCTCGCGCTGCACGGTGCGATACTCTTGGCGCTGCTCGCGCCCCTTGCACTGAAGCGGCCAATTACTGACGTCCAAGCCCCCCCGCTGCCGCTGGTTGCGAGCATTCAGGTTGCTGTCGCTGATACCACGGAGGCGGGTGCCCCCGTTCCGTTGATTTCGGACCTTCCGGCGCCCTCACTGTCGATCACACGGCCGACCCTGCCCCCACTCACGACAGAGACGGTGGTGGCCGATGCCTTCGAGGCCGCTCGCGAGGCGGAGTCGGCCGCCGACGCGGCCGAGTTCGAGCGCCTGCAGGGGGTGTACGTCGGCCAGATCCGGGGCCGCTTGGCTCGGGTGCTGGAGATGGCGGCGGCTGCGGCGCCGCGCGAGAGCGGTCGCTGCGAAGTGCGGGTGATCCAGAACGAGCACGGCGAGGTGCTCGATGTCGATACCGGTGCGTGTCAGGGCAGCGATGAGCGCCGGACACGGCTCGCGATGGCGATGCTCCGCGCCTCGCCGCTCCCGATGCCGCCCGCGGGGCTCGCGCCCGGCAGCTCGCTCACGCTCGATCTGACGGAGTACTGAACAACCAGAGCACGCCAGCGCGGATGAAGATCAGGGGGACAACGTGATTACAAGAACAATCAGGTTTGCGGCCATGCTTGTGTTCGGCATCGCCGGTGCTCTGTCGCCGATCGCTCAGGCGGCGGTCGGCCGCACGGCTGGCTCAGCCGACGTGTCCGCCAGCGGCGAGGCACGTTATTCGATCCCGATCTTCGCTCCGCCCGGCACTCACGGCATGACCCCGCAACTGGCACTCGTGTACGGCAGTAGGGGCGGCGGTGACGCACTGCTGGGCGTCGGCTGGGGAGTTGCAGGCTTGAGCGCGATCTACCGTTGCGACAAGACCTGGGTGCAGGACGGGGTGGCCGTCAATGTTCTCAACAGCGCGAACGACCGCTTCTGCCGCGACGGCAACCAACTGAAGCTCACCGCCGGCACTTACGGGCAGCCGGGCGCCGAGTACCGCACTGAGCTCGAGACCTTCGCGCGCATCATTTCCTACGGCACCACGGGCAATGGGCCGGCCTCCTTCACGGTCGAGCAGAAGGACGGCCTCATTTACGACTACGGCACGCGCGCGGATTCGCAGATCGAAGCGCAGGGTCAGCCGACGATCCGCACCTGGGCGCTCTCGACGATTCGGGATCGCGCCGGCAATCGCATCGAGTTCACCTACAACGAGGACACGACGAACGGCAGCTATCAGATCCTGCGCGTCGACTACACCGCCAATCCCGGCGCTTCCCTCGTTGCGGCGTATCGCGTGGAGTTCATCTACGAGACGCAACCCGTGGGCGAAGTCGAATCGGCCTACGCCGGCGGCTCGGTGATCAAGGACGTCAAGCGCATGACGCGCGTGGACGTCACTTACAACACGGCCCTGCAGCGCCGCTACACGATCGCGTACGAAGGGAGTTTAAGCAGCGCCGGTCGCAGCCGCATCGCCTCGATCACTGAGTGCGGCGGGTCAAGCGGAACGGACTGCTTTGCCCCGACCACCTTCACCTATCAGAACGGTACGGCGGGTCTCAGCACCGAAAGCGGCTCGAGCGCCGTGCTGCCGCTTGCGACCCCGCTCACGATGGACGTCAACGGCGACGGCCGGCTCGATCTCGTGTACTCCTCGAGCGCCACCTCGGGTGCGGGTACCTGGATGGTGATGTTCGCCAACACATCCGGGAGCTACAACTCACCCGTGAACACCGGCGTCACAAACACCAACTTCGCGGGTGCCATCCCGATCGACTATGACTCGAACGGCGCATATGACCTCCTCGTGCCGTATTCGGGCGGCACGTGGTGGGTATTATATGGTTCCTCTTCGGGCCTCAGTTCCCCGAGCGACACCGGCGCGCCGGCCACCGGCACCGGGAATAACGCGCTCGCAACCGACGTCGATGGCGACGGCCGCGAGGATCTCGTCTGGGCGGATCTCTACGGCTACAGCGGGGGTGATGCGATCCGCTATCGGCTGCGCGTCGCCGGTGGTGCGTTTTCTTCCACGGCCTACTTGCTTGCGGGCCCGATGCCGGTCGATTGGATCATCGGCAGCGGTCTTACGGCCGCCCGAGCCGGGTCCGGATCGGTAACCGACCTCAACGGCGATGGCCGTGGGGACCTCGTCTATCGCCAGACGCGACGCATCTGGAACGAAGGCACCAACAAATGGATGTACTACTACTCGATCAACGCCATCTGCTCGGGGGCCTGGAACTTCAGTGTGTCGACGCCCACGGCCCCCGCCCAACCCGTGGTGGCTGACCTCAACGGCGACGGTCGCACCGACATTGTGTACTACGACCAGAGCACGACCATCAACTATCGCTTCAGCACCGGTACGTCATTCACCTCCCCTGGTACCGCCGGCACGATGTCGAGCGGTACACTCATTGCCCTCGACTGGGACGGCGATGGCTACGAGGACATTCTCGAACCGCGGACCAGTGCGGGGAGGTGGTATCTGCGCCGCTCGACTGGCGAGGCGTTGTCTCTGCCCGTCGACACGGGCGTGCCGTTCTCCTCAACGATGTGGTTCGGGTTCGTCACGGCGACCGACGTCAACGGTGATGGTCTGCGAGACCTCGGCTACGGGGATGTCAATACCGGCGCGTGGAGCTATCGCTTGCACGCGGGCGTCGAGCCGGACTTGCTGCTCTCTGCGACCGACGGCTTTGGCAATTTCTCGACTTTCAGCTACGCACCGCTGTCCGCGTACAGCCTGTATACCAAGCTGACCGCCGCGAGCTTCCCGACGCAGGAGTATGCCGGCCCGCTGCAAGTGGTGACGAACCTGCAGTCGAGCAACGGCATTGGAGGCTCCTACTCCTTGCAGAGTTTCTACTACGAGGGTGCGCGTCGCGACCTGCAAGGGCGGGGGTTTCTCGGCTTTGCCTATCGTTCCTGGGCCGACAGCCGTGATGGCACCGCGCAGCGACGCGCCTATCGGCAGGACTTTCCCTACACCGGGGCCGTGTGGAATGCCCGCCGCACGCAGGAACCGGGTGCCGTGGCCATCACGGAGGATCAGGCAACGTACGTGAGTCATTCCTATGGGTCGGGTTACGAGACACGCTACTTTCCCTACGTAAGCCAGACCACACATCAGCAGCGCGAGGTTGGGGGCGCCTACAACGGCGCGCTCGTCGCAAGCAGCACCACGACCAACACCGCCGATGCCAACACCGGCACGGTGACCGACTCGACGACCACGGTGACCGAAGCGAGCACGGGCAACGGCGTGAACCCCGGCCAGTCGCACACGCTGCGCACATTGACCTCCGCGCTCTACAACGATTTCACCCACTGGTGCTTCGGGCGCCCGATGACGACCCAGCAGACCCAGAGCCACACGATGTACGGGGGAGGATCGCAAACGCGCACCCTCAACGCGGGTTGGGAGGGTACGCAGTGCCGCCCGACCCAGACCGTACTGCAGCCCGGCGACCCCCAGTGGCAGGTCACGACCGATCTCGGCTATGACAGCTTCGGCAACGTCAACAGCCAGACCGTGACTGGCGTCGGCATGAGCGCGCGCACGACCAGTGTGAACTGGGGCAGTACGGGGCAGTTCCCGGTGTCGATCACCAATGCGCTCTCGCAGACGACCCAGAAGGGCTGGGACTACGCACTCGGCGTGCAGACGAGCGAGACTGATCCGAACGGCATCGCGACGAGCTGGCAGTACGATGCCTTTGGCCGTCGAAACCGCGAGAACCGCCCCGACGGCACCTACTCGACCTGGACGCCCTATCTGTGCACCGCGTGGGCGGGCGCCTGTTACAGCTGGGACTACAACTTCTACCGCGTCGATCAGTACAACTTCGACAGTGCCGGCGCCTATATCAACTGGTCGGTGACCTTCCACGATTCACTTGATCGGATGGTCGATCGCGCCTCCCTCAATCGCGATGGCTATCAGGTCAATGAGCGCTGGATCTTCGATGCGCTCGGGCGGTTGCAGTCTCAGAGCACGCCCGCGCGGCTCAATGCGGGCGACAGTTTCTTCTACACTACCTTCAGCTACGACCTCGCGAACCGCGTGACGCAAGCCTCGCGGCCGGTGAGCGACTCCGACCCGACCCTCCAGACGACCACGAGCTACTACGAAGGCCTCACCACGCGAGTCGTCGACCCTCTGGGCAAACAGGCCACGCAGATCGCCACCGCCCTCGGCCAGGTCGCGCGCTCGACCGATCACGACGGCTACTACCAGGCCTTCGACTACGACGCCTTCGGGAGTCCGGTGCGCGTCACGGATTCCACCGGCGCGACGTTGCAGACCGGCATCTACAACGTCCGCGGCCTGCGCACGGCCTCGATGAATGTCGATCTCGGCAGCTGGACCTACGGGTTCAACGCGCTCGGGGAGATGACCTCCACGACCGATGCCAACGCCAAGACCACGACCGCGACTTATGATGCCCTCAGCCGCCCGCTCACGCGCGTGATGCCGGAGGGCAGCGGCAGCATCACGAGCACGTTCACCTGGGGCACGAGCGCCGCGGCGCGCGAGATCGGGCAATTGAAGCAGCAGCAAATCTCGGGCACCGGCCTCACGACCTACAAGGAGATCTACACCTTCGATGCGATCGGCCGCCCGAGCCAGACGCAGTACACGGAAGGGACCCGCAACTATTACGTCAACCGCACCTACAGCGCGCTCACGGGCTTCGTCGACACGCTCACCTACCCCACGAGTACCTCGAGCTATCGCCTGAAGCTCCAGTACGAGTACCAGTACGGGGCGCTCTTGCGGGTGAAGGACTTCAATGCCCCCGCGACCGTGTTCTGGCAGGCCAACAGCGCCGATGCCCGCGGGCAGGTGACGGATGCGACCCTCGGCAACGGGCTGCGCACGGTCAGAAGCCTCGACCAGGTCACGGGCTGGGTGGACTATATCCAGAGCGGCCCCGGGGGCGGGGCGGGCGTGCAGAACCTGAGTTACCTGTGGGACCGGGCGGGCAACCTGACCCAGCGGCAGGACAACAACCAGGGCCTGACCGAGAACGCCTACTACGACAACCTCTACCGGCTCGACTACACGACGCTCAACGGCAGCACGAACCTCGATATGGTCTACACCGCCAACGGGAACGTCAGCTGGAAGAGCGGCGTCGGGACCTACACCTACCACGCCAGCAAGCTCCACGCCGTCGCCTCGATCGACACCGGCGGCGGGACGCTCTCCTACACCTACGACGCCAACGGCAACATGACCAACCGCTCGGGCACCACGCTGACCTGGTTCGCCTCGAACCTGCCCAAGGCGATCACGAAGAACAGCCAGAACTCGAGCGCCTTCCAGTACACGCCGGCCGGCCAGCGCTGGCGCCAGGCGTACAAGACGGGCAACGTCACCTATACCCAGATCTACCTCGGGAGCCTGATGGAGAAGGTGACCCAGGGGAGCGCGGTGGACTGGAAGCACTACATCTTCGCCGAAGGTCAGGCGGTGGCGCTGTACTCGAGGAAGTCCTCGGGCGTGAACACGCTCTCCTACCTCCTGCGTGAAGCGCTCGGCTCGGTCGATGTGATCACGGGCAGCAGTGGGGCGGTCACGGTGCGGGAGAGTTTCGGGGCGTTCGGGCAGCGGCGCGGCACGGCCTGGAGCGGGGTGCCCTCTGCGGGTGAATTGTCCACGATCAACGGCCTCACCCGCCGCGGCTACACCGGCCACGAGATGCTCGACTCCACCGATCTCATCCACATGAACGGGCGGGTGTACGATCCGTTAATCGCACGATTTGTCAGTGCGGACCCCACCGTCGACTTCGGGCTGGGCACGCAGGGCTGGAACCGTTTCGGATATGTCGGCAACAATCCGTTGACCGCCACGGATCCTTCCGGCTTCTCCAGTCGCATCAGCGCACGCCCGCATGTCAGACCCTACAATTCGCAGCACCTTGCTGAAGTTCAGATCAAGACCGATGCAAACGGAATGCAAACGGTCATGGCGTTTGGAAGACGTGAAGACTTCGGGCTGATAGAGAGCATTTTTCGGATACTCGATGTTCCACGTCCCGGTGGAGGCGGCAATCCCCACGGCGTAAGTGGGGGTGGAGGTGGGAGCAGAAGTGACGATCCAGACGATGGCCTCGAAGAAGTTGTCGTGGAAGCTGAGCGACCGAACGAGGATCGGGCAAGCTTATTGGAATGGTGGTGTCTGAACGTCCCGGCAGCCAGCATCACAGTTTCCGGTCTTGAAGTGCAGTTGGCCTTCTTCACCTTTGGCCTCGATCTTGGCGTTGATATTGGCTTTACTACTCACTTTCAAGGAACCGCAACGGGCTTCGCCGCTATTGGGGGTGGCGGGGGTCTTGGCTTAAATTTCCTCGGAGGAGCTGGGGCGGGAATTGGAAGAACGGAGTCTGGGCTAAGCGGAAATGTCGGAGTGACAACGTTTGGTGCGCTCGGGCTTGTCGGTCCCGCGACCGGCGGAAACATACAATTTGCGGGTAGAAGTGGTTCCGCCAGCGCCACATCCTTGCGAGGGCGTAGCGGGGTCGGCTTAGGAGGCGGAATTTACGGTGGAGTAGTTGCTTCGGGTACAGCTGCAACGCCTAGCGCTTGTGGCGATTAAGCGAGTAGAACCGCATGAGGGCAACACTAGGAAACTTCGTCGAGCGCTGGGCAAAGCTGGTGATTTGGGCGCGGTTGATCTTGTTTGTCATTTTCTTGCCGATAGTAATATTCGGATTCGTCGTATTCCCGGAGGGGCGGACCATCTCGCTTATCGTATTCGTGGTTTTCTCCCTGTTTGCAATTAGAGACTTCCGATCACTGAGATCGCGACCGGAGCATTTTCCGCGCAGTACTACCGATGACCCATCAAGCCGTAATCCAGAAGAAGCGATTGCTTCGGACCTTACCAAGATCTGGAGAGTTCATGTTGGCGTTGTTGGCTCGCAGATAGTTGGTGCGATCATCGCTTGGCAGTTCTTACCTAATAGCGGCCTGCTTGGCATTCTCGCAGGAGTGGCGACCGCGTCGTTGGCTGGCGTTGCCATCGGCGTGCAGTGGGATCGTTGGCACGGCGGCGCATGGACAAATTCTGCCTCGCTAGTGCGCTACGTGTACCAGGGCCTGGCCATCACTGTTACCCTCGCCGGCATCGCCGTGCTGATTTTCAAACTGTTCCGAAAGGCGAATTGACTGCGTACTTCACGTGATGCCGGGCCAGGATTTCACGCCATTCCGGGACATGCCGGCATAGGGCGTGAGGCGGGTGAAGGACTACAACACCCCCGCCACGGTGTTCTGGCAGGTGAACGGCGCCGATGTCCGCGGGCAGCTGACGGACGCGACGCTTGGCAATGGGCTGCGCACCGTGAAAGGTCTCGACCAAGTCACCGGGTGGGTCGATTACACGACGCTCAACGGCAGCACGAACCTCGGCCTCTCTTACTACGCCAACGGCAACGTGTACTTCAAGTCCGACGTCGGCACCTACACCTATCACGCCGCGAAACTCCACGCCGTCGCCTCGATCAATACCGGGAGTAGCACGGATGTGCAAGCTCTTAGTCAAATGGCCGATAGATGTTTCGGGCCATGTTTGCAAACATTAGCCAGCCGCCGCTTCTGGCCCTAAGCTCGTAGTCCCAGGCCCAAAGCTCTGACGGGGGTTCTCATGGCCGCAACGGCCCAGCTTTCGGTACGCGCGATCGTGCTCTCGATGCTGCTCGCGATGATCCTCGCGGCGGCGAACACCTACCTCGGCCTCTTCGCGGGACTCACGATCGCCTCGGCGATTCCCGCGGCCGTCATCTCGATGGGCGTGCTGCGCCTGCTTGGCGGCGGCACGATCCTCGAGAACAACATCGTCGCGACCGGTGCCTCGGCCGCCGCCTCGATCGCCGCCGGCGTCATCTTCACGATTCCCGCGCTCGTGATCCTGCAGTACTGGACCGACTTCGAGTACTCGTGGGTGCTCACGATCGCCGGCCTCGGCGGCATCCTCGGCGTGCTCTTCTCGGTGCCACTGCGCCGCTCGCTGATCATCGAGCAGAAGCTCAAGTTCCCCGAAGGCGTGGCCGCGGCCGAGGTGCTGAAGACCGGGGCGAACCCTGCACAGGGCCTCAGGATCCTCGCCGGCTCGGCGCTCGGCGGCGGGCTCGTCAAGCTGCTTGCGGGCAGTGGCATGCGGCTCATCCCGGATACCGCGGCGATCGCCGGCTACGCGGGCAAGGGTATCGCCTATATGGCGGTAAACCTTTCTCCGGCACTGCTCGGCGTCGGCTACATCGTGGGCCTCAACATCGGCATCCTGATCGTCGGCGGCGGCATCATTTCCTGGAATATCGCCATTCCGCTCTATGCGGCGCATTACGCGAGCGCGGATCCCGCGCTCGCCGCCACGCTGCAAGGGTTGTCGGCGGGCGACGCGGCCTACGCGATCTGGGCCGCGAAGATCCGCTATCTCGGCGTCGGCGCGATGCTCATCGGCGGCATCTGGGCCGTGATCAACCTGCGCAGCTCGCTGCTGTCCGGCGTGAAGAGCGGGCTCGCCGCGACGCGCTCTGGTGCCGACGCGGCGCTTGCCGAGACCGAGCGCGACCTGCCGATGAATCTGGTATTGATCGGCATCCTGCTCTTCACGATCCCGCTCGCGCTGCTCTATCAGGCCATTGTCGGCAGCTGGGGCGTGAGCCTGCCGATGACCATCATCATGATCGTCGCCGGTTTCATCTTCTGCTCCGTGTCGGCGTACATGGCCGGTCTCGTCGGCTCCTCGAACAACCCGGTATCCGGCATCACGATCTGCACGATCCTCTTCGCGTCGCTCGTACTGTGGCTGCTGATGGGCCGCACCGCCCCGCTCGGCCCGGTCGCCGCGATCATGATCGGCGCCGTGGTGTGCTGCGCAGCGGCTGTCGGCGGCGACAACCTGCAGGATCTCAAGTGCGGGCAGATCGTCGGCGCGACGCCCTGGCGGCAGCAGGTGATGCTCGCGATCGGCGCGGTATCCTGCGCACTCGTGATGGCGCCGGTGCTGAACCTGCTGAACACGGCCTACGGCATTGGCGCACCAACCGCCGCGCACCCGACTCCACTGCTCGCACCACAGGCGACCCTGATGGCATCGGTTGCGCAGGGCATGTTCGGTGGCGAGCTGCCGTGGAACCTCGTGGCGATCGGCGTCGCAATCGGCATCGCGATCATCATCGCCGACCAGATCCTGAAGGCCCGCGGCGCTCAATTCCGCATGCCGGTGCTCGCGGTCGCCGTGGGCATCTATCTGCCGCTCGAGCTCTCCACGCCGATCTTCCTGGGTGGTCTCCTCGCCCACTTCGCCGATCGCGCGCGCGGCATCAAGCCGGGCGCGAGTGAAGCCGAGCGTGTGACCGACAAGGGCGTGCTGTTTGGCGCCGGCATGATCACGGGTGAGGCGCTGATGGGCATCCTGATCGCAGTCCCGATCGTCGCGACGGCGAATCGCGACGTACTCGCACTGCCGGAGGCGCTGCATTTCGGGGCGTGGCTCGGTCTCGTGCTCGTCGCGGCGCTCGGCTGGTGGATGTATCGCGTCGCAGTGGGCGCGAAGCCCGATTCGGCATGAGAGCAGGCAGCACCACGTACGATGCACCCGCCCTGCGGCGCTATCTGCGCGAACATATCCCGATCGCGGCCGCGATGGACATCGATGTACGCGCGGCCGACGCGCACTCGGTGACGCTCGGCGCGCCGCTCGCACCGAACATCAATGTCCACGAAACGGCCTTCGGCGGCAGTGTCGCGGCACTTGCGATGCTCGCGGCGTGGTCCCTGCTGCACCTGCGTCTGCAGGCCGCGGGCATCGCCAACCGGCTCGTCATCCAGCGCAGCACGATCGACTACGGGAAGCCGTTTGCGGGCGAGTTCACCGCGCGCGCCACGCTCGCGGAACCCGGAAACTGGGAATCCTTCATGACGTTCCTGCAGCGCCGGGGCAAGGCGCGGATTGCCGTCCACGCGACGCTGGAATATGAGGGGCACATCGCCGCGCGATTCGCCGGCGAATTCGTCGCGCTCGCGGCCGATACGCCGCCATCGTTCAGCGAGGTAACCCATGTTCGATGAAATTTCGGCGGAGGGTGGCTGCAGCTGCCGCACAGTGCGCTATCGCCTCACCGTCACGCCTATTTTCGTCAACTGCTGTCACTGCAGCTGGTGCCAGCGCGAAACCGGCTCTGCGTTCGTGCTGAACGCGATGGTCGAGACCGCCCGTGTCGTGCTGCTGGCAGGCGCGCCGATTTCGATCGACACACCTTCGGCGAGCGGCCGCGGCCAGAAGATCGTCCGCTGCCCGCAGTGCCATGTTGCGCTGTGGAGCCACTACTCGAGCGCCGGACAAGGGATCGCCTTCCTGCGGGTCGGCACGCTCGACACGCCGGGGCAGTTTCCGCCGGATATCCACATCTACACTTCGACCAGACTGCCCTGGGTCGTGCTGCCGGAGGGCGCCCGCGCCGTGCCGGAATACTATGACGCGAAGACGACCTGGCCGGCTGCCAGTCTCGAGCGATTCCGGGCCGCGAGATCCCGACCCGGCGACTGAATATGGCAGCATAGCGGCCCCCATGACCGCCCCTGCCGCCTTTCGCACACGCATGATCGTGTGCTTCGCGATCATCTACATCGTCTGGGGATCGAGCTATCTCGCCACCTCGGTCGCCGTGCATCACCTGCCCCCGTTCCTGTTTGCGGGCCTGCGGTTCATGATCGCCGGCATTGCGCTCGCCGTGATCGCGCGGGCGCGCGGCGAGCGCATCGCGGTGGATGCCACCGACCTGCGGCAATTGTTCATCGTGGGGCTGCTGCTGATCGCAATGTCGAACGGTTTCAACGTATGGGCGCTGCAGTGGGTCCCGTCGAGTCAGGCGGCGTTGCTGAATGTGACCTCGTCGTTCTGGATCGTGATCTTCGGCCTCTTCGGCGTACGCGCCCAATCCATCGACCGGCGCAGCGGCATCGGGCTGGCGCTGGGCTTTCTCGGCACGCTCGCGATCGTCTGGCCGGAGGAAGGCTACTCCACGGCGAATATCGTGCCGCAGCTGGGCATCCTCGTGGGTTGCATGGGCTGGGCCGGAGGCACGATCTATTTCAGGAACGCCGGCAAGGCACTCGACATCCTCGCCTTCACCGGGCTGCAGATGCTTGCGGGCGGTGCGATCCTGACAGCCATCGGCCTCGGCCTCGGTGAGCAGCACGAGTGGACCTGGTCGACGGCGGGCATCCTGTCGATGGGCTATCTCACCGTATTCAGCTCCTGCCTCGCCTACACGGCCTACGCGTGGCTCACGCAGCACACGACACCGGCCCGCGTCGCCACCTACGGCTACGTGAACCCTGCGATTGCGACCCTGCTCGGCTGGTGGGCGCTCAATGAGCAGCTCACCGGCATGGTTCTCACGGGCATGGCCGTGATTCTGCTGGGGGTCGTACTCGTCAACTGGCCAGAGGAAGTCTCGGCGCCCGAATCGCCGGGCTGAATGCGCAGGCCGCCCTACCGCCTGATCGCTTCCACCTTGAGGCTCGAGCCGATGAACCAGGAGCCGAGCCACGACACGATGCTCACAGTGAGTGCACCCAGCACTGCTGGCCAGAAGCCCGCGATCGTGAAGTTCGGCAGGATCCAGGCAACGAGACTCACCATGCCGGCGTTCACCACGAGCAGGAACAGGCCGAGCGTGACGATCGTGATCGGAAAGGTGAGTATCACCGCGATGGGGCGTACGACCGCATTCACGACGCCGAGCAGTGCAGCAGCGATCAGCAGCGTGCCCGTGCTAGTGATGGAGAATCCCCCGACCCAGCGCGAAGCGAGCCAGAGACCGCCAGCTGCGATCAGCGCACGCAGGATGAAGCCGGTCATTTCTTCGTCTCCTTGTCCATGTGTTTCTCGAGATAGACCTTGAGCCGCGCGAGCGCGCGCTCCCAGCTCGCGCGCATGCGCAGGTAATGCGGGTCCCACACCGAATCATCCGGGAATCCCGAACCGAGCAGGCGCACGATGGTGCCTGCACCTTCAGCCTCGAGCAGGAAATCGTCGATCAGGGTCACGTCGCGTGCCGGCAGGTCGGGCCGTTCCATGTGGATGAGCCGCAAGCGGCGCTTCGCATCGAACACATCGATGTGTGCGTCGATGGTGCTGACGCGATCGACGCTCGCGCGAAAGCTGCCTCCCTGGCGGGGCTTGATGCTCGAGCCTGGCGCGCACCAGCGTGCGAGCGCCTTCGGCTCGGTGAGCGCCCGCCACACCCGGGCCGTGTCGGCGTTGATGTCGATACGATGTGCATAGCCGCGGAGCTTGCCTGCCATGGCCGCTATTCTGCCATCGCGGCTTGCGGCTGCGGGCGCGCATCACGGAGAATCGCCGCATGGCCTGGGTCCACCTCGTAATCGCCCTTGCACTGGCAGAGTACCTCGCGTTCGGCATGGCAGTGGCCCGCGCCCGGGGGCGCTTCGGGGTGCGCGCGCCGGCCATCACCGGAAATGCCGACTTCGAACGCTACTACCGCGTGCAGGTGAACACGCTCGAGCTGCTCGTGGTCCTCATCCCCGCGATGCTGCTCTTTGCCTTCTACATCGACCCGCTGTGGTCGGCCGGGCTCGGCTTCGTCTTTGTGATCGGCCGCACTCTCTATTTCTTCGGCTACACGCGCGCGGCGGAGCGCCGGCACATCGGCTTCGCGCTCTCGATGCTGCCGACGATGGCGCTGCTCGCCGGCGCGCTCATCGGCGCGCTGCGCGCTCTCGCCTGACCCGCAGCATCATCATGCCGATCGGGATCACCGAGACGACGACGATCAACACCGTGACGAGCCCGAAATTCCGCTTGATCCACGGCAGGTTGCCGAAGAGGTAGCCCGCGACGACGAACAGCAACACCCAGCCGGCACCGCCGGCGATGTTGTAGGCCTGAAAGCGCGCATAGGGCATGCGCCCCACGCCCGCCACGAACGGCGCGAAAGTGCGCACGATCGGCACGAAGCGTGACAGCACGATCGTCAGTGGCCCGTAGCGGCGGAAGTAGTCTTCCGTCTCGCGCAGGTACTCGAGCTTGAGAAACCGGTAGCGACCGCTGAAGGCGGGCGGCCCGATGCGCGCCCCGATGGCGTAGTTCGTGGTATTGCCGAGGATCGCCGCCGCGGAGAGCGCGAGGATCACCACGTGCGGCGTCAGCGTACCGCTCGTGTCGACCGCAGAGAGCGCGCCGACGGCGAACAGCAGCGAATCCCCCGGCAGGAACGGCGTGACGACGAACCCGGTCTCGGCAAAGATGATCAGGAAGAGGATCGCGTAGATCCACACGTCGAAGCGCACCAGCAACTCGACCAGATGCCGGTCGAGGTGCAGCACGAATTCGACGAGCGTCTGCAGGAATTCCAAAGGTCAGTGCGCAGCGCTGGCGAGCCGGCGGCGCGACTTCAGCACATCGAGCGCGATGCGCACCTCGCGATCGCTCGCCACGGCCGCCGCATCGGGGAGCGTTTCCTTGCCGTCGATCACGATGTCGGGGGTGATGCCCTTGTCCTGGATCGAGGCGCCCGACGGCGTGAAGTACCGCGAGGTCGTCAGTTTCACGGCGCGGCCGCCCGACAACGGCATGACGGTCTGCACCGAACCCTTGCCGTAGGTGGTATGACCCACGAGCACGGCGCGATGATGGTCCTTGAGCGCGCCTGCGAGGATCTCGGCAGCGGATGCCGAGGAGCTGTTCACCAGCACGGTGAGATCGGCGCCGGCGGTCGCATCGCCCGGCGAGGCTTCCATGCGGAAACGCGAATCGGGTGTGCGGCCTTCGGCCGTCACGATGATGCCGGAATCGAGAAAAGCGTCGGACACTTCGACGGCGGCCTCGAGAACGCCGCCCGGATTGTTGCGCAGGTCGAGCACGAGTCCCGCCAAATGGCCGTCGCACGCGCGCTCGAGATCGGCGAGCGCGCGATCGACATCACCCGCGGTCGTTTCGCTGAAATTGGTGATGCGCAGATACCCGTAGCCGGGTTCGAGCAATGCATGCTCGACGCTGTGCACGGCGACCTGCGCGCGCTGCAGCGCCACGTCGATCGGCGCGGGCGATCCTGCGCGCGCGAGGGTGAGCGTGACGTGACTGCCCGCCGGTCCGCGCATGCGCTCGATCGCATGGTCGACGTCGGGACCGATCTTCTCGCCGTCGATCGCGACGATCAGATCGCCGGAGCGGACGCCTGCCCTGAATGCCGGCGATCCTTCGATGGGGCGCAGCACCTTGATGCCATCGGCCTCGGCCGCGATCTCGATGCCGACGCCGGGGTAGGATCCGGTGGTGCTCGCGCGGATCTCCTCGTATTCATCGGCGTCGAGAAAGGCGGAATGCGGGTCGAGCGCGCCCACCATGCCGCGGATCGCGTTGTCCATCAGCGCGTGATCATCGACCCCGTCGACATAGTCGCGCTTCACGCGCTCGAGCACCTCGGCAAGCAACCGGGCATCTTCCCAAGGCAGCACCGTGTCGGCTCGCCCGTCACTACCCCGCAGGTCAGCGAACACATTGCCGGTCAACGACGCGGAAAAACCGAGCACAGCGCCCGTGGCGAGGGCCAGCATGGTGCGGGAGCGGACCTGCATGGGCCGATTACTACACAGCCTGCGGCTGGCGGCAAGTTTCCACGCCTGAACCCCTAATGCAGGCTCATGGCCGGATCACCCGCCGGCTGATGGGTGAGCCGCGGCACGCGATCGAGCGCCGCGGGCAGGTCCGCGAGCACCTCGGTCAGCGGTACCGGCCGGCCGATCGAGAAACCCTGACCGTAGTCGACGCCGAGAGCCGCGATGCGCTCGCGGATCGCGTCGGTCTCGACGTATTCCGCCACCGTGACCATCTGCATCGTGCGCGCCAGTTGCGCAACTGCCTGCACCAGCGACTCGGAGCGGGGATCGTTCTGGATGTCGCGTACGAAGCTACCGTCGATCTTGAGCATCGACACCGGCAGTTGCCGCAGATAGGCAAGCGAGGAAAGACCGGTGCCGAAGTCGTCGAGCGCGACGCCGCAGCCGAGCTTGCGCAGGCGGCGCATCAGCACTTCGGCGCGCGCGAGGTTCGCGATGGTGGCACTTTCGGTGAGCTCGAAACACAACGCCTGCGGCGGCAATCCGCTCGCTTCGATGCAGGTGATGAGCTCGTCCGCGAACTCGGCATCATTCAGCGACTGACCCGAGAAGTTGATCGCGAAGACCGCGCGCGTCGCCGCGATCGTCGCCGCGTGGGGTCGCAGCTGGGCGAGCGCGTGATGGATCACCCAGCGATCGATGCCCGGCATCAGCTGATAGCGATTGGCCGCGGACAGGAAGCGATCGGGTCCCACGGTTTCGCCGTCGTCATCGATCATGCGGAGCAGCAACTCGAAGTGCGGCGGATTGCCGTGCAGGACATCGAGCGGCAGGATGAACTGTGCGTCGAGACGCAACCGGTCCTCCGCGATCGCGCCACGCAGCGCGGCGGCGATCGTGATGTCGGTGAAGCGCCGCACGACACTTTCGTCAGCGGCGAGATAGGCCTCGGCGCGATTGCGGCCGCGATCCTTCGCTGCCTTGCACGCGGATTCCGCCGCGGCGAGCGCGTGCGTCAGCTCGCCGGAATCGCCCGTGAGCTCCGCGACCCCGATGCTGAGTGAGGCGCGCGAGCGTTCGTCGCCCTGCACGGCCGCCAGCTGCACCGCAGTTTCGCACCAGGAGGTGGCCAGCTCGAGCGCCTCCTCGAGACTGCCTGGCATCACCATCGCGAAACGGTCCCCGGAGATTCTCGACACCACAGCGCCGGGAGGCAGGCGCCGGCGCATCATGTCGGCGAGCATCGCGAGCATCAGGTCGCCCACGTGCATGCCGAAGTTCTCATTGACGAGGTGCAGCTGGTCGACGTCGACATAGAGCACCGCGAAGCGCCTCGCACCCTCCTTCCTTGCCAGCAGGTCGCCGACACGCTGCTCGAACGCCTGGCGGGTCAGAAGCCCGGTCATCGCGTCATAGCTCGCTTCGATGATCATCGAGGCCTTGCGCGTCAGCACATCGACGAGGCGCGCGTCGCGATCCGTGAAATCGGCGGCGCTGGCGTGCCGGAAGAGCGCGAATATGCCGACGGGGCGGCCCGCGGTGCTGCGCAGCGAGCACGACAGGATCTTGTACGGCAGCGCACCGAGTGCGGAATTCTGTGCGAGCCGGTTCATGATGAGCGGATCGCGGCGCACCTGCGCGAGCGACAGGAGGTGCCGGTGCGTCTGCGCGAGCAGCCGGCCGTCGGCCGGATTCTCCTGTGCCATCCGGAAGAGAACGAGACTCTTTTCCGGAACGAGCACTGCCGCGAGTGCGCAGCCGAGGTGTGCCACGGAGTTCTCGAGGATCACGCGCAACGCGGACGCGTCGTCACCGGGCCGAATGCCGTCCCGGCTCGACACGGCCAGGACGAGTTCGAGGTCGCGGTCCCGGGCGCTCAGATTCTCCGCGAGCAGATCGATGCTGTGGCGCGCCACGAGCTCGCGGCGCAGGCATTCGAGCGCCGGACGGATGAGCGCGTGGACGAAGGAGAATGATCGGTGTTCGCCGTCGCCACTCGCGCGACACTGGATCGCGACAATGGCCAGCAGTTCGCGCGAGTCATCGTCACGCAACCAGCAGAGATAGAGCGGCATGTCGCCTTCGAGGACGCGCAGCTGGCCGGCATTGGCGCCGTCGCCCGCAGCGTCCCGCGCCGATTGCTCGACGGCCTGCACGAGCTCGGGCCAGGTCGCGGAATCGTTCGACCAGCGCGGGTTCGCGTTCGCGTCGAACACCGCGATGCTCGACGCGCGCGGCAGCAGCGAGCGCACGAGCTGTGCATAGGGCTCGAGCGAGGTCCATTCGCCCGGGCGCAGGTGTTCGGCGGGTGTGGCCATCCAGCTTTCCCCTGAGTGTGGCCTGCACCATGTCACATTGCGGTTCACGGTGAATTGATCGAGTTGGCGTTTCGGCCCGGCGCGGACGAGGCGGGCATTCTGTCAGCGGCCCGCAGTCCGGGTGCAGCCGGGAATCGGGTGCAAACCCTCCGAAATGTGTGATCGGGATCACAATGAACAGGCGTGCGTCAGGGCTCCCGCGCCCGGAACCAGGGCCCGGGATCGATCGGCTTGCCGTTGCGACGGATTTCGAAGTAGAGCTCCGTGCGACTGCGCCCGCCGCTGTCGCCGGCAGCGGCAATCGTGTCCCCCGGCGCGACGCGCTCACCGACCGCCTTGTAGAGCTGATCGTTGTGGCCGTAGAGACTCAGATAGTGATCGCCGTGGTCGACGATCACGAGCAGACCGAGACCGGGCAGCCAATCGGCGTAGGCGATGCGGCCGCTGGCGACGCTGTGGACGGGCGCACCACGGCCGGTTGCGATCATCACGCCGTCCCATTTGATCGCGCCGGCACGCGCCGAACCGAAGGTCGCGACGAGCTTGCCGGCGACGGGCCAGGCGAGCTTGCCGCGCAGTTTCCCGAACGCGGCCTTGCTGTCGACGGGGTATTGCTCGAGGGCGCGCCGCAGGTCGCGCACCAGCTTCTCGAGACCCGCCTGCTCCCGGCGCAGCTGCTCGAGAGTCTGGACGCGCGTGCGTGATTCGGCCTCGAGTTCAGCCAGCGCCTTGCCGCGCTCGACGCGGGCCGCTTCAAGCTGCGCGACCTGTGTCTTCTGCTGCCCCTCGAGATCGGCCAGCCGCTCTTCTTCCGCCCGCAGCTGGGCATCGAGGGCAGCAATGCCCGCCACATACGCCCCGATTCGTGCGATCCGGTCGGCGCGCGCGCGGCCGAAGTAGCTGTAGTAGGCAAACATGCGGCCCGCCCGCGCGGGGTCCTCCTGATTGAGGAGCAACTTCAGCGGTTCCTCCCGACCGATCAGATAGGCGCTGCGCAATTCGCTCGAGAGCTCACGCTGCTCGGCGGCCAGCGCAGCTTCGCGTCCCGCCTTCTCGCGGGCGAGCTCCGCGCGCTTTTCGGACCGTTCACTGCGCTCGTCCCGCAGGCGAGCGAGTTCGGTGCGTGCGTCAGCCACCGAGACCTCCGCCGCACGCAGCTTGCGGGTGAGCTTGCTGCGGTCGACCGAATCGCGCCGGACCTGGGCCGCGATTTTCGCGATCTCGGCCTTGACGGCCTTCAGGTCCGCCGCGGCCCGCGCAGCCTCGCCGGCCGACTGGGCTGCGCTGATCCCGACCGGGAGGACCATGGCGAACGCAATGCAGAATGTCAGGAAAGCCCGGGATACTGGCATTACGGCTAGTCTAACGCAGCGTCCCCGCTATAATTCGCGGCCCTTTGCAGAGGTTCGCAGCGCCCATGGAGCAGTTGCTCGAATACACCGTCCGGCACCCGTGGCTCGTGGCTGCGACCGCTCTCGCACTCGTGATGGTGATCGCCTACGAACTGCGTGCCCGCGCGCACGCCTTTGCCGCGGTGTCGCCACAGGAAGCCATCCGGCTGATGAATCAGCATGCGCTGGTGCTCGATATCCGCACGGCCGAGCAATTCGGGGCGGGCCACGTCGGCGGCGCACGGCACCTCGCGTCGGCGGAAATCCTGAACGCCGGCGAAACCCTGAAGAAATATCTGGAAAAACCGATCGTCGTATATGACGAAAGCGGTTCGCTCGGCGCCTCGGCGGCACGCCAGCTCGCCGCGCAAGGCTTCAAGAAGGCCGTCAACCTGCGCGGTGGCCTTGCGGCATGGCGCGCCGAGAACCTGCCGGTGACGAAAGAGACGAAGTGAACGCACCCAGGGTCGTCATGTACGCTGCGGGTTGGTGCCCTTACTGCGCACGCGCGCGCAATCTCCTCGCTGGCAAAGGCGTCGAGTTCGAGGAGATCGATGTCGATGCCACCGGGCGCGAGGAGATGATCCGGCGCAGCGGCCGGCGCACGGTGCCGCAGATTTTCATCGGCGACGTGCACGTCGGTGGATCGGACGACCTCGCGGCGCTCGAAGTCGCCGGCAAACTGGACAAGCTACTCGGGAGATCCCCATCGTGAGCATAGAGTCACCCGTTGCCAAGCCCGACGAAACCGGGCCGCAACTCGCGCTGCAGTTCGTCTACCTGAAGGATTGCTCCTTCGAATCACCGCAAGGCCCGCGGATCGAGGACAACTGGAACCCGCAGATCAACCTCGACCTCAACACCACCGTGAGCGTCATCAGTGACGAGGTGCGCGAGGTGCTGCTCACCGTCACGGTGTCGGCAAAGCAGGGCGAGAAGACCGCATTCCTCGTCGAAGTGAAGCAGGCGGGCGCATTCCTGATGCGCAACCTCTCTGACGACGACGTGAAGCGGGCCATCTCGAGCGTGTGTCCGGGCGTGCTGTTCCCGTACGCGCGCGCAGCGGTATCGAACCTCGTGATGCAGGGCGGCTTCCCGCAATTCCTGCTGCCGCCGGTGAATTTCGAGGCGCTGTACGCCCGTTCGATGGCAGACGGGCAACACGCGACGAAGAACTGACGTGCAGGCGGCCGCCACGCCGCGCGCGCCGATCGCTGTCCTCGGCGCCGGATCCTGGGGGACCGCGCTCGCGATCCAGTTCGCGCGCGCCGGGCACGGTGTGCGGTTGTGGAGCCGGGATGCGACGTCGCTCCTGCGCATGGGCCGTGAGCACCGCAACGAGCGCTACCTGCCACAGGCCACTTTCCCCGAATTGCTGGCGGTCGAGCCCGATCTCGCGCGCTGCCTGCAAGGGGCTCGCGAAGCCGTCATCGTCGTGCCGAGCCACGCGTTTCGCGAAGTGCTCCGCGAGGTCGCGCGCCTCGCCGCGCCGGGCATGGGGATCGCCTGGGCAACCAAGGGCTTCGAGCTCGCGACCGGACTCCTGCCGCACCAGGTCGCGCGCGAGGTACTGGGCGCCCACCCGAGTATCGCTGTCCTGTCGGGCCCCACGTTTGCGAAGGAGGTCGGCGCGGGCCTGCCCACGGCCATGACGATCGCCTCCCCCGACGAGGCATTCGCACACCGACTGGCCGAGGATCTCTCGTCCGAGAAGTTCCGCGCCTATACCTCCACCGACATCGTGGGTGTCGAGACGGGTGGTGCCGTCAAGAACGTGCTCGCGGTCGGCGCGGGCCTCGCGGACGGTCTCGGCTTCGGCGCCAATACGCGCATCGCGCTGATCACGCGCGGGCTCGCGGAGATGATGCGCCTCGGCGTCGCGCTCGGTGCGCGCAGCGAAACCTTCATGGGGCTCGCCGGGCTCGGTGACCTGGTACTGACCTGCACCGACGACCAGTCGCGCAACCGTCGCTTCGGCCTGCTGCTCGCGGGTGGAGCGACGCCGGACGCGGCATTGCGCCAGATCGGCCAGGTCGTCGAAGGCTACCCCGCGGCCCGCGCCGTGCTCGCAGTGGCGCAGCGCGAAGGCGTCTCGATGCCGATCGTCGAGGGAATCCACAAGACGCTGTACGAGGGAGTGCCGGCTGCGGAAGTCGTGAAAGACCTCATGACCCGACCCGTCAGAGCCGAAGTGGATCGCTCGGGCGCGCAGTGACAGCCGGCGCATCTGGCCCGCAGCCCGTCGCCCATCGCCCGCAGCCCGCCGCCTATCCGCACCTCTCGACGATTGCTGCGACGGCCAGATCAGCGGTGACGTTGGACACGGTGCGGAACAGATCCGGCACGACTTCCACCGCGAGCAGCAATGGAAGCAGGTCAACGGGCATACCCATGGCGAGCGCGATGGGCACGGTGCCCGTGAAGAAGGAGGTCTGGCCTGGCAGGCCCACCGAACTCAGGCTGTTCGCGACGGCGACAAGTACGCCGGCGGCGAGCACCGCCAGTCCCACGGGAATCCCGTGCACGTGCGCGACGAACAGCACAACCGCGAGATTCATCGCGGGACTGCTCACGCGAAAGAGCGTGACGGCGAGCGGCAGCACGATCGAGGTGACGCGCTCCGAAAGGCCAAGTGTTTCGCGCGCGCCAGTGAGCATGGCGGGCAGCGACGCGAGTGAGGACTGCGTGCTGAATGCAACCACCTGGGCGGGTGCCGCGGCGCGGGCGAAGCGCGCGAGGGGCACGCGCCCGAGCCACACGGCGCACGGATACATGGCGAGTGCCAGCAACAGGCCCAGCGAACACAGCAGCGCAAGGTAGTAAGCGATCCCGCCGGCCGCGCTCAGCCCGCCCCGCATGCCGACGCCGAGAGCCAGCACGAACACGCCGACCGGCGCCGCCCACAACACCCAGTGTACGATCACGAGCATCGCCGCGCCGATGCCCTGAAAGAACGCGATGAGTGGCAGACGCCCTGTCGCTGGCAGGCGCGTGACGGCAAATCCGAAGAACACCGCAAAGACGACGAGCGGAAGGATCACGCCCGCCGCAGCACTTGCAAACGGGTTGACGGGAATGAGGGTCGTGACCCATTCGCCCGGCGGCGGCATGGCAGGCACCACCGACGCATCTGCACTGGCACCCGCACGCAGCGCGATGCGGGCCGGGTCGCTCAGAGGCCAGAGCGCGAGCGTCCCCTGCATGAAGAGGGCGCCGATTGCCACGGATACCACGTAGCCGACGAGGAACAGCAGGATGGCGCGACCCGCGAGGCGCCCCGTCGCTGCCGTTTCGGCTGCCGACGCGATGCCGGTGATGAGGAGCGCGACGACGAGGGGGATCACCGTCATGCGCAGCGCGTTGAGCCACAGCGTACCGACGGGCTCGATCGCGCTGACGAGGGCCGCGAGCCGCGCCACACCACTGGCCGCGATCACGACCCCGAGCCCCATGCCGATCACGAGCGCAAGCACGATCCATGCGCCATTCGGTTTCACGTTACCGGTAGCCACACTGTCTCCACGCTTCGTACACGACCACCGCAACCGCATTCGACAGATTGAGGCTGCGATTGCCGGCACGCATCGGCAGCGAAAGATGCCGCGTGGACGGGATCGCGGCCAGCGCGGCAGCCGGCAGGCCGGCGCGCTCTGAACCGAAGAGGAATGCATCGCCTGGCTCGAACGCGGCGTCGCTGTGTGCCGTCGCGCCGCCTGTTTCGATCGCGAACCAGCGCGCCGCCGCGAGCTGCGCACGGCAGGCGCCGAGATCCGCGTGCACGGTCACCGCCGCAAGATCGCCGTAATCGAGGCCCGCGCGACGCAGCGATCGCTTGTCGAGCGTGAAGCCGAGCGGCCGGATGAGATGCAGCGCGGCGCCGGTGTTGGCACAGAGACGGATGATGTTGCCCGTGTTGGGCGGAATCTCCGGTTCGTGCAGGACGATGTGGAACATGCGGGGCGGCGAGCAGTGGGCGACGGGCTACGGGCTTCGGGCTTCGGGCTACGAGCTTAGGGCAAGAAGCGCTGGCTGTGTGCGCCGCGCAGCGGTGCGCTCTGGCCCGCAGCTCGCCGCCCGTTGCCCGCAGCCCGCTGCCCGCCACCCGGCGCCCTATAATGTCCGCATGTCTCCCGCCAACCCCCTCGCTGTCGACTTCTGCGGCCTGCCGTTTTCGTCGCCCATCGTCCTGCTCTCCGGCTGCGTCGGCTTCGGCGAGGAATACACACGCATCGAGGGCTTTTCGAACCGCGACGCGGGAGCGATCGTGTTGAAGGGAACCACCGGCAAGGCGCGGCTCGGCAATCCGCCGCACCGCGTCTGCGAAACGCCGATGGGCATGCTGAACGCGATCGGGTTGCAGAACCCGGGCGTCGATCACGTCGTCACGAAGATCCTGCCCGACCTCGATTTCGCGGAGACCCGCTTCATCGCGAATGTCTCGGGCTCGACGCTCGAGGAGTATGTGGAGGTGACGCGGCGTTTCGATGACTCCCCGATCGACGCCATCGAGATCAACATCTCCTGCCCGAACGTCAAGGAGGGTGGTGTCGTGTTCGGCAACTCGCCCGATATGTCGGCGCGCGTGGTGGCCGCCTGTCGTGCGGTGACGAAAAAGCCGCTCATCACGAAGCTCTCGCCGAACCAGACCGACATCCGCGAGAACGCGCGCCGCTGCATCGAGGCGGGGACGGATGCGTTGGCGGTGATCAATACCGTGATGGGCATGGCGATTGACGTGACGACCCGCCGGCCGATCCTGGGCAACGTGCAAGGGGGGCTGTCCGGGCCCGCCATCAAACCGATCGCGCTGCTGAAGGTGCATCAGGTCCACGAAGTCGCTGGCCCGCACCGCATTCCGATCATCGGGCAGGGTGGCATCGTGAATGCGAAGGACGCCATCGAGTTCCTGATCGCCGGAGCCACGGCGGTCGGCATCGGCACTGCGCTCTTCTACGACCCGATGGTGTGCAAGAAGGTGAATGCCGGCATCACCGACTACCTGCGCGCGCACGGTCTCGCCTCGGTGCGCGACCTCGTCGGCTCGCTGCGTACTGGCCGCGATTTGCTGGACGCACCGGTTTCGGGGTAAACCGGTGCGCAGCGCCGCACGAGCCCTGCTCTGCGCTGCGCTGCTCTTGCTGCTTGCGGCCTGTCAGCGCGACAGTGCGCGGCCGGTCGTCAACGTGTACAGCTGGCCTGGCTACGTAGCCGCCGACACGCTCGCGAACTTCGAAGCGCGCTACGGTATCAAGGTCAACTACAGCCTGCTCGACACGAATCAGGTCCTCGAGACCAGGTTGCTCGCGGGCCATTCGGACTACGACGTCGTGGTGCCGGGAGCCGCCTACGTCGAACGCCTGGCGAAGGCTGGCGCACTGCGCAAACTCGACAAGTCACAGCTGCCGAACCTGCGCAATCTCGATTCGGCGGTCATGGCTGCCGTGCAGCGCGCGGATCCGGGCAATGCGTACGGCGTCCCTTATCTCTGGGGCACCAACGGCTTCGCCTGGAACCGGGAGATGATCTTCGCACGCATGCCCGATGCGCCGGTGGACAGCTGGGCCATGCTCTTCGATCCCGATGTCGTGGCGCGTTTCGCGGATTGCGGCGTCGTCTTCTACGACACGCCGATCGCGGTCGTGCCGCACGTGCTCGCATGGCTCGGCCGCGATCCGAACAGCGAGGACCTCGCCGATCTCGCGCTGGCCGAGCAGGCGCTGCGCGCGGTGCGACCGTTCCTGCGCTATCTGTCGAATGTGCGACAGTTCGCCGACCTTGCAAGCGGTGGCGTGTGCCTCGCGTTCAGCGACAACGGCAATGCGATCCAGGCCCGCGCGCGGGCGAGGCAGACCGGGACGCCGTACACCATCGTCTATTCAGTGCCGCGCGAGGGCGCGCAACTCTGGTTCGACATGATGGCGGTGCCTGCCGACGCCCCGCACCCGGGCAACGCACTGCGGTTCATCAACTACATGCTCGAGCCGCAGGTCGCAGCATCGATCACGAAGGCGACCGGCTTTGCGACCGCGAACGTACCGGACCGCGCCCTGCTGCCGCTGGTCTTGCGCGGCGACCCGGACGTCTTCCCGCCCCCTGACGTCATGGCACGTCTGTTCCCCGATCCGATGAAGCACGACGCCTACCTGCGCGCGCGCTTGCGCATGTGGACACGCTTCATGACGGGCTACTGACGGCGCCCTGTCCATCGACGATCTGCCGCTGGGTCGGATAGGCGAGCCCGATGCCGCGCTGCGCAAATTCCGCGAGCAGCGCAAGATTGATCGCGTGCTGCGTGTTCGCGAACAACAGGTAATCGGCGCCGGTCACGAAGTAGACCGCTTCGTACTGCAGCGCCCAGTCACCGAGGCGCAGCAGGTGACAGCGGTCGAAGCGGGTGTTCGGCTGCGCGCGCACGATTGCCTCGATGATCGAGGGAACTTCGACCAGACGTTCCTGCGCGGTTTCGTAGGTGACCCCGACCGTGAATACATAGCGACGCTCGCGCATGCGCTTGTAGTTGCGCACGCGGGACTTCAGCAGGTCGGCGTTCGAGATGATGATCTCCTCGCCATTGACGCTGCGCAACCGCGTGCTCTTGATGCCGATGCGCTCGACGGTGCCGTTTACGTCGTCGATCGTGAGCGCATCACCGACCTCGAACGGCTTGTCGAGCGCGATCGACAGCGATGCGAAGAGATCGCCGAGCACAGTCTGCACCGCAAGCGCGATCGCGATGCCGCCGATGCCGAGGCCCGCGAGCAGCGGCTTGATCTGCACGCCGAGGTTGTCGAGCGCGAGCAGCAGCGCGAAGGAAAAGATCGCGATGCGCGCGATGAAAAGCAGTACCTCGAAGGACCCTGCGCGGGCGGCGTCATCCGGCCTGCCCCTGCGCAGCTGCCGGTCGAGACTGAAGCGCGCCGCCTGCACGCCCCACATCGCCATCTGCAGCCAGAAGGTGACAACGATCACGAATGTGAAGGCGTGATCGAGCCTCGGCGGCAGAACCAGAATGCGCGTCGCGAACCACAGCGCGAGTGTCAGCAGGAAGATACGCGATGTGCCTGCGACCAGCCGGGCGACGAAGTCCATGCCAGCCGGCAGCGGCTTGCCGAGGCGTGTGTATTCCGCGGCACGGACACGCTGCCGACGCGCGGCGAGGCCCCGCACGGTCGGCACCACCACGAAGGTGAAGGCGAAGGCGAGCGCGGCGAGACCCCATGCGCGCAGCGAATTGCCGAGGACAACGTGTTCGAGGGTTGCGAGCAGGTGTTCCATGCACCCGCATTATAGAGATACGCTCGCGCTCAGCCCTCGTCGTCTTCCATCCCCAGCTCGCGCAGCTTGCGCGTGAGCGTGTTGCGGCCCCAGCCGAGAATCCTCGCGGCCTCCTGACGATGGCCCTGCGACTTGCGCAGCGCGACACGAATGAGGGCGCGCTCGAACTCGGGCAATGCCGTCGCGAGCCAGGGGTCGGCCTCTGGCGGGCGCTGCTCGGCCCATTGCGTGAGGGCCGCCGTCCAATCGACGCCCGCGGGCAGGCCTGCCGTACGGCTCATCTCGACCGGCAGGTCGTCCGCGTGGATTTCAGTGCCGGGCGCGAGCACCGTGAGTCGCCGGCAGACGTTGACGAGTTCGCGCACGTTGCCGGGCCAGTCCCAGGCCGCAAGTCGTGCGGCAGCTTCCGCCGAGAGCACCTTTGGATCGACGCCGAGTTCCTGCGCGGCCACGCGCAGGTAGTGTGCGAGCAGATCGGGCACGTCCTCGCGGCGCGATCGCAGCGGCGGCAGCTCGATGCGGATCACGTTGAGGCGATGGTAGAGGTCTTCGCGGAACTGCCCGGTGCGCACGCGTGCATCGAGGTCCTGGTGGGTCGCGGCGATCACGCGCACATCGACGCGTACCGGCAGCTGGCCGCCGACGCGGTAGAACTCGCCTTCAGCCAGCACGCGCAGCAGGCGGGTCTGCAGCGGGGTCGACATGTCACCGATTTCGTCGAGAAAGAGCGTGCCGCCGTGGGCCTGCTCGAAGCGGCCGCGACGCAGCGCCGCGGCGCCGGTGAAAGCACCCTTCTCGTGACCGAACAACTCGGACTCGAGCAGTTCGGAAGGTATCGCGGACGTATTGAGCGCGATGAAGGGCTGCGCTGCGCGCGGGCTGTGCTCGTGCAGGGCACGCGCCACGAGTTCCTTGCCTGTGCCCGACTCGCCGGTAATCAGCACGCTCACGCTCGAGCGCGACAGGCGCCCGATCGCACGGAAGACCTGTTGCATGGCGGGAGCGCGGCCGAGCAGCTCCGGAATCCGTGGCACACCCGCCTCGCCGGTATCTTCCCGCGCCCGCGCCTGCGCCGCCCGCCGCACGAGCTCGACTGCGTGATCGACGTCGAACGGTTTCGGCAGGTACTCGAATGCGCCGCTTTCGTACGCGGAGACGGCGCTGCCGAGATCCGAATGCGCGGTCATCACGATGACCGGCAGTGCGGGCCATCCCTCACGAATGCGTCGCAGCAGATCGAGGCCGCTCGTGCCCGGCATGCGGATGTCGGTGATCAGCACATCGGGCGCATCGGCCCGCAGCGCGTCGAACACGCTGTCGGCGGACTCGAACGCGCGAGGCTCCATGTCGCCGCCGCGCAGTGCGCGCTCCAGGACCCAGCGGATCGAGGCGTCATCATCGACGAGCCACACGCGCAGCGGCGGCGCGTTCACGCGGGCTCCACGATCGGCAGCAGCATGGTGAAGACCGTGCGGCCCGGCGCGCTTTCGAACTCCACGATGCCACCGTGACGGGTCGCGATTTCCTGCGCCACGGCGAGCCCGAGGCCTGTGCCGTTCGCGCGACCGGTCACCAGCGGCAGGAAAAGGCTGCCGCGCAGCTCGTCGGGCACTCCGGGGCCATTGTCTTCCACCTGCAGCGCGACGACGAGGCGGTGACGCACCGGGCCGATCGTCACGCCGGAAAGGGCACGCGAACGAAGCACAACCCGGCCGCGCTCGCCGATGGCCTGCAGCGCGTTGCGGGCGAGATTGAGCAACGCCTGGATCACCTGGTTGCGATCGAGATCGGCGTCCGGAAGGCTCGGATCATAATCGCGCTCGAGCAGAACGACGGAGCGTGCCTCGCTGCGCAACAGCATGTACACGTGCTCGCACAGCTCATGCACGTTGGTGCGCGCCTTCTGTGGCGCCCGCGCCGAGCCGCTCATCGAATCGACGAGTGCGGTGAGTCGATCCGCCTCCCTGATGATCACGCCGGTGTATTCGCGCTGCGCGGCATCCGCGAGCTCCCGCTCAAGCAACTGGGCAGCGCCACGCAGCCCGCCGAGCGGATTCCTGATCTCGTGGGCAAGCTGGCGGATCATGAGGCGGCTGCCGTCGAGGCGCGCGATCAGGTCCGCCTCGCGGGAAATGCGCTGGCGCTGGGTGGCATCGGCGAGCTCGAGCAGCAGGTGCGACCCCGTGACCGTGCCCTCGAGCGGCGTCACGGTGAGATCGACGATGCGCGGCTCGCGTGCGGAACCGGTCGGCCTGAAGACGAGTTCCCGATCCGCGAACGCTTCGCTGCGCTCGAGCGCGCGACGCAATATGGTGTCGAGACCGTTCGAATCGGCGAGCAGGTCGACGAAGGGCCGGCCGCGCGCGCGCGCGAAGCCTGCGCCGAGGAGATCTTGCGCCGCGACATTGGCATAGACGACGCACAGCTGCCGGTCGAGCACGACGATGCCGGTCGCGAGCGCATCGAGCAGGTCCGCCGAATCGAAGTGCGAGAGCGGCGAGGGCGATGCGTGCTCAGCGCGCATCGCAACCCCGCGCGGAGCTCAGTTCCGCGGTGGCGTGATGGGCCGCGGGCGCGGCGGTGGCGCCGGACGGCGGTTCGGTGCGAGCAATGACGGCTGTTGCACGTGGAAAATGACGCCAGCCGACTGGCACACACCGCGACCGTTGGCATCGAGAACGCTGACCATCAGCGTGTGCGTGCCCCGATCGATCGGCGTGATGGTGTAGCTGGTCGCCGTGGGCGAAACGCCCTGTATGAGCTTGCCATCGAGTGCAACGCTGATGCGATCGCCGGGGCGCAGCGCCGGCTCGATCTGCCACGCCACCGCGACCGAGAATGCATTCGGCAGCGATTGATCGTTCAGCGGCTTCGTCACCGCGCAACGCGTGTACTTGAATGACTCCGTCGATTCTCCCGCGGTTGGCGCACTCGGGACGGCGCGCGCTGCGCTGGCCACCGACGCACTTACGGGTGGCGCGGAATCGATGTGTACTTCCGTCGCGCCGGGCATGGGCTGGCTCGAGTAATGGATGGTGCCGCTCTGGTCCACCCATTTGTACATCGTGCCGGCGAGCGCCACGCCGGACATGGCCAGAAATAAGGTAAATGACAGGCGGCGCATACGGCTCGAGCATATCCCGGCAGGGCCCTGAAGACCAAACCGGGCCGTTGCGCCGCCCTGCCATCAGCAGCTGTAGTACATGTCGAGTTCGACCGGGTGCGTCGACATGCGAAAGCGTGTGACCTCCTGTTCTTTCAGCGCGAGATAAGCGTCGATCACGTCGTTCGTGAAAACGCCGCCGCGCGTCAGAAACTCGCGGTCCTTGTCGAGGTGCTCGAGCGCCATGTCGAGCGAGTGGCACACGGTCGGGATGCCCTTCGCCTCCTCCGGCTCGAGGTCGTACAGATCCTTGTCGGCCGGATCACCCGGGTGGATCTTGTTCTGGATGCCATCGAGACCCGCCATCATCATCGCGGCGAACGCGAAGTACGGATTGGCGAGCGAGTCCGGGAAACGCACTTCGATGCGACGCGCCTTCGGGTTCGATACCCAGGGAATGCGGATCGATGCGGACCGGTTGCGCGCGGAGTATGCGAGCATCACCGGTGCCTCGAATCCCGGCACGAGGCGCTTGTAGCTGTTGGTGCCCGCGTTCGTGAACGCGTTGATCGCCTTGGCGTGCTTGATGATGCCGCCGATGTAATACAGCGCGAGATCCGAGAGTCCGCCGTACTTGTCGCCGGCGAACAGCGCCTTGCCGTCCTTCGACAACGACTGGTGCACATGCATGCCCGAGCCGTTGTCGCCGACGATCGGCTTCGGCATGAAGGTCGCCGTCTTGCCGTAGGCGTGCGCGACGTTCAACACCGCGTATTTGAGGATCTGCACCGCATCGGCTTTCTGCACGAGCGTGCCCGCACCGACGCCGATCTCGCACTGGCCGCCGGTCGCGACCTCGTGGTGGTGCACTTCGACGATCTGGCCGAGTTCCTCGAGCGCGTTGCACATGGCGTTGCGCACGTCCTGGTACGCATCGACCGGTGGCACCGGGAAGTAGCCACCCTTCACGCCGGGACGATGACCCTTGTTGCCTTCCGGATAGGCGGTGTTCGTGTTCCAGGCGCCCTGCACGGAATCGATCTCGTACGAGCAGCCGCGCATTTCATTGCTCCAGCGGATGCTGTCGAAGATGAAAAATTCGTTCTCCGGACCAAAGAGCGCCTTGTCGGCGATGCCCGTCGACTTGAGGTAGGCCTCGGCGCGCTTGCCCAGTGAGCGCGGATCGCGTTCGTAGCCCTGCATCGTGGCGGGCTCGATCACGTCGCAGCGAATGTTGATCGTGGCCTCTTCGATGAACGGATCGAGGATCGCGGTGTTCGGCTCCGGCATGAGGATCATGTCGGACTCATTGATGCCCTTCCAACCCGCGATGGAGGAGCCGTCGAACATCTTGCCGTCGCGGAACAGATCCTCATCGACGAGCTTCGCCGGGATCGTCACGTGCTGCTCCTTGCCGCGCGTGTCCGTGAAGCGAAGATCGGCGTACCGGACTTCCTTTTCCTTGATGAGTTTCAGAACGTCAGTCGGGGTCATGAATGTCTCCGGGCCAGAAAGGGTGTGGAAGCACGGTTACAGTGCACATGGCGTGCCAGCGCCTCGCCATTCGAGAATCAGCAGGTTAGGTTCGATATGGCTCGATCTGCGCACCATTTTAGTGCAAGTCTGTCGCTATCGCACCATGTCGGGGCGCCGCTCAATCACGGTTTCCGTGATAGAGTCAGGGGATGCGGAATATCACGATCAGCCTCGACGACGACACGGCCGCATGGGCCCGCAGGCTCGCCGCTGAGCGTGACACGAGCGTTTCGAGGCTCGTCGCCGATCTCCTTGCCGAGAAGCGGCGGTCGGGAGAGGCCTACAGGGCAGCGATGCGGCAGTTCTTCGCGCGTCCCCTGAGGCCGCTTTCCAGGCCCGGCGATCGATATCCGACGCGGGAAGAGATCTATGACCGACCTGTGCTTCGTCGACGCTAACGTACTCGTTTACTCGCGTGATCCGACCGACGTTGCAAAGCAGTCCCGCGCGCGGAACTGGCTCGATCGCCTGTGGAACGAGGGAATCGGGCGCATCAGTACGCAGGTGCTTTCCGAGTTCTACAATGTGACGACCCGCAAGCTCGCATTTCCACTGACTCCAGATGAAGCCCGGGCCGACGTCGAAGCGCTGTTCGCGTGGGAGCCACAAGCGATCGACATCGAGATCATCAGGCGTGCCCATCAGATCGAGCAGTGCTTTCGGCTCAGCTGGTGGGACAGCCTGATCGTCGCCGCAGCGCAGGCGCAGCACTGTCTTCTGCTCCTGTCCGAGGACCTGCAGGACGGTGCCTGTTATGGTGGCGTCACGGTATGTGACCCGTTCCGTCTCAGTGTGGCCGAAGCAGTTGCCGTCTATGGGGAGACCCCGAAGCCCCGCTATGCGCGCCGCCCATCGGCCATGCGAGCGCCAGTGCTATGATCGCCCGCCTTTGCGCCCCTCCCGCGGAGTAACCCATACGTGGCTGGCATCACCGTCCCCGAGCGCACGCCGAACGCCGTGCGATCCACGGTCCAGGTTTCAATTGATCTGATCCTGTTCGCCGCGTGCATCGCGGGCGTCATCCTTGCGCCACTGTGGGGCAAGATCGTGTGCGCCCTCGCGCTTGCAGTGGTCCTCGCACGCCTCTTCGTGCTCGGCCACGACGCCTGTCACGGCAGCCTCTTCAAGAGCGACAAGGTGAATGCCGTCGTCGGCCGGCTCGTGTTCCTGCCAACGCTCACCACTTTCAGTCTCTGGCACGTCGGGCACAACGTCGCACACCATGGCTTCGCGAATCTCAAAGGCCGCGACCAGGTGTGGGTGCCGTTCAGTCCGCAGGAATTCGCGGCGCTGCCTCGGTGGCGCCAGCGCATGGAGCGGATTTACCGCTCGGTGTGGGGCTTCGGGCTCTACTATCTCGTCGAGCTGTGGTGGAACAAGCTCGTGTTTCCGTCGCGCAAGCACGTCGGCTCGCGTCGCACGGAATTCATCGTCGATTCGGTGCTCGCGGCTGCGTTTGGCGCCGTTTATTTCGCGTTTCTGATCGTGATCGCCTTCGTGACCGAACAGCCGTGGTGGCTGCTGGCACTGTTTGGCGGCCTGCTGCCGTTCCTGCTGTGGAATTACATCATGGGCGCGGTGATCTTCATGCACCACACCGGCCCCGATACGGTGTGGTTCGACAAGCGCTCGGAGTGGATGCGTCTGCGCAAGGTCGACGACCTCACCCGCGACATCCATTTCCCGTTCCGCCTCGAGAAGCTGCTGCACGGAATCATGCTGCACCGGGCGCATCATTACGACCCGTTCATCCCGAACTACCGGCTGAAGGCGGCGACCCGGCGTCTCCTCGCGCACGGTCTCGCGAGCGCGAAAGCCACGGTGACCGGCTGGACGCACCTGCGCGAGCTGTCGCGCAAGTGTGCGCTGTACGACTACGACGCGAAGGCCTGGCTCGCGTTTCCCGCGCGGCGGGCGGCGACGACGGCCTGACGGGCGACGGGCGACGGGCGACGGGCGACGGGCGACGGGCGACGGGCGACGGGCGACGGGCGACGGGCGACGGGCGACGGGCAAGAGGGCTCGCGCACGCCGGAAAGGTTCCCGCATTTCGATCCATTTAACGCACATTTTCGATGCGTCGTTCCCGAAGATCTGGCCGCAGGATTGTGCTTTCGCCGCTTGCGCTCCAGGACCATCAAAGTGTCGAGTGCCTGATGATCAGCGCGGGCTGGTGAATCCTGCCACGGGCACCGGGAAAGCCAAGCCAACGCTCTTGCCCGTCGCTCGCAGCCCGCAGCCCGCTGCGCGCAGCGCGCACGCCCGTATCAGCGCGCCCCGGCCACCACCTCGTCGAACAGGCGCAGGAAATTGCCGCCGAGCACCTTCGCGATATCGCTCTCGCTCATCCCGCGCGCGAGCAACGCCGCGGCGAGCACTGGAAAGTCCTCGTACGCAGTCAGGACGGGCTTGTAATTCGCGTCCATGTCCGTGCCGATCGCGACGTGCTCGATGCCGACCGCATCGACCAGCGCCAGTACTTGCCCGACGAAATCCGCGAGCGATGTGCTGCCGATGCCGGCCGGCCAGGCACCGACGATGCCGCCGGCGCTGGTGACCAGCCGGGCGTGTTCCCTCGAGATGAGGCGCGGGGATGGCTCCGGCCCGCTGGCGAGGCTGCTGTGCGAGAGCATCACCGGCACGCTCGATCGGGCGACAACGCCTGCGCAGGTGGCGTAAGAGGCGTGCGCGACGTCGATGATCATGCCGAGGCGATTCATTTCCTGAACCACCTCGCCGCCGAATTCAGTCAGGCCGTTGTGCACCGGTGCGACGGTCTGCACGTCTCCCAGTCGGTTCACGTGGTAATGCACCAGCGTGACGGACCTCAGGCCCGCCGCATGCGCCGTCGCGAGGCGCTCCAGTCGATCTTCGATGAAATCGGCGCCTTCGCTGCAGAACACCGCGACCCGTTCACCGTCACGATGCGCTGCGCGGATGTCGCCGGGCGACAGTCCGGGCCGGATGAGACCTGCGTCGATCAGGCTTCGGAGCCGGGCAATCTGCCGGTCGTAATCGCGGCGCGCCTCGCCCTCTTCGAACTCCCGCGCTGCGTGCAGGCCGCCCCCTTCCAGCGACAGGAGCGGAAAGTCGGCAACCAGGGAGAAAAGGCTCGCCGTGACCTGCGCCTTGCGCATGTCGGCAATGCGATCCGCTTCGAAGCCATCGCGCATCAGGCGGATGATCAGGCTGTCAGGCTTTGCACCGACCAGGAACGACCGCCCCGCATGACTGTGCACGTCGACACTCGGGTATTCGGCGAGGAGCGCGGCACCCCGCCGCCTGAACTCCTCCGGGATTTCCATGCCGAGCGGCGGTTTGCGTCGCGACCACCAAGAGGCGCCCGCCGCAACAGCCACCATGCTGCCTGCCGCCGCACCGGCGATCACTGCGCGACGCGTCATTTTGCGCATGGCCCACCTTTCACACCGGGGTCGTTGCTACTGCCGTCAAGTACCCATACCATTTTGCCCTTCTGATGATCCAGGGGGAATGAAATAATGGTTCGTGCAGTTTCGATCCGGGGTGATCAACGTTCCGTGGCGGGCGGCGCTTTGCTCGCGGTGCTTCTCCTGTCCCCTTTGCCTGCGGGCGCGCAGGAGGAGACTTTCGCCATCGATGAGGTGGTCGTCACCGCCCAGAAGCGCACCGAGCGCCTCGTGGATGTGCCGGTCGCGATCTCCGTGTTCAGCGCCAACTCGATCGACCAGACGGGCGTGCGGGAGCTGAAGGAAGTCTCCGGCTACATCCCGAACATGCAGATCTCGAAGGGCAATGACTTCCGCTCGACCGTGACAATCCGCGGTGTCGGCGCGCAGAGCCGCAATATCGGTTTCGACTCCCGCGTCGGCGTCTACATCGACGGGGTCTACGTCGGGCAATCCCCCGCGATCAACCAGGAGCTGCTGAACCTCGAGCGCGTGGAAGTGCTGCGCGGCCCGCAGGGGACGCTCTTCGGCAAGAACACGGTGGCCGGCGCGATCAACCTGATCACGAAGAAGCCCGACGACGAGCTGCGTGGCACCGCGAGCGTGGACATCGGCAATCTCGACTACCGGGAATGGCGGGGTTTCCTGAACCTGCCGATCAGCGACACCGTCAGCACCGCATTCGCGGTGTCGAAGACGGATCGGGACGGCTACGTTCCGAACATCATCACCGGCCACGAGCTGAACGAGCGCGACGTACTCGCGTACCGCGCACAGCTGCGCATCCGCGCGAACGACCGGTTCGAGATCAATGCCGCGTTCGACGGGCTCAACAGCGACGGGCGCATTCTCGTCGGCGACCCGGTGACCGACATGCTGGCGATGCAGCCCGTGCAGATCGCGCCCCAGATGGGGGTCGTTGCGTTCAGCTTCGATCCGAACGACAAGCGCGACGTCTACGGCGGCAACCTCGACCTGGCCTACGAGCTCGAGGGCGGACACACGGTGAAGAGCATCACCGGATACCGCACGACCGATGCCGTCTACAGCAATGCCACCGACTATTCGCCGGTCGACATCGTCTCGATCGAGTACGCCGACAAGTACGATGTGCTGTCGCAGGAGTTCCAGTTCATCTCGGCGACCGGGCGGCCGTTCAGCTATACCGGCGGTCTCTACTATTACCGGCAGGACGCGACCACCAACCGCGATGTCGTACTGGGAAGTGATTTCGTCCAGTACTTCATCGGGCCGCTGTACGCCTCGGGCGCGGTGAGTCCACCGCTGCCGCCGCCGCCAGCGCTGCCGAACGCGCTCGTGTCGCAGCTGCTGGGTTTCGGCCCGCCGCTGTCGAAAGTGTTCAATCGCGGCGAGGTCAACACCACGAGTTACGCCGCCTACTTCAACGGTACCTGGCAGATGGCGGAGCGCTGGAAGTTCGGCTTCGGCATGCGCTGGTCCACGGAGAAGAAGGAAGTCGACTGGCTGCTCGACGGACGCAACTCAGGCATCTTCCGGATCGGCTCGACCGGTGCGAATCCACTCAGCCCGTCGCCGCTGATCAACGACCGCACTGACAATTTCTTCGCGCCGGCGGCGAGCCTGACTTTCGCGCTGACCGAGACTTCGAACCTCTACGCGCGCTACGCCTCGGGTTACAAGAGCGGCGGCTTCAACCTCGATTACATCAACCGGGACGAACTCGCCGCGAACCAGGGGCTCGAGTTCGACAAGGAGACGGTCGACAGCTTCGAGCTGGGCCTGAAGGGCAACTATCTCGGTGGGCGCCTGTCGCTGAACCTCGCCGCATTCATCGCGAACTATGACGACTACCAGGTCAACCAGTTTGTCGACCTGGGTGGCGGGCGCACGTCGATCCGCATCAACAATGCCGCGAAGGTGAAGACCTCGGGCTTCGAGGCGGAAACGATCTTCCGCGTCACCGAAGAGCTCACGCTTCAGGCGTCGCTCGGCCTGCTGAAAGCGGAGTTCGACCGCTTCCCGGGCGGGGGCACCGGCGGGGCGGACGTATCAGGCAACGAGCTGACGAACGCGCCCGAACTCACCTACGCGGCCGGCGCGACCTGGCGGCGCCCGCTGCCCGCGCTGCGCTCGACGCTGCTGCTGCGCGGCGACGTGACGTACACGGGTGATTTCTTCACGACCGCCGACAATGCCACGACGACGCCGTACAACAGTGCCTACCCGGGCGCGATCGCCTTCGGCAAGCTGGGCTCGCACACGGAGGTCAACGCACGCATCGGGTTGATGTCGGAGAACGACACGTGGGAAGTCTACGCGTGGGGCCACAACCTCACCGACGAGACCGATCCGCAGGATGAGCTGCGCGACTTCTTCGGCACCATCGCGAAGCTGCCAGGGATGCCGCGCACCTACGGCGTCAAGCTTGCCTGGAACTTCCACTGAGCGCACCCGCATGGCCGCATCGGCACTGCAGCGCGTAGCGATTGGCGCAGCCGCCCTTGCGACTCTGGTCGCCGGCTGCGCCTCAGTCCCGGGATCTGCCCGCAAGGTGCAGATCCAGCGGACGGCGCACGGCATCGCGCACATCGAAGCGCCCGACTACGAGTCCCTCGCATACGGTATCGCTTACGCGCACGCGCAGGACAACGTCTGTCAGACTGCCAACGAGCTCGTCACGATCCGCGGTGAGCGTTCACGCTACTTCGGTGCAGACGGGCGCGCGTTGCTCGGCTTGCGCGTGTTGCCGAACGGGCAGATAGACGTCTTCATCCGCAGCCACATGGATGATGCGGCGCTCACGGCGGCCTTCGAGAAGGCGAGCACTGACACTCGCGCCGTATCCCGCGGCTACGTGGAAGGGTACAACCGTTACCTGCGCGATCATGCCGGGGATTTGCCGGCTCCTTGCGGCGGCAAACCCTGGGTGCAGCCGATGACGCTGGCTGAGTACCTGCGCCTGCAGGAACTGACGATGATCCAGCTCGGCGTGGCGCGGTTCGCCGACGCCATTGTCGGAGCGAGCCCGCCTGCTGCAGGCGAAGCAGTGTTGCGCCCTCCCGCTCTCGAGAACGCTGTTGCCGCGCTGGAACGCTTTCGCCTCAGGGAACCGCTGCTGGGTTCAAATGGCTGGGCGTTCGGGTCGGAAGTCACGCGCAATGGCCGCGGCGTGCTGCTCGGCAACCCTCATTTTCCGTGGAGCGGCGTCAACCGCTTCTGGGAAATGCACCTGACGATTCCGGGCACGCTCGATGTCATGGGTGCCGCCATCGGCCACAGCCCGGTAGTCCAGATTGGCTTCAACCACGATGTCGCCTGGACGCATACCGTATCGACCGGCCTGCGCTTCACGCTGTTCGAGCTCGAACTCGCAGAAGATGATGCGCGCAGCTATGTCCTCGACGGCAAAGCGGTGCCGATGATTCCGCAGCGCGTGCACTACGAGGTCGTCGATGCGCAAGGCGTGGTGCAGAAGCGGGAACACACGGTCTGGCAGACGCAGTTCGGGCCCGTGCTCGAAGTGCCGCAGGCGGGTCTCGCCTGGACGCGCACTCGCGCGTACGCGCTGAAGGACGCGAACACGCTCAACCTGCGTGCCATGGATATCTGGCTCGGCCTCAATCGCGACCGAAGCGTCGAGGAAATGCGCACGACGCTCGCGAAGCTCGGTGTGCCCTGGGTCAACACCATCGCGGCAGACCGGAATGGTCGCGCCATGTACGCCGACGTGAGCGTCGTCCCGGACGTCGATGCGGCGCAGTTGCAGCGCTGTGCGCCGTCGAAGCCGGCAGCGGCGCTGTTCAAGGCGTCGGATCTCGTCGTGCTGGCCGGCTCCCGCAGCGATTGCGACTGGCATCGCGACCCGCGCTCTCCCGTACCGGGGCTGCTGCCGATCGAACGCATGCCGGTCACCGTGCGCCGCGACTGGGTGCAGAACAGCAATGACAGTTTCTGGATGAGCAACCCCGCCATCGACTGGCCGGAGTACTCGCCCCTGATCGGCTGGACCGAGTATCCCCAGAGCTTGCGCACACGTTCCGGCCTCTACGAGATCAGGCAGCGTCTGGCCGGCACCGATGACATCGCTCCGGATACCAAGGTGGATCCTGCCGGGATTCAGGCGATGCTGTTCCGCAATCGCAATCATGCGGCCTACCTCGTGCTGGATGATTTCCTGCCTGTCTGCCGGGAAGCGCCGACAGAAGCGGGACGCGCCGGCTGTGCCGTGCTCGCGGCCTGGGACCGGCGCAACAATCTCGACTCGCGCGGCGAGCATGTCTTTCGCGAGTGGTGGCGAGCGGCAGGTGAGATCAAGGGCGTGTGGCGCAGGCCATTCGATGCGGCCCAGCCGGCAACCACACCCGCGGACCTCAACACCGAAGATCCGCGCATCCGCTCGGAGCTGCTGCAGGCGCTCGACAAGGCTGTCGCGACGGTCCGCGCGGCCGGCTTCGCGCTCGATGCACCACTCGGCGAGGTGCAGTCGTACACGACGCACCACGGCAAGGTCGGCGTGCACGGAGGCCCGCAGTTCGAAGGTGTGCTGAACAAGGTGGAGACCTTCGGGACGAATACGCTCGAAGCGGGCGGCTACGAGATCAACTTCGGCAGCAGCTACATCCAGACCGTGACTTTCGACGATCGGGGTCCGGTGGCCGAAGCGGTCATGGTCTACGGGCAGTCATCGCAGCCCGATTCGCCATTGTCCTTCGACCAGTTGTCACTTTTTGATGGCAAGCGATGGATGCGCTTGCCGTTCCATGCGGAAGATATCGAACGGGAGCGCGTGGGCGAGGTGCTGCGGCTGGCGATCGATTAGAAGCCTTGCAGTTCGACACGGCAGAGTTCGGCTGGCTGCCGCGGGTCGTCGGAATCCGTGATGACCCACGCAGCACGCAGATCGTCATCGACGGCCACGCCCTCGAGCTTGCGGCGGCTCGGCCGGCCGTCGGCATCAAGGACACGGCACCAGTGTGCCTCCTGCCGATCGGGAGATCCGGTCAGCAGGCCAATGGCGCAGCCGACGACGGGCCCGTCCGCGATCGCATCGATCGTATCCTCGGCCACGGCCAGGAACAGTGTCCGGTGACGACCCACCATCGCGGCGTCCGTCACTGAAAGCGGGACACCCTCCAGCTGCCCGAGGCGGATCCAGCGCCAGGCGAGCACTTCGGGTGGCTCGCCATCGAGCACAGCCAGCGGCAGGTCAATCGTGGCGCTGGCGGTGCCGATGCCGCGATGGAACAGCCGCAGCACATCGCCATCGACTGTCGCGCCCTCGATATTCGGTCCCGTTGCCAGATCGAGCGCGCCCTGCACGCAGTCGTAGATCTGCGGCATGTCGGTCAGCGTGACCGATCCGCGCGCCGCATCGATGCGCGCGAGCACCATGCGCTGGCGAGTCGACCCTGAACCGAGCAGATGGATCCTGCCATCGGCGGTGCGAACCGCTGCTTCGAAATCCGGCTTCACTGTCTTCGGCAACGGGGCGCCGTCGGCTTTGAGCACGAACTGCGTGACGTTCAGGCTGGGCAGTTCGATCCAGCAGGCGCAATAGGCGTCGTCCTGCACCGCGAGCAGACGAGCGCCCACGCGCAGCAGCGCCGAGCCCGCACGCACGCCCGCGAGTGGAAACGCCGCAACGATGCGCGCCTCCACTGCGTCTCAGATACGCTTCTGTTTGAGTTCGGCGAGCTTGACGACGCGTGTGGCGGGCAGCGGATGCTCGCTCGCCCCTGCCCAGCGCAGCAACGCCGTGCCTTCCCTGTGCCCCGATGTATCGATCCAGTTGCCGATGCCGGGGTCGCGCGCGGCACAGACGATACGTAACGAGCCATCGGGCTCGAGCCGCGCGCTGTGCTTGTTCACGGTTATCTGGCGGAAGCGGTAATCGAAGGACTCCATCCACCAGTTGTCGAGCTGGAAATTCCAGTAGTAGCAATCGGGCGGCGTGACCTCGATCACCCACGCCTCATCTGGCTCGAGCGACCAGTAGCCGTGCGCGTAGTAGATGTCGGGGCTGCCACCGCCCTTCTGGAACATCGACTGGTCGATCGGTACGAAGCGGTTGGGATGGGCGCGGAACAGGCGCGTCCAGTCGGCGAAGGTGCGAGCGACGCCGTTGACGAACTGCCCGGCTGCCGCGAGCCCCGCCCCGAAGCGCGCCGGATCAAGCGGCGCCGGCACGGCCGGCCCCCCGATGCGCTCGATGTGGAAGTGACCGGGCTTCTCGTTCACCCGATCGAGTGCGCTCTGGCGCACGATGATCATGCTCGCGTCGGGTTCGAGACGCAGCCAGTTCCTCTTCTGCGGGGTGCAGCTGGCGATGATCTCGACTTCCCCGTTCGGGCCCCACTCGATCTCCTCGTTCATCAGCGAACCGGTCGCGACGTTGCTGCCGTCGATGTGGTAGCGCATCGCGTTGGCGACGATCGAGAAATAGAACATGCTGCCGCGGGTGCCGGTTATGCGATAGTCGCAATCACCGCGGATCGAGGCATTGAGATAGGCGTTGTCGGGATTGTCGGCGCCGATCTTCGCCGTCGCGTGACTCAAGGTATAGAAGAACGGAAAGTCCGTATCCGCCGCCTCGACATACTGCTCGAGCGCCAGCCGCGTCAGGCGCGACAGGTAGCGGAAGCCCTCCGCGCGCACCAGCGGGTCGGAGGGGGCATCGGGCGCGAGGATGACTTCGCCTGCCGCGGCGAGCCGCGCGCAGAACGCGCGCCAGGCTTCGCCCGAGGTCACTGCGCGTGACGCGGCCTCGTCGGTCATGGCGCGACCCAGTCGCCGCCGTTGACATCAAGCGCGGCGCCTGTGACCTCGCTCGCGTAATCCGAGAGCAGGAAGTACACCGCTTTGGCACAGTCGCGATCCGGCGGGATATGACCGATCGGGACTTCGGAGGCGCGCTGGGCTTTGGCCTTCGCGCCGTCCGGGATCGAATCGTAAAAAGTGTTGAGCGGCACGCCGTCCATCCAGCCCATGAGCGCGGTGTTGAAGCGCACGCCGCTGCCGGCGGTCTCGATCGCCATGTGACGCGTCATCTGCGCCAGCGCCGCCTTGGCCATCGCGTAGCCGCCCTCGCCGGGCATCGGCTTGCGCGTGGCGAGCGTCGAGATGTTGACGATCGAACCCGAGCGCTGCTTGCGCATCTGCGGCAGCACGGCCTGTGCCATCCGCAGTCCGCCGAGCGCATTGACGTCGAATGCCTTGGCGACATCGTCGATCTCGGCCGTTTCGAGGCTCGCCCAGGGCGGATGGAAATAGGCCGAATTGACGAGACCATCGATGCGTCCGAATGCCTCGAGCGTCGCTTGCGCCAGTCGCTTGCACTGGCCGGTGTCGGACACATCGGTGGGCACGGCAATCGCCTGACCGCCCGCCGCCTTGATATCAGCAACGATCGCCGCGATCGCATCGGCCGAGCGTGCCGAGACGGCCACTTTGGCGCCCTCGGCTGCCGCGCCCCGGCACATCGCCTGTCCCATGCCGGGACCCGCGCCCGTGATGATGACGACCTTGCCCTTGAGAATCATGTTCACTCTCCGATTACAGATACCTGTCGTGATAGAAGGCGAAATCCGCCGCGATCCCCTCGCGCGTCAGGCCGAACTCCTCGGCCGAATACTTGTGCTTCGGCCGGTTCTCGCGTGCATTGGCCGCCATGCAGGCCTGCATCGCCGCGCGATCGGCGCTGTCGAAACCCATGCCGATGGTGTTCATCACGCGGCTCGCGGTTCCGACCGGATCGGAGACCGTGTCCTCATAACGAACATCGACAATGCGGTTCTCGGGCAAGGTCCGGCGCAAGGCCTCGAAGCGCTCGAGCCCCGTCCTGAACCGGCTGGTCCAGTGCGCACCCTGCAGCTCGCGCCGGTAGGTCGTCGAGGCCCCGATGCTCATCGAGGCGCACATGCTGCAGTAGCTCGGCAGCACCTGGCCGACGTTGCGGTGCGTCATCACGAGCGGCGCGCCCGGAAAGACTTTCAGCAAGCCGTTCATGCCCCCGAGCAGGTGGTGCGGTGTCTTCAGCACCCACTTGCGGCCCCGGCGCCACGGTGACTGGTACTGCAAGGCCTTCATCCACAGCAGGAGGTCGCGATACGCGGGCGCGTGATCCTGGTCGGCCTGCCACACCCCGTAGCCTGGAATCGGCATCATCGAATCGTAGGTCGAGGACAGGAACGTGCGATCGAGCAGGATCACTTCCTCCGCCACGGCTTCGGCCTCGATCGGGTCGATGCTCTCGAAGTCGGGCCATTCGGTGAGCAGGCGATCGACGATCTGGTGCGCCAGCGCGATGCGCGGTGAGGGATCGCCCACCGCCTCGCCCGCGAGCGGCAGCGGAAAGGTGGTCTCCCACCAGAAGAACGAGGTCGTGCGCGGCGAGCTTGCGAGCAGGCGGTGCATGACCGTGGACCCCGTGCGTGGCAGACCGATGATCGCGCTGGCGACCTCGATCTGCTCCTCGTGCACCTCAGGGTGGTCCTTCAGGTACTGGACGAGTCGCAGCCGGTCCTCGAGCGCGCTCAGGATCCGCTGGCCCGCTCCGGCCTCGGGCGCGACGAGTCCGGCATGATCATTGACCTCGTCGACGAGTCGCGTGAGTGGCACCAGGAACCAGTCGTCGCCGAAGTCCTCAAGGCCAGTCGCGGTACGCGCTTTCTGCAGAAGATTGGGAACGGTGAGCATGGCGGGCGACGAGTATGCCACGGCCAGTCACGAAACCCGGGCTACGAGCGACGGGCAGAGGGCTGCGGGCTGCGGGCTGCGAGCCCGAGGGCGCTGTCGCGCGCCCGTCCGCCACGGCGTCAACCACCGGACAACACCCATGGCTTGTCCGCTTGTTGACATCGCTTGCACAGATACATGTAGGGGCGCTCTCTGGCTCGCAGCTCGCAGCCCTCTGCCCGTAGCTCATGGACTGTGCTTCACTGTCGTGGCTCGAGGCAGGAAAATGGGAGAGCCGCATGATCGACTTCACCGGCAGAACGGCGCTCGTCACGGGAGGCGGCAGTGGCATCGGGCGTGGCATCGCAGAGGCCTTCGCGCGGCTTGGTGCCCGCGTCGTCGTCGCGGAAATCGACCGCGCACGCGCCGATGAGGTGCGTGCATCACTCGGAGCCGACGCTCTCGTTTCGGTGACGGATGTGCGTGACACGCCCCAGGTCGAGGCCCTGCTGACCGAGGTGGGGCAGCGCTACGGGCGTCTCGACATCCTCGTGAACAACGTCGGAGATTTCCTCGGCATCTCGAAATCGCTCGAGGAGCACACGGACGAAGACTTCGATGCGCTCTACGCCGTAAACCTGCGTCATCTGTTCCAGGTGACCCGCGCGGCGCTGCCGCTCATGAAGAAATCGGGCCCGGGCGGCAGCATCATCAACATCTCGACCATCGAGGCCTTCCGCGGCATCCCGAAGTGCATCGTCTACTCGGCCTTCAAGGCGGGCGTCTCGGGTTTCACCCGCAGCCTCGCGCTCGACCTCGGGCCCTCGGGGATCCGCGTGAATGAGATTGCACCCGAGACGACCGAGACTGAGCAGGTGAAACCCTCGCTCTGGATTCCAGCGAAGTTGCAGGAGCACATTCCACGCTGGATTCCGCTCGGCCGCTTCGGTCAGCCGGCTGATGCGGCCGGCTGCGCCGTATTTCTCGCCAGCGAACTCTCGGGCTGGGTAACCGGCACGACCCTTCATCTCGATGGCGGGGCGCTCGCCGCCGGCGGCTGGTATCGCGCGCCGGACGGGCGCTGGACCAACACGCCGGTGGTCACGGGCAGCGGCATCGGCTGATCGAAGTCCGTTGCGCCTACAGCGCCGCCGCGACACGCGCGCCCTGGTCGATCGCGCGCTTCGCGTCGAGCTCGACGGCGACATCCGCACCGCCGATCAGGTGCACCTCGATGCCGTGCGCACGCAGTGGTGCATGCAGGTCCCGCAGCGGCTCCTGGCCCGCACAGATCACCACGTTGTCGACCGCGAGTACACGCCGGTCATTGCCATTGGTGATGTGCAGGCCCGCGTCGTCGATACGCTCGTACGTCACGCCGGCGAGCATGTGCACACCACGGCGCTTGAGCGTCGTGCGATGGATCCAGCCTGTGGTCTTGCCGAGCCCGTCGCCCAGCTTCGAGACCTTGCGCTGCAGAAGCCAGATCTCGCGCGGGCTCGCCTCCTTGGGCAGCGGTGCCGCGGAGAGCCCGCCGCGCGTCGCGAGCCGCATGTCGACGCCCCATTCGGTCATGAAGTCACCGATATCGAGGCTCGGCCGGATGTCCCCTGGATGCCCGAGAAATTCCGCGACGTCGAAGCCGATGCCGCCCGCACCGATCAGCGCCACACGCGGACCGACCGGCGCGCCGTGCAGCAGCACCTCCACATAGCTCAGCACCATCGGATGATCGAGCCCCGGAATGCCCGGCCGTCGAGGCGTGACACCCGTCGCGAGCACGACCGCATCGAAACCGCGTGTGAGTACTTCGGCGGTCACATCCGTGCCGAGGCGCAATTCGACGCCCTGAATCTCGATCTGCCTGCCGAAGTAGCGCACCGTCTCGCCGAACTCCTCCTTGCCGGGGATGCGCCTGGCCATGTTGAACTGGCCGCCGATGCCGCCCGCGCGCTCGAACAGCACGACCTCGTGGCCACGCTCCGCCGCGACGGTCGCGCAGGACAGCCCCGCCGGGCCCGCGCCGACCACGGCGATGCGGCGGCGGCGCTCGGCCGGCCGATACACGAGTTCCGTCTCGCGCGCCGCACGCGGATTGACGAGACAGGTCGCCGGCTTGCTCTCGAACACGTGATCGAGGCACGCCTGGTTGCAGGCGATGCAGGTGTTGATCTCGTCGGCGCGACCGTCGGCGCTCTTCTTCGCGAACTCGGGATCCGCAAGCAGCGGACGCGCCATCGATACCAGGTCGGCGCCGCCCGCCGCGAGGATGCGCTCGGCGACCGCCGGATCATTGATGCGGTTCGTCGTGACGAGCGGCAGCGCCACGTGCGGCCGCAGCCGCTCCGTGACCCACGCGAAGGCCCCGCGCGGCACCATGGTCGCAATGGTGGGGATGCGCGCCTCGTGCCAGCCGATGCCGGTGTTGATCATCGTCGCGCCCGCCGCCTCGATCTCTCGCGCGAGATGGATCACTTCCTCGAACGTGCTGCCCTCATCGACGAGATCCAGCATCGAGAGCCGGTAGATCAGGATGAAATCCCGCCCCACCGCGGCACGCGTGCGCCTGACGATCTCGACGGCGAAGCGGATGCGGTTTTCATAGGCACCGCCCCACTCGTCAGTGCGATGATTGGTGCGTGCGGTGATGAACTGGTTGATGAGGTAGCCTTCGCTGCCCATGATCTCGACGCCGTCATAGCCGGCCTCGCGCGCAAGGCCCGCGCAGCGCACGAACGCGCCGATCTGCCGCTCGACACCGCGCGTGCTCAGTGCCCAGGGCGTGAACGGCGAGATCGGTGAACGCAGCCGGCTCGGTGCGACCGCGAGCGGGTGATAGCCGTAGCGGCCGGTGTGCAGAATCTGCATACAGATGTGGCCGCCCCCGGCATGCACGGCTTCGGTCACAAGCCGGTGACGCGCGAGCTCGCTGCGCACGCTCAACTTGCCGGCAAACGGCGCGACCCAGCCCGCACGGTTCGGCGCGATGCCACCCGTGACGATGAGGCCCGTGCCACCGCGCGCCCGCTCGGCGAAATAGGTTGCGAGCTTCGGATAATCGCCGGCCTTGTCCTCGAGACCGGTGTGCATCGAGCCCATCAGGATACGGTTGCGCAGGCGCACGAAGCCAAGGTCCAGCGGTGCGAGGAGTCGCGGAAACTGCGGATGGGGCACGCTCATGGCGGGCAAGTTACCCCATCCCGCCGCTATACTTCGCAGCCTTTATGACCGAAATGGCCATCGGCACACCGCCCCGCACCTTCCAGGACCTGATCTTCGCCCTGCAGAAATACTGGGCGGGGGAGGGCTGCGTGATCCTGCAGCCCTACGACATGGAAGTTGGCGCGGGCACCTTCCACACGGCGACCTTCCTGCGCTCGATCGGCCCGGAGCCCTGGAGCGCGGCCTATGTGCAGCCCTCGCGCCGGCCAACCGACGGGCGCTACGGCGAGAATCCGTTTCGCCTGCAGCACTATTACCAGTTCCAGGTCGTCATCAAACCCTCACCGTTGCCGATCCTCGATCTCTATCTCGGCAGCCTGCGCATGCTCGGCTTCGACCCACTCGTGCACGACATCCGCTTCGTCGAGGACAACTGGGAATCGCCCACACTCGGCGCCTGGGGCCTCGGCTGGGAAGTGTGGCTGAACGGCATGGAGATCACGCAGTTCACCTATTTCCAGCAGGTGGGCGGGCTCGACTGCCGGCCCGTGACCGGCGAGATCACCTACGGCCTCGAGCGCCTCGCGATGTACTTGCAGGGCGTCGAGAGCGTGTTCGACCTCGTGTGGACCGACGGCCCGCTCGGGCGCGTCACCTATGGCGACGTGTTCCATCAGAACGAAGTCGAGCAGTCGAAGTACAACTTCGAACTCGCCGACACCACGGTGCTGTTCCGCCGCTTCGACGAACACGAGGCCGCATGCATGGCACTGCTCGAGGCGAAGCTCGCGCTGCCGGCCTATGAGCAGGTGCTCAAGGCCTCGCACACCTTCAACCTGCTCGATGCGCGCAAGGCGATCTCGGTGACCGAGCGCCAGCGCTTCATCCTGCGTGTACGCACGCTCGCGCGCGGCGTCGCGCAGGCCTATTACGAGAGCCGCGAGGCGCTCGGCTTCCCGATGCTCGGCGCGAGCGCCTCGGCAGGCGGCGGTGGCGCTCGGGGTGCGGCATGAACGCGCGCGATTTCCTCGTCGAGATCGGCACCGAGGAGCTGCCGCCGAAGGCGCTGCCGGACCTTGAAGCAGCGTTTCGCGAGGGCGTCACGAGTGGTCTCGCCGCAGCCGGCCTTGCTCATGGCGGTGTCGAGAGTTTCGCAACCCCGCGCCGGCTCGCGGTGCTGGTGCACGCACTCGCCACGCGCCAGCCAGAACAGGAGATCAAGCGGCGCGGCCCGCCGGTGAGCGCGGCGTTCGACGCTGCAGGCACGCCGACCCGCGCGGCGAACGCCTTCGCCGACAGCTGTGGCGCGACGCTCGCCGAGCTCACGCGCGTGAAGGAAGGCAAGGGCGAATTCCTGTTCTACGCCGGCCGCAAGACGGGCGCGGACACGGCGGGGTTGCTGCCCGGCATCGTGCAGACCGCGCTCGAGAAGCTCCCGATCCCCAAGCGCATGCGCTGGGGCGCGGGCGAGGCCGAGTTCGTGCGGCCAGTGCACTGGATCGTGCTGCTCTTCGGCGCCGACACGCTGCCCGCCACACTGCTCGATGTGCAGGCAGGCAACACGACACGCGGCCATCGCTTCCATGCGCCCGCGCCGATCGTGCTCGCTGCGCCAGCTGATTACGAAGGCGCACTCGCGACCCGCGGCATGGTCATCGCGGGCTTCGCGGCGCGGCGCGAGAAGATCCGCACCGCCGTCGAGGCGAAGGCGAAGGAGATCGGCGGCCGCGCGATCCTGGGCGACGTACTGCTCGATGAAGTCACCGCGCTCGTCGAATGGCCGGTGCCGATCGCAGGTCGCTTCGAAGAACGCTTCCTCGAGTTGCCACGCGAAGTGCTGATCTCGACGCTGCAGGATCACCAGCGCTATTTCGCGGTCGAGGACGCGGCCGGCCAGTTGCTCACGGCGTTCATCACCGTGAGCAACATCGAGAGTCGCGAACCGGCCGCGGTGCGCGCGGGCAATGAGCGCGTCGTACGTCCGCGTCTGTCGGATGCCGCCTTCTTCTGGCAGCAGGACCGGCGCGAGCCACTGGCCGCACGCCTCCCCGGTCTCGACGCCGTCACTTTCCAGGCGAAGCTCGGCTCACTCGGCGCCAAGGTCAAGCGCATTGAGTCGCTGGCTGAAACAATCAGTGCACGACTTGATTGGAATGTCTTGCAGGCACAGCGATCTGCCGCCCTTTCCAAGTGCGACCTGCTCACTTCGATGGTCGGTGAGTTCCCCGATCTGCAGGGGATCATGGGTGCGTACTACGCCGTGGCGGATGGTGAACCTGCCGTCGTCGCCCAAGCGATCCGCGAGCACTACCTGCCGCGCGGCGCGGGCGATGCACTGCCGGAATCCGGACCGGGCACTGCAGTCGCACTCGCCGACCGGCTCGACACGCTGGCCGGCATCTTCGCAATCGGCCAGAAGCCGACCGGCACGAAGGATCCCTTCGGCCTGCGTCGCGCCGCAATCGGCGTGCTGCGCATCCTCATCGAGAAGCGCATCGACCTCGACCTGCGCGCGCTCATCGACACGGCGGTCGCGCTGCAGCCGGTGAAGAGTACCAAGGCTGCAGATGAGGTCCATGACTACATCATGGAGCGGCTGCGCGCCTATTGCCTCGAGCAGCCGGGCGTGGTGTACACCACCGAGATGATCGACGCCGTGCTCGCCACCGCACCGCGCTCGCCGCTCGATTTCGACGCGCGCCTTGCTGCGCTCGCGGGCTTCCTCGCGCGCCCCGAAGCCGCGAGCCTCGCGGCGGCGAACAAACGCATCGCGAACATCCTGAGGAAGTCCGAGGGTTTCACGCCCGCGGCCGTCTCGACCGCGACACTCCGGGAGCCGGCAGAGAAGCAGCTCCACGAAGCCGTCTCGACGCTGCGTGACGGCGTCGAGACGGCTGTCGCGCGGCGCGATTATGTCGGCGCGCTCACCGCGCTCGCAGGTCTGCGTGGCGATGTCGATGCGTTCTTCGACAGTGTGATGGTCAACGATCCGGACCCCGCGTTGCGCACGAACCGCCTGTCGCTGCTCGCCGAACTGTGCGCGCTCTTCAGCGGGGTGGCGGACCTGTCGAAGCTGCCGGGCTGACGCCTGCGCCCGCGCGCATCACGATCACCGAGGGGATATCCGGGCTCGCAGGATTGACCGTGACCTGCCGCGTCGCCCGAAACCGACCTTCACGGGGCCCACATAAGGCACGAGGTGCCGCCCGCCATCGGCAAGCGTGACCTCACGACGCTCCAGTTCCTCGAGTTGCAGCGCCTCCGCCAGCGCTGCCGGCAGGCACAGGGTCATCGCCCCGGTATCGACCAGCGCATCGACCCTGATCGGCGCAATGCCCGCGTCGCGCGGATTGCTCAATACAAACGCTGCGGTGAATCCGGGCATTCAGCGCTTGCGTTCCGGGCTTGCCGTGCTCGCAGCCGCTGCGGTACTCGCGGCAGTCTGGCCGAAGAGGATCTTCCGCTGCGCCTCGTCCATCGGGCGCCGCTGGTACGACTCCGCCTTCGCGTAGGCCCGCTGCGTGGCCGGACGGGCCTTCACGACATCGAGCCAGCGCGAGAGCGCGGGAAACGGCGCGATGTCCTGCTTCAGCCCCGACCAGAGGGCCGCCCACGGGTAGATGGCCATGTCGGCGATGGAGTAATCGTGACCCGCGACGAACGCGTGCTTTGCGAGCTGGCGGTCGAGCACGCCGTAGAGACGATTCACCTCGTTGCTGTAGCGTGCCTGTGCGTACTGAATCGGCTCCGGCGCGTAGTTCAGGAAATGGCCCGCCTGTCCTGACATCGGCCCGAGGCCACCCATCTGCCAGAAGAGCCATTCGAGCACGGCCTTGCGGCCGCGCACGTCGGCGGGCAGGAAACGGCCGGTCTTCTCCGCGAGGTAGACGAGGATGGCACCGGATTCGAACACGCTGATCGGCTCGCCGCCATCGGCCGGCGCGCGATCGATGATCGCAGGCATGCGGTTGTTCGGCGAGAACGCGAGGAATTCCGGCTTGAACTGGTCCCCCGCGCCGATGTCCACGGGGATGATGCGGTAGTCGAGCCCGGTCTCCTCGAGGAAGAGCGTGATCTTGTGCCCGTTGGGCGTCGGCCAGTAATGAAGTTCGATCATGGTGACGATGATAACTGGCACGCGCGACCGCGATCACGTGGTCGTGCTCAACACCGGAATCGGACTCAAATATCGCGGGGCCCCCCGCGCACGGCCTGCAGCGCGGACAAGAGCTCGACCTTGTTGTCGACCCCGAGCTTCCCGTACACGGCGCCCAGGTGATTGCGGACGGTGCCGGGCGCGATGCCCAGACGCCGCGCGACTTCCTTGTGGGACGAGCCACCCGCGAACGCCGTCGCGACTTCCCATTCCCGATCGCTCAGGGAGTCGCATGCAGCCACGTCCCGGAGACTCAGTAACAACAGTTCGTTGACGGGAGTGGCGTGGCAGACGATGCGGCGCAGAGCCACCCCCCGCCTTTGCGTGGCGTCAGAAGACACCAGTTCGCGCGGCACGGTGGGTCCGCGCCACTGCGGCCATTCCGTCTGCATCAGGCCGACGAACTCCGGTGTGCAGCCATGCAGTATCCCCTGGACATCGACGAGGGCGGCGGCCCGCGTGCGGAGCATTTCGCCGGGATGGGCGAGGCCGGCCAGGAAGCGGATGCGGCTGCGATTGTGCAGCGAGACGAGATGCGGAACGATCGCCTGCTGCAGCGCCCGTTCGCGCTCCGAAAAGGGTTGCGCGGGATCGGCGCGATACAGGCTGATCGCGCATGCGAGTTCCGTGATCGGGCCGCGCGTCAGGGTTGCGAGTACTTGCTGCATGCCGTAGCGCTCGAGGTGCTGCTTCATCGACACACTGCCCGGCCCCCAGAAAACGCTGCCAGCCGAGAAATTCACGGTAACACCGGGCGATGCGAGCGCCTGTCTGAACACCTGATCGTCATCCTTCAACCGTTCGTAGCTGGCGAGCATCTCCTGGGGTTGATCGAAGAGGAAGGCACTGGAGATTCTGGGAACCCCATTCGGCAGGTACGTGCCGACTGCCCAGACGGCAGAGTCGAACGGCAACCGGGTCTGGACCAGACGCAGGGTCTCGCGAAGAAAATCGGTAAACCCCATGCCCTCGTGCGCTTCGTAGAGTGCGAGCAACAGCGCGCTCAACTCCTGCAGATCGGAAAACAGCGAGGCGTCGATCACACGAAGGGGGGCCGCAGATTGAGTTCTTGCAGCACGCTGCCCGGTTCGGCTGCCGGCGTCAAGGAATCCGTGCGGTGCGGCAGTCGCTGGGCCATTTGCACTATCGCGTTTGAAACCGCGCAGTTGCACTGTTGAGGATGAAACCGGGATTGGTGGGGGGGTTCCATGAGGCAGCTTGTGAAACACGGGGCTGGTGTATTGCTCACCGGCCTCTTGTTCGTCTCATTGCCGGCGCACGCCATCAGTTGTCTGATCTTTCCGCTATCCTGCCTCAAGCCGCACAAGAAATTCGGCGAGGAGACCGAGGCACTGGTGCTCGACATCAGCACCAGGAAGACCGAACACTACGAGGTCCATTGCTATTCGGGCTACGGTTCGGCGGATGGCTGCGGCCCGGCAATGATGGGCTGGAGCGCGCTGAACAACAGCAAGGACATCTACGTCTGGTTCAAGGTCGGCGACACGCTCTATGAGGGGTGGCACCAGAATACGGGCATGATCGCTTCATTGGCCGGCTACACGCCGAAGCGCGCCGAGTGGGTCGGCAAATCTATGAAGATGCGCTTCTACGACGAGAAGTTTCTTGGAATTGCCGGCGTGGGCGCGATATTCAAGAGACCCGACGGCGATGATTGGCGCCTGACGATTGTGCAGATCTACGGGCCCGATGGCGTGTCCGAGTGCAAGTACGGCGTTCAGGTCTGTCCGCCGCAGGCGAAGATCGATCGCAATGCGCGCGAGACGGAGCAACTCTCCAGGGTTCAGAAAAGCGGCGGCAAGTCGGCCACCGATGTGCAACCGGCGCCGGTCGAAATCCCCGCGGCTCCTCCGCTGGCTGCCCCACCGGCATCCCCGGAGCCGCCCCCTGTCGCGCCAGCGACCGTCGCGGATCCTGCACCCACAGAGACAGAGACGGCGGTGCCTGAACCGGCGGCCGCGCCCTTGGAGACGACGCCCAGGTAGCGGGCGGCGGAGTTCCTTCTGACGCGCACACCCCGGTTACACTGGGGCGCCTATGCAGTGGATCGCCTCGTTCGTCTACACGACGTTACTCTTCGTCTGGGTGCTGCTGTTCGCAGTCTTCTTCAACATCGCTTGTCTCTTCGTACCGCTGCGTACCCGCTTCGTGCTCGCGCGCCACTGGGCAAACGTCATCCTCGGTGGCCTCAGGCTCATCTGCCGCCTCGACTATCGCGTGGAAGGCCGCGAGAACCTGCCGCCCGGTGGCCACGTCGCGCTGTGGAAGCACTCCTCCTCATGGGAAACCTTCGCGATGGCGACCGTGTGCCCGCCCCAGGTGTGGGTACTGAAGCGGGAGCTCCTGTGGATCCCGTTCGTGGGCTGGGGCATCCGGCAGATGCACGCGATCGCAATCGATCGTGGCAGCGCGCATTCCGCGGTGAAGCGGGTGGTCGCGCGGGGCAAGCGCTACCTCGCCGACGGCATCTGGGTCATGGTGTTTCCAGAAGGCACGCGCATGGCGGCGGGCGAGACACGCAAGTACGGCGTGAGTGGGGCGCTGCTGGCGCGCGAGGCCGGCTGCCTCGTCGTGCCGATTGCGCATGACGCCGGCTATTACTGGCCGCGGCGCGGGCTGCTGAAGAAGCGCGGCACGATCACAGTGGTGATCGGCAAGCCGATCGATCCGGCGGGTCGGGATCCGCGCGAGGTGAACGAGGAAGCGCAGGCATGGATCGAGGAAACAATCCGCGCGCTCAGATGTCGAGATTCGCCACCGCCAGCGCGTTCTTCTCGATGAATTCGCGCCGCGGCTCGACCTGGTCGCCCATCAGTGTCGTGAAGATATCGTCGGCCGCAACGGCATCCTCGATCCGCACCTGCAGGAGGCGGCGTGATTCGGGGTTGATGGTGGTCTCCCAGAGCTGCTCCGGGTTCATCTCGCCGAGGCCCTTGTAGCGCTGGATCGACTGACCCTTGCGCGCTTCGGCGAAGAGCCAGCGGATCGCTTCCTTGAACGAGCCGACTTCGTGGCGATCGTTGCCGCGCGTGACGAAGGCGCCCTCACTGACGAGCCCTGCGAGGGTGCGGCCGAGGTCCGCGATGCGCTGATACTCGGCGGATTCGAAGAACTCCCGCGGCAGGAACTTGTCGGTGGCGGTGCCGTGTTCGACCTTGTGGATGTGTAGTCGTGCGCCATGGCCGTCGAGGGGCTCGCGCACACTCACCGCGAAACTGCGCGTGCCATCGTGCAGCGCATTCAGCCGCTCGCCGAGATCGCGCGCCCAGCCGCGCAGCCAATCGAGGCGATCGAAAGCTTCCGACGTCATTTCCGGCATGTAGATGAGCTGCTCGAGGAGACGCTCATCGTAGCGCTTCGACCAGCGCTGGATGATCGCCTGCACTTCCATGTACTTGCGCGCGAGCATCTCGAGGCCTGAACCGCGCAGTGGCGGTGCCTGCGGATTGACGTGCAGCGCCGAATCGTCGAGCGCCGAATTCAGCAGCATCGCGTTCAGCTCGTTGTCGTCCTTGACGTAGACCTCCTGCTTGCCGCGCTTCACCTTGTAGAGCGGCGGTTGTGCGATGTAGACGTGGCCTCGCTCGATGACCTGCGGGAGCTGACGATAGAAGAACGTGAGGAGCAACGTGCGGATATGGCTTCCATCGACGTCCGCATCGACCATGATTATCACACGGTGATAGCGCAGTTTCCCGATGTCGAACTCGTCCTTGCCGATGCCGCAGCCGAGCGCGGTGATCAACGTGCCGACTTCGGCCGACGAGAGCATCTTGTCGAAGCGCGCCTTCTCGACGTTCAGGATCTTGCCCTTGAGCGGCAGGATCGCCTGCGTACGCCGGTCGCGGCCCTGCTTGGCGGAGCCACCGGCCGAGTCGCCCTCGACGATGAAAATCTCCGACAGCGCTGGATCCTTCTCCTGGCAATCGGCGAGCTTGCCGGGCAGGCCCGCGATGTCGAGCGCGCCCTTGCGGCGGGTCATCTCGCGCGCCTTGCGGGCCGCCTCTCGCGCGCGCGCGGCATCGATGATCTTGCCGACGATCGCCTTCGCTTCAGTCGGATGCTCGAGCAGGAACTCGGAGAGCTTCTGGCTCACCGCGGTCTCGACGATACCCTTCACCTCCGACGAGACGAGCTTGTCCTTCGTCTGCGAGGAGAACTTCGGGTCGGGCAGCTTCACTGACAGGATCGCTGTGAGGCCTTCACGAGCGTCGTCGCCGGTGGTGGGCACCTTCTCTCGCTTCGCGACGCCTTCCTTTTCAATGTAGTCGTTCAACGTGCGGGTGAGCGCCGCACGAAAGCCCGACAGATGTGTTCCGCCGTCCTTCTGCGGGATGTTGTTCGTGTAGCAGAACATCGACTCCTGATAGGCATCGTTCCACTGGAGAGCCACTTCGACCTGAATCAGGCCTTCTTGTGTCCGAAACCAGAACACTGAGTCGTGAATGGGCGTGCGCGTGCGATTCAAGTGCTTGACGAAGGCCTGCAGGCCACCCTCGTGCTGGAACACATCGGACTTGTCGTCACGCTCGTCCACGAGCTCGATGCGCACCCCGGAATTCAGGAACGAGAGCTCGCGCAGCCGTTTCGCCAGAACCTCGTAGTTGAAGGTGATGTTCGTGAAGATCTGCGCGCTCGGCTTGAAGCGGATTGTGGTGCCGCGTTCGCTGGTTTCACCGATGACCCCGAGCGGGGCCACAGGTTCGCCCAGGCGGTACTCCTGCCGATGGACCCTGCCGTCGCGGGAGATGGTGAGCTGGAGATAGTCGGACAAGGCGTTGACCACCGAGACGCCCACGCCGTGCAGACCCCCCGAAACCTTGTAGGAGCTGTCGTCGAACTTCCCGCCCGAGTGCAGCACCGTCATGATGACTTCGGCCGCCGAGCGCCCTTCCTCCGGATGGATATCCACAGGAATTCCACGGCCGTTGTCGGCGACGGTAATCGACTCGTCGGCGTGAATCGTGACGACGACGCGGTTGCAAAAACCGGCCAGTGCTTCGTCGACCGAATTGTCGACCGCCTCGAAAACCATGTGGTGAAGGCCCGTGCCGTCATCGGTGTCCCCGATGTACATGCCCGGTCGCTTACGCACTGCGTCAAGACCCTTCAAGACTTTGATTTTACTGGAGTCGTAGACGTCGTTATCGGTCATGCATCACTCGGTTTCCGGAATGCAGCATTATAGCGATTGCACCCTGCCCTGTCCCATCTGGAGGACGCGATCAGGCTGTCCGAACAGGCTGCTATCGGGTGCGAGCGTCGTCACGACGAGCTGGGTTTGCAGCGCCCGAATACGTTCCACAAGAACGCCCAGCCGAAAGTTATCCAGTTCTGCGGCGGGGTCGTCGATCAGGAGTGTTGGCCGGATCTCCAGAGTCCCTTGCAGCAGTTCGAGCTGAGCCAGGACCATCGACAGCGCCAGCAGTTTCTGCTGACCCCGCGACAGGACCTCACGGGCAGGCCGGTGCCCGATCTTGAGTCTCAGGTCGGCCCGGTGGGGTCCCACGCTCGTTGTTCCACGTGAAACATCCTGAGGGCGGGCCTCCTGCAACGCCTCTTCCAGTGTCCGTTCCTTGTCCCAGCCAGAGACCCATGTGGCGCCAACCACGCTGCCCAGGAGCGCCTCCTGCGCCATCCGCCACCCGGGTTCCAGGTGCTCGAAATGCCTCACCCTCGCCTCCGCGATCGGCACGCCGGCGGATATGAGCTCCCGGTCCCACACTGCCAAAGCCTCTGGAGTCGTTCCCGCACGGAGGGCCGCGTTGCGCTGTCTCAGCGCGCGGGCATAGCGCGTCCAGTCTTCCCCGAATCGTGGTTCCACGTGGAACACACTCCAGTCGAGCCAGCGTCTCCGGCCGGTCGCACCACCATCGACGAGATGCTGAATGTCCGGATCGATGATCTGGACAGGGAATCCATTGGTGAGCTCGGCGAGACTCTCCACGAACCCACCATCGACCTTGGCCCGCGTCGTCGACCCCCCACGCCCAGGGTCGCGGCGGACCTCCACTCCGATCGCATGCGACTTCGTTCTTCCGAAGACGATGAGACGATCCTGGCCGTGCCGGATCAGGCGCTCCGAGCTTCGTGTTCGAAAGGAACGACCTCGTCCCAGCAGAAAGAGCGCCTCGAGAATCGAGGTCTTCCCGACCCCATTCGGTCCCGAGATCAGGTTGAGTCCCGGATGAAGGGTCGTCTCCAGCCGCTCGATGCAACGCAGATCCTCGACGACCAGCTCGACGAGGCTCATCTGCCGCCCCGTCAGAGCCGCATCGGCATCACGACATATCGTGCCGTCGCGGCACCATCAGCGCGAATGAGGCAGCTACTGTTTGAGTCGCCGAGCCCGATCTGGACCTTCTCACCGTCGACCGCGGCCAACGCGTCGAGGAGATAGGTAACGTTGAAACCAATCTCGACCTCTTCGCCCTGATAACTCACTTCGACCTGGTCCTCGGCCTCTTCCTGCTCCGGGTTGTGCGCCTGAACCGTCAGCAGATCGGGCTTCACCGTGAGCCGTACCCCTCGATACTTCTCGTTGGAGAGGATCGCCGTGCGCTGCAGCGCCTGCCGAAGCATCTCCCGATCGCCTTGCAGAACGCGCGTCGGCGACGTCGGAATTACGCGCCCATATTCCGGGAATCTGCCGTCAATGAGCTTCGATGTGAAGCGAACGTCGCCGATCTGGGCGCGAATGTGATTGGTACCGATCGCGAGCTCGAGCATGCCTTCCGAGCCCAGAAGCCGCTGCAGCTCGAGTACACCCTTGCGAGGAACGATGACTTGCTGGGCTGCGTTCGCCTTGCCGTCGAGGCTGCATTCGCAGATTGCGAGCCGGTGACCGTCGGTCGCGACCGCCCGCAGGGTCTTGCCGTCCGCCTCCACGAGGAGACCGTTCAGGTAGTAGCGCACATCCTGCTGCGCCATCGAGAAGTGCGTCTTTTCGATCAGTCGGCGAAATTCTGCCTGCGGCAACGCGAGCGTCTGCTGCGCGTTGATTTCCTCGACCACTGGATACTCCGCCGCCGGAAGGCTCGAGAGCGTGAAGCGGCTGCGCCCGGCGCGCACGATCACGCGCTCGCCCTCCGTCGCCATCGTCACATTCACCCCTTCCGGCAATGCGCGAAAAATATCGAGCAGCTTGCGGCCCGGCACGGTGACGTCGCCCGTCTGCTGCACGTTCGCCTCGCTCGAGGCGACCAGCTCGACCTCCAGATCCGTGCCCGTGATCGAGAGACGGTTGTTGCGTGCCGAGAGCAGCACATTGGCGAGGATCGGCATGGTCTGCCGACGCTCGACGACTCCGATGACACTCTGGAGCGGATTCAGGATCTGCGCGCGTGTGGCCGAAAGCTTCATGAACAGGCCTTCCTGGAATTCTCGAGTCTTGTATGAAAATCAGCAGTAGTAACTACAGGGGCTGTGGATTGCTGAACAACTGGCAAAACCCCTATGGCGGTCAGCTGTTAGCTGTTCTCCAGCCACCGGGGAACCCTGTGGACGCCCTCCCGTCACCCTGTGTACGGATTGTGCGCAAAATTACCCACACTTTCATCCACAGCCCTTGCACAACTATCCGGTCAGGGTTCTCAACAGGTTCAGATAATCCTCGCCGATTCTCTGATCGGTGTCGCGAAATTCCCTGATCCGCTTGCAGGCGTGCAGTACGGTGGTGTGGTCGCGTCCACCGAACGCGTCGCCAATCTCGGGCAGGCTGTGGCTCGTGAGTTCCTTCGCAAGCGCCATGGCGACCTGGCGTGGTCGCGCAATGGAGCGGTTGCGGCGCTTGGAGAGCAGATCTGCGACGCGCACTTTGTAGTAGTCCGCGACCGTCTTCTGGATGTTCTCGACTGTCACGAGCTTCGCCTGCAGCGACAGCAGGTCCTTGAGTGCTTCCTTT
>WBZY01000124.1_pt1 | contig 78330 bp, 77 predicted proteins | sample 5204191 | NCBI WGS metagenome assembly WBZY01 (sample SAMN12344363, study PRJNA552823) | activated sludge metagenome | biome: Activated sludge suspended growth; feature: Anammox Sidestream; material: Wastewater; isolation source: activated sludge from anammox sidestream of wastewater treatment... | reverse complement strand
GGAGGTTCTCCTCGACGAGGTGGAGGAGGGCGGCATCGCCACCCTCCTGTAGGAATTGCGCCACCGGCTTATGCGGCGAGCGGCCCATCGGGCGGTTCGTCGGCGCGGTCATAGACGGTCAGGTGCAGCGGGCCGTCGCCCAGGTTGGGCCCGAGCGCCGTGACTGCGTAGGTTCGCCAGCCAGGAACGGCAGGCGAAAGCTGTCGCACCTGGACGATTTGGCGTGGGCCAGAACGGGTTGCGATGACCCGCACCGGCTGGCGGCGAAGGAAGCCCACCTCAGGCCGCCTTCCGTCGCTGGGCTCCGCGCTCGTTCAGCTCGCTCGCGAGCGCCTTGATGGCGCTGGAGAGTTCGCGCTCCGCAGCGTCATCGAGGTCCAGCCCACACCGCTCCTGGAACCAGGAGCGCGTGCGCGCTTCATCGACCCCGAGCCTTCCCGAGAGCGTGACGACGCGCTGGCGCATGTCGTCCAGCTTCGCCGGGCTCGCGAGGGTGCCCGGACGGCGCTCGTTCAGGCTGTTCCCAAACTGCTGGCCGAACTGGCGGAAGGCGCGCTTGATGCCATCGGTCGTTGCCGCCTTCGTGGCGTTGGCGTGCGCCTCAAGCGTTCGTTCGGTGACGAAACCACAGCCGACGTCACTCTTCGGCGGGCAACCGTCGACGGTCACCCGCACGGCGACGGTGTACATGCCGAGTGCCAGCAGCTCCCCGCTGCTCGCATCGACGACTTCGGCTGCCTGGTATTTGGGTTCGCCGATCAGCTCGGCGCCCCAGCCTCCGTAGCCGAAGATGCGGTTGGCCTGGTCGATGATGGCCTGGCCTTCGAGGTAGGCGAAGACGCTGCCATCATCTCGTGCGCGCTCGCGGACGAGCGCGAGGTCGAGCGGCTGCGCGAGGAGGTCGAGAACCTCCTGCGGCAGGCCGCCGTTTGACGGGCTGCTCATGCGGGCCGTTGCCTGGCAGCGCGGGCTTCGCGGCCCGCCTGAAGGATGCAGCGGGCGAAGATGCTGCGCCCATCGGGACGGAGGCCCAGGCCGTTGAGGTCGGACACTCCCGGTGGGAGTGCGACCGGGACAGCGCGATCACCAAGGCGCTCGTGAAGCTCCTTGGTCGCCTCCCGCCCGGCCTCGTCCGGATCGAGGACGAGATAAACATCCTCGAAACGCTCCAGTGACTGCGCCACCTTGCCGGGGACGCGAGTCCCGAGCAGGGCGACGGCCCAGAAGCGCCACTCGACGGCTGTGAGCCAGTCGAAGGGCCCTTCGGTCACGACCACCGCCTCGCCCTTCGCGCTCGCCAGACCGAGGAGTGGCTTTGGGAAGCGGAGGTTGAGGTAACGGGGCTCGCGGTCGGTGAGGCGGCGTCCGGTGAGCCAGGTCGCCTGGCCATCGACGAGCTCGGGGATGATGGTCCGCCCGGCGAAGCACTCGCGGTCGCCGTCCAGCAGGCCGAGTTGGTGTGCGGTCTCGATGTCGAGGTTCCGGTCGCGAAGCTCGGCGACCAGGCCCGGTATGCCGAAGCCCAGCCGGAAGCGCCGTACCGTCCCTTCGTGGATGCCGCGCGACGCGAGGTAGTCCAGCACCTCCGGTCGCGACCAGACCGCCTCCTCGTAGAAAGCGGCGGCCGTTTCGATGATCGGCGCGGCCTTCATCCGATCGACCTCGGGAACCGCCACGTTAGGTGGGTGTGCGGCACCTGCCGGCATCGTGGGCACCTGAGATCCAGCCAGTAGCGCGACCGCTTCCCTGAAGTCCACCCTGTGCAGGCGGCTCATGAAGTCAATCACGTCGCCGCCGGCTCCGCAGCCGAAGCAGTAGTAGCTCTGGCTCGCGGGATAGATGACGAGGCTGGGGCGGCCGTCCCCGTGGAAGGGACAGACCGCGGTCAGCCTCCCGCCTGTCTGGCGGAGTTCAAGTCCGGACGCGGCGGCCACATCGGCGATGGGGTGGCCGCGGCGGATCGCATCGGTGTCATGCATCGGGACACACTCCGCCGCGGGAAGGGGCCGCCCCCCGAAGGGGACGGCCCCAGGAAACCCGCGACGGAAATGCCGTTCAGGCAGCGAGCGGGCGGGCGCCCTTGAGCGCCCTCACCGCGAAGGTCCGGCCCGGCGTCCAGTTCGGAAGCCCGATGGCGCTGACGACCTTCAGACGAATGTCGCACCCGCTGTCGGGGACGAGCATCGCTCCCTTGCCAGTGCCGGGGCTGTAGTGGACCGCATCCACGAGACCGAGCCTGCGGCACGACTGGAGCCAGCAGCCGTAGACATCGCGTACGAGGACAGAGGGCATCCCGGACATGTCGAGCGCGCCGAGAATCTCCGCAGCGCGGCCAGGTTCGCGGCGGTGAAGCCGCCTTGCTTCGGCAAGCGCCCGCTCGACCTCGAGGGTCTTGACAGCGTGCGCCTGTCGCCGGATGGTGTCATGAGACGAGGCCAGCGCGGGCATGTTGGGATTCTCCTTCAAACTAGAACCCAGCAGCCTGAGGGCCTCGTTATATTTGTGCTCTGAAGCCAGCGCCTCCGCCCGCTCGACCGCGGCGAGGGCCCGCTCTTCGCGTTGACGCGCTTCCTTCTCCGCCCGTTCGACCGCCAGCAGGCGCGAGAGATGCTCTCCCGCTTCCAGCTCCGCCATCTGGGCTTCGATCACCCTGACGCGGTTGGCGGCCACCGCCGCGATGGCGGCCACGCCGAGGGCGACCTTTTCGGCCTGCTCCCTGTTCTCCGGCAGGAATGCCGACCCGGCCATGGCCTGGGCGTTCGACTCGGCGTGCCGTGCGTCGCGCTCCAGCTTCCGCAACCGCTCGACATCCGCCTCCAGCCGCCGGTAGTGGCCAAGGACAGTCTCCGCCTCGCGGCGGGCGCTGGCGTCGCGTTCGGTCAGGTGCTCCAGCTCGCGCGCCGACCGGAGCACCGCCTGGATGAGCAGGTCCGGGTGCGCGTCGAGCGCTGGGGGTACCGGCGTTGCCGGTGGGAGTGGCTCCGGTTCACGGACGAACTCGCCCCTGTACTGGGCAAGCTCGGTGAGGTCCCGGAGGACGACGGGGTGGCTCATGATGCTTCTCCTTCCTGGTAGTCGGTCACCCTCGATAGGGCGAAGGGATCGGAGGCCTGGTCGTGGCCGTTGGCGGCCGCGCTGGGCTGGGGCCTCAGCTCCACGATGGAGCCGCCGCTTTGAACTGGCAGACCTCGTTCGAGGTCGAGGGCGATGCTGAGGACCGGCTTGCCGATCGCGTCGGCGAAGACGGCTGACAGTTCGTGGCGGAGTGCTGCGATCAGCTCTCCGTCGCTGACGTCGCGCGCGTTCACCGACAACGCGAGCTGGATGACGTAGCGCTTCTCGTCGTCCGACTGGTAGGCGGTGAGCAGGCCGTTGACCTGCCTGCCGTCGAAGACGACGCGCTGGACGATGATGGCGAGACCGGTCGGGAGTCCGACGCCGAGGGCTTTCGCGTAGCCCCTGGCTACTCGCCGGGCGAGCCGCCGGAGCTGCCACGCCTCACGGCGGGGAGCGTCGGCGATGATGGTCAGGCGCCGGCTGCGGATGCGGCGGTAGATCTGTCGCACCTTGCGGGCGCCGGCGATGAGGATGCGCCGGGTCTGTCCCCGGAAGGCGATGGTCCAGCGGCAGAGCAGGCACTGCTGCTTCCTGGACCGGCGTCGTGTGGTGGCCATGTGATTCCTCCTTTTGGCCTTTCAGGACGGCCAGCTCTTGACGGCGACGAGCACCGTCGAGCAGACCGCGATGACGATGGCGGCGAGCCGGATGTGGCGCATGAGCCATCCCTCCTCCCGCACCCGGTAGGGTCTCGATGACATGGCTTTCTCCTTTCGGGGATCTGGCGGACGCAGGGAAAGCCCCGCACGGGTTCCTGCATCTCGGGAAGAGAAGCGGGATCGTGTGAGGCTTTCGTTGGAGCAGGACCTCAACGCGGCCAATGACCGGGAAGGGCACTGCACGACCGAGTCCTTGCGCGATGCGCGTGGGCTACGGCCGGTTTGAGTTCAGATGGGACGGAATCGTTGGCTACCGCTTGATGGGCTGTTGGTCTCCTCTCGCTGCAGTTCTCGCTGACTGGTGGATTGATGTCGTTGGCTGGTACTCCTTGCTACTGGATTCCTTTAGTTGCTTGCCCTGGTTCGACTTCAGCCTGGAGAGCGAGCTCGTTTTCCTTGGGGAGAGATCCCTGCTGAGGTCCCGGATGGGCTTTCCGTACCGGTAGTTCGGTCTGGCAACACCGGCAAGTCGCGATTTCTGGAGGCCAGCCTACCCGTGGCTGTTCCAATTCCGTTCCAACATCCGGCCCGATCCGTTCCAAGACGGGGTGAGCTACTCCAACTTCGTTTCAATCGGATCCCGGCGGCGGAATTCGTCGGGCCGCACCGACGCGGAGCGGGGCGCGATACGCGGCTGGGAGGGCGGTCGCCGCAGTAGCCGACGCACTCACCGGTGTGCTGAGGTGCCGATCCGGCCACCACGACGCTGGGCCAGCCGTGGCTCTAGCTTCCTCGCATCGCTTGCCATCGCCCGTGCGCGATCTGTGGGGCGTGGATCCCAGCAAGGTGACGTATCCGCCGATGGACGGAACCGCCATCAAGCGCCGGGGTATGGCCCGTGCACCGGTCAAGGTCAGGTAACGGAAGGCCGAAACAAGGGGCCGATTGGAACGAAATTGGAGTGCAACTGAAATGCTGTTTCGAGTTGTGTTCCGTTCCAACCCCAGGCGGACACCACAGTCACATGAGGCGTTCAGCTGGTCCCGCTCCCCGCTGTCTACCGAGCCATGATCCCCGATCGTCTGGGAAGTTTCAGGACCGTCACCGTTAGTCAGCTCCCATCTTCGATTGAGACGGTAAGGCCGCTCGCGATGATGTGTTGATGCCTGGTCGGGGATCGGAGAGTCGTTCAGACATGTCAGCACTTCGAGCTGTGAAACTTGACGCGCGTCCCGGCCCAGACCGCGAGGCAACGCCGCTTCCGAGGGATAGCTGTGAAGGTGGGCCGGGCTCAGGTCCTTCCACTACGGGTGCTCCATGTCGCGGCGACGGCGCCATACTCACCACCGCGCGGGCAGCGCGCCTTCGACGATGTTTTCGAGGGACAGGACGTCCTGGACGCGCCCGTGCCTTGTCGACTGGGTCATCGCGTCCTCCTCTGTAGTTGCTGCGTAACGTCAGGAGTACGACTTCGAAATGCGACGCCCTCGTCGGGCACTCGAGCCAGGGGCGCCAGACGACGACACGAGGAACGCAGGAACGTTCGACCCACGCTTCGCCGTTCGTTGGACGGTCAGCCCGCGACGGCGGCGCGCCGGACCGCCCTCCACGGCGGGTCGAACGCGCTCGCGGGTTAGAACCTCTCCTCGAATTCCCGAGTAGGCAGGTATACTCATTATCAATTTCGGGCCGGTAGATCATTTGGCCAGAACTCATGGGAAGCTGAGCTTTGGAGCAACCTGAGATGAATGTCCTCGGACAACTCGCGATCGACGGAAACGAGCTGTGGTGGCTGCGCGAGGGCGATGGAGCACACGGAGAGCAAGCGGGCACGCCCGAGGCGGTCGTTGCCTCGCTCGAAGGTAGCTTCCGATTCGTCGAGGAAACTCCGGCCGCCGCCGGTTTACGGCCACCACAGCTTGGTGCCCTGCACGCCATCCTGGCGCATCGCTCCATGGAAGCGATGGAGCCGACCACGATCGTCTTGCCGACCGGAACCGGAAAGACGGAGACGATGCTGGCGGCCTTCAGCCATGCCCCAACGCGCACCCTGGTCGTGGTGCCATCGGACGTCTTACGCAGCCAGATCGCCGGCAAGTTCGCCACTCTGGGAGTATTGCCGGGCGTCGGCGCCGTGACGGGAACGTTCCGCTGCCCGGTCGTACTCGTATTGAGGTCAGTGCTGTCGACCCCTGAGCAAGTCGAAGATGCTGTCAGCCGCGCCAATGTCGTCGTCGCCACTGCTCAAGCGCTTGCAGGCTCGACCGATTCGGCGAGGACACGGCTCGCCGGACTATGCGACCGACTCTTCATCGACGAAGCTCACCACGTGGCGGCACGAACCTGGCGCTCCCTGACGGACCTCTTCGCGGGCAAGGAGATCGTGCAATTCACCGCTACCCCGTTCCGTGAAGATGGTCAGCATCTCGGCGGTCACGTTGCTTACGCCTATCCACTGCGGCTGGCGCAAAAGAACGGGTACTTTGCTCGCATCAACTACCGCTCGATCATCGACCTCGCCGATCCCGATCGCGCGGTCGCCGTTGCTGCCATCGCGCAGCTTCGGGTTGACCTCGCGGCTGGCCTCGACCATCTCTTGATGGCACGGGTCTCGTCAGTCGCGCGATCGAAGGAAGTGATCGAGCTCTACCAGGAGCTTGCGGCCGACCTTAACCCACTTCGCATCGACACGGGCATGGCGGAGTCCACCGGGAAGAAACGTAGAGAGGCGCTGCTGGCGGGTACGAGCCGGATCGTCGTCTGTGTCAACATGTTGGGCGAGGGGTTCGATCTGCCTGCCCTCAAGGTCGCCGCGATCCACGACCCTCAGAAGAGTCTAGCCGTGACACTGCAATTCATCGGGCGATTCACCCGTGTTGGCGGCGAGAACCTGGGCGAGGCGTCTGCATTCGTGCCTCTCCAGGTGGCAGGGATCGACGATCGGCTCCGCAGGCTGTACGGAGAGGATGCCGACTGGAACGAGGTGATCCGGGACCTGACCGAACGAGAAGTGGGTCAGGAAAAGGCGCGCTCGGACTTCGAAATCGCCTTCGCGTCGTTGCCTCGTGAGGTCGCGATGCGCAGCATCCACCCGAAGATGAGCACCGTAACGTACCGCTCACCGAGCAAACTCCGGTGGGAGCCGGAAAGCATCTACGACCTGTTTGACGATCGGCTGCTCACAACGCAGCTCGGGATCAATCACAACGACAAGGTCGTGTGGTGGATCTCAAGGGAGGCGACGCCAGTGCGCTGGGGTGACTTCGCCAGCTTCAACGAGTTGGTCCATCACCTCCACGTTGTACACGTGGACGACGCAGCCGGATTCCTTTACATCAACAGTACGAACAACGACTCACTTCACGACGACATCGCCAAGGCAATTGGTGGCGACGATGTCGAGCTTCTGAGGGGTGAGGCGGTCTACCGAGTCCTTGCGACCGTGACCAGGCGCGTTCCCACGAATGTCGGCTTGCTCGACGCCGTCAGCCGGACTAGACGATTCTCGATGCACGTCGGGGCGGATGTGCTCGCCGCATGGCGCGGCGAAGGGGGGACGAAGATGAAGACGAATATCTTTGCCCACGGCTTCGCAGACAACCGCTCGGTGAGCTTCGGCGCGTCCCGCAAGGGCCGCGTGTGGAGCCATGAGGAGGCGCACGACATCCATGAGTGGGTTCGGTGGGCGCGAAAGATCGGCCCCATCATCACCGACGAAGCCATTTCCCTCGCCTCCGTCATGTCAGGTTTCCTGTTACCGGAACCAGCGAAGGAACGACCACCGTACGTCCCGCTCGCCATCGAGTGGCCACACGAGCTCGTCGCAACCATGAGCGAGCACCGTCGGATTGTGTATGCCGGTCAAGACTTCCCGTTGTTGGACACCGAGTTTCGCCTGCGAGACCACACGGCCGATGGAACACTCGCGTTCGACGTAGTGACACCAGCCTGGAACCTCGGCTTCGAGTACACGTTTCGTGACGATGAGCCGCCGCTCATTCGACCCATCGGCGAAGATGGCCACGTCGAGACCCCGAAGGGCAAGGCCAGCCTGTCAGCGTTCCTCACCCAGCATGGGCTCTTCGTCACTTTTGAAAACGAAATCGTGCTGATGGAGCAAGGCTTCCTGCTCCGACCCGACCGCGACCGGCGCCTCTTTCCTTCCGAGGCCGTCGAGACGGGCGATTGGTCAGACATCAACATTCGGCGGGAGTCACAAGGACCCGATCGGGATCCGAGCACAATCCAGCACAGGGCGATCCAAATGCTCTCAGGCGAAGCAGATTGGGAGATCGTCCTCGACGACGATGGCCCGGGGGAGCTCGCGGACATCGTCCTGATGACACGGAGCGACGAGAGCCTCGATGTGCTCTTCGTACACTGCAAGTACTCCTCAAAGCCTGAGGCCGGAGCTCGGATCGACGACCTCTACGATGTCTGCGGACAGGCCATGAAGATGAACCGTGCCAAGTCGGTTCCCGAATTGCTGACAAGGCGGCTATTGCGGCGCGAGGTCGAACGTCAGGAGAAGGGGATGACCGGACTGGTAATCGGGAATGTCGATTTGCTTGGCACGGTCGTTCGCGAGGCGCGGTATCGAAAGTTGCGGGCAACAGTGGTGATTGTCCAGCCCGGTATGTCGAAGGCAGCGATTAGCGAGGATATGCGCGCGCTCCTTGGCGGGACCGAGAGGTTCCTGGCCGAGACCTATGGCATGAGACTGCGGGTGGTGGGCAGCCAGTGACGCGGGGGCTCATCTCCGAGCTCCCGCCGAATCTCAGGGCATTTTAGCGTGGCGCCGCGCGACGGCACTGGAGCCGTTGATCCCGGTCTGCATCTGCCGAAGTGACCTCACACGAACCCAGGATGAGGAGAAAGACTTGCCAATAAGTGGCCGCGCCAGCGCCGTCCGGACGGCCTCAATGGACCGGCCACGTCTACCAGCCACTTCTTGATGAATGGACGACCGGGTTCGAACCGCGCCCTCCACGCGCAGCGGCATTCTTCGACCTTCCTACGTTGGGGGACGACAGCAGTTGTCGAACCGGAATGTGTATTCTTCTGTCAGCATCGGAGGAAGCGATGGCGCGCGTGTTCGTCGAGGAGTGGGGCGCAGGGTACGGGTCACCCTACCTCGTAGTGCCCGATCAGGACCACGAGGAGGCTGAGCTCGTCGAAGACGGGCCGCTGTTTGAGACGCATATGGGCGGGGCGTCTGAAGCGCCGTCCATTGCGTTCGTCGATGGGGTTCGGAGAGCGGAAGCATGGCTCTTCGCCGAAGATGCCGAAACCGGCACCAGCGGCCGCGGCATTGCAGGTGCGCATGGCTGTGGGGCCGCCATCGTCGCGAACGGAAAGCGCGCCACATTCGCGGATGCAACTGTCCGACGAGTGGTGATATGGGGAAGTGGGCTCTCCGAACCGCTCCCCCGCATTCCAGGTGGATGGAGTTGGACCGTCGGCTCGATCGCCGATACCTCGCCTGACGCTCCTCTCCAAGAGCTGCAGAAACGGATGCGCCAGGAGGAAGGCCGCCTTGCTGAGCAGCTTGCGAGCAGTGGCGTGTTGGTAGTGGTGGACGGGCCGCTGAACTTCGTTCGCAGTCGCGACCTTCCGGTAGCCGGCTACGTCAAGACGCACCACCGCGCACTGCTTGAGCCCGAATTTCACCGCCGCATTCCATCGCTCCCAACAGGGCATCGAACCTCCCTCTTCCGTCTCGGCGATGACCGATACTCATGTTATCTGCGGATTGCGGGCCAAGGACACAATGGCAATCCCTGGTCGGGCATCGTGAGGCTCGAGTTTCCGCAATCGGCGGGGATGTCGGAGGTGGTGCGCGTGGCGACGTCGCTCAGTACCGAGCTTCCGCGCTTTGCCGGCGTCCCTCACCGGGACCCGAGGGCGCCGCAAAACCTGCAGCCGGTCGGAGCCCTTGAGACGCATCTACGTCACCTGCTGGGCCACCCGGGCTTGTCGATGCGCGCAGTTCGTGAAGCCGTTGCGACAGGGGCGCAGCCGGCCGCGAAACCAGGACCGGGAGAGGTGATATGACTGAAGCCAACAACGGGAAGCCGGACATCGACATGGCGGTTGGGCTGGTGGACGGCTCGCAACCTGCTACGACGCGCAGGTTTCGAGTCGTGCTCAGTGACGACGCCGTGGTACAGCTCGATGACCTTCTTGCGTGTCGCCAGCAGCTCCCGGATGGGCGTGAAGTGTGGCACTACGGGATCGTCGTTGAAGGCCGAAGCGAAATCGAAGGCGCCGAGATGGCATCTGACACGCATCGAATAACCGCCGCCGGCACGATGCCCGGCATAACCTCCCGCCAGGTGGAGGTCCAAGTGCTGCGCACCATCCCAGAGTTGTGGCTTCCTCCGGAACCAGGCGCTCCGATGCTCCGAGCCAAGGGCGACCATCGCGACAGTGCGCTATTCCTCGACCAGATGGAAGAAGGCAAACGGCTGCCGGCCGGCAATGACCAGTCAGGTGAGCCAGTATTCGTCGACTTCACTTTCCTGAACGGTGAGAAGGGTGGGCACGTTTCCATCTCTGGCGTGTCGGGTGTGGCGACGAAGACGTCATACGCGCTCTTCCTCTTGTACTTGCTCTTCGAGACTGATGCGGGGCGCCGAATGCTTGGCGCCCACGCCCCGAATACGCGCGCCCTCGTGTTCAACGTGAAGGGCGAGGATCTTCTGCACCTCGACCGGCCGAATAGCAGGTTCGCGGCTCGCGAGGGTGCCGCGGGGCAGTGGGACCGGCTTGGTGTGCCGACCCCGGGCGCCTTCCAAAACGTGGCGCTCTTTGCCCCGAAGATCGCCGGCCCGCACGGCAATGTGGTAACTAGCGTGGTATCGCGCACGACAGAGGAAGTGACAGCTTTCGGCTGGCCACCCGCCGACTTCATTCGACAGGGCTTGCTGCGGTTCTGTTTCGCGGAGGACGAAGACCAGCGCACACAGGTGCCCTTCATCGAACAGCGCGTCCGCGTCCAGCTCGCGCGGTGGGCGTACCCACTCGAACAGGAGCCGGGTGCCGTCGTGCTGTGTCAGCCCCCAGCCGGAACGTCCTTCGTTTTCGACCGAATCATCCAGGAGAAACGCCAGCCGAGGAGGGCCGGGGACGGCGTTCCGATCCGGACCTTCGACGACCTCATCGACTTCCTGTCGCAAGTAGCGAGCCCGGACGACACTCAGGCTGACCCGGACTGGACCGCTAATACGGCCGCCGGCACCAGGAGCGCGTTTCTCCGCCGGCTGTTCGCTCAGGGGCCGAGACTGGGCCACCTCATGTCGGTTGGCCTGTCACTGGTCCGTCTGGAGAAGTCGATCTCTGTGGTTGATATCCACTCGTTGCATGATTCGGCACAGCGTTTCGTCGTCGGCGCGCTGCTGAGCCGGGTCTTCGAGGAGAAGCAGGGTAGCGGACGCGAACCGCTCCGGTTCATCGTCCTCGACGAGTTGAACAAGTACGCACCGCGGACGGGTTCGAGCCCGATCAAGGACGTCCTCGTCGACATCGCAGCTCGCGGGCGCAGCCTGGGCGTGATTCTCATCGGGGCCCAACAGTCAGCTGGCGATGTGGACGGCAATGTCATCCGCAACGCGTCGATCAAGGTCGTGGGACGGCTGGATGCGGGCGAAGCCGACGAGTACCGGTTCCTCTCCCCGGAAGTGCGGGAGCGAGCCAGCCGCTTCCTCCCGGGAACGATGGTCATCGACCAGCCACTTATCCCCGCACCGCTACCGGTGCGCTTCCCCTTCCCCGCCTTCGCAACCTGTGTCGCGGAGAGCCTGCCGCCCGCGCAAACCGATGATGAGGAGAAGGCGATGTTCGAGGCACTTCGTTGAAGCTGCTCCACACGAGCGACTGGCATCTCGGGCGGCTGACGTACAACCAATCGCGCGCGGAGGACCACGACGCCGTGCTCGCTGAGATCGTCCAACTTGCGCGCGACGAGCGGCCCGATCTTATCGTCCACACCGGCGACCTCTTCGATGTTCCTCGACCGGGTTACCCGGACATCGAGCGGGGCCTCAATGCACTCCGAGAGCTGGGCGCGGTGGCGCCGGTCGTCGTCATTTGCGGCAATCACGACTCGCCCGCCCTGTTTCGGATCTTCTCAGGCCTGCTCGGAGACCAGGCAAGAATCCGGTTCGTGGACCGGCCCCGGCATCCTGACGATGGCGGAATCCTGGAGTATTCGACGTCGAAAGGGGAGAGAATCCGGCTGGCGCCCCTCCCGTTCATTCATGCCAACCGCATCGTCGATGCGTTCGACTCGCCAGACACGTGGAACGCGGACTACGCCGACCGGGTACAAGGGTATGAGGACATCCTTGCGAAAGGGCTGCTGGCTGCGACCAACCCCACGACCGACGTTCTTCTGTTCGCCGCGCACCTACACGTTGGTGGCGCGAGCTTCTCGGGCACGGAGCGTGCGGTCACGATCAGCGACGCCTACGCAACCCGAGCGGAGCGGCTTCCCGTCGTGAGCTACGCGGCATTCGGCCATATCCACAAACCGCAGCGGCTTCCGGGTCCCGTGGCCGGTCGCTACGCAGGTTCGCCAATCCAGCTCGACTTCGGCGAGGAAGGTGAGCAGAAACAGGTTGTACTGGTGGAAGCCGCCCCGGGTCGACCCGCCAAGGTGGTCGAGGTACCTCTACAGGGTGGGCGCCGGCTCCGACGCGTCACTGGCACACTCGAGGAGCTCAGGGAGCAGGCGCCGACCGTGGGCAACGCACTCTGTCTGGTGAAGGTCCACACGGATGCCACGATTCCCGACCTCTCTCGCAAGGTCCGCGAGATGCTGCCGGACGCGACCATACTTGACGTGTTCGAACTTTCGACCACGCCATCTGCGAACGTCGTCACCAGGGAAGACAGCGCGGCCCGGTCGGAACCGACTAACACTGAACTCTTCTCCGAGTACCTGGAGGGGCTGGCGCTGCCGGGACGAGAGAAAGCGCTGCAGGTGTTTTCAGTCATGCTCGAAGCAGTGGCCGAGGACAGGGTCCCCCAGTTCGCCGAGGAGAATGCCCTGACGGCGCCACTCTCTCGAGAGGGAATGCCCTGATGCGCCCGCTGCTGCTCAAGTTCCGCGGGCTTCGGAGCTATCGTGATGAGGCGGAGGTAGACTTCCGCGGACGCGATCTGGTCGCGATTATCGGCGACACCGGCGCGGGCAAGTCGTCGATCCTGGAGGCCTTGTGTTTCGCCCTCTACGGGACTGCCACGTGGTCGGGCAAGGCTGTCACCGATCTCATCTCGTCCGGCGCCCCTGCTTTGAGCGTGGAGCTCACCTTTCGAGCCGACGATCGGACCTGGACGGTGAATCGCACGGCACGGAGGGCAGCCGCCCCGTCGCTTCACAAGCTCGGGACGGACGACGACCCCTCGGTGCATTTCGATGGGGCTACCGCTGTGAACGCGCAAATTAGGCGCTTGATTGGCCTGGACTACGACGGTTTCCTGCGTGCCGTCGTGCTACCTCAGGGACGGTTTCAGCAGCTGCTCCAGAGCACCCCGGGCGAGCGGAGTGGCGTGCTCAAGGCGATCTTCCGCGTCGACGAGCTCGAGGCGGTCCGGTCCGCTGCCATGGCGGCGCGAAACCGGGTGGTCTCGACGCTTGGCGACGTTCGTGTCGAACGAGCAAGGTACTACGACGATCCTGCGGCGGAGGCTGCCGCAGCGGGAGATGCTGCGGCCACCGCTACTGGACGGCTCAAGACGCTTGAAGCAGCCGCTCAGGAAGTGCGTGGTTGCGGGATCGCTGGCGAGAAGGAACGAAAGCTGGCAGGGCAGCTTGAGGCGCACGCTCAGGCGATTGCATATGCGCGGCGGCCCGATGACGCAAGCCGTCTGCAGGAGGTGGCGGAGTTGGAAGCCTCCCTGACCCTGACTCGAAACGAAGCCTCAGCGCGGGCCGACGCCCACGAGTCGAACGCGACCGCCATCGCAGCTCAGCTTCGGGCCGCTGATAAGGACGGCATGGGCGCCGCCGGTCTTGCCAGCGCGTTCACCACGTTGGACACCGCCATCGCAACACTGCCACAGATTCACGACCAGGAAGCGGCGCTTGCAAGTGAAGGGGAACAGCTCTCGGAGCTGGACTCACAGATCGCGTCTCGAGAGAGCGCAATGGAAGGTCTGAAGGAAGGGGCAGAGGACGCCCAGGCCGCCGTGACTGCTGCCGAGGACGTGTTGGTCGCGGCCAGAGCGGTCCTCACCAAGGCGCAAGCGGCTGCGGTCGGGGCTCGCGGGGTGGCAACTCAGCTCGCCAACGCGGATCGCGAGCACCGAGAGGCAGTTGAGGAGAGCCAACGGCGCCAGGAGGAGCTAACCGCGGCGGCCGAGGCTCACAGGCATGCGGTCATCGTGCGGGGCGAAGCCGAGTTTCACCTGGAAGAGGTTCGAAGGGCCGATCATGCCGCTGCAGCCGCCTCGGGCCTCGGTCCTGGAGACCCGTGCCCCGTCTGTGCGCGCGAGCTTCCGCCCGGGTTCGTCTCACCTCATGCCGACGACGAGGCTGCAGCGCGGGCGGCATGGGACGAGGCCGTTGAGGCCGAGTTGGGGACGTCGAAGGAGCACAACCGGGTTGAGGCTCTGCTCGAAGCCGCGAATGCGGCAGTGACTGACAAGGCGTCAAAGCAGGCGCAAGCCCATGCGGATGCCCAACGGACGATGGAGGAGCTCCAAAAGCTGGTGCCCGGCGCGGACCTTGGGAATGATGACGCGACGCTGCTTCGGATGCTAACCACCGCGGCAGACGAAGCCGTCGAGTCCGAGAAGCAGGCCCGGGCTGGCGAGCGAACAGCAGCGCTGGCCGTCGAGACCGCCGTGGAGTCCTTGAATAGCCTGCGCCAGGAGCTTCTGCGCCGGAGCCGGGAGCTGGATCGCGCGGCTGCCCAGCTCGACAACCGGCGAAGCCGGCAAGAGGAAAGCTTGAACGCGCTCCCCACGGTCTTGCGCCCTCGCTCGCTCTGGAGTGCGGACGACCTCAATAGGGCTCGGACGGACGCCCACAATCGACTTGATGTCATGCGGCAACAGGAGCATGAACGAGACCAGGAGTATGAGGCCGCACGGAAAGACCGTCAGGAACGCGACGCGGCCGCGGAGCGCCTGGAGACCGAGGTGCGGGGTCCGGCCGCAGATCTGATCCTCGCGCAGGCCGCTCTGCAGCAATGCTTGGCGACAGTTGCGCACGACCTCCAGCGCGACGTCCCCGAATCGCCGTCTGGCGGCACCCTCAGTGAGGCGGCCGAGGTGGCCGTCCTTCGCGATGCATGGGCCACAGAGCTGCACGACGCCTGCACCGCCGGTGTTCGCGAAGCAACCCGGCGCGCGGCTGATTCCGAGACGAGGGCAGAGCAAGCGCTCGAGAGCGCGGGCTGTAAGGACGGCGACGAGCTGCACGAGGCGATCATTGCAGTCACATCTGACTTGAGGCAGGCAGAAGCGCTGCGGAGCGAAGCCATCCGGCAGAAGCCATTGGTGGCATTGCTCGACGAGCGGATCGCCGGGGCAACAGCGCTTGTCAGCGCACTTGACGTTGTCTACGGCCACTTGTCCGACGCAAAGTTCATCGACTACGTCATTCGCCAGCGCCAACTCGTGTTGCTTGCGGTTGCCTCGGAGGTCCTGGCGTCGATGACTAATTCTCGTTATGGCTTCGCCGAGGATTTCCGAATCGTCGACAGTTGGTCCGGGCAACCACGAGATGTGATGACGCTCTCGGGCGGCGAGACGTTTCTCGCCAGCCTCGCCCTTGCGCTTGCCCTAGTGGAACTCGCAGGTCGCGGCGGCGGCCGTCTGGAAGCCCTCTTCTTAGACGAAGGTTTTGGCTCCCTCGACGCAAACACGCTACCGGACGCTCTCAGGGCCCTCGAGAGTCAATCATCCGATGGCCGACTCGTGGCCGTGATCAGCCATCTCCGCGCCGTTGCAGAGACCATAGACGACGTCCTTCACGTCGTCCGCGGTCCGGACGGGAGTAAGGCCAGGTGGCTCACAGCCCAGGAGCGTGACGCACTGCTCAACAGCGATGCCGAGTCGGGCCTCTTGGCGTGAGTCGCTGGCTCGATACCGTGGCAACCTTCCGAAACCGCGAGCGGGCGCGGATTATCGACCCGCCCGCTGAAACGCGGCTAGCACTCCCGCCGCGCACAGGAGCCGGTCGTCGATCGCAACCACATTCGTGATGCTCTTCGAGAACTCGACGCCCCAGACCGGACGCCCACGAGTGTCGACGACATCGAGCCGGTTTCGACGCCAGAGGAACAACTCGTCGCCGATGACGCCCATGTCGCGGGGCGGCTCCTCGAACTCGGCGAGGCTCCGGAGTTCGTCGCCCTGGAGGTAGAACAGGGTGCCGTCGCACCAGGCGGCAGCCAACGTGCCGTCAGGACCGACCACGGGTCTCGCCCACCCGTGGCCCAGCGCGTGTACGGTGCGAACACGTCCCGAAGAGTCCAGCTGGAGCACCTTCCCGTCGCTGGAACCAACGAAGACTGAGTCTGGCGCGGGGGCCAGGTGCGACACTGTGGGCCCGAAGCCAGTGACCGTCATGGTGATGGTGAGGCGAGGCTCGTCGTCCTCGTCCAGGCCGTTGCGCATGAGGGTCTCAAACGCGGCATGCACCTTCTTGAAGCGACCGGCTGCCTCGGCATCATCCGGATTCCGGTCAGGATGGCTTGCCATCGCCCGACGTCGGTATGCCTGCTTCACCTCCTCGGCGGTCGCACCACGTTTCAGCCCGAGCTCAGCACGTGCCTCCTGAGATGAGAGGCCGTCTCCCACTGGCACGGTCAACGCGTAGGTCTTGGGCTCGCTGGGAAGCTCGAGCTGCCAAACCGTCCTTCCTTTGGGGGTGATGCCATAGACGTTCCCCATACTCGAGACGACGACCTGCTCGCCGGTCCAGGTCACGTAATAGGGGCAGGGCCGAGAGTAGGCATCGTCACCCTTGTTGCTCCCAGGCGTATCCCAGCGCCATAGCTCCTTGCCGTCGAACCCGAACGCGTAGAGGCGACCGTCCCGGCAGCCGATGTACCAGGCATCTCGACCCGCGGCGATCTGTGACGTCGCGTCCGGGACTTGTCCGGCCGCCACGACTGCGGCGCCCGGCGAGATGAACCACAAGTGCGTGGGCCCCTCGCCAATCCTGGCGGTGCGCGCCGTTCCAATGCCCCAGCCAGATGATGCGAATCGCGCTTCTGCGAATGCCGGCAGGCTGGTCTGACGACCGAGTTCGGCTCCGTCGGCCATCCCGAGGTCAATCAAGCTTCCCTCGCCCTTGCTCACACCGTAAGCGCGCGCCACGCCGTCCAGGATGGCCAGCTCGCGAATCGGAGGGCTCACCCGGACCTGGAAGAGAAGCTCGAAGGTGCCGTCCCCTTCGCGGACGGAGAACGCGGCCACATCCGCGCGCGTCCGTCGCTCTGTTCTCGCGCGGCATCGTTCGAGCCGCTTACGCAGCTGCTCCTCAACGTTGGCGGGCATCTTCCGCCGAAGCGCCTCTTCGATCACGACCGCAGCGCGTGGGTACTCCTTGCGCCGCTCCAGGTGCATCGAGAGACGGTTGGCAGTCGTGGGATCAGGACTGCCTCCATCGAACGCGGCCTGCCACAACGTCATGGCCTCGTCCAGCTCGCCTGCCCGTTCACGGATCTCCCCGAGGTCGCCGACCGCAGACCAGTGTGCCGCGGTGGCTGCCCGTTCTCTGGTCAGGTCCACGACCCGAAGCGCGACCGCCACGGCGAAGGCGGAGTCGCCTGCCCGGCTGGCGCGCCGTGCGTGGCCAAGCAGCGCCTCCCACGGGGCGTCCGCCGACACTCCTCCAAGGCCGGTCGTGGTTGCCAGGCGCGACGCCGCTTCGAACAGGCCGTCGACATCCCGGCGCCGCGCCATGATCTCCAGGTAGTCGTACCAGATGGCAGGAATGTCGGTACCCATGCCGATCGCTTCCTCAAGGACTTCGGCCGCCTCATCAGTCCGCTCCTCTTGCAGCAGGAATGCGCCGAGGCGGCCCAGCGCGAAATGAACATCTGCGGGCTCATGGCGGCGATACGCCTCCACACCCTGTCGCAGCAGCCGCTCGGCACGATCGAAGTCCTTCGCCTCCCAGGCCTGCAGTCCGTCGGAGATGACGTCGAACGGCCGTTCATACCTGCTGGCGCGCGCGGCCTGGGTCACCTTGGCGCCCCTAGTGGCGTCCTCAACTGACGAACCGAACACCCGCCTAAGCCAGCTCATCGCCTTCCTCCGGGCGCACCTTGCGCTGCGGCGTCATGATAACTGACCCAGATTCGCGCACGCCGGTCCCCGGCGCCGAGATGCCGGTGCCAGTTTCCGGCCCGTGAACGGCGGCCTATGGCGTATCGTTGCGGCCCATGGAGACAAGGCCTGACGCTCTTGCATCCGAGAATCGTCTCCGCTCAAGATCCGAGCGCGTTACCGCAGCGAGCGAGCAGCCATGACCGTCTCACGCCATCTGGGCCTCCAGCAACCACTCGCACTCGGCCCCTGCCCAGTTACATGCCCATGGGCGGGACCGTCCGATGGATGATGCGCGTCCGCTTGTGAGACGGCTCTTCGAGTTTCTGGAGGCGTTCAACCAAAAGCGCCACCCGGTCGTTCGTGACGTGACCCGCCACGAGAAGACCTGGTGGTGGACGGACTTGCCGGCGTCTCCTCACGTCGCCCGCGCCGGATTCGAAGACCCCGGCGACGACGGGGAGGCTTCGGGCGCCGACGATGACTTTGTCCTCAGAGTGACTCGCCCCAAGATGCCGGATGCGCCTCGCCCGCCTGCGGACCTCGGCGTTTGGCTCGCCCCCGGGTGGGACGACCCGACAAGGGAAGCGTCGTGGCCTAACAATCGAGACGACGCTGAACTCGGCAGCGTGGCACTGGGCCCCGACGACGCGGTTCGATTAGACGAGTGGAAGCAGTCGAGGGACATATGGGCCGCGCGGGTGAAGGAGGACTTCGTCGCGCTGCGGCTCTTCCAGTGGCTATGGGACGCTCATGCGACGCTGGAGCGGGAGGGGGAGCGGTACGAACTCGCAGTGGGCGATGGGATCCTGAGCTGGGAGTCCTCTGGCGTGCCTGCGATGCATCCGCTCATCATTCAGCGTCTTCAGCTTGAGTTTGATCCCGTGCTTCCGGCATTCACTCTGGTGGAGGCCGACCGTCCGCCTGAACTCTACGCCGGGCTGTTACGAGCTCTGAGCGCTGATCCCACGGTCGTTGGCAGGTTGCTCGAGACGTCAGAACGCGTACGCCCTCATCCGCTTGGCGCTGCGGCAACCGATGACTTCCTGAGCCAAGCCGCCAGTGAACTACATCCAGACGGCCAGTTCCTCGGCTTTACAACCCCGCCGGCGAGTCGGGCATTTCCCCAGATTGTCCGGGCACCAGTCCTCTTCATGCGAACACGAGCACTCGGGTTCGAAGCCGCTATCCAAGCGATCAAGGAGGATCTCGCGGCCGGTAGTGACATCCCAGAGTCGCTCTCAGCGCTCGTTGGCGTCCATCCATCGCTGGGTGCTGATATCGACACCGTCGACCCGTTCGAGCAAGGCGACGAAGCCGAGGACGTGCTTCTGACCAAGGAGGCCAATCGAGAACAGCTAGAGATCGCTCGCAGGCTTTCTCGCTACGGCGCGGTGCTTGTCCAGGGCCCGCCAGGCACGGGTAAAACGCATACGATCGCGAATCTCATTGGGCATCTTCTTGCTAACGGAAAGTCGGTCTTAGTCACGAGCCATACGACCAAGGCCCTCCGAGTGCTGCGCGAGAAGGTTGTCGCGGAGTTACAGCCTCTTTGTGTCAGCGTGCTTGAAGGGGATGCTGCAGGGAATCAGCAGCTCAAGGACGCCGTGACCGAGATCGGCAGGCGCCTCTCCTCGAGCTCCGAGGATCAGCTCGCTCGCGAGGCGGAGCAGATCCGAGCCAGGCGGCAGCAGACGCTGGCTGCCATCGCCGGGGCTCGTGCCCGGCTCCTTGAGTCGGTACAGGCTGAATACTCCGCCATCGTCATCGCTGGTCGCGAGTATTCGCCAATCGAAGCTGCACAGAAGGTGCAGGCCGGGTGTGACGTCGACTCCTGGATTCCCGGCCGAATCTCCCCTGACCTGCAGCTCCCGCTTTCGTCGTCGGAACTGCGGACGCTCTATGCGTCGAATGAACAGCTCTCCTCGGACGACCTCAGCGATATCTCCAGCTCGTTGCCCGATCCGAGCGAATTACCTGCGCCAGCCGAGTTCGAGCGCACCCGTGCCGAAAGGGAGAGGCTGAGTGAGCTTGCTGGGTTCGAGCTACGGCTATGGCGGGACGGGCCTCGCGACGAGGAGGCGCTTCGGTCCTTCGCGGCTCACGTCACAGAGGCATACGCGGATCTCAGCACCGCCCCGCTGTGGTATAGGGCGGCACTCGACGCCGCAACTCGCGGTGATGAGGAAGCGAAGCCCTGGCAACTCTTGCTCAGCGCGCTCCAGGAATGGGTAGCCGCCTTGCGAGGCAAACGGTTGGCGCAGCAGACCTATGCAGTCTCGTTCGGTAGCGCGTCGCCCGCTCTGGCGACGCTTGGAACGGTTGAACAAATCATCGCGCGGTTGAGCTCGGGCAAATCGCTGGCCCGCGCGGGCGTCTTCGTGCCGAGGGAGTGGAAGCGCCTTCTTGAGCAAGCCAAAGTGCTCGGTGAGCGTCCGGCCACGCTAGAGCACTTCGAGGCACTCCGGGATGTCCTGCTTCCCGACGCCAAGCGTGTGGCGCTGCAGCCTCGATGGGATGCATTGATGACCCAAGTCGGCGAATCGCTTCCGGACGCGACGGCAGACGCCGAATTGCGGGCGGCGCTCCTCACAGAGCGGTTGGGGGAGGCCCTAGAGACCCGTCCGGCGGGGATTCGCTCTGCATCGGCTAAGGCGTACGGCCTCGGTTTCGATCTGGGTGCATTCCTGCCGCCGACGGGCGCCGGCGACGTTGACTGGTGGGCGACGGCCGGACAAGCGGTCGAATCTGGTATCCAGCCGACGGTCGATGCCGAGTGTGCGCGGCTCCGTCTGTCCGCAATAGCCAAGAACGATGAGGCGCTCAGCGAGCGCCTCTCGACGTTCTCCGGACACGCCGATCCCAACCGGCCCGTGGGGCAACTTCTGAATTCGATTGCAGGGGAGCCAGCCGCCTACGGCCTGGCCTTCGAACGGCTGAATTCACTCCACGAACGTCGAGCCATCGCCGAGCAGCGAGAGACGTTGCTCTCCAGGCTCTCCGCGGTAGCGCGCGAGTGGGCTGAGGCGATCAGCGCTCGCCAGTCTCCGCACGATCAGAACCAACCGCCAGGGGATCCCGTCCGTGCATGGGAGTGGAAGCAACTTGCGCAGGCGCTCGATTCGCGAAAGGTGCGCACGGCCTCCGACTTGATCGCTGAGATACAGGGACTCCGGCGACGCCTCCGAGACGAGACGACGCAGCTCATCGATCGGCGTGCCTGGGGCATGCAGGCGAGGAACACGGACCACGCGGCCCGGCAAGCGTTGAACGGCTACGTGGAGCTGGTGAAGAAGATTGGCAAGGGCACCGGAAGGCGCGCGCCGCGTCTTCGCGAGGCCGCTCGGCAGCAGATGAGCGTCGCGCGTCGCGCCGTGCCGGTTTGGATCGCTCCACTCGCCCGGGTAGCGGAAGCATTCGACCCCCGCACCCAGCGGTTCGATGTCGTAATCATCGATGAGGCCAGCCAGGCCGATGCACTCGGACTCATCGCCTGGTATCTGGGTAGGAACGTCATCGTCGTTGGCGACGACCAGCAGGTGACACCAGATTCTGTCGGTGACCGCATCGACGACATGACGTCGATGATCGATACCTACCTCGCCGGGATTCCCAACCGCGAGCTCTACGATGGCCAGGCATCGGTCTATCAGCTCGCATCCACCGCATTCCGCGGCGTCGTTCGGCTCCGCGAACACTTTCGCTGCCTACCGGACATCATCTCGTTCAGCAACAGCCTCGCGTATGGCGACATCGTCCCTCTCCGCGACCCTTCGAGCGCCAAGGTTGGCCCTTCAGTGGTTTCGCACCGTGTCCAGACTGGCCCCGCCAGCAGAAGTAACGTGAACGAAGAGGAAGCACGACAGGTCACGGCGCTCCTGGTTGCGTGCCTTGAACAGCCCCAATACCGCGGGCTGACCTTTGGTGTAATCTCGCTGGTCGGTGCCGAGCAGTCGGCCCGGATAGAGCAGCTCCTCCGGAACGTTGTCCCGCCGAATCAGTACCACGAGCGCCGGATCCTTTGCGGCGCCCCTCCGCACTTTCAGGGCGATGAACGAGACGTGATCTTCCTCTCGATGGTCGACCGGCCGCCCGAGACGCCCCCGCTCGCCCTCCGCGGCGATCCCGGAGAACGCTTCAAGAAGCGCTACAACGTGGCCGCGAGCCGCGCGAAGGACCAGCTCTGGGTCGTCCACTCCGTGGACCACCAACGGGACCTGAAGACCGAGGACCTTCGCTGGCGGCTGCTCCAATGGGCGACAGATCCTGGCTCTGCCAGTTGGCTCAGGACGGCGGCTATCAGCAAAGCGGAGTCACCCTTCGAGGGAGAGGTGATCCGCCGGCTTGTCGACGCTGGCTACCGGGTGAAGCCACAGTACCCGGTTGGCGCCTACCGCATCGACATCGTCGTTGAAGGTGAGCGGTCTCGCCTCGCGGTCGAATGTGATGGCACCGCGTTCCACTCCACAGCCGAGCAGATCCGATCCGACCTCGATCGGCAGGCTCTGCTGGAGCGGATGGGATGGCAGTTCTATCGAATCCGCGGAAGCGACTTCTACAGGGATCCTGACGCGGCCACCCGGCTCCTCGTTGCGAGGCTCAACGAGTTTGGGATTGAACTTCTGGGTCAGGCTAATGACGGACCAGCCGGCGGGACGCATCACTGGGATGAGTTGCTCGAGCGCGTCAAGCGCAGGGCTGCCGAGCTGCTCGTCGAGTGGCTCGAGTCGTCGCGGATCGGGGCCGAAGCGTGGCCGGCTCCCCCGGTTCCTCGCACTGATGGAGCCGGCGATCCGCCATCCGACTCAGGTCGTACCTTCGTAGCGCATGCGGACTCGTGGCCGCCCGGTGTCCCAGCGAGCGGCGTCGACAAAGTGCAACAGCAGCCGCCGCTGGTCCTCGAACCCGCCCAGCGGCCGGAACCTGAAGCCCGCCCATCCGTGATGAAGCAATCGTTGCCTCCCGGGCGACCGGAGGTCCATGAACTTGCGAAACCAGACCAGGATGTCGATCTCGCCGAGGTCAAGTCAGCGGGAGCAGTTGTCCAGTACTTTCGCGCACGAGGTCATCGGACCGAGGACATGCGACCGAAGGGTGGCGCCCTGTGGGTGTACGGCTCTCGGTCGGAACTCGCGCCTGCGATGAGAACCCTTCGACAGAACGGGATCAAGTTCTTCTTCAGCGAGAAGCGGAGCGGCTGGTATCTGAACGAGCGTTGAAAAGTTGGGCGGGCTCGACGCGGACCGCAGGGGCACTCAGTCGACACGTACTCCGATGAGCTGCCAGAAGACTGCCTCGGCAACGAGGCGCGTTCCGTAGCTTCGCGCCTTCTTTGCCTTGCCCGATGCCGACTGCGGGTCAGCCACCACTAGGACGTCTAGTTTCTTGGTTACGGAGTCGAGCACCACGAGCCCGGCGCCGCGGGCGAACTCATGCGCCTGTTCCCGGGAGACGGCGTACCCGTCGATCGTCGCCTTAAGGGCACCGGTGAAACATACGGTCGTTCCAGGTGGAATCGATACACCTTCGCGCTCCGCAGACTTAAGCGGGCCAAGGTCGGGCGACCGTCTAATCGCTGCCTCGACCAGCGAGTCCGGCAACCCAAGGAATTCGCCAACGAGCCGAAGATCTCCGGCCTCCATGCTCGATACGACGCCATCGTGCCAGGCTACCTCCGTCAGCGATTCAAAGAGCTGCTGATGGAGCCCTCGGACCGCCACAGTCGAAAGTCCGCCGGAAGCGGCAAAGTCGGCGAGTTCCCTGGCTTCGTCGGGAGAGAGGTATCGATCGTCGAGCGCCCGTTCGAGGAGGTCGACGTATTCTGCTTCGTTCGGAGAGACGCTCCCCGTCTCCGTCGGAAGGGCAGAAACGAGTCGCGACAAGTAGTCCCGCTCTAGGGCGGCAAGCCGATTTGCCTCGCTTCGCACTACCGCGCGCTCGGTCGCCGAGAGCGTGGGCCAAAGATCGGGCCTCGGTTCGCACGAGCATCCACACGATCGAAGAGTCAGCGAGGCTTGGGCAGACTGAGCGCGGTACCAGCGCGTCATGACCTCGGCGACGGCCCTGGCGTCGCCGATAGCGGTATGAGAGTCGACGTGTTGGACGCCCATGCTGGCGCAGATCTCTGGCAACCGGCGGCCCAAACCCTCGCTCGCGGCCAGGCGCATCGTGCACAGATGCGGCAACTCCGGTGTATCGATTCCGGCGCGTCGGAACTCGGCTGCAAGGAATCCAACATCGAAGCGCGAGTTGTGAGCAACGACCACCCTGTCCCGAAGTGCTGCAACCACGTCGGGACTCACGTCCGCAAAGGGCGGGGCGTGTACAAGGTCGGCCATGCTGAGGCCGTGAATGTGCTGTGCGCCCAGATCACGAGAGGGGTTGACAAGCGTCTCGTACTCACCGTCGATTCCGCCATCGAGAGTGAACAGGACGATTCCGACCTCCACCACCCTGTCGCGTGCTCGGGGAAAGAGGCCGGTCGTCTCGAGATCGAGTGCGGCGAATCGGTACTCGTCGAGCCCCCGGCCTTGAAGAACTGCTTCCACGTCCGGTCGGCTTTGCGTCGGCAACGAAGGACTGGGCTGAGTCCGCCTCAGGAATTTCTTCAGCATTTCCTCGCTCCCTGACGCACTATAGCTGAAGCCTGCTGCGCGATAACAAATGTCCGCGACTCGATAACGGACGCTCTCCGTCGGCGGACCGCTGACGTCACTAACTAGCGACGTCGGGAACTCTCGGTACTTGTGCAGCGCTACGAGGGTTAGCGCCATGACCACCTTGTCGGCCGATGTTGTTCTCCGTCTCGCTGCGAGAACGCGAGGATCTGCCTGCGGCAGCGGTGTTGCCAATCTGGATGGCGAGGCACCAATTTCGCACCCGAATGTCGGAAACCACGCTCACACAGCGGGCTGCGAGAAAGCGCACGCGACGCCTAGGACCAGCAGGTCGAGATGGCATCGGGCACCCGGATGCCGATTGGGCCGACCTTCGTTAACCAATGCAAAACGACGGCAATCTGTCGTGGGCTGTTGAGTAAAATCTCGCTGCGAACGTACAGATCCCGGGCAAAACGGTCTCCCGCGCCGACCGCAGCCGTCGACGTTATGGCATTCTCATGCCGCAGGTCGCCCCCCTGAACCCCACCACGAGGTGCGCCATGCAGGAGATCGAACCGTGGCGGCGGTGCCCGGAGTGCGCCGCCGGGCCAATCTAGCGCTTCCCTTTCGCGTGGATCGCAGGATGCTCGCAGGCGTCCTGCTGGTTGCGGTGTCGCTGGCCGGCGGGCTGCTCCTCTGGCGGAGCGCGACGGACACGACGCCGATCCTGATCGCAGCGAGGGACATCCCTCCCGGCCACGTCATCCAGCGCGACGACCTCCGCATCGGCGAGGCGCGTCTCGCCGGCAGCCTGGCGTCGATGGCGCTGACAGAAGCGGACCTGGAAGCGGCGGTGGGTCGCACGGCCAGCACAACGATCCACGCCGGCGAGATGGTGGTGCGCCCGGACCTCGCCTCCGGACCTGTGCTCGGGGCCGACGAGGTTGCCGTCACCATCCCCGTCGCAGCCGACACCATCTACCCCGGCCTGAGGCCGACGGACGAGGTCGCCCTGCTGGCCACCAGTAATGCAGGCAGACCTGAGAGCAGGACCGTCACACTGCTCGACCGCGCGACCGTGTTCTCCATCGGGCTGGAGCGGCGAGTGATCCGATCGAGCACATCCAACAACCCCAACGACGGCGCCACCGTCGCCAACATCACCCTTGCCGTCCCGCGTTCCGAGGCGGAAGCCATCGCGCATGCCGTCGCGAACGCGACCATCACCGTCGTCCTCCTCGCCCCCCAGGAGACCAGTTTGCAGCCATAACACGAACCAGAGGCAACGCTATGAGCGACGCCAACGACCGCCCGCCACGAGTCCTCCTCGCCATCGGGAACCCCGAGCGCGAGCGGCAACTGCTGACCGCGCTGCGCGAGGGTGGGCGCAGCGTCGCCGGACGCTGCCTCGACGGCCCCTCGCTCGTGCAACAGGCAGTCGTTGGGAGTGCCGATGTCGTGCTTGCGTCGGCGGGTCTGCACCGGCTGACGGGTGAGTCGTTCATCGTCCTTCGGGAGGCCGGAGTGCCGATGGTCCTCCTCGCGGGGGCCGGGGAGGCGGAAGCCTACACCGGGCTTTCGTACGTGCTTCCGGCAGCCAGCGATGGGCCGGTCATCATCGCCGCCCTCCATGAGGCTATCCGGCGTGGGGCGGTGGCCAGCCTGGGACGGCCGATGAAGTGAGGCGACTTTGGCATGCGTTCGGGCCCACTTCGGCGCCGAGGTGGCCGTGCTATTCGCGTTGGGCTACCCGGAGAGGCCAGATCGCGGAACTGCTCTGCGTCTCAGCGGCAATTCGCTGACTTCGGGCGGGCACATCGGCGTTGGCGGTTCGCGGCCGGGCGCCGTATCGACACCCGTGCTGCCCTGCCATTCGATTTTCGACGAGCCCTCTTTACGATCGGGTAGTGAATTCGTTGCGAAGGAAGGATAGCGTGGCTCCGCCCGAAGGCTTGTCGACGAAGCACTAGAGCACCACCAACGCCAACTGCCGAGCTGGAGTCAGGTTTCACTCGGTTCGGCAAGGCTCAACAAGTCCGCAAGGGAAGAACAAGGCACGGGCACCTGGAAGGCAAGGACCAAGTGTTCCAACGGCGAATCGTGGAGGTGTCGGGAAAAATGAAAGTTCAACTCAGTCCAGCCATGGCACCGATCCTCTTGTCGCTCCGGCGGCAGCGCGTAGGAGGATCGTGACATGCGAGCCTGGATAGGACGACAACGACTTAGCATCGTGGGTTTTGCAGCAATCCTTCTCGGGATGCTCGGAGCGAGCGGTGCCGTTGCGGCCGGCGACACGTGGTTCCAAACGGGGAACTACGCCCGCGTCGATAACTACAATACAGACTTCTACGCTCAGGGGGCGAGTTGGTGGGACCCGGTCAACTCGTCCAACATCTACGTCTGGCGGACGTATCTGCGGATGGACATCACCGACTCGGAGTTGCTCAACTGCGATCGCAACTACGTCACCTCCGCTGGCTTCAGCGAGACAAAGCTTTCGTACAACGCACCGTTCCCGCTGTACTATTCGAATACGCCCGCATGGGACTATTGGACGTGGGATCGCAATCACGGCTTCACCTACACATCAACATTTGGGGCCAGCCGCGACGAACAGTGCAACAGCATCAACAACGTCAAGGGTGCTTGGTGGTCGAAGTCGTCAACCACCGGGTGGTCCTACGGTGCGTGGTAAGGACGGAGGGAACACGTGAACACACTGCTGGTGAATCTGTCACCACGCCTGACTCGCGCAGGCATCGTTGCCGTCGCCCTTGTCTTGGGCGGCGCAGCCGGCACTGCCCTCTCCCTTGGCATCCGCGGAGATCTACCGACCATCTGGCAGACATCGTCGTCAGACCGAACAACCACGCTGGAATCCGCCCTCATCCCCGATGTGGCCGCTCCGCTGGCCACCCAGGCGAGCGGGGGCTTCGAGGTCTCCATCCTCAGCGATAGTGAAGGCAGCGGAGAACGGGTCATCGGCTATGCCGTCTCGTTGCCGAGCAAAGGCTTCACCGATATGCTCGGGATTCCGCGCTTCGTCAATCCGGACAGAAGCTTCGTGCTGCCGTCAGAGTATGGCGCAGTGTCCGCCGGCGAGGGGAGCAGCCGACCGGGGCTGGCCGACTCAGCGCCGTCGGCGGCTATCTTCGACTCCGAGCGCATTCAGCCCGGCGCCGTGCTACGCTTCGGCCCCTTCTTCGAGGCGTTGGACCAGGGGGCTGCTCTGGATGCTAGCGCCGCAGAACTCGCCGTCGGCCACGACGCCACCATCGGTGGCGCACCATTCCGCGTGACTCTGTCCACGCTAGAAGACGGTGTTCACGAGCTTCGGTTTGAGCCGCTGTCCACGGACGCTCAAATCGTAGCGAGCCATCCAGGATCCCGGGTAACGGTGACCGTTAATGGGACGGCACTCGCGGACATCAAGGGCTCCACGAATTTCGCCAAGACCGAAGAGTTGGACGTCAACGCCAACCAATCCACAGTTGTGGTTAGCGGAGACATCCCTGCCGGCGCCACCGTGTCGGTCAGCATCGACTCAATCGGTCGGGTTACCAAAGGCAATTGGGACTTCCCGCTGAACTAAAGCAGATTCTGTCAGCGGATAGCAAGAAGCCCGAGACGCTCTGGTCTCGGGCTTCTTTCGTGAATCGTGCGGAGTCACTCCGAGAGGACGAACCGGCAGTCAGCGGAGGGAGTCACTCGCCGGACGCGGAGATGCATTTCCTTCACGCCTTGTCGGGGGGCCGACTACCTCCGCCGCGCCGCCAGTGCGCCTGCTGCGCAAAGGCCACCCGTTGCCAGCGCGAGCAGAGCGACGACGAGGAGCGGCGGCAGCGAGGACTCGGTCGTCGTCGCGCCGGTGCCGGTTTGGGGAGCATCGGGAGCGGTCCGAGGCCGAAGGATGAACTCGTTTACTTCCTACACACGACCTGCCACGCCTTCGGCGCAGCCGGTATTGACGCCTGAAACGCCTTGAGCTTGCGCGTCCACGTAAACCATGTGAGCGGCGACTTCGCGGTCGAGGACTCTCTCGCCAAGCGCCGTCGCGGGATCCGTCGCCGAGCCGAAGACGAGGACGAACCGGTATGCGTCGTCATTGCCAGGATCGGTTCGCCCGACGGCATACAGGTACTGCGGCCGGCTGGTCATCGCCGCACCCAAACCCGCAAATGCCGCGGCGTCCCCTGAGCTTTGGTTCTCGCGAGGGATGAATGAGCCCTCGCAGCTGGCTATGAGGAACGCGTCCACGAGTGTGCCGACAGGCTGGCCTTCGGGGCATAGAAACTCACCTGCGCCGGGCGGCGTGCAGGGCTGGGGCGTGAAGATCAGCTGCGACTGGAGCGCCGCGGCATCCCGTTGCGTCATTGCCTGAATCACCGCGTCGACGGGATTGTGCCGTGGCCGCTACCGCCCTGAAGGCGATGGCACCGCACAGGGCAATCGAGATGAATGCGACCCTGGGCTGAATGATGAAATGGAGCGTGCGCCAAGACCAACTCATGCTGTGTGATCCTCCCTGCCGCAAGGGCCGTTCGTCGATAGGTTACGCTGGGCCAAGCGACCCTGCCTAAGGGATGACAATCCCGACAACGGCAAGGCCCAACAGCACCGCCGTTCGACTGAGTGAACTGACACCAATCGGACCCGGCCGTCCGAAGCAACCACACGTTGCCGCGCCAACCTTGCGTGACATCTTGAGCAATAGGAACAGCTGTCCGCCGAGGAATGTCGCGAGAACGAGGGCAGCCACCCATAGGCTCCACGATGTGTCTCTTGCAGCGTCGGCCAGGAGTGCCGCTGCGAGGACGAGTTCGGCCAGCGGTAGGAGAAGGGCGAGCCCGCGGACGAGACGGACCGGGATACCCCGTTCCGGCGCCGACCGACTCGGACGCCAGCACCCGCGCGATTTCTTCTGAGGATTCGGCCAACTGCGACCTTCTCCCGCCACCCGCTCATCCTCCCTCCCGCGCCGCCCCCCGTGCAAAACTTCGAGACGCACCCCGATAACGTTCGGCCCTTTACGGTCGGGTAGTGAATTCGCCGCCTTCACAGGCTAAGTTTCGAGCGCGTCGCGCGGCGACACTTGTCTAGAGGATGGCCTGCATGAAGTTCGCCAACATCAACCGGGCTTGGGTAAGCGTGATGGCCGGAGTGGTTACCGCCCTGCTCGTGCTTACCGGCACTGCCTTCGCTGCTACCTACGAGACAACTGGTACCCTGAACCACGGTGGCTACTGCATCGGGTACGGTTGGGGCGATTCGCAACACCCGTACGGTGTCTACTCGGGCACCTCCCAGACGGGCGGTGGAGGGCCCTGCTACCGCAAGCAGGATGCCAAGTTCTACTACAACAGCGGGTCTATCTTTGACCCGCCAAGTACAGGTTACCAGACGTACAACCTTGCCCAAGGAGCAGGTCCGGGAGGATCGTGCGATTGGGAGGACACGTGGCACTTCATGTCGTGGACAGGAGGTGATCTCGGCGCCCCCAACGGGCGAACCACTGCTTCGGACTGTTAGGAAGAGCGACCAGTTTCGCCAGAGCATGACGCGCTGCCGTTGCGCGGGCTGGGCGGGGGGAGGGCAACGCTTCCCTCCGCCCCTCGCTCAGAGAAACGCCGAGATCAGCAGAGTTCCATCAACGGAGGGACCGAAGACTTGACGAGATCCACGTTGAACCATCCGCCACTGGCCATATTGCTGGTTGCTCTCTCGGTGGTTGCATCTGGGTGCGGCGCCGACTCGGTGCCGGAGCCAAGATCGTCCGTCGACCGCAACCTTTGGAATACGGCATGGGACGAGGCGAGCGAATCGCAGCGGGTTGCCTTGCGAGACGGGGAACTAACCTTCGCGGAGTACGAAACCGCCGCCTTACGAGCGGTGCAATGCATAGACGATGCAGGCATGCAAGGTGAGGCCAACCTAGAGCCCAAGTCGCGCACATATGCCATCGGTGCGCGATGGCAATCGTCTGGCGATCGGGAGTCCGATGAGAAAAAGAGTTCGGAAGCGGATGCGTGCTACACCGAGCACTGGAACGGCATAAACCAGGCTTGGGCAGCTCAGAACCAGCCGTCCGAGCAGGAGCTCTATGACGCCAGGCAGGCACTTGCGCAGTGTCTACGGGATGCAGGCCTCGACGTACCAGCCCCGGCGACATCGGAGGATCTACTCGCCTTTCGGGAGTCTGGAGCATACTTCGGCTGTGCCCAACAAGCTGCGGAGGAGTATGGCATTCCGAACTTTGGAGGATGAGCACGTGAACGCCTCCGCTGGAAGCGGCGCCTGCCTGTGAGGTACCGCTCGAACATCTGGCTTGCCATCGGCGCGCTGCTCGCACCGCTGGCCTTTCTGATCGCAGTGCGTATCTGGACCGATGACGACCTCGAAGGCGTCACCTTTGATGCAGAGCCGCTCATCGTCACGCCCACTCAACGTCAAGTGCGCGACCAGCAGCGCGTGAAGGTCGTGTTGGAGTGGAAGGAAGGCGCCGTGTTGCGTGCACCAGGCTGGTCGGGCCTTGTGACGGCCGTTTATGTGGAGCCCGGCGCTGAAATCACGCAAGGCCAACGCATTGTCGCCATCGACGGCGTGGATAGGGTCGCGTTCGCACGGCCCTCACCCTTCCATCGCATGCTGGCAAGCGGTGCAAAGGGCGCCGATGTCTCGCTACTCCACGACCTCCTGCTCACGATGGGTTTCATCGAAGCATTACCCACCGATCCGGAGTTCGTGTCGTTCGCAACATCGCTTGCGGTAGAGGAGTTCAACGCGTCGCTGGGGATTGCGTCGTCGAACGTCTTCGACCCCGCAGTGGTCATCTGGATGCCATTCGCGCCCTTCTTGGTGGCAACGCTGAACGTCGAGCTTGGCGCTGCGGCACCCGGCGCTAACAGTGTGATAGTGACAGGCACCCCGGCGTTGGCTTCCGGACGGCTCGAGGCCGCCTCGCCGGTTGAACCGATTGCTTTGGATCGCGGCGTGCCCTACGTGGTCCTTAAAGGGGATACGCGACTGGATTTCGATCCAGAGACGCTGACCGTGAAGGTTGAAGAGGTATCCGCTCTCGCGGACCTCGTGACGCCATTGGCCGAACGGACTGACGCGTTAGTCGAGCGGGAGACACCGCTCCGTGCCCTAGCGGTACCCGCGACCGCAATTGTCACCAATGCCGCCGGCAATCTGTGCGCCTGGGTCGTCGATGCCCCGAATAACGGAAGGACAGCGTATAAGTCTGTGCCCGTGACGCTCGCCGGCAGCCGCTCGGGCGTGACCGATGTGCTTAGCGGCCTGGGACCAACGCACCAAGTCCTCGCGAACCCTTCGGACGTGCTGGACGACGCCCGATGTCCCTAGAGCTGCGCAACGTGACCCACCGCTACAGGCGCGAATCGGCCCCAGTGCTACGGGACCTGAGCTTCGTCTTCCCCGCAGACCGCTCGATAGCGGTGGTCGGCCCTTCTGGATCGGGAAAGACTACACTGCTGGCTGTCATTGGGCTGCTGACACGACCAACCGAAGGGGATGTGCTGATCGACAGCGAGGTGGTGAAGGAACGAGAGGTTGCAGATCTGCGAACGCGGCTCTTCGCGTGGGTGTTCCAGACGGTGAACGTTCTGGGCGCTCGCACCGTCACGGACAACGCGATGCTGGTGCTGCTCGCGCGAGGGGTTGCACAGGTGGAGGCGAGGGAGGCAGCCCGCGATGCGCTGGTGACTGTTGGCCTGGGTGCACTCGCCAGCCGGACGGCGAGCTCGCTGTCGGGCGGCGAGCTGCAGCGGCTTTGTATTGCCTCTGCGCTTGCATCGCGGCCACGCTTTCTGCTTGCCGACGAACCGACCGGGCAGCTCGACCGCGCGACCACGGATCGGGTAACGCAGGCCCTCATCGAGGGGCGACCACGCGGCACGACGCTCATCGTCGTGACGCACGATCCGCATGTCGCCAGCCAGTGCGATCTGACCGTCGCTCTCCAGGACGGACAGCTCGCGATCGGTGGTGAGACGACTTGAGCTGGCGCACCACCGCGCTGATGCGGGAGGCGTGGCTCAACGTGACGAGTAACCGGTGGCGCACAGCCGGAGCGGTGCTTGCGCTAGGGGCGATCCTGGGTTCCCTCGCAGCTCTTGAACTGCGGGATGCGAACGAGTTGCGCAATTTTCAGGCGAACTTTGTCCGATCTGGCGGGTATGTGGCTCTGGGGCTACCTCCCGCCGGCGGGTCAGCGGACGCGGCGCGTTGCGAGGCGATGAACGGTCAACCGGGCGTCGTTGCGGCAGGCAGTGTGATCCGCCCCACGCCGACGACCTTCGAAACGGCGCCGGGGATCCTGTACCAGCGGGCGGCCGTCACGTGGGGCGTCTTGCGCGTGTGGGATCCCGCGAACCGCGCCGCGGCAAACGACTCTCGGCAGATCGTGATCGGCCGGGTGATGGCCGGGGAAACGGGGCTGCGCCCGGGATCGTTCGTGACTCCAAGGGGCGAGGGGCCGATTCTCGTTACGGCCATCGTCGACACAACGCGACGGAATCCAACCGCCGCACGCTGGGCACTCGATCCCGTACCGCCAACAGGCAGCGCGGACGAGTGCTGGGTGGAGTTCGTGCCGGGGGCGTTCGAGGCCGGACTGGCATCGCTGCCGGCGCAGCTTACGACCGGCGACAAGGAAGCCGTAGCGCGACCCTACATCCGCCGCGACGAATTCACACGCGACCCCGCCGCGGAGTTTGTGGCGCGCCCACAGCGCAACGGCTGGCCACTCGCCGGAAGCCTCATGGCCGGTCTGTTCGCGTTGATGGCGTGGTTTAGGCGGTCGGAGTTGGGACTCTATCTGGCGATCGGGACGCCGCGTCCTCTGCTCATGGCGATGCTGGCGGTCGAAGCGCTGCTGGTGGTGGCGCTCGCGACGGTCCTGGCCGTGGCCTATGCAGTCGCCATCGACGAGGCGCTGCACCATACGCCTCGCTGGTCGGGGACATGGATCGTGGTGCGGACCGTGGGTTCTGCGGCACTTCTGACACTGACGGCAGCGCCGCTGCTGGCGGTCCTGGTCGTGCGCGGTAGCATCGCGAACCTGCTAAAGGACCGCTGACAACCCGAGGTGTGTCGACGCCGCGCCGATCTGGAGGGTCTCCGCGATCCGGGAGCGTGCGCCAATTGTTGGAATGCTCCAGCGTCGAATCGCCGCGGATTTTTCTTGCCGTGCTTTACGATCGGGTAGTGAATTGGCATCGGCCGCGCACTACCGTGGCGATCGAGGGCGCCGATGGCCGCCGAATGCCGATGCCGTCACGTGCCCAGAGGTTAGCGCCGATGACCACTCCCAGACTCACGCCATGGGTGTCCGCTGCCATCGCCGTCGTCGTTCTCGGCGGCTTAACCGCAGGTGCGGTCGCAGCGAGCAACGCTTGGGGACGCCCGACCCTGGCATCCCAACCTGGACCTCCTCCGTCCATCCAGGATCATCCCGATCCCGAACGCGCTGCGGGCATGTACTTCTACACGATCGCGACGTTCATCAATCACGAGGTCCTGTCCCGGAGCGGCGTCGCCTACTCACCAGATCGGCTCATCACGGAACGCTGGGTCGAGCTTGACGCAGAGGGCTACGCGAACCGGTTTCTCGCGGTGACGAGAACGCTCGACGGGGCCGTTTGGCAGGAACAGATCTTCGCCAGCAAGAGGCTCACGCTCAATCACCACGACCGCCCTGGCGACGGTGCTACGTGCGGCGAATCCGATGCATACGCCGTGCGCGGTTCAACCTTGCCGCTCATGACGGCTGCCAACCTTGAAGGAATCGGTTTTGCGCCCGCGACTGAAATCCCCGTAGAGGTCGCGGAACATATCAGTGGGATTGACGGCAGCGTTCGGGTCATGATGCGGAACGGCAGACCCGGCGCTTCCGAGGTGAGCGAACGCGTGTCATTTCTCGCCTGGCACCAAGAATCCGGCCAGAGCCTCGGTCAGTGGAACTACGGCATCGTGGACGGCGAGCGTGTGCTGATCGACTCCAATGCGATCTCGCTCGTCCAGCCCGTAGACGTAGTCAGCCTCGTTGGTACGCAATTGGTGAGTTGCGCTGATCTGCCATCGTCACCGGACGCAGGGAGCACTGGTGCCCAAGGTGACCTTCCAACGCCGTCACCCCGCGCTGTGCCACCCGTCGCCACGGGAGTCCCGCGATGAAGATGCTCCGTACCGTCGCCCTGCTCGCCACGTTAATTGTCCCGGTCGCTGTATCGGCGGTTCCGATCCGCACTGCTAATGCTGCCTGGACTCCTTGGGACTGTCGATGGGTTGCAAGCAGCGCCCTCATCAACAGTGGTCCAATGCTCGTTTCGGGACAATCCTGTATCGCCTTCGAAACGACGAGCCTCTGGGCTGCCTCGTGGGCGGACAGCTATCCTTCGATGACGGCCGAATACCTCGACACGCGGACCTGGGCGTTCGACACGTGCGCCGGCGGTCCGTACATAGCGTTCGCGTACTCGGGCAACCTTCAGGGCCCCTCAGTTAGCTACGGGACGAGTAACGTTGGCTACGGGGAATACCGCGATTGTGCTGACAGGCATGACTATCGAATGCGAGGCGAGATGCACGTGAAGCCATTTTCTCAGGGCTGGGACTGGGCGGGGGGCTACTGGCCATAGGCTGCTGTCGGAAGCTTCAAGCCAGCGACCACCTGGTATGTGCGATGCGCTATGCGGCTCCAGCACGCGGGCCACTGATCGCGCTGGGTGACTGCCTTCCGCGACCCAGCGTTGGCGCCCCAGCCCTACGATTCGCCAGGTCTGGCCGAGGTCGAGCCAGTCATCGTACCGCTCCTTCAGCCCGATTCGGACGGCGACCAGTTCCCGTTGCCCCGAGAGGGTGTAGCCCAAGGCGACGAGCGCCCCTTCCTTCTGCCCGCGAGGCCGGGTCTTGAGGCAGACCTCGTCGAGGACGACCCTGAACAGCTCTACTTCCGAGAGGTTGTGCGCAGAAGGCCAGGTAATGGTGCGCAGCTCGCGGCAGAATTCGCTCGCCCGCGCTCTTGGAGACGTGCCCGAGCCCGGCCCCCTTGAGCAGACTCTCGATGTCGCGGTTGGAAAGACCGCCCACGTAGGCGCGGTGATGAGTGCCTCAAGCGGCCGGGTGCGGACAATCGGGCGCGTGCCAGGGATGACGTTGGTGACGAGCGCTCGACTGTCCCTCGCACCCCGGGCATGGCGACGGTGATCTCTCCCCCGGCCTTCTGGATGCAGCGCGGGCGATGGCCGTTGCGTCAGCCCGCACCTCCCCTACGCGCTCGGTGAAGGACCAAGCGCGCGGCGAGCCGGCCAACCGCGGCCAGCCGCTCGCAATTGGCGTTGCCTTCCAGCAAAACCTCGCCAATCTGCTCTTCCAGCACGACGCAGGGAGCTATCCTGCGTTCCATGGCGTAGGTCCTTCCTTCTAGGGCCCTTAGCTTTCCCGGAGGCTAGGCCATCTCCCTTTTCCCGCAGTCCGTGGACGTGACCAGGGCTGTCGCTGCCGAGTGATTGTGTCCGCCTAAGTGACGAGTGATTTTGTCACTGCCGGTAGTGTGCGCCACGGGTGGGATGGCGGCAGCTTCCAAGGCGTGTGTGTTGCGGGCGGCGTACTGGCGATAGCTGGTGTGCGCAGACGGCTCTTGGGCTTTGGAGTGATGAGCTTGCGGAGGGGGACGAGCTTGGCCTGCAGCTGGCGACCCTGGCAGTGGACGGAGAAGCGACGGTCGAGCGATTCGTGGGTGGCGACGGCCGCCTTCGCGTAGCCGATCCGGTTGGGACCAGGAAGGATCTGGAGCACGATGCTGTCGAGGCGGACCGTGTTGTCGTTCGCCACGACCCGTTCGTGCTTGAAGCAGAGGATGGCGTCGAGCTGGGCAGCCTTGAGTTGGGGACGGTAGGCAGTTCCGGCCACCTCGGGTGCGACAGCGAAGTTGCGGTTGAAGCGGGCGAGGAAGGCTGGAAGCATGGCGTTGGCCTCCTCGATGGTGGTCGCTCCGGCGAGGCGAAGCTCGGAGACGAGGCGGTCCTGGAGGGTGCCCCAGAGGCGCTCGACGCGGCCCTTTGCCTGCGGGGAATGGGCGGCGATGAGCTGAATGCCGAGCTCGGCCATGGCCCACCCGAATTGGGTTGGAGAACGCCTGCCGGCAAGCTGCTCTTTGAGTGATTCACCGTTCGTTGGCCAGAAGATGCTGTGCCTATCGCTGTAGAGCGACTGCGGTACGCCGACCTTCCGGCAGACGTCGCGCAGAAGGAGCATGTAACCGCGGGTGTCCTCGACTTCATGGAAGCGAGCGGCGACCTTGCCCGTGGCATCGTCAATGACGCCGAGCAGCGTCATTCGCGGGCCACGTCCCTCCAGCCAGTCATGCAGGCTGGCATCGATCTGGAGGAGCATCCCCTCCTGCGGGTAGCGCTCCCGGCGCGAGCGATGCTTGCGGCGACGCTTGCGTGGCCGCGGTGAGCGGAGCCCGGCCTCCCTGAGGATGTCCGAGAGGGTCGACCGGGCAATCTTCAGGCCTTCGCGCTCTTCCAGGAGTTCGGCCAGGTGGGTGTGGTTCACCCCGACATAGGGTCCCGTGGCCAGTGTCCGCACCTCGTCCCTCACCTCATCGGGGATGGCGTGCTTCGGCTTACGGTCCCGGTTTCCATGCACCACGCCGCGTGGCCCGTCCCGGCGGTAGGCACCGAGTAACCGCCGCACCTGGCGTTCACTCAGCCCGAGCAGCCCGGCCGCCTCCTCTGCTGAGAGCTGCCCGGCTTCCGTGCGGATGAGGACCTCGATCCGCTGTTCGTCCTTCGTGGTCAATACAAGCCCGCCTTCCATCGGCGGACATATTCACCCGGCAGTTACGCCGGACGTTTTCTCCCGGCAGCGACAGTGGACGTGACCAGGGCTTGCCTCTTCGGCGCGGGCAGGAGTAGCTCGTGTCTACGCGGCGGTTCGCAAGCCTAAGACCGCCTTAACCTTCGGGTAGTGATTTCGCCAAGGGCAGCGTCTAGCCTTTGGCCCGGAGCGGGGCCTCATCTGCTCCGAGAACGAATGGAGGGCCACACGCAAAGCTGCATGCGTGTTTGTACTTCGATGCATGTCTTGTCTCGATCCCCGCACCGCCTGATGCACTTTCCGTCGCGTCTCACGTGGATGTTCGTGAGTTTGGCTCTGCTGTTGGGTACGACATCAGGTGCTGTTCTCGCAGCAAGCGTCCAGCTCCCGTCGTCCACAGGTTCGTACTTCGTTTATGGGAATACCTCGCACACGCTGTCGCTCAACAGCCGGGCGGGCCTGGTTTACACGCTGTACGCCTCGACTATGGACATCAGCGAAACCCGCGGCTGGATGTATATCCAGACAGGCACCGCGACCTGCTCACGCAGCAGGGCGTATAGCGGCGGAGTGCTCGTCTCCGACCGAATCGAGTTCAACTCACCGTACTACCCGATAGGTGCTGATGGACTCTGGCACCAAGACTACTTCTCCTATGCTCCCGCCCTCAATGTCAACTATCCATCGCATGGATACTGGCAAACCCACGACGGAGGATCGAGCTGTGGCTACGGCGGCGGAGTTGCCTGGGACAAGTCATCCCAAGCTGGTGCTTGGGGTCACTACGCAACGAGCCCTTAGCGGAAGCTAGGCGTCGTTAAGGAGGGAGCCTGTTGATGAACGGAGTGTCACCTGTGTTCCGCGGCATCGCGCGCGTGCCTACATTGATTGCATTCATGCTCGTGGGATCTTTCGCCACGGCGTGGGTGGTGGTCGGATACGCGGCTGCCGGATCCGGCGACCAGCTCCGGCCTCCGGGGCTTATCGCTGGCCAGCCGATACTGGAAAGGAGCCTCAATGACGGCGACCTCGTTATCACGAACGTCATCGCATCCGCCTTCGTCACGACGGTCGAGGCTCGATTACGCGTCAGCGCGGAGATCGAGGAAGGCGCCATCGTTAGCGTTCCTGCCGACGCGTTGACGACGATTGGCTTCGACCGCGCTGGCGTCACCGGGCTGATGCGCGATGGACCGCGATCGTTCGCGTTGGTGGTACAAGGCGATCGGATTCTCCCAGGCACCAACCTCGTCGCTCTCCGAATCGCACGCTACCTGGTGGTCCCGGCGGGCAATGGAGACCTCGTCCCAGTCGCCGGTCCATGGGTGGCCGAAGGAATCGTGAGCCCTGAGGGAATTCCCAACAGCGCTCTCCTGCCCTCGTCCAGCTCATCACGCGTTGATACCGGAGCGGGGCTCGTCTACGTTCTCGACGAAGTGGCTTTTGATGGAACGTCCACGCGCGCAACCTATCACCTCGAGGGGGACCTCAATGGTGTCGCTTTCCTACCAGGCGTACCCAACGATCCGTCAGCGATCCCGGGTATCGACATTTCGGACGGGAGTGCGAGTGGCACGGTCGTCATTCCAGGCCGCCCGGAACGCGAGTCGCTCCGCTTTCCGTCGGCGTTCCGGCACGTTGAGTACCGAGTCGAGGCGATCCTTCCCATTGGCTCGACAACGCCGGCAACCATCAACACACCGCATGGCAACCTCACTGCCAGTTGGTTGCAGGGGAACGATGGTCAACTCGTGATCCAACTGGTCGGGCACGATGTCCTGGCCACCCTCAGCCCAGGCAGCAGCAGCGATGTGGCCTTGGAGGACGACCTCGGGAATACTTATCGATTGGAGAAGGGCCGAGTCACGGTCCCCGCTCGTTGGGATGACTCAAGACCAGCTACGGCAGTGATGTTGTTTGCCGGCCGACTTGCCCCCGCCGCGCGCTCCGCCACTCTGCGACTGGCCGCCTACGACGTGCTCATCGTCGGCAACTGGGAGGTGCCCGTCTCGTTTCCATGAGCGCCTTGACGGCACGCTTGCCGGACGTCGATTTCCTGGCGTTTTTCTCCCCAGCAGCAATGCCGCAAGGTCTGGCGGGCGCAACATCGAGGCGACAGATGAAGTGATGAGGCCCCACCGGTACAACACCCGCAACAGGTACCAACTCACCGACAGGCAGCGGCATATCATGGACCTGCTGGCGAAGCGGTACACCAATCAGCAGATCGCTGACGACCTCGGCATCACGCTCGACGGCGCGAAATGGCATATCTCCGAGATCTTGCAGAAACTGGAGCTCGAGTCCCGGGAAGATGCCGCAGACTTCTGGCGTGTCTACAACGGAGCCCCCGCGCGGTTGCGACGAGCGGTCTATGCACTTGCCTGGGAGCCCCTACGGTGGGTCACGGTCGGCGCCGCGATCGCTGGTGGCATTGCCGCTGCTGGGGTTATCGGCGCTCTCCTGATGCGATCGGACGATGAAAGCCCGTCAGCAGAGCCAACGCCCCAGGTTTCCACGGTGCGGGTGGATACGGGTAAGGGCTTGGTCTACGTCGTTGATGACGTGAGCTACGACGGTCCCTCGACCAGGGTGACGTACCATCTCGAGGGAGACCTGAACGGAATCGGTTATCTTCCGGCCGATCCAAATGATCCGTCTGCCGTGCCCGGAATCGAGGTCCTGGGTGGCAAGGCGAGTGGGACAGTCGTGATCCGTGGCCAACCCGACGTCCTCCGCTTCCCATCAGCAATCCGTCGCGTCGAGGCGGGGATAGAAGCCGTCCTGCCTATTGAAGAAAGCGACCCCATGATTATCACCACGCCGCATGGTACTTTCACAGCCACCTGGACTGACAGAACGAACGGCAAGCTGCAACTGCAACTTGCAGGACGAGACGCCCTGGCGACTCTGAGTCCGGGCACCACCAAGGGTGTCGCGCTGCTTGATGATCTCGGGAACCTCTACCCGCTCGAACACGGCAACGTCTCGACGCCGGCACGCTGGGACGACCCACGTCCGGCTACCGTGGTCCTCACGTTCGACGGCACGCTGGCACTTGGCGCCCAGACCGTAACACTGATCACGCAGACGTACGACGCACTCATCATCGGCGACTGGCAGATTCCCGCATCCTCACCCGGCGGACCTTGAGACCCAGACAGGGCGAAGTAGCTTGAGGCGTTGGTCGACGACGTGGTGCGCGGCTTTCGGTCGACGATGACTTTGTCGCCGCATAACCCTGCACGTCGATTGGCCGCTGGAAACTGTCCTTTCGCTGTCGACGATGGTCGCTCTGTTGGCGGGCAGCAACGTTCAATGCGCCTTTACCGTCGGGTAGTGATTTCGCCCTTGGCGGCAACTAGAGTCTATAGACTCCGCGCCCCCGGAGAGTTGCGATGAACGACAGCACGGAGGTGCGCCATGCAGGAGATCGAACCGTGGTGGCGGTGCCCGGAGCGCGCCGCCGGGCCAATGTAGCGCTTCCCTTTCGCGTGGATCGCAGGATGCTCGCAGGTGTCCTGCTGGTTGTGGTGTCGCTGGCTGGCGGGCTGGTCCTCTGGCGGAGCGCCACGGACACGACGCCAATCCTGATAGCGGCGAGGGACATCCCTCCCGGCCACGTCATCCAGCGCGACGACCTGACCATCGGTGAGGCGCGTCTTGACGGCAGCCTGGCGTCGTTGGCGCTCACAGAAGCAGATCTGGACGCAGCGGTGGGCCGCACAACCAGCACAACGATCCACGCTGGCGAGATGGTGGTGCACCCCGATCTCGCGGCTGGACCGGTGCTGGGCGCCGACGAAGTTGCAGTCACCATTCCCGTCGCAGCGGACAGTATCTATCCCGGATTGCGGCCGACGGACGAGGTCTCGCTGGTGGCCACCGCCAACGCGGGCAGACCGGAGAGCAGGACCGTCACGCTGCTCGACCGCGCGACCGTCTTCGCCATCGGCCTGGAGCGGCGGGTGATCCGAACCACCGCATCCGACGACCCCAACGACGGCGCCACCGTCGCCAACATCACCCTCGCCGTCCCGCGTTCCGAGGCGGAAGCCATCGCCCACGCCATCGCCAACGCGACCATCACCGTCGTCCTCCTCGCGCCCCAGGAGACCAGCTTGCAGCCATAACCCACGAACCAGAGGCAACGCTATGAGCGACGCCAGCCGCCGGCCGCCACGTGTCCTCCTCGCCATCGGCAACCCCGAGCGCGAGCGGCAACTGCTGACCGCGCTGCGCGACGGAGGGTGCGCCGTTGCCGGGCGCTCCCTCGATGGCCCCTCGCTCGTCCAGCAGGCAATCGCCCCGAACGTCGATGTCGTGCTCGCAGCAGCTGGCCTGCACCGGCTGACAGGTGAGTCGTTCATTGCAGTGCGGGAGGCCGGCGTACCGATGGTCCTCCTCGCAGGGCCCGCGGAGGCGGAGGAGTACGGTGGGCTCTCGTACGTGCTCCCGGCAGCCAGCGACGGACCGGTCATCATCGCCGCCCTGCATGAGGCCATCCGCCGTGGCGCGGTGGTCAGCCAGGGATCTCCTGACAACCCCTCGACGCTCGAACGTGCCGAACACGGCTACGTGGGAGACGGCGAAGTCATTGCGCTGGTCAGCGGGAAGGGAGCGCCCGGGACCACGACCGTCGCCATCGGTCTCGCCGCCGCGCTTGGGGCCAAGGGCAGGAGCGTCCTGCTGGTCGACGGCGACCTCCGCGGCGGCGCCATTGGCCCATGCCTCGACCTCGATCCACGCCGTGGTCTGTCGGGGCTCAGCGCCGGGCCAATCGATCGACCGGAGCGTGTCCTCGACGAGCTCCAGGATGGACCGGGCTTCTCCATCCTCACCGGTATCGAGCGTCCTGAGGCGCAGGAGCGCCTGACGCCGGAACGCGTCGCCTGGGCAGTCTCCGCGCTGCAGGAGCGTTTCGATGTCGTCCTCATCGATGGCGGCGAGACCCTCAGTGGCGTCACGTCGGCGGTCGGAGCCGCGTTACTCAGATCGGCCGAGCGCGTCCTGCTGGTGACGACGGCCGACCTGCTCGGGCTCTGGAATGCCCGAGCCTCGTTGCGGTTTGTGACCGAGTCGTTGGGCGTCCCGCCGGAGGCTGTCTCCGCGGTGGTCAACCGTCGCAACGGAAGCGGTGAGTACGGCGCGCCCGAGGTGGAACGTGCCCTCGGGATCCGCGTCGTGGCCGCGATCCCGGAGGATCTGCGGGCAGCGCGGCGCGCGCGGGCGGACCAGGCGCCGATCACCGCAACTGGAGGGAAGGCTGCCCGCGCCCTCGCCGAGCTGGCCTCCCGACTAGCCGGTGCCGCTGACACCGCCGAGCAATTAGCGCCGGAAGAAGTGTCCGCGTGGCGACGCTGGCGCCGGCAGCCGGCCGAAGGGAGGCGATGACGTGGCCAACCCATCATCCGCGTCCCGGCTGGAGCAGGCGCTTCGCGATGAGGTCCGGGAGGAGCTGCGGCGCGTCGTCGAGCTCGACGCGCTTGCCAACGAACACGATGAGGTGCGGCAGGTGGTGCGAAGGCTCGTCGATGCCGCCAATCACCGAGCTGCATCGGTCGGCGAATCGCCGCTTCCCGATCCGGAAGGCCTCGCGAACCGGCTGGTCGACGAGATCCTCGGGCTTGGGCCGCTCCAACCGCTACTCGACGACGCGGGAATCGAAGAGATCATCGTCAACGGCCCGCACCGGACTTTCGTCATTGAGCATGGCCAGAAGCGCCTGACTGATGTTGTCTTCGAGGACGACGCCGACCTGCTCCGGGTCGTCCGCCGGGCGGTCGGCCGGCTGGGACGCCGGCTCGACGAGACAAGTCCGCTCGTGGACGCGCGGCTGCCGGACGGCTCGCGCCTGAACGCGATCATCCCGCCGCTGACCACGCGCTACACGCACGTGACCGTGAGGAAGTTCCTGCTCCGGGCGCGCACCCTCGCCGACCTCGTCGCCCTCGACACGCTCCCGGAGGGAGCGGCTGCCTTCCTCGAAGCGGCAGTCCAGGCGGGCCTCAACATCCTCATCTCGGGTGGGACAGGCAGCGGCAAGACGACCTGCCTCAACGCGCTTGGCGCTTCCATCGCCGGGACAGAGGAGCGGGTCGTCACCATCGAGGAGACGGGCGAACTCCACCTCGAGGGAACCCTCCCGGACTGCGTGGCACTGCAGGCCCGGCTGCCAAACGTCGAAGGTGTCGGCGCCTTCCCCATCCGCAGCCTCGTGAAGAACGCGCTGCGCATGCGGCCGACCCGGATCATCGTCGGCGAGGTCCGTGGTGCGGAAGCGCTCGACATGCTCGCCGCGATGAACAGCGGTCACGAAGGCTCGATGTGCACTATCCACGCCAACGGCCCACGGCAGGCGCTCTCGAAGCTGCGGATGTACGCGATGATGGCCGAGGAGGCGCTGCCTGCCGAGGCGGTGACCGAGATGATCGCCGAAGCGCTCGACCTCGTGGTCCACCTCCGCCTGGACCCGGCCGGCGCCCGCCGGGTCGTCACGAACGTCTACGAAGTGACGGGCCTCGAGGGCGACACGGTCGCGGGGAGCGACCTTTTCGGCCTCAGCGAAGGCGCGCTGCGCTGGACCGGTATTCGCCCGCGCTTTGCTGGCAGGTTGCATCGCGGGACGTTCCCCTGGGACCGGCTCGATCGCGCTCCTGCGCCAGCTGGCCCGGGTCGGGATGGCGCTCGGCGGGGGTTGGAGCGATGAGCATCGCCTTGGGAGCGAGATTGGAACGGATCGCGATGCCGCGCCGGCCGTTGGAACGAACTTGGAACAGGGGGGCCCGGATTGGAACGTGCCGCCCGAGAAATTGGAATGGAGTTGGAACGGCGAAAGGCAGGATGGAGCGCTCGGGAGGTGTCCGATGCCCCTGATCCTGTCGCTCACCCTCGCCGTGGGGCTGCTCCTGGTCTTCCTCTCGGCGACCACGCGCTGGGCGCCGGTGCGGGAGGGGCAGCCCCGGCCCTCGGCCCTGCGGGCCTTCCTCCACCGGAATGGCGCGGGGCAGGTCGGCGTGCGCCACTTCGTCCTCCTCAGTGCAGCGACAGGAACGGCCCTCGCCCTTGCCGGCCAGTTGGCCCTTGGCTGGGCGATGGTCAGCGCTGCCGCGTTCCTCCTCGGGGTCACCCTGCCCGCCTGGTATCTGACCAACCGGCATCAGCGCGAGCGGACGACGCTGCAGTCGGCCCTCGCGGAGGCCGTCGATTCGCTGCGCTCGGCCGTGCGCGCTGGGATGAGCGTCGAGGAGGCGCTGGCGTCGCTGGCGAGAAACGGGCCGGAAGTGCTGCGTCCGCCACTGACCGACCTCGCCCGCGACCTCCGCGTAAGCGGCTTCGAGGAGGCGATTCGCCGCGCGCGTGAGCGGATCGGAGATCCCGTCTTCGACATGGTCGCGGCCGCGCTGCTCATGTCGCACAGGGTCGGCGGCCGTAACCTCAGCACCGTCCTGGAGGCGCTCAGCCGCTCCGTCCGGCAGACCATCCAGGTCGAGCAGGAGCTCCGTGCACACCAGGCCAAGAACGTCCTCTCGGCGCGCATCATCGCCGCGCTGCCCCTTGCCCTCATCCTCATCATCCGCGGCCTCAACCCCGGCTACCTCGACGTGTTCTCGTCGGCGACTGGCCAGGGAATTCTCGCCCTCTGCCTGCTGAGCGTTGCCCTCGGCTATGCGGGGATGCTCAGGGCGACGCGCATGCCGGGTGAAGAGCGGGTGCTGCAATGACGGCGGGGCTGGCAGTCGGCGGGCTCTTCGGTCTTGGCCTCTGGCTCGTGGTCACGAGCCTGCCGTGGGCCCGGCGTCGGCCAGACCTGGCGTTCGAGCTTCGGCGCCTGTCGGCACAGGGACGGATCGATCTGGAAGCCGAACGCCGGCAAGCAGGGCCGTCGATGTTCGTATCGCCGGCGCTGGAACGGACGCTCCGCCCGGTACTGGACGACGCGGGCAAGCTGGTAGGCGGGCTGCTGGCGCGACTGGGCGTCCGGACGGCCGACCTCGAGCAGCGCCTGGCGGTCGGCTGGCCGGGAATGACGCCCAGCCAGTTCTTCGGCCAGAAGCTGGCCGTCGGCCTTCTCTTCTTCGCCAGCTTCCCGGCCCTCAATCTCGCCGGGCTTCAGCCCTTCGGACCCTGGCCAATCTGGACCTGGCTCGCCGGTGGGTTTACCGGGTTCGTCCAGCCCGACTGGCTGCTGGAGCGGCGGGTGTCGCAGCGGCGGCAACAGGTCCTCATGGAACTCCCGACCGTCCTCGACCTGCTCGCAATGGCGGCCAGCGCCGGCCTCTCGCCGGAGCAGTCCCTCCTCGACGTGAGCCGGCAGGTGAAGGGCGTCCTCGGCGACGGTCTCCGCAACGTCGCGCGAGAGGCCGGGCTCGGCACGATGACTCACCCGGAGGGATTGCGGGCGCTGGCTGCACGCGAGGGCGTCCAGGAGATCGTCTCGATGGCGGACGCATGGCAGTCGGCCCTCGAGCAGGGACTGCCGCTGGGCCAGGTCATGCTCACGCTCGCCGACACGGTCCGCGAGCGGAAGCGCACGACCCTCATCGCCGGAGGAGAGAAGAGCAGTATCCGCATGCTCTTTCCCGTCACCCTCTTCATCTTCCCCGTCTTCCTCGTCGTCCTTCTCTACCCAGCGGGCGTGCAACTGCTCGGGCTGAGCGACTGAGGCCGGCCTCAAGAAAGGAGAACCCCAATGAACCTCCACCGATTCTGCTCCGCACTGAGAGGCGGCGAGTCAGGCCAATCGATGGTCGAGTACGCCCTTGTCACGGCCCTGATCGCCGTCGTGGCCCTCGTCGCCGTCCAGACGCTTGGCGAGGGCGTCGTTGGGGTCTTTGAGAGCATCACGGATGCGATCGGCGACATCTAGGCTGCGCCGGCGGCGACTGGCCGGAGGCGAGGCGGGCGAGAGCATGGTCGAGTTCGCCCTCGTGCTCCCGCTGCTTCTCATCGTCCTGATCGGGGTCGTGCAGTTCGGATTGGTCCACCACGCCCAGAACGTTGCCAGCACGGCCGCACAGGAAGGCGCCCGGCTTGGGGCGGCCGAGGATGGCGACCCGGCGGTGGCCGAGGCGCGGACGCTGGACGTCCTGCGGTCGGGCCTCGGTGGCGTTGGCGATGGGTTTGGAGTCAGCGCGTTCGAATCAGAGGAGTGGGTCACGGTCAGCGCCAGCGGCGGCTACCCGCTCATCATCCCGTGGCTGGGCAGCCAGACGATCTCCATCGACGGCGAGGCGAAGATGCGGAAGGAGGGCTTCCGCAGTGGTCCGTAGGCTTCGCACGATGATGGGAGACGCCCACGGTGAGTCCGGGCAGGCGCTCGTCGAGGCGGCGCTCGCGATTCCGGTGCTGCTCGTGCTCGCCTTCGGCGTGGTCGCGGTGGGTCGCGTGACCGAGGCCAAGATTGCGGTCCAGGCAGCGGCGCGAGAGTCCAGCAGGGCGCTCGCGGTGGCGCCGTCAGAAGAGCAGGGTTTCGCGGACGCGTTGACCACTGGCGAGAACGTCGCCGGTGGCTATGGACTCGACAAGAGCCGGCTGACCATCGAGCTCGACTCCGGCGGCTTCAGCCGGGGCGGCACGGTGACCTCCGACGTCCGATACACCGTCTCGCTCTCCGACCTGCCGCTGCTGAGCTTCATCGACGTGGATGTAGGCGTCAGCCACTCCGAGCGGATCGACTTCTACCGGAGCCGGGAGGTAGATGCGCGATGAACGTCGTCCGGCGGTTCCATGGTGATGACGGCCAGGTGCTCGTGATGGTCGCGCTGATGATGGTCGGCGTGGTCAGCGTCGTGGGGCTTGTCTCCGACGGCGGGCTCGTGTTCGCCCAGCGCCGCGACCTCCAGAACGTGGCCGACGCTGCGGCAGCGGCCGGGGCCATGCAGATAGACGAGGCTGTCTACCGCTCGACCGGTGAGGTGGTGCTCGACGAACAACTGGCCCGCGATGCAGCTGTGCTCTACCTGGACGCCGAGGACGGTCTCGACTACGTGGTCAACGTCCTGCCGGACCGCGTGGAGGTAGCGGTGTCGCGGCAGGCAACGACCGGCTTCCTCCGTGTCATCGGCATCGATGGCATCGAAGTCAGTGCCAGCGCGTCCGCGGAACCACGCTACGGCGTCGAGCGCGCGGGCCCGTGAGGGAGAAACAGCGGATGGAATGGCGAGGAGTCACGAAAGCGGTAGCGAGCAGCCTTCTGGTAATGGCGTTTGCTGCCGCGTGCGGCGGTGATGACACCGGGCAGACGCCAACCGCGACAGCCACCGCGGCGGCTTCTACCTCCACGCCAACCATGCCGCAACCGACTGCGACTCCCGATCCGCAAGCGGAGGTGCTCGCCGCGTACGACAAGTATTGGGAGGTATACGGACAGGCTCTGCGAGAGCACGATGCGAGCCGTCTCAGCGAGGTCATGACCGGAGCGCGCCTCGAGCGTGCAATCATCGAGGTCGAGAACCTGCAGCGACAGGGACAGTTGGTCGCTGTCGTGGTCCAGAGCAGTCCAGTTGTCGTCACGATCGACGGCGACCATGCCCTGCTGATCGACGATTACCACAACCAGAGCCACCTCATCGATCCCGATACAGGAAGGCCACTCCAGCCGACGCCCGTTCCCGGCCCAACCCTGCGTGATCAGGTGACGCTTCAACTCGTCGGCGGCACGTGGAAGGTCAGTGAGAGCGTTCGGGAGGTCTCCGAATGATGACACGAGCGATTCGAGTGCTGGTCGTAGGCTGCGTCGCGACAGCCTCAGCCGTGCTGCCAATCGCACCCACGTATGGCGATGAACCAGCCAACGGCGCTCATCCGTTAGATCCGCAGAAACCAACAACTCCGAGCGTATCGGTCCAGTCTGGTCCGAATGGTGTGACCGTGATCATCCGGGTCACACAGCAGTCCCCAGGCACCAGCGGCGGTTCGTCATCCAGCTCGTCAGTCAGCACGGGCAGCGCCCGTTCCTGTCGCATCAGCGTCGACAACATCGGCATCGTGCTCTCGCAATCGCCGTGGTACCAGCAGGGACTGCGGGACCACCCCAACCACGTCCTCGGCAGCGTGAGGTGCGACGACGGGTTTTTCTCATCCATCTGGATCCCGATTGGGACGCCATCTGGAGCCAACGTGCAGGTGGTATTCGTCGATGGCGACGGCGTTGATCCCGTGGCGATCGCCCTAGAACTCCTCAACCACCTCCCAATCCCGGATATCGCCATCGAAGCCAACCCTTCGATTGGGCTCGTCGCACTGCCCTCCTGGTTCTGGATCGACGGCTACGACGGCTCTCCCATCAGCTCATCGGACGCGCTTCCCGGCGTCACGGTCGATGTCGAGATCGAACCGCTGGTGTACCGCTGGTCTTTCGGCGATGGGACGACCGCTGAGACGACGTCGCTCGGGCAGCGCTATCCCGCCAAGAGCGACATCCGCCATGTCTACGAACAGTCGTCTCTGGCGGCCGGCGGCGCCTACAGCATCACGGTGGAGGTCACGTTCACGGCCCGGTACCGCGTCAACGGCGGCGCTTGGGAGGCGCTCGAGCCGATCACCCGGTCGTTCAGTGATGACTACCCGGTCCAGCAGTTGCAGTCCGTCCTGACGGGGCAGCGGCAATGAGCACGCGCGAGCTCGCGACCAACCGAGGAAGAGAAGAAGGAGAGGGAGGATGGCTCGGCCTGGTCGCGCTGGTCGGTACGTGCGTCGCGGTCGCGGTCGGCCTCTGGGCGGTGACCGGGCCACCCAGCATGCTGGCCTCGACGCCGGACTGGAGTCACATCCAAACGGTATTGACCGGCTCCCGGCTCAGCGACCAGGACGTCATCACGGTGACGACCGGCATCGCCTGGCTGGTGGTTACCTACCTGCTGCTGTCCATCGTGGTACGGCTCGCGTTCGGCCTGGCCGCCGTCCTCACGGATCAGGCAGCCTGGGCAAGGGGCGGGCTTCGCGTCACTGCACCGCTGACGCTCCCGATTGTACGCCGGGTGGTTGACGGCGCCCTTGCGGGGACGATCCTAGTCAGTGCCACGTTCCACACGCCGTCGGCGGCGTTCGCAGCCGCGGCACCGATCACTACGAGCGTAGAGGCGCCCCTCCAGAGACACCTGGCTTCGTTCGCCGAACCGGCCACCATCCCGTTAACGGCCGCGCCGGTGCTGGCGGTGGAAACCGTCCCTGCTACCTACACCGTGACGCGAGGCGACCACCTCTGGGGCATCGCGGAACGCTTCCTCGGCGATGGATTCCGCTGGGTCGAGATCTGGAAGCTCAACCAGCAGCGCACGATGTCGGATGGACGGACCTTCGTGGACCCGAATCTCATCTATGCCGGCTGGCGGTTGGAGCTTCCACAGGAGGTCGGCAGCGCGGAGCCAGGATCCATCCCCGGGGAAGAAGGCCTCGGTGGGACGCCGGAGCCGGAACCGACGCCCGAACCCTCCCCCGTTCCACCGACGCCGGAATCCACAGCGGTCGTCCCCACTCCAACACCCACGGTGATCCCGGGTAACCCGGCCGCTCCAGCGGATGACGGCGGCGGCGGGCCGGAGCTTCGGCCCTCCCTGCCCTCGGTGCCGACGCCCGGCGGTGGAGTCGTGGCCGCGGCAGCCGCGATCACGGTCGGTGGGGCCGCAATGCTGCTGGTGTTCCGCCGCGCCCGGCACCGGGCCGAGCAGTCGAACGGACGACCCGAACGCCGGCCGGCAGGGTCTGGCGATGCGGCCCGCGTGCTGGCCACGAGTACGGCGCTCATGTCGGCACTGGCGGAGCTCGATTTCGCCGCCACCATCATCGTCCTCGTGCGCGAGTCCGACCGCTACCTGGAGTTCACGCTCGACTGTCCGCCGGGCGATGCTGAGGCCCTGGTCGAATCCCGCCATGCAATAGGCCGCCAGCTCGGATGCTCGGTCGGTGGCGAGCTCCTGGGGCCAACGGCGGTCCGGCTGAAGCTCTCGCGCATGAATCAGCTGGCGGCGGAGCTACTGGCTGATGCCGCAGGCAGCGACCAGCCACTCCTCGTGCCGGTCGGTGCCTCGGATTCCGGCATCTTCTACCTCAACATTGCAGCCGTCGGCAGCGTCCTGGTCGTTGGCGGAAGGCTGGAGGGACGTGATCTCCTCACGAGCTGGTTCGCCACCCTCGATTCGCTCCATCCAGAGGGGACCCTAACTGCAGTCGCCGACGCGGCCGCGGAGGATCCTCTCAGCGACTGCCTGGAGCTGCTACCAGGTCCAGCCGACGCGGGTCCGCCCGCGGACTCGCCTTCGGGCTTGGCCCGATGGCTTGAGACCACGCTGTTAGCGCGCGAGGCGGACCCGGGGGCGCCGGCGCTCCTGGCGCTGCTGGGGCCGAATCCCGAGCCAGCCACCGCGGTCGCCGAGATGGAAGGGGTCCTTCGGCAGGGTCCAGGGCGAGGTATCTTCGTGATCGCGTTCGCCGAGTTGGTCGAGGCCGCTGACACGCGGCATTCGTTCGGAGCCAGTGTGGTCTTCGGCCAAGGCGAACAGTCCGGGGGGCCCGACGCAATCACGCTGACCTTGCCTCAGCTGCCCCCCCTCCACCTGGAGCCTGTCGTGGTCCGGCGACAGGTTGCGCACCGTCCTCACAGAGATACCGGATCCGCACCTGCGACGTCCTCATCCCCAACACCGTCACCATCTCACAACGGGCACGCCGCCTCGGAAACTTGGCCGGCGGACGACGACGAACTGTCCGCGGACGGCAACGGGACAATTGAGACCGCCGACCTGGCAGCCCCTCCATCGCCGAACGGGACCCATCCGGATCACGCGGTAAGGGTTCTCGAGGAGTCCGACGCCACACCCCATGAGGCCATAGACCGACAGGCATCGCTCCCTCTCGACGGGCCGGACGGAAAGTCGGACAGCGGGGATGGACCGGTGTTCCGAGCGAGGCTCTTCGGGACGTTCCGCGTCGAGACAGGCGCCGGAGAGGTCGAGGGCTGGTCGATCCAAAAGGCGCGGGAGCTGCTCGCCTACCTGCTCGCCCACGGCGGCACGCCGGTCCTGCGCGACACGGCGGCGGAGGTGCTCGGGCTTAGCGGGGAGAACCAGGGAGGTCATCCACTTCCGAACGCCGCCTACTACGTCCGCCGCACCCTCAGCCGGGCTGTCCCGGATCTTGAGGGCGAGATCCTCGTCGCTGCACGTCAGCGCTACACGCTGCGGGCAGGCCTGTTCCGCACAGACGTCGACGCCTTCGACGCGCACCTCGCGCGGGCCGAGCGCCTGCAAGGCTATGAGGCACTGGTCGAGTACCAGCGGGCGCTGGAGGTCTGCACGGCCGATTTCCTCGCCGACGAGGACTACGAATGGGCCGACGCCTACCGGCGCGACTACCAGAAGCGCTTCATCACGGCCGCCCACCGGGCAGCGAAGTTGGCATGCGAGCTGCGAGACCCCAAGCTCGCGCTTCGTTTCTACGACGCCATCCTTCAGCGCGACCCCATCGACGAGGAGGCGGTGCGCGAAGCGATGCGATGCCACACCGCGATGGACGACAAGAACTCGGCGAAGCGTCGGTACAAGAAGCTCATCGAGGATCTGCGTGAGGCGCTAGACGACGAGGCGGCGGAGCCGATGCCCGAGACGACGAAGGTACTGGAGGAATTGGTGAGCCGACAGAGCCCGGTGTCTTAGCCGCGCGCGGCGCTGCCGGTGCCATGCGCGCGTCCTTCCCGGAACTGTGGGATGGCGCTGCTCGCATCCGAAGGGGAGTGACTTGACCGCGGCCCCGACCTCTGAGGCGGCGGCAGACCGGAGGGCCGGGTCGGCCAGCCTCTACCGGCCTGTTGCTGTGTCGATACCGGGGATCGTAACCGCACGGTCAGTCGGACTTTGCCCGCGTTGAAGCCTCCAGTTCTCGAATGAATTTGCAGCGCTCCGTCACTTAGGACGACCTAGGTTGTCCGTCCATCGTGTCCGCAGGGGAACGTGTGCTCGCCTGGCAGTCAGCGGCTTGTCGACGCGAACACTTGTTCTTTACCTCACCGTGATGCAGACTGCTGCAAAGCTCAGCAGGCTAGGTGCGATGGAATCAGTTCGAATCTCAGTCACCGTGCCCGCAACAGACCACCACGAGCTCGAGAGGATTGCCGAGGCGAGGCGAGTTTCGTTGGCATGGGTCGTGCGAGACGCGATCACCCAGTACTTGGCCGCCCAGGAGCCACTCTTCCGACGGGCGCAGCAGTGAGCACTGCTCCGCAGTTCGGGGACGCCATCGAGACCGCCACGACTTTGTGGTCTGTAGGCCAGGTCCTCCGTATCCCCACGTCCAACTGTGACATGGGTGATGGCGCCGGCGGATCGATGCGTTTTGTGGATCTGTTTGCTGGTCTAGGCGGGTTTCATCTCGCGCTGCGCTCGCTGGGTCATCACTGCGTGTTCGCGTCGGAAATCGACGACAGGCTGCGCGTGACCTATTGGAAGAACTTCGGCATTCGGCCTGCCGGCGATATCCGTAACGTGAACGCCAGCGAGATCCCCCCTCATGACATTCTTTGCGCAGGCTTCCCCTGCCAGCCCTTCAGCAAGGCGGGAGCTCAGGACGGTTTCGACGATCCCGAGCTCGGCGGGCTTTACCGAGACATCCTTCGCATCATCCAACACCACGAGCCCAAGTACGTAGTGATGGAAAACGTGCCCAACCTCAGGAACCATGACGACGGGCGCACTTGGAGCAGGATCGAGACGGCTCTTCGGACAGCCGGCTACGACGTCCGAATCGGCGAACTCTCGCCGCACGAGTTTGGAATCCCGCAGATCCGCCAAAGGGTGTACATAGTCGCCGCACGGCGCTCGCTCGAGCAGTTCGCGTGGCCAGAGCCCTCCGATGCCCAAGCAAGCAGCTCAATCCGTTCTATCCTGGACACCAAGCCGACCGACGCCCGGCCCATCCCCGATCATGTCTTGCGCTGCCTCACTGCCTGGCAGGAGTTCCTTCGGGCCATGCCTCGCGATGAGAAGATTCCCCATCCGCTCTGGTCCATGGAGTTCGGGGCAACGTATCCATTCGAGGATCGAACTCCCCACTCGATGAGCACGGAAGAACTCGGGCAGTTCTCTGGCTCGCACGGGACGCCGCTGCTCAACGCAAAGTCCCGCGACGAGATGTTGGCGCTGCTCCCATCGCATGCTAGGACTCGGCAGGCGCGATTCCCCGCGTGGAAGATCCACTTCATAAGAATCAACCGGGAGTTCTACCGCTGCCACAAGGACTGGCTGGACGAATGGATCCCGAAGATCCGGAATTTCCCTTCCAGCCGACAGAAGCTTGAGTGGAACTGCCAAGGCGAGACGGACAGGCGGCTCAGTCGGTATGTAATCCAGCTTCGAGCTTCCGGAGTCCGAGTCAAGCGGGCGACTACTGCTCCGTCCCTCGTTGCGATGACATCCACCCAGGTTCCGATCATTACTTGGGAACGACGTTATATGACGCCGGCAGAGTGCAAGAGACTGCAGAGCATGGACGATCTCCCTCACCTGCCCGAGGCGCACACCCGCGCGTACGAGGCGCTGGGCAACGCGATCAATGTGGAGGTCGCGCGGCGAGTGGTACGCGCCTTGCTCGCGACTCCACCTAGCGATGCGGAGATCCGGGTTACCGATGAGGTTAAGAAGCTCGGAGCGGTAGGCAGCTTATGACCGAGCGATCCACGGTACAGACGATCAACATCCGCCCGGCGGTGAGCGTCTACGCTACCTATCGCCGTCTTAGCTACACGCCGTGGTATGCCATCGCCGAGTTCGTCGACAACTCCACGCAGAACTACTACGACCACCGTCCCAAGCTGCTTCCTGCCTACAAGAGCGAGACCAGTCCGGGCCGACTGGTAGTTAGCGTCTCCTATGACGCCGAGAAGAACAGCCTGGAGATCCGGGACAACGCTCACGGTATGGACATCGGAGAGCTCGCCCGTGCGGTCGTCCTTGACAGTCCACCACCCAACGCCTCCGGGCGCTGTGAGTACGGGATGGGCCTTAAGACGGCGGCGTGCTGGTTTGGATCGTCATGGACCATCAAGACCAAACGGCTCGGAACCACACGCGCGCTCGTCGCCCGCGTTCACGTCCCCGATCTTGTGGAGAAGCATCTCGACGAGATCGAGGTAACCGAGCAGCCAGCGGAGAGCAGCGAACACTACACGGTGATCACGATCGAGGGCCTGTATAAGCCCATCCGCGGCCGCACGCCGGGACGCATCCGCGAGCAGCTCGGCAGCATGTACCGCGAAGATATCCGCTCCGGTGAGGTCGAGATCCGTTGGAACGGCCAGCAGGTGGAGTTCGAGGAGCCTCCTATCCTTGAGGAGGCTGCCTTGGGACGCGCAGCCACGCGATGGCGCAAGGATGTCAGCTTCGAGGTTCCATGGGAGCCACTTGAAAAGTCGCTCAGGGTGCGTGGTTGGATCGGCATTCGCAACCCAGGATCTCAGCGCGACGCCGGCTTCGCGCTTCTGCGCCGCGGACGAGTTGTGATCGGGGGGCCAGGGGAAGGGTACAAACCGAGCGATGTGTTCGGGCAAGGGAATACGTTCCGGTCACAACGCCTCATCGGCGAGCTCCACATGGACGACTGGCCGGTGACTCAGGCCAAGGATGCGTTCGATTGGTCCGGTGGGCTCGAAGATGAGTTCATCGAGGAGCTCAAGCACGTCTGCCATGACTACATGGACAAAGCCGAAGGGTACCGGCAGCCGGGGAAGCCCGTGACACGCACGGAGATGCAACAGGCGTCCGAGCGTACCCAGCAGATCCTAGCCAACCCGAGCTTCAGCGAAGCCATTGCACAGGAGATCGCGTTCCCCGAGCCGCCAAAGCCGCCCGAGGTGGAGGAGGCCGACGCTGCGAAGCTTAGAGCAGTGAGCCAAGGCCCAGTTACGTTTAGGGTCCCGATCGCGCCCGACGAGTGGGAGTTCCGACTTCATTGGCAAGACCAGCTCAGCGATGCGCACTGGATGAGCGTGGAGTATCCAACCGACACCACCACGGACATCTTCCTGAACATGGCTCATCCATTCTTCGCCCGATACATCGACGACAAGGGTTTCCTTGAGCTTCTTCAGAAGTTCGTGCTCGCGCTGGCGCTTGCCGAGCGCCTTGCGCGCCGCCTGTCGAGAAACGGGGCCATCACTCCTGGCGACTTCCGAAACTACATGAACCGCGTGCTCAGGCACGCGGCCGAGATCGAGGCCGAGTATGAACCCTGAACCGATAGGCATGGACCCGCTGGGCCAGCCGGGGCGCTTGCGCGACATCGACATCGATGGAGCTGAGATTACGCGGCTCGGTGACGGGCACCGGGAGAGGCGAGAGATCGCCGAGGATGAGTGGGAGGACGTGGTGGACACGGCTGCCAGAGCGCTCGCCCAATGTCCCGACCCGAGCGGCCCGCCTGCGCGGGCAACTGGGCTGGCCTTGGGCAAGGTCCAAAGCGGGAAGACGATGTCCTATACAGCTCTCATCGCGCTCGCAGCGGACAATGGCTATCGGGCAACCGTCGTTCTGGCAGGCACGAAGAACCCTCTACGTCAGCAAACGTACAACCGATTAAGCCACGACCTTCAAGCCGGTCGCGGACACTTAATCGCCTTCGACAATCCGCTCCCGCACGACGCAGATGTGATCCGCCGCGTGGTCAGCAGCGGCGACCACGCGTTGATAGTCACCCTCAAGCAACGCCAGCGGATCGATAACGTCAGGCAGATTCTTCAAACGCCGGAGCTGCGGGGCGTCCCGACGCTTGTGATCGACGACGAGGGTGACGAGGCGTCTCTCAACACGCAGTTTCGGCGCGGGAATCAATCGGCGGTCTACCAAAGCATCAACCGATTGCGTGACGTACTACCTCTGCACGCCTACGTCGCCTACACCGCGACGCCACAGGCCAATCTGCTGATCGACGGCATCGATTCGCTTTCTCCCGATTTCGCCATCCTCGTCGAACCGGGGGCAGGATACTGCGGAGGCTCCACCTTCTTTGGCGAAGATATCGAGCGCTACGTCAGACCGATCAGCGCGAGTGATGGCGATCCAGCTCACGCCGCAGCGATCACTCCAGGTCTCACGCTCTCGATCGCCACGTTCCTTGTCGGCTGCACCGTGCGTACGCTCCGGGGAGATGGCCGCCATCTGTCGATGCTCATCCACACCACCCACTACAAGCATCAACACCTCCAACTTCACGCCGCGATTGGTGAGCTGATCCGAAGATGGGAAGATATCGCGCGCCTCCGGGACGGTGATCCCGAAAAGCAATCGCTGCTTGAGTTAGTCCATGCGGCCTACGACGATCTCTGCCAGACCGTGCCGACTCCTCCTACTCTTGAGGAAGTCGTGCGGGTGTTTCCCGCGGAGCTCTCCGCGGTCGAAACGTGGATCGTAAACAGCCTCCCCATCGGACGGGATCCGGTGTCAACTCCATTTAGGCTCCGCAACAACATCCTGGTTGGCGGCAACATGCTAGGCCGCGGCGTCACGCTGCACGGGCTTTCGGTCACCTACATCACTCGGGAAGCTCAGCAGGACACGAACGCAGACACCCTGGAGCAACGCGCCCGGTGGTTCGGATACAAGCGGCCCTATCTCGACCTTTGCCGCTTGTTCCTCACCGCCAGCCTTCGCAATCGCTATTCTGAGCTGCTGCGGCATGAGGACGATTTCTGGGCGGCGCTTGAGAGAAACGAGCGGCAAGGTCTTTCGGTCAGAGATTGGCCGCGGATGTTCAGGCTCGACATGGCCGGGTGGGCTCTACGACCCACGAGGGCGAACGTGGCGAGCTACTTACAGTTCCGGGGGGTTGGCTGGACAGCTCAGCGGCGCCCCGTCCAAGACATCGCGAGAGCGCGCCTGAACATCGAGGTGGCAACGGGCTTCTTCGATTCTCGCATGACGGAAGTCCGACAGTTCGGCAACGTGAGTCATCTGATGGCGCCGGCCTGTTCGGTTGAGGATGTGATCTCTCACCTCCTTGCCCAGTCAGACTCCGCCGGCACCGACTGGGACAACGCATATGTGACGGAGTACCTAAGCAGGCTTCTGATCGGCAATCGCCTCGCCACCATCGACCTGCTTCTGATGACCGAAGGGGATCCAGCCCAGCGTAATCCACGGGTCCGATCAAAAGTTGATGGGGGATCGATCAATCCATTCCAGGGGCGATCGCCTGGTCGTGCACCGACTGATCCGCTTTACTATCCCGGCGACGACAGCATCCACCATGACCGCCCCCAGCTTCAGGTTCACCTTGTTAGGCTTCAAGGAAACGATCTGCCACACCCTGTCGATACGACTGCGTTTGCCTTGTTCATGCCGGACGACGATCAGTTCGACCTGCGGACCGTCGTCCGCGGGGGTCCGTAGCCGATGCCGGCGCTGCAGCTCTTCGAACAACTGAAGTCTGCAACTGGAGTCCACCAGTTCTTGGCAGCCGAGATTCCTGGTCACGCCGGATCCTTCCTGGCCGCCGATCGCATGGGGCGACCCAGCTTGGTTGTCAGCACTCAGGAACGCGCAGCGCGTCCTGTCCTTCGTACGGCCAACCTTGTCCTTGCACCGGGGCAGACGTTTCGCCTAACGCTCGCCGACGGATCTCACAGTGACGGCTCGTTCGATCGGCTGAGCTGTGAGTCTACTGGCTCAGGCGATCATGAGGCGTTCTTGCTGCTCGTAGACATGTTCACGGAGCAAGCCCCTGCGCCCGCCCCGCGCGATGCACTGGTGGTGTTCTTTCGCGCGTTGGTGCGACTCTTCGCAACCGAGCACGCCCGAGATGTGGCAGCGGCACGTGAAGGCCTTTGGGGAGAGCTGTTTCTAATGCGGGCGGTTCGAGGCTTCCGTTTCTGGATGCCCTCATGGCACAGCGAAGCGACGCGCAAGTTCGACTTCAGCGCGGGCTCCCTTCGAGTGGACGCGAAATCCGTCATTGGATCGCTGCGTGTTCACCACTTCGGGCATCGCCAACTCTATGCGCAGCCCGGCGAGGAGATACTCATCGCATCGCTCTTGCTCCGTGAAGAGGATGCGGGGCTCAGCCTTCGCGAGCTTATCGAGGAATGCCGAGAGGCGGTCCGCGGAACGTCGGACGCGCTCAAGCTAGAGAGCGCGGTTCGAAGCGCCGGCATGGAAGACCCTGCCGAGGTAGGCCCGCGCTTCGATGCATCCGAGGCTCAACAATCACTAGCGTGGTATCGGGCCGAGGATGCGCCTCACTTCCGAATGGCGGAGCCTCCGGGGGTGACCGAAACGCGCTACCGTGTCGACTTGTCAGTGGCTCCGAGGCTTGAGCAGGAGGAACTGGACCGATGGCTCGCAAGGTGGGCTCCAGTCCCGGTTGCGTCGTAGCAGGTCGGCGGCTCGATTATCCAAGCCCGACGACGCCCGCAGTAACACGGGTGATGAAAGCCAATCGGAAAACTGGAAGCAAGCCCGAAGTCCTTCTGCGACGCGCCTTGCACTCTGAAGGATTTCGCTTCAGGAAGAACTTTGAGCTACGCCCACGCGGTCTGCGCGTCAAGCCCGATATCGTGTTCACGCGCCGCAGGGTCGTGGTGTTCGTCGATGGGTGCTTCTGGCACGTCTGTCCAGAGCACGGAACCTGGCCCCGTGCCAATCAGGGATATTGGGGCGCCAAGCTCCGAAGAAACATCGAGCGAGACCGATTAGTTGACGTGGCGCTGGCCGAGTCCGGATGGAGAGTCATCCGGGTCTGGGAGCACGTTCCCGTCCATGACGCCGCAGCCGCGATCCGCGCGCAACTGGCGCCCATCACTCTTGATTCCGCGAGAACCTCGTGATCGCAGCCAGGATCCCACGAGCAATCTGAGTGGGGTTGTCCTCGTCCGAGGCGATGTCAGTCCAGAGCCCAGCCGAATCGCCGTCGACCTCGGCTGCCCATCGATCTCCTGCACTCCCGAACCAGAATCGCGGCTCGTCCAGTGCCTCGTCGGCGCTCGATACGATCAGGCAATGAATCCCACCGCCGCTCTGCTGCCAGCCGGCGTTGAGGCCGCAGCGACGGAGAATGCTAACAGTCGCGTCGAGGAGCTCCTCGTCCATCAGATGCGGTGCCATCCGTCTGCTACTGTAGCCTCGATGATTTGGAGCGCCAAGCGCACGGACCCTTGCAGGAGCCATGATGCAGCAGTGTCAATCGCCGTAGGGATTGAGCCGGTCGTCGCCGTGAGCATTGAGCCACCCCTGGTCGCTGGTGTTACTCAGGTCATGGGTGGCTCCGGAGTCGGGCGTGGTGCGAGCTTGGCGCGGTAGCTGGGGCCTTCGATAACGAGCTGGTGAGATCCGTTGGCCAGGCGGTCAAGCGCCGAGTTGGCAAGGATGGGATCGGCGAAGAGGCCGACCCATTCGGAGACGTCGCGGTTGGACGTGACGATGAAGGACGAGCGGCGGTGGCGCTCGATGATCAGCGCGTAGAGGTCTTCCGATTGCTGCTGGGTCAGACGGTGGAGGCCAAAATCATCGAGGACCAGAAGGTCGGGAGCGAGGTAGCGCCGGAAGACGGCCTCGAAGGAGTGGTCGGCGCGGCCCTGGCTGAGCTCGCGCAGGAGCAGGTCGGCGCGCCGGAAGAGGACGGAGTGGCTGGCTCTGGTGGCAGCCGCTCCAAGCGCCTGAGCCAGGAAGGTCTTGCCGACACCGACCGGTCCGATGAGGAGGATGTGCTCCTTGCGCTGCAGAAACTGCAGGGAGAAGAGCTCGTTGAGGTGGCGGCGGTCGAGCTGGATCGGTGTGGACCAGTCGAAGTGGTCGAGGCTGACCTGCTCTTCGAAGCCGGCGGCCAGGAGCCTGCGCTCGAGGGCGAGATGGTCGCGACGCTGGACTTCGTCGGCCAGGACCAGTGTCAGGAAAGCGGCGTAGTCGAGCTTCTGTGCACGGGCCAGGGCAAGACGATCGGGCAGCGTGGGCAGGAGCTTGCCCAGCTTGAGGCGGCGGAGGAGGGCGACGAGGTCCGGTTCGAGGCTCATCCGGTCGCCTCCCAGAGACCGCGCTGGCGATGGTCGAAGGCGCTCGGCGGCCGGGCGAAGCGGCTGCCCAGTGGTACCTGCGGCTCATCTGAGATAGTGACTTCGGCATCGAGGGCGCGCTGGAGGATACGGTGCAGGCGGCGGACGTCGATGAGGTCGAAGGCGAGGGCGCGGGCACAGGCGGCGTCCAGCCGCTCACCGGAGTACTTCTCGCCCAGGCTTATCAGCTTCTGGCCCTGGCGCAGCTTGGCCCAGGGCAGCGGTCCCTCGAAGAGCTTCGTGGCGAAGGCCGCGACATTGGGACCGAGCTCGGCAGCCCTGGCCACGACGCGGTCGGGGGCACGGAGGGCGTAGGCCGTCTTCTCCTGCGGGTAGTCGTCCGGGTCGCTGGCACGTCCGCCACGGTGCTGGCGGGGATGGACCTTCACCAGCTCGCCCTTCTTATAGAGCTTCACCAGACCGCGGTCGCCTCGCACTTCCAGCTTCGTCGCCGGCGGACACGTGCTCGCCGGAGCCGAGTACAGTGCCTGGCCGAAGCTGATGTGATGGTCGGGGTGGACGGTGACCGCCTTCCACTCGGGCACGTCGTAGAGGACGCCATCGAATGGCTGCAGCGTCGCCTGCTCCTCGGCTGCGAAGACCTCGCGCGGCAGCTGCCGGGTGGTGCCATGGACGCGCAGCCCGGCGACCTCGCGACACCAGTGCTCGGCTTGCCGGCGGCAATCCTCGAGGTCACGGAAGCTGCCGCCCTTGAAGAAGCGCTCGCGCACGTACTGGATGCTGCGCTCGACATGCGGCTTGTCCTTCGGTTTGCGTACCCGCGCCGGGTCGAGGAAGAAGCCACGCTCCTGACTGTATTCCAGGAAGCCACGCGTCGGCCGGGGATTGAGCGCATCGGGCCCCGCCATCGCAGCCGGGAAGTTGTCGATGACCAACCGCTTCGGGACACCGCCGAAGAAGGCCCAGGCAGCCTCCAGCCCGGCGATCGTCTCCTCCAGCGTCTGCCTGGTCAGCGGCCAGACGAACTCGTGGCGGCTGTACGGCAGCACGACCACCAGCGCCCACACTGCCTGCTTCTTGCCCTCGCCATCAGCGAGCACGCCCAGGCGTCCGAAGTCCATCTCCGCGACCTCGCCCGGCGGCCACTCCGCCATCCGCACCGTCGCCGGCGCGCGCTTCCACAACCCAGCCTCGCGCACGTAGCGCCGCAGCGTCGTGTAGGAAGCGCCGACACCGTCTCCGGCCAGCAACTCGTGGATCCGGCTGAGCTGCAGGTCCTCCGCCAGCCAGCCGGTGATGCGCTCATGGTGCTGCCGCAATGTCTCCGCCTGCGGCGCCGCCACCGCTGCCCTGGTCTCGTTCAGCCGTGCCAGCTGGCGCAGCGTCTCATCGCCAGGCGGCTCTCCATCCCGGCAAACGCCGGCTTCCTGGGCCGCGCCGATGTACTTCTCCACGGTGTTGCGCGACAACCCGGTCGCGCGGGCGATGCCACGTTGGCTGTCGCCAGCCTGCCAGCGACGGATGACCTCAATGACCTGCATGCGGTGAACCTCCCGAAACGCCACACCAGCCCTCCTCTGGACTGGCATGATGAAAACGCCTGTTCGGGTGGCTCAATGCCTATGGCGATCTGGCTCAAAGCCGGTGGTGATCCCCTGGCTCAAAGGTCATGGCGATCCGAGCCCCGCCTGGATCAATACCCTTGGCGATTCACAAGCAGTTGCGAGTGTTCGGTGATGAGCGACAGCTCGGACGCTGCGCGTATTGCGGAGGTGCGCCCGAGACAGTGGACCATGTGCCTTCAAGAGTCTTGCTCGACAAGCCCTATCCCGAAAATCTGCCCACGGTTGAGTGTTGCGCGGAATGCAATGCTGGGCTCTCGCTGGACGAGGAGTATGTCGCGTGCTTGATCGACTGCGTGCTCGCGGGCTCGGTGGCGGTCGATGATGTGGGGCGAAGCAAGGTCAGAGGCCCTCTCAAGCGGAAGCCTGCGCTGACAGAACGGATTTCTGACTCTCGCAGCCAAACACCCGCGGGCATCATGTGGCACCCCGAGCTTGACCGCGTTCGTAGCGTGGTGGTCGCTCTCGCCCGAGGGCATTCGCTGTATGAGCTCCACGAGCCGCAGTTCGACGAGCCGACGGAGGTTAGCGTTACTCCGCTGCCGACAATGTCGGCGGTCGAACGGGACCAATTTGAGGCATCGGTCGGGTACGGTGGCTGGCCTGAGGTAGGCAGCCGAGCTTTCCAGCGCTCCGTGCTGGGCGTCAGCGGCCCCACTTCTCCTTGGCTTTCCGTTCAGCCCGGACGCTATCGATACCTCGCCGCACTGGACGACGGCATCACTATCAAGATGGTGCTAAGCGAGTATCTGGCCTGCGAAGTCCGCTGGAGTTGAGAAGGCAACGCAACACAGGAGCAGGTTTCGAACCCAGCCACCGCCCACGCTACCCAATCGCATCCTAAGCATCCTGGAGATAACCCCTGCGAGGCGTGCATCGTCAAGCCGATTCCATCAGGGATCGCGGGGCGGGGCGTCGCGGCCCGCCGATCACCGCTGGGTCAGGCGGCAATGGGCTGAGGAAGACGCCAGTCGAGCTCGCGCCGCGATACCCACGGGGGCCGTGGGCTAGATGTAGTTCCCACGACCGTTGTTCACACAGCCAGCCCTGAAGTAGCCATCAGCTTATACAGTTAGGTTGACTATGAGAGGGCCATCCCGTTGGTTTGCGGTTGCGAGACCAAGACCAGGGGAGGCCCTCAATGGCGCATGCTAACGCGAAGCTCACAATCTATGGCCGGCAACTGATCATCGAACGCTGGGAGGCTGGCTGGACGCAGGCGGAGGTGGCGGAGTCGCTCGGTGTCTCACGGAGCACCGTCGCCAAGTACATCAAGCGGTACCGGGAGGAGGGTGATGCGGGGCTGGCCGACCGGCCGAGCTGTGCAAAGCGCCTGAAGCACCGCCTCGGTGAACCCGTTGTGCAGGCAATCCTCAGGCTCCGCCGGGAACTGGGTGGGCTTGACCCGATTTGACGGACATCCACGATGAGGGGGAGAACCCCCGGGAGGATGTCGTGGGCTTGCCCCGATCTGACGGACATCCACGATAGGGCGAAAAGTCCGGGAGGATGTCCAGATGGAAGGGAAGAAGCGGCTGCGGCGGTCGTTCACGGTCGAGTACAAGGCCGAGGTGCTCGCGCTCTGCCACGGTAGCGGTAAGAGCGTCGGGCAGATCTGTCGCGATCTCGACCTGACGGAGTCGGTGGTCCGGCGCTGGGTGGGCCAGGCGGAGATCGATAGCGGCCAGCGAGATGGCCTGACGACCGCCGAGCGGGCAGAGCTGGCCCAGCTGCGCAAGGAGAACCGGGTGTTGCGCGAGGAGCGCGACATCCTCAGGCGAGCGACGGTTTTCTTCGCGAAGGAGACCCGATGAGCCGCTACCGGTTCATCGCGGCGGAGAAGGCCGCACTGCGCAACGTCGCGACGGCGTGCGTACTGCTCTCGGTCTCCCGCTCCGCCTACTACCAGTGGTCCCAGCAGCGGCCGTCGGCCCATGCGCACAGGGACAGTGAACTTGGCGAGCGAGTGGTCGCCATCCACAGGGAGAGTCGCGGGACCTATGGAGCGCCCCGGGTACAGCAGCAACTGCGCCGGGAGGCGTGCACTGCGCGAAGAAGCGGGTGGCGCGCCTGATGGCCCTGCGCGGACTCGCTGGACGCTGGCGCAGGCACTTCCAGAAGACGACCATCCCCGACCCGCTCGCCGCCGGGCAGGCTCCCGACCTCGTCCAGCGGAGCTTCGCGACCGGGACGCGACCCCTCGATCGCGTCTGGGTCGGCGACATCTCCTACGTCCGCACCTGGGAAGGCTGGTGCTACCTGGCCACGGTCATCGACCTCGCCAGCCGCCGCGTCGTCGGCTTCGCCGTCAGCGACCACATGCGCCGCGAGTCTCGTCTGCAGCGCCCTGGAGATGGCTGTCGGTGTGCGCCAGCCGGCCACCGGCCTCGTCTTCCATAGCGATCGCGGCAGTCAATATACCTCGGCCGCCTTCCGCCAACTCCTCGCCAGGCACGACATCGTGCAGTCGCTCAGCCGGCCCCGCCAGTGCTGGGACAACGCCGTCGCCGAGAGCTTCTTCGCCACGCTCAAGACAGAGCTGATCTACCGCCAGCCCCTGCCGACCCGGGCCGCTGCCCGCCAGGCCGTCTTCGAGTACATCGAGGTCTTCTACAACCGCCAGCGTCTCCACTCCGCCCTCGGTTACCGCTCCCCGGCCGAGTACGAAGCCGCTACGCTGTCAGACCACGCGGCCGCCTCGGCGGCCTAAGTAATGTGTTCGCCAATTCGGGGCAATGCGATATCGCCGCCTCTACACCTCAAACGCCGAGCGCATCGACGCCCTCTCCGCTTTCTCGATGACTACAACTTCGCTCGCCCTCACACTGCCATCGGCAACCGCCCGCCAGCCTCTCGGCTGTAAACAACGGTGCTGGGAACTACAGCTAGACCGGCTTGGCAGAGCGGGAAATCAACTCACCGGCGAATCGCATCAGATCCTTGACGTCGTTGGCATAGAGGAGCAGCAGGCCAGGGTAGCCATTTTCGAGCCCGCAAGCCGCGATCTCGGCAAGGTCCAGGAGCTTTGGCACCAGCTTCGGCGAACAGCGAAAGGCCACGAGCGCATAATCTTCATCGTGTCTGGGCCAGCCGTTGCAGCTCGAGTATGTTCTACAGCCAGCTGCACACAACGCGAGCACAGAGGAGGCCACGCCTGGATCGAGACCGAATGCGACCTCGCTGAACTCCGACACGGCCAGCCCGTCGTCGTCGTCTGACGGGTCGAATCCGGAGTCAAGCAACTCATGCTCGGCCTGCAGCACTGCGCGAGCGTCGTCCCACGTCGCTGCGCTGAGATCCTCGTATCGGACATTCGTGACGTCGCCGACCCTCATCGCGAGGGCCTTTAGATCCACGGTTCGCTTGATTGCGACACTCATGCGCGGCGAAGGTACTGGATTCCGCCATCGCGGGGTAGTCGAATAGGGCCGTCGCCCTTCTGGTGACTGAACGCACTGCGGCTCGTGCTTACGCTCCAATCGAATCCTGAATCATCCCCGCGATGACTCTCGCCAGCAGGACGATCGAGAACCCGACCAATGCGTTCACAATCGCCGACTTGCCGCGCTCCATCTGGTGCGGGCTGCCAGCGGCGCTCATGTAGAGGAAGGCTCCCCACATGACGAAGAACGCGGCCACAGCGGCTCCGACGCCCATGCCGATGTTGAGCAGGTTCTCGAAGAGAGTGTTGATCTGTTCCATCACGTCGGCCTCCTAGCTGCCGGTGTTCTGAAGAGGTTCTTCCGACCGGAGCCGGAACTCGGCCACCAGCCAGCGTCCTTCGACAGGGACCAGCCGGAGGATGACGTGCTGCCGGAGCCGCTGCTCTCGGAGCTGACCAGTTGTGGCGTCGACGGCGCGGCGGGTCTGCTCGGTGGTTGCTGACACCGTTGCCTCGGTGTCAGCGAAGGCGGTGACCTGGACCGTGACCGCGTCCGTCTTCATCGTCTGTTTCTGTCCGAGAGCCGTTGGGTCGACCTGCGATGTCGCAACCGCTGCGTGCACGTCGCCGGTGCTCAGGCTCAGCAGCCGCTCCCGGTAGGCAGCGGGCTCGCGGTAGTCGAAGGTCCCGTAGGCCTCGACGAAGAGCCGGGCAGCTTCCTCCACCTCGCTCATGCCCTCGCCCTGGCCGCGCAGACGGTTCGCGCCCTGCCAGCCACTCACGATGGCGATCACTAGCAGCGTGGCGGCGAGGCCACCGAGGATGAGCATCACGCCACGGCCGCCGCTCATGCGATTGGTCCTTTCACCGGGCGACCGGCACTCGCGAAGTGCCTGGCCCAGTAGGGGTTGTCCAGCGACACCTCTTTCACGAACTCGCCGGGCTGCGTGGCCATGATCACGACGCCGTTTCCGGCGTAGATGCCGACGTGGGTGATGCGTTCGTGCGAGGGGTAGGTGTTCTCGTAGAACAGGAGGTCGCCCGGCTGAAGGAACTCCAGCGCGACGGGCATCGTCGCGTTGAACTGCGCCTGCGACGTGCGCGGGAGCGAGATGCCAAGCCGGGCGTAGATCCATTGGGTCAGCCCGCTACAGTCGAAGCTCTCCGGCCCGGCGGCGCCCCAGACGTAGGGCAGTCCGAGCCGGGATCGCGCCAGCGCGACCGCCTCGGCCGGGATGCCCGCCGGGTCGAGGTAGCCGTAACTGGTGGCGATGCTGAGGACGTGGTCGACATAGGACCAGGAGTGGTTGTAGGCGTAGAGCGCACGCCGCAGGTCGCCGGGCGCACCGCTGTCGCGCAGGAGCTGGGCAGCAGCAGGCAGGCAGTCGTGGTAGTTGGAGGGGTCGGCCACGCCGTCGCCGTCGCCATCGAGGCCGTAGTGAGCCCAGGTCGCGGGCATGAACTGGCAGTAACCCAGGGCGCCGGCCGAGCTCGGGCCCATGTTCGTGCCGAAGCCCGACTCGATTTTGGCGATCGCCGCCAGCACCTGCCAGGGGACGCCCGTGGCAGCCGCGACCTGTTGCATGACAGCCAGGTGCTCAGCAGGAATCTCGGCGAGCGCCGCGGCGGAAGCTGGAGACTGGGCGATGCCCGGAGTGCCGCCAAGCGCGGCCATCACGAAGAGCATCGGGGCGAGCAAGACGACGCCGACAACGCCCGCGACCTTTAGGCCCTCGCTCCCGGCACTGCCGAAGATGTCGCCGGTGGGTGGGTTCGTGTTCACGGCGTCCTCCTAGGCCCTTCCCGCCGCCGGCCGAGGAGCTGCCCCGCCACCACCGGCACTAGCGGCCCCTGCGCCGCCCGCAGCAGCGCCGGCACGGCCCGCTCCCGCCATCGCGCCGAGCGCGTGCGTGGCCATCGCGAAGGTGAGGACGTTGGTGATGCCGGCCTGGCTGCGGGCCGAGCGCAGGAGCGAGGGGACCTTGAGCGTGAGCCAGCAAACCGCGAGACCGAGGAGCATCGTCAGGAGGGCATTCGAGACACTGCCCGGGGTCAGCTCGACCATCAGCGCGGTGCCGAGCGCCAGGACCATGACCTGGACTGTCTGCTGGAAGACGGTGATCACGAAGAGGTCGGTCCACCAGCGCGTCCATTGCTGGGTCTGCGGCAGCACCCAGAGCAGCGCGGCAATCGGCCCGAGGACGATGAGCATCGCCAGCAGGGCCAGGCGCATCAGCATTTGGAAGACCAGGAGGATCGCCACGATGCCGTAGGCGACGGCCGTGAAAATGAGGGCCAGGCCTTCCTGCGAGGGTGTTGCCTGGTCGTATCCGGGGAGGCCGACATCGCCGACGCCCGCGGCGAGGGCGTTGTTGATGTCGATCAGCATCCGCGCGAACTCGAGCGTCAGGTTGGCGGCGAGGGCCGCGAGGATGACGCGCGGGAGGAGCTCCATCGCCTCGTGGTAGGGCGACCTTGTGTGCTCCTTGATGATGACGTTGAAGCCGCCCCACATGACGACGATCGCAAGCGCGACGTTGACGATGGCGCGGGAGAAATCGTAGAGGCTGCGGACGGTCGGGCTGTCGTAGGTGCCTTCGGCGGGGGTGCGCGTCACGAAGTTGAGCGATGAGCCGCCCATGCCCAGCGCCCAGTCGACGAACCCGCGGATCGCCTCGAGCATTGCCTGGCCGATGAGCGTGAAGACCGCGTTGACGATGTCCTTCGCCCAGTTGACGGGGTTGAGGCCACCGGGAAGCCAGTCCAGGGGGTTGGGGATCCAGTCGGTGGGGTCGGGGATCGGGAGGTCGACCGGCGTGTCAGGTGGCGGTTGACCGTCTGGCCCAGGCTGGCCAGGTGGGACCTGCTGCTGGACCGGCGCAGGAGGGCTGTTGAGGAGCGGGATGCCGGCCGACGACAGCTCGTCCAGCGTGCCGTCGGCCTCCTGCGCGGTTGCGGTGGCTACTCCGACCACCAGCGCGCCAAACAATCCCAGTGCAAGAGCGGCGAAGATGAGGAAGCGCATGTCTGACTCCAGCGGCCAGGAGGCCGTGAAGAGTCAGGTTGCGAAGCGGCGTTCCCTCAGCGTTCCAGGATTCCGCCCCGCCCGTTCCAATCCGGGGCTGTGCGTTCCAATTTCGCTCTCATTTCGTTCAGAACGGCGCCCGGAGTGAGGCGGCCGCTGGGGCGAACGGAGGGCACTCGAATCTCTCATGTTGCCGGGCTCTACAATTGCGGCTTAGCCAGCCGGACACGTCGACCGGTCGCCGGAGGGCGGGGACCAGCAATGCAGTTCGTCAAAGAGTTTCAGATCGACTTGCCAGACGAGTTCCCAGTCGCGGAGTACCACGACTACTGGGAGGCAGCGAGTGCGGTGCTCCACGATCCTGAAAAGGGGGCTGCTTGGGCTGAGTTCGCAGGTGCTTCTAATCTCATCGGATGGCGGTTCCGATCCTGCTTCGAGGCTATGTCCTGGTACCTAGAGTCGTGGCGTGCTCGGGGGTACGACGTTAAGCACGAGGAGATCTATCAACGAGAAGGTCGGTTGTTCTCGATGTTCTCTTCCGGGGTCTCGGCCTTGGAGAGCACGGTCTACTCGCTATACGCCGTTGCGAGCCACCCCAAAGTGCTGGCCGTCTCCTTCGGGCCGGACGATCAGCGGCGCGCCGGGGTTAAGTCGTTGCAGTCCGCACTTGGAACCACCGCGCGAGCGGAACCGCTAGCTGAGGCTCTCGGGATAATACTCGCAGCGCCAGAGTGGGAGCGTTGGGTGGAGTTCAGAAATCGGATGACCCATCGGTCAAATCTCCCGCGCATCATCAAGGCGTCAGTAGGCTCAGCTCCGCCGCCGGGTAAGACTCTAGACTTCGCGGCCACGTCGAGCACCACGGCGTTCTCGGGTGACGAGAACGACTTGATCCGACTCTACGCTTGGCTCGCCGCTTCTCTTCGTAATCTGTTCGCCGCCGGGACGGAGTTGGCTAAAGGCCCGTAAGCGAACTGGGCCAACAGCCACACGAACCTCCGTTCGTGCGCCGAGACAGACGCCAAAGTCCCGACATCAAAACCGCGTGGCTTCGTTCAGTGCCGGCACGCTACTCTCGTAGCGCCCGGCTGGAGCGGCAATATGTAGCGGTCGGCCCGCGAGGATCAGGGCTTGCGACGCCGACAGGACTCCGGCACACGACCATGGCGCCCAAGCGACAGGCCACGTCGGACATATCAAGCGCAGGGCGCCCCGTTAAGCGGGCGGCTGGAAGTAGGTGTGCGGGGCCCAAACGGCGAGACTCCAGCTACCCTCATCGTGCCGTGGTATGCCAACCTTGCCATCGTGGGTCCAGAACACCAATCGGAAACGCATCTCCGTCGACTCGCCATTGGCCGTGACCCTGGCCCTTATCTCCGCCGTGCTGGCCTGGTCGTAGGTCAGTGAATTGATGATCCAGTCCGCTATTCCGTACCGCTCGAATGCTTCCTTTGCCTGACGTGCCGCCGATCCGTTGGAACTGGAGTTGCGAACCAGGGGCGGCATGAACCTCGCGACGATCCCCCATCGGCCTTTTGCCCATGCGCCGAGGAACTCCGAGGCAAGTCCTACGACTTCGTCCGTTGCGAAGCCTGGATCGGACGCTTCCACAGTCGCGGGAGTGAACCCGCGCTGGTACTTCTTGTACGTGGCATGCCGGGTGAGCGCAGACCAGGTGTCTCTCCACGAGGGTTCGGGCTTCGCGGGTTCGGCTGCCTTCGTCGTCGCGGTCGCCCAATCGGCAACGGCGAACAGCATGTTCCATGCCTTCGTCGCAACGACCACGTTGTCGAACCGCACGACAGAACCGTGCATGATCCCGTGTCGGTGCAGCTCGAAGACCTCGTCGTCGACACGCTTCTTGATGGTCTTGGTGAACGTAGTCATCGCGTGGGAAAGGCCCATGTGATGACCGACGACGCTGTCCCAGGCAGCCATCTCGTCAGGCTCACGCGAGTGCAACCCCTGACGCTCACCGGGCTCGAAGTCGTTCACGAAGCCATCCATGACGGCGATCAGATGCAGCACGCAGCTGTCGTACTGCTCGGCGTCGTAATGCTCATGAGCCCGCTCGATCTGGTGAAGCCGTTCCCGTAGCCCTTGATACGATCGGAGCCGCATCGTCCACCACTTCATGGTCTCTGGGTCGCGGTACATCTCGATCAAGCGCTCCTCGGCGGTTTCGGCATCAGGAGTCTCCGCGAGGAGTTGCTCGATCCTGTCGACGCTAAGCATGTCGTGGAAGATCCAGTTGCGCGGACCCAGGCGCTCGTAGAAGTCGTCGACGACTCGCGTCAAGCGCTTCATCTGTCGCTCGACTTCCAAGATTTCCGCGCGCTGGCGGCGCCCGAAGAACAGCGTCACGAGCTTGAAGCCCTGAATCTGCTGAGCGAGCTCCCGATAGGACGGCAGGTCCGCGGCCGACCCGTAGGGCGATGGCTTGTTGGGGCCCTTCGGAGACCTCCCGGCCATGTTGCTAACCCGCGTCCTCGCTCTTGCACTCTTCGTCAAATCGGACCGCTGGCAAGATTTCGCGTCCGACATCCCACAAGACGCCCTTCGGTAGCTCCCGTGATGACAGTGGCCAACGATGGAGTTCGTGGCGCATCTTGCCGCGCCAGTGAAACCGAACCTCAAGCCCGATTTCGTCGACGCCAACATGTGGATGCTCCACGAAATCTCTCCTAGTGAGGTCGAAGACCTCCGCGATGGTCGTATCCTTCAGGCGCGAGCCGTCAGCGGCGCGCCAGCCCATGTGAAACCTCGGGCCGCAGAAGCGCCATTCGAGGTTTGGCACGTAGTCCCCACTTGCCTGCCGAATCCTCCAACTCGGCTGAAACTGTGGTGCGAGACTGCTGAGCGCGCCGTTCGTCCTCTCAAAGGTTGGCCGGTCCTTCTCCTCGGCCCACTTGGCCTGTTCCTTCATGATGCGCACAAGCTCGGCGGCCGGGCCGTCGGCGTCAGTCTGCTCGACCGCGAACTGCGGATAGTGCTGCTGGAGAACCTCGGGATACTCCGTCATCCTTGATTCAAGCTCCTCCCAGCCCCACACCTCGACGGAGAACAGGCCCTCAGCTTCGTTTGTCTCGGTCAGGCGTCGCGCTTCCTCCTGGATCTTCGCGTCATTTGGTGCCGTGGTCGCCAGGACGAAACTCTTTAGGGCCGGCACGAAACTCTTGGCCTTCTCGACCTCCTCGCGAAGCTCGGCAACCGACGCCGCCGTCGGCGGGTAGACCTTGTTCCGCGCCTGCACCCCCGCGTAGTGCATCCCTCCATCGGGCCGGCCGAACACGTCTACGCCGTGTTGGGGCTGCCCAGTCCGTCCGTTCCTCTGCGTTCCAGGATCCTTCCAGACTTGGCGAAAGAGGTCGGCGCAGAGAATCTCGAATTCTTCCCAGGATCGCGGGGGCGGGAAGCGGCTGGACTTCAAGGTTGGCACAGTCCGAGATCCTAGCAAGGTCCAGCCGTCTTTGGATGTAGCCAGCAAGCACGAGACAGCGCGTCCAGACGACGAGCCCCACGCCGGTTGGAGCAGATTTGGAATAGAAAGGCCGACTTTGGAACGGATCAGCCCGGATCCTGGAACGCCAAAGGAACCGCGGTTAGCACGCTCTCCTAGAACACCGATGAGGAGATGCCTGTGCAACGCCACGAAGTCCCCACCCACCTCAACATCGAGGACAAGGCTTTTGCCGGCCTGACGATGCGGCAGCTGATGGTGGCGATCATCGGCCTCGCCCTGGCGTATTCCGCTATGAGCGGAGCGCCGCTGCCGTTGGCCGTCCGGCTCGCCGCCGGGGCGACGGTCCTGTTGATGACCGCCGCCATGTCGCTCTGGCAGCCGGCCGGCCGTTCGCTTGAGGACTGGGCCTTCGTCCTCCTGCGCTACATCAGCATCCCGAGGGTAGTGGTCTGGCGAGTACGCACTTCTCACGAGGTTGCGTCGCCTGAGGAGGCGCGGTTCGAGGTCCTGCTGCCTGACCGGGAGGAACTCGACACGCGTAGCCGGAGTAGGCAGCGATGACGACGAACGGCAAGCACGGAAGCGTCCAGGAGATGCTGCCGCTGGAAGAGATCGTCGAGGGCGTGCTCTGCCTGCGTGGCGGCGACTACCGCGCGGTCATCCAGGCCCAGAGCGTCAACTTCGCCCTCAAGTCCGATGAGGAGCAGGAGGCGGTGATGGCCGCCTACCGCTCCTTCCTGAACTCGCTCAGCCATCCCGTCCAGATGCTCGTCCGCATCCTTCCGACCAACGTCGAGCCCTACCTCAAGGGGTTCCGCTCCAACGTCACCAGCCACGCCAACAGCGAGGCCATCCGCCGTCTCGCCCTCGACCACGAGATGTTCGTGCGAAGGCTGGCCCGCGAACGGACGCTGCTGGAACGGCGCTTCTACATCGTCCTGCCGTCTGGCCAAACCGAGGGTGAGGGCCACGTCGCGATCCGCTGGCCGTGGCAGCGCTCCCCGCGTGGGCGGGATGAGCAGCAGCTAGCTGTCGCGGCGGCCCAGCTCGACGCCCGTTGCCACGAGATCGAACAGGGACTGACCTCGTTCGGCGTCAGCTCCCGTCGGCTGCGGAGCGGAGACCTGGCCGAGTTGTGGACCGCCTGCCTGTGCTCCCAGGTGTCCCAGGTCGCACCGTCGCTGATGGCCGGCGCCAGACCGGTGGTCACGGCCGCCCGGAAGGAGGTCCAACAACATGGTTAGCCTTCCACTTCAGCGACGACCCCGGCGACGGCGACCGGGACCCTCCGTGGACGACCTGCGTTTCGATCTCGGCACGCGGTCAGCCATTGACCACCTCGCCCCGGCTGCCATCGAGGCGTCGCGTTCAAACCTGGTCATCGACGGCCGCTACGTCCGTGTGCTCGGGCTGGCCGACTACCCGCGCTACGTCCATCCCAACTGGCTCGCGCGGCTGATCGACTTCGACGAGCCGCTGGACCTGAGCATCCACGTCGACCCGCTCGACTCCGCCACGACCGTGCGCAGGCTCACCCACAAGCTCGTGGAGCTCCAGTCCTCCCGGCTCCTCGACGCGCGCAGCGGCAAGATCGCCAGCGCCGAGCGCGAGGTCGCCTACGAGGACGTGGAACGTCTGCGCGACGCCCTCCAGCGGGGCGAAGAGCGCGTCTTCTCCGTGAGCCTCTACGTGTGCCTTCGCTCGGGCTCGACCTCCGGCGTGGATGACCTCCATCGCCGCGTGGAGACGGCGCTCGGCGGCATGATGGCTTCTTCACGGGCCGCGCTCTTCGAGATGCTGCCAGGTTTCCTCTCCTGCCTGCCAGCAGGGCGCGACTACCTCGGGCGCTACCGCAACCTCGACACGACCAGCGCGGCGACGATGATCCCCTTCACATCGAGCCACCTCTCGATGCAGGCCGGGATCCTCTACGGCATCAGCGTCCATAACAACTCGCTCGTCATCTTCGACCCATTCAGCCGCGAGCTGGAGAACGCCAACAAGGTGGTCTTCGCCAAGAGCGGCGCGGGCAAGTCCTACGCCTGCAAGGTCGAGGCGCTGCGGGCACTGATGCGCGGCGTCGAGTACTACATCATCGACCCCGAGGACGAGTACGCCCGGATCTGCGAGGCGGTGGGCGGGCAGTACATCCGCCTCTCCGGAAGCTCGGCGCACCACATCAACCCGTTCGACCTGGCACGGGGTACCGAGCGTGACACCGAGACGAGGGATGCGCTCACCGAACGGCTGCTCGCCCTCCAGGGCCTCCTCGGGCTGATGCTGGCCGACCGGGGGAGCAGCCTCGGCCAGCGGGAGCGCGGCGCCCTCGACCGGGCACTGCTCGAGACCTACGGCCGCGCGGGGATTACCCGCGACCCATCCACGCACGGCAAACCGCCGCCGGTGCTGCGAGACCTCTACGACCTCCTGCGCGAGGGCGAAGACCCGCTCGGCCTGGCCGACCGCCTCGAACGTTTCGTGGACGGCAGCCTCGGCAGCGTCTTCTCGTCACCGACGTCAGTCGACCTCGATCGGCCCTTCGTCGTCTTCAACATCCGCGACCTCGAGCCGGAGCTGCGTCCCCTCGGTGTCTACCTGATCGCCGACCACATCTGGCGCGAGGTTCGCCGCAGCCGCAAGCCGCGGATGCTGCTCATCGACGAGGCGTGGTCGCTGATCCAGCACGAGGAGGGCGCCCGCTTCCTTGCCTCGATGGCCCGGCAGGCGCGCAAGCACTACCTCGGGCTGACGACCGTGACGCAGGACGTGGAGGACTTCCTCGCGACGTCCGAGGGGCACACCGTCCTCGCCAACTCCTCCGTGCAACTGTTGATGCGGCAGGACAGCTCCACCATCGACGCGGTTACGAGCACGTTCCGGCTGAGCGCCGGGGAGCGGGAGTTCCTGCTCTCGTGCCGCAAGGGTGAGGGGCTGTTCTTCGCCTCGGGGAACCACCTCGCTCTGCGCATCGAGGCGAGCCCCTTCGAGCACGAGCTGGCCACCACCGACCCCGCGGAGCTGGTCGCACGCGACGAGGAGGTGCGACATGCCGTCCGTTGATGTCGACCTCGTCAAGCAGCGCAACCCCATCGAACGGGTCATCGCCTCCCATGGCGTGAAGTTGCAGCAGCGTGGCGAGCGGTTCGTCGGGTGCTGCCCCTTCCACGAGGAGTCGCATCCAAGCCTGGTGGTCTATCCGAGCACGAGGAGCTTCTTCTGCTTTGGCTGCAAAGCGGCGGGGGATGTCATCGACTTCGTGAGACGCAAGGAGGGCATCGGGTTCCGGGAGGCGCTGGACCGGTTGGGAGAGCGTCCAGCGCCTTCATCGGACGCACGAAACTCGAATGCAGGGGCAGCGACGGCACCACCGGAGACGCCTCCCCTCAACATCGATGACCGTCTCATCCTCGCGGCGGCCTGTGACCTCTACCACGAGGCGCTGCTACACAACGAACGGGCACTGCGCTACCTCGACGGCCGGGGCATCGAGCTGCGGGTCGTCAGGCAGTGCCGTCTTGGCTACAGCGACGGGCAGGCGCTCAAGCCCTTCCTCCGCCGCCACCGCTTCAGCCTGCGGCGAGCGGCGGAGATGGGACTTTTGCGGAAGGACGGCAACGAGGCGCTCGCCGGGCGCGTCGTGATCCCCGAACTGCGCGCGGGCCAGTGCGCCTGGATGGTCGGGCGTGCACTGAACGAGCGCCGGTTGAAGTACCTCGGCCTCTCCTTGCCGAAACCGATCCTGGGCTACGAGCGCGTCCGGGGACACCGCCGCGTCTTCGTGACCGAGGGCGCCTTCGACTATCTCACCGGTGTGAGCTTGAACCTGCCCATCTGCGCCTTGCTCGGGACGCACGTCCGGGCCGAGCGGCTGCGCTTTCTGGAGCGCGTGCCGGACGTCGTCCTCGTCTTCGACAACGACGACGAGGGACAGCGGGCCGCCTGCGACCTGGCCGAGTCCCTCGGCAACCACTCCCGCATTCTCCGTCTCCCCGACGGCGTCAAGGACCTGGGTGAGCTTGGCGCCAGGAGCGATGGTCGCGAGGCGTTCTTCAGGCTGGTGGGCGGACTGGGGCTCGCCGGACAAGAGGTGCAGCATGCGCCGGCCTCGTGATCGCACCACCGTCCTTCATGAGCTCTTCCCCTCGCGCTGGGACGACGACCCTGTCTCCCGCGCGCGCACCGTCTTCGCCGGGCTCGCGGGTGTCCAGGGCTTCGCATTGGAGTGGGCTGCTACGAAGTCAGGGCTCCGGTTCTACGTCCGGGCCGCCGACAATGCGGCGGCTGCGGCGGTCCTCGGCCAGGTCCGCGCGGCCAATCCGCAAGCCGACCTCGAGACGGTCGCTGTAGAACGCAAGCCTCACCTCGATCCGCTTCACGTCGCCGGGCACGAGCTGGCTTCGCTCGTAGAGCTCAGACTCGACCGGCACGCCGCCTTCCCACTCGATACCGATGCCAGGCACGGGGAGCCACTGACCGGCGTGCTGGCGGCGGCCGTTGCGGCCGCCCGTGGCGATGTCCGTGTCATTGGCCAAGTTGTGATAGGACGTCCGCCTCGGTCGGGTTGGGCAACCAGGGTCCAGGCGCGGGCCTCCCGGTCGAGCCAGCGCGTGCCAGCGGAGCGTCCAGAGAGCGGCGCAGCCAGCCTCCTTCCCTTTGTTGCGCTCGCCGGCGTGGGCGCGGCCGGGATGCAGGGCTACGACTGGTACCAGTCAGGAGACTACCTTCCCCTGTTGGCTGCGGGCTCGGTTGCTGCGGCCGGACTCCCGATCGGCGCCTTCGTCTGGTCGCGTGTTCTCCGCGGCCGCGAGCCGTTGGCGGCAACTCTTGCCGAACAGAAGCTCGCCTTGCCAGCATTCACAGCGCACGTGCGCCTGATAGTGGTCGTCCCACGCGACCGCACCGACGCCATCGACGACATTCGCGCTCGCGTCAGCGCCACCTACACAGCATTCGACCACCCGGCCGGCAACCGGCTCCGCGCTGGACGGCCCAGGAAGTCGGGCGCACAACCCGCAACGTTGGTCAGCGCCTCACGGGGCTCATCAGTTTTCAACGCCGCCGAACTCGCGGCGCTGTGGCACCTTCCAGACCTGACGTCGGGGCTGCCCGTTGCCACGAAGCCTGGCGGGCGCCGCTTCCTTCCAGCGGGTGAGGCCACAGGCCGAGGCAGCAGGGTTGGCGTCTCCCGACACCATGGGCAAACGGTCCCCGTGCATGTCCCGCGGAGCGCGCTGCTCCGCAACCACCTGGTCGTCGCCAAGACCCGGCGCGGCAAGTCGACGCTGCTCCAGCACATCGCCAGGCACCTGATGCAGGAGATCGCCTCGCGCCGGGAGCGCCTCCTGCTGGTCGTCATCGACCCCCACCAGGACCTCGCCGAGAGCGTGCTCTCGGTCGTCCCACCTGGTCTCGAGGGCCGGACGGCCTACCTCGACCTCACCGACCGGCGGCGGCCCGTCGGTCTCAACCTCCTGGACGTCGCCCTCTTCCCGAACCGCGACCGGACGGCCGAGAACATCGTGGCGATGCTCCACCGCCTCTGGCCCGACAACTGGGGCCCGCGGATGGAGGGCGCCCTCCGCGCCGCTCTGCTCTGCCTCCACCAGGCGAACCAGGTCCGGCGGCGGGAGGAGCAGTACACGCTCCTGGACGTGGTGCCGCTGTTGACGAGCCCGGACTTCCGCGAACGGGTGATGTCGCAGGTCCCCGGTCAGACGCTCTGGTCGTGGTGGCGGAGTAACTACGACAACCTCGGCCGCGCTTTCCAGATCCAGGTCGCTACACCGGTCACGACGAAGGTCGGACGCTTCGAGGTGACCGAGGCGGCGCGACTGACCCTCGGCCAACCGCAGTCGACCATCAACCCGCGCACGCTCCTCCGCGACGGTGGCGTCCTCGTGGTCAACACCGCCGTCGGCGTCCTCGGCGAGGGCGGCTCGGCGCTCATCGGGGCAACGCTCCTCAATCTCCTCGGGCTGATCGTCGAGGATCAGATCGACCTACCTGCGGCGGAGCGGAGCCGGATGGTGGCCCTGATCGACGAATCGAGCACGCTTGGCGGGGCCGACTACCCGCGCATGATGAGTGAGCTCGGCAAGTACGGGGCGTCCTTCGTCCTCGTGACCCAGTCCCTCGCCAGGCTCGACGCGATCGACCGCGAGCTGCGCCCGACCATCTTCGCCAACCTCGACAGCCTGACCGTGTTCCAGGTGAGTGCCGAGGATGCCCGCTACCTGGCGCCCGAACTCGGTCACGACCTCGAGGTGTCGGACCTGGTCTCCCTCGACGACTACGAGTGCTACGCACGCTGGTCCTCCGGCGGTCATCGCCATCCGGCCCTCTCGCTGCGCCTCGACCCGCCTGCTCCGCTCGACCCATCGCGGATCGCGGCCATCGCGGCG
>WBZY01000121.1_pt1 | contig 80126 bp, 79 predicted proteins | sample 5204191 | NCBI WGS metagenome assembly WBZY01 (sample SAMN12344363, study PRJNA552823) | activated sludge metagenome | biome: Activated sludge suspended growth; feature: Anammox Sidestream; material: Wastewater; isolation source: activated sludge from anammox sidestream of wastewater treatment... | reverse complement strand
CCTTGTCTTCGTAGACGATCTGTCCGTGGTTGATGATTTTCACGCGGCGACAGAGCGCTTCGAGATCGCCCGCGTCATGGGAAGTGAGCAGGACGCCGACTTTCTCCTCTTGTGACATCGTGCGGATCGCGTCGCGGATGTGTTGTTTGGCGACCACGTCCAAGCCGATGGACGGCTCATCGAGCAGAAGCAGTTTGGGGCGGTGAAGAAGCGACGCGGCGACTTCACAGCGCATCCGTTGTCCCAGCGAAAGTTTGCGGACGGGAGTCTCCAGCAGATCCTGTATCTCGAACGCCTCCGAAAGAAAGGCGATCCGTTTTTTTGTTTCGCGGTCGTCGAGTTCGTAAATTTTTCCGAACAGCATGAACGTGTCAATGGCGGGGAGGTGGTACCACAACTGCGGGCGTTGACCGAACACCGTGCCGATGTGATAGGCGAGTTTTTGCCGCTCCTTCCACGGGACGAAGCCAAGCACTTTCGCGTCGCCGCTTGTGGGATGTAAAATACCCGTGAGAATTTTTATCGTCGTGGATTTTCCCGCGCCGTTCGGACCGATGAAGCCGAGCAGTTCGCCTGCTTCCATTTGAAAGGACAGTCCGCGCACGGCTTCGACCGTGTTGTATTCAGGCTTGATGAGCGCGCGCAGAGAACCGCGCATCCCTGCGGCTTTGCGTTTGGTTTGGAATGTTTTTTGGAGGTTGGCGACTTCGATGGAGGACATAATAGAGATTAGAGACTGGAGATTAGTAGGATTTGAGGTTTGTCGAAGCTTGTTGAGTAATTTGCATGAGGGCTTCCTTGTTTGGCAAACCTTCCGCTTTTTGAACGGCTTCGGAAAGGCTCCGCAGGAAATTTCGCGTGTTGTGAAATGCTTTCGCTACATCTTCGTCCATGTATGCGCCAATCCATGAGCGTTTGGGAGAAGTCAACGACGCGAGCCAGAGTTCGATGAAATCCAGCGAAAGCAGATTGCGCTCGAAAATCGCAATTACAGCATTGGCAAGCCGCTCGTCTTCTCCGTGAATATAAATCCAGTTAGCGGAATGGATGAGTTTGGCGGCAATCCCCTGCAAAAATTTTTCCAGTTCGTCTTTTCCAATATAGCGATTCTTGCCAAGTACCATCATCAAGTCGGCAGTGTGAGCAAGCGCGTGCGCCCAGCCTTTCACAGGCACAAACCCGCGTGGGTCTTTTTCGGCGTCGAGATACTGCAATCCTTTATCGAAGATCGAAGAGATATCCGCTTGCTCCAAAACAGATTTCTTATTGTCGTTATGAACGATCTCCGCCAAAAACAACACAGAGAAAGCTCGCAGAAACACCGAATCTGATTCGATTTCGCCAATTCCTTTTTCAAGATTCGCAAGTAGCTCGGCAATATGCAGGCGTATTTCGTCAGGCGAATACATGTCGCGCTTCAACCAATTGGCATAAACGATATAAGCAATTTCATCTCGCAAATCGGGGTCGACATTTCCGAGATAGCCGAAGATGGTTTTCGTCAGGTCGTGAAGCGTATTCCCGTCAGGGATTTTGTATTCATTCTTCGCAAGTTGATTCCAGAATTCTTTTTCCATTGGTAGCCTGTTCAAAGTTGAGTGGATTTTAGGTTTACCTTGCGTGATCCCCGCCATCAAGCCAGACCGTGTCAATGTCTTTTTTTTAGATCTGTTTTCCGCCGAGCATACTGGTGTAATCTTCGTGGTCGGGGAAGGGATAGACGACAAGCCCGTTCTTGACGACCCTTAATTTCGAGTAAAACATTGGGTGAATGACGCATTCGTCGTCGTTCGAAATCACCAGCCTGTCTTGCATGGCGTATTCGAAATCCGCCTCGATAATTTTCGATCCTCGGTTCCTGTTCCTCACCTTTCCCACAATTCCCAATTCTGCCAGCAAGCGGCGGAAACTCGATAGTGAGTAGCCTTCCGCCCACACGTCGGACGTCTTCTTTGCGACTTGATCGAGATATTTCCCGTCGAAGATCATGGGGGCGTCGGTGAGCGCCATCACGATCTCAGACACTCGCGGGTAGATCAGGTCGTAGGAATTTAACACCTCGTCCGCGAGGTCGTATTCGCATTCGCCGATCGCCTTATTGATCGGAACGCTTGTAAAATCGGGAAATTTTCCGTTGCGAATTGTCTCGCGCGCGATGTTGTTGCATAGAATGACCAGTTGGCGAGGGCGCATTTGCGTGTGGCGCAAAATATAAGGAAAACTTGCCTCTTCGATCCCTCGCAGGTTGACGACCTTCTTCCCGAAGAACGGATACCACATCTTGTTCAGGATATCGTCGAAATCATCCCAGTCTACTTTTTTGCTCGGCAGTTTGAACTTGCGCTCCGTCATATAGCGATAAAACCGCCATGAGATCAAGCGTATCAAATCTTTTGGCCGCCATCTCAAATACAATGGGCGCCTGATGAACTTGGTGGTGTTTGTGATGGCGCTTTCTTTGATATAGGGGAAGATTTCCGCTGACACAAAAGCTTTCACATGGATGCCTTTGTTCGCGTACGCGATGTTGAAGCTATTGGCGCACTGAACCAACGACGCTGTGACGATCATCATTGCCGCGTTGCCGCGGTCGTAGCGCTCAAAGGTGTCGATGGCGATGATGATCGGTTCTCTGCGGGTGTATTCCAAAGCCCTTTCTTTTGCTTTGTTGAACACTGGGTCGGCTAGCGTTTCTGATAACGCCCCCATGACCCTCCCGTCATCACCCACGTATTTTGAAAGAAGCCCATTCACGATCTCGGAGATGATGCGAGTCGATTTTATCTTTTTGCCCGAAACGACCGCCGCGTTCCGGATGGCGGTATCTTGCTCGGCGTATTGATTGAAGATGATGGACCAGATCAAATATTCCCAGATTTTCCGAACGTCGTTGACCGCCAGGTCGGGCGACAGATACGCGCTGTTTGCGATCTTCTGTAAAATACTCTGGTAAATTTCAGGCTCGTCCACGTCTACGCTGCGAGCGTTTTTATAGCGTTTTTGAAAATTGAAATATTGGGTCAGCGATGTTTTTCCCGATCCTCGCCGACCAACGATCAGATAGGTGTCCGCGTCGAGCGCTTCTTGATTAAAGCGGCTTTCTTCATAGAAATAATCGGGGTACTTCTCTCGCAGAACCTCAAGTTCGTGTTCGCACGATTCCTCGCCGAAAGGATATTGAAAGCCGATATCTAGGCTTGTTTCGATTGCTTCCATGCTACACTCCTCGCTGGTTTGAGTATACGCGAAGGAGCGACCCGGCGCAACGGTGAGATGGGTTTTGCGCCTTTGACGGTAGTAGCGCTCGTCCGTGGTGAATTTTGATCTATAAAACACTCTCTCTTACAGCAACGTGCCGCGCAAAACGACGGAGGCGACTGAGAAATAAATGATCAGCCCTGAGACGTCCACGAGTGTGGCAACGAATGGCGCGGACGATGCGGCGGGGTCGAGACCGATGCGGCGCAGGAGGAACGGCAGCATGGAGCCGGCAAGACTGCCCCACAAGACGATCCCGATCAGCGCAATGCCGACGGTCAGCGCGACGAGGAACCAATGCTCGCCGTATGAGCCAAATAATTTTGCCCAAAGCGTGATGCGGATGAAGCCGATCGTGCCAAGAATCGTTCCAAGCGATAAGCCCGAAAGAATCTCGCGGCGCATGACGCGCCACCAATCTTTTAGTTTGACTTCGCCAAGCGCCATGGCGCGGATGATCAGCGTGGAAGCTTGCGAGCCTGAATTGCCGCCGCTTGAAATGACGAGTGGAACGAAGATGGAAAGCACAACCGCCTTTGCAATTTCATTTTCATACCTGCCCATGGCGGTGGCGGTGAGCATTTCGCTCAAGAACAGAATGACCAGCCATGTTGCCCGTTTCCGCACCATTGTTGGGATGCCGATCTCAAGGTACGGTTCATCCAGCGCTTCGGAACCGCCGATCTTGTGGATGTCTTCTGTTGCCTCTTCTTCGGCTACATCGAGGATGTCGTCTACTGTGACGACCCCGATCAAGACCCCGTCTTGATCGGTCACGGGCAAAGCGTTGAGGTCGGCGTCTTTGAACGCCTCCACTGCCATCTCGCGGTCGTCTGTCGCTTTCAGTGAGATGAAACGCGAATCCATGAGGTCTGAGATACGTGTCTTCGGCTTGGCAAGCAGGATCTGCCGGATGCGCAGGTCGTCTACCAGTTTGCCTTTCCGATCGATCACGTAGACCACGCTCATCGTTTCGCTGTCCATTCCGTAACGGCGGATGTGGTCGAGTGCGTATGAGACTGTCCATTGGGGGCGGACGCGAACGAAGTGCGGCGACATCAGGCGTCCCACCGTGTTTTCTTTGTAGCCGAGGAAATGCGACGCTCGCGCGCGTTCTTCAGGCGCAAGCAAACTCAGCAGTTGCTGAGTTGCGGGGGCGGGAAGTTCTTCGAGTAGGGATGTGCGGTCGTCGTCCGACATGTCGTTCAAAATGCTGGCGGCATCGTCGTGCGCCATCGCCTTCAGCAATTCCGCCTGACGCTCGCCGGGCAGATACGCGAAGACCTTCGCCGCTTGTTCGCGCGGCAGAACGCGAAAGAGAACCGCCTCTTTCTGGGCAGACAACGGCTCCATCAGACTGGCGATGTCTCGAGCTCTCCAGTTCATCGTCTGCTTGCGCAGGGACGCGAAATCGCGCGCCTCGATCAAGGCTTCAAGGTTTACGCTTTTCATTTCTGCATTCATACATACACCTCCATGGTTAAAATAAAAACCACCTTGGAAATTCTCCGAAGGTGGCGAAGGTTCACGCGATGGCGGGCAGTTCGATCAAGCGCGGCATAAGAAAAGACACGGCGCGTCGATACAGCCCGGCGGAATCGGTAAAAATCGCGGTTCGGAGACTTTTAAGCGCAAGAGAGTTGGGCGCCGTAAAGGAACATCGGCATCCAAGGCGGTCTCTTCCTTTCTTTGTACGCTGTGAAATATGTTCGTCATAACTTGCTGGGTTATACTCCCGCGCTCGTTTGTTCGTCAAGGGGAGAAGACGTCAATTTAATTATGAGTTCAAAGGCGGCAGATACTTCTCGCGCAAACTTTCCATGTGATGATCCACATGCCCAACCAGCATATAGATCAACGCCCGCGCGCTGACGGGGTATCCGCTGGCGGCGCCGACTCGCAGCGCGGCTTCGTCGCTCATGTTTTGGATCGCCAGAATATTCGCGCGGCGCAGATGTTCGAACTCTTGAATTAAATCTTTGATCGGGTGCGAATCGAATCCCGCCTCGCGGACGTAATCATTCTGCTCGAAGCCCGGGAGCGGAGTCGCATCGTTTCGTGACACGCGCAAGAGTCGGTACGAAAAGACGCGCTCCACATCGTTGAGGTGTCCCATCACTTCTTTGATGGACCATTCGTTCGGCGCGTCGCGGAACAGGGCTTGCTCATCCGAAAGATTCCCAAGCGCGGAGTTGATCTCGTCAATTTGTTGTGAAAGCGCGGTGAGCACATCGCCTTTTGATGCGGCGCGTTGTACATAACCCGCATAGAATTCGGCGTATTCGTCTGAGTTGGGGGATGGGAGTTTGTTCATGTGAAGTCCTTTGCTGGATTATAGTCCATTGGTTTTATAATCGTGGCATGAAAGACGTCATTGCACAAATAATCGCTGATCCCCGCTATCAGAAGAACATCGAATTTGGCGAACCGCGTTCGGGTCATCCCGAAGGCAAGGTCAAATTTCATATAGCCGAGTTGGAAGCGAACCTTGAAAAACTCGCGCCGCGAATTTCGGATGAGCAATATTGGAAACTGAAATTCCTCATCCATGTTCACGACACTTTCAAAGCAGAAGCCATGCCCGACTCGCCGATCTCCAGCCCGAACAGTCATGCCTCCCTCGCTCGAAAATTCGCCTCCGAATTCACCGAAGATGCTGATTTGCTAAATATGATTCAATTCCATGATGTGAATTTTTCATTATGGAAGCAATTTTCCGCAACAGGTTCCTATGATATGGAGCGGTTTCAGTCTCTGTTGGAAACGATCAAGGATTGGGATTTATTCTTGATGTTTCTTGTCCTCGATGGCGGCACAAAGGGAAAAGATCCAAACAAAGTGGCATGGTTCATTGGTGAAGTAAAAAAGTATAAAGAAATAACGGAGCTTGAATGAAAGTCGATTATCCAACTTTACCTTTCGCAAACAAAAAGAAATGGGCAGACTGGCTCGCCAAACAGCACGGCAAGTCTGTGGGCGTGTGGCTGAAACTGGCGAAAAAGGATTCTGGTATCGCCACCGTGACGTATGACGAAGCGGTGGAGTCCGCGTTGTGTTACGGCTGGATTGACGGACAAAAGAAGGGTTTCGACGACAAATTTTGGCTTCAGAAATTCACACCACGTGGACTGAAAAGTATCTGGTCGAAGATCAACACCGAGAAAGCGGAACGACTGATCAAAAGCGGTGAAATGAAGTCTGCTGGACTCAAGGCAATCGAAGCCGCTAAAAAGGATGGTCGTTGGGCGCAGGCTTATGAATCGCAGAAAAACATTTCGGTCTCTCAGGATTTTCAATCTGCGTTGAATAAGAATAAAAAAGCCAGGGCTTTCTTTGGCACATTGAAGAGTTCTGAAAGATATTCATTCTTGTTTCGAATTCAAACAGCAAAGAAAGCAGAGACACGCGCGAAACTCATTCGAAAGTTCGTTGAAATGCTTGAAAAGAACGAGAAGATTCATTTATTCAAGCCTCCCGCTTGACGTATCTCCTCATCACGAAGATAATCAACCGCATGGACGACGATGAAATCCGACAGATCGTGCAAAACGTGGTTAGGAAGATGACGGGCACGCCTCAAACCGACCCTCTGCCTGCCTCGCCCGTAGGGAAGCGGATCGTCGCCCTCGGCGCCGATCACGGCGGCTTCGAGTTGAAGGGAATCCTCAAAACCGAAATCGAGTCGCTCGGCTTCGTTGTCATGGACGTTGGCACAAACAGCAAAGAGCCAGTGGACTATCCTGACTTCGCCCATTCCGTCGCGCAGATGGTAGGAACAGGTCGCGCGTGGCGCGGCATTATGATTGACGGCGCAGGCATCGGCAGTTGCATCGTTGCGAACAAAGTACCCAACGTCCGCGCAGGGATGGCGTACGATGTCTCGTCTGCATCCAACGGCCGCGAGCACAACGACACGAACGTGCTGACCCTCGGCGCGGGCTTGATCGGAGTCAACCTGGCGAAGCAGATCGTCAAAGTCTGGCTCACCACCGATTTCGGCGGCGACCGTCACACAAAGCGCGTGGATAAGATAAAATCGGTGGAGAAGATGTATTTGAAGTAGAAATCGCTGGTTGAGTAGTTCCGAGCGACAGCGAGGAACGTATCGAAACCAGCAGGTAACCTGTAAACAATTTGCTATATGAAAAGTGGTGGTCTCGATACGTCCCGCGATGCTTCGTCTTCGCTATCGCTCCGCTCAGCACGCGCGGGACTGCTCGACCACCGAATTATGAATGAAAATGAAACACGACCCAAAACTTGTTGAACAACTCGTAGAAATCATCACCCATGAAGTGCTTGCCGCGATGATGGAAGATGAAACGCGCGCGAGCAACCCTGAAGCCTATCACTGCAAATTCGATTGCGCGGATGGACTTTGCGTGCGCCTGTGTTTCGATCATGTGGGCAACGTCGTCAAAGCGGGGGCGGAGAGAGTCTCGTCCACGCTGGGAGCGATTCCGCAGGAACAGGCTATCGCAGGGATGATTGATCACACACTGCTCAAGCCTGATGCCACACAACAAGAGATCGCCCAACTCTGTTATGAGGCTCGCAAATATGGCTTCGCATCGGTGTGCGTGAACCCGACGTGGGTGAGTCTGTGCGCGGAACTCCTCAAAGGCTCGGATGTCAAAGTCTGCACGGTGATCGGTTTTCCGCTAGGCGCGACATCGTCGGAATCAAAAGCATTTGAAACCGAGACAGCCATCAAGCAAGGCGCGACTGAGATTGATATGGTGATTAATGTCGGCGCGTTGAAGGCGCGAGACATTGAAACGGTTGCAAGAGATATTCGCGGCGTGGTCAAAGCGGCGCATTCGCATGGCGTGATCGTCAAAGTGATCATCGAAACGGTATTGTTGACCGATGAGGAAAAAACAATCGCGAGCCTCACGTCGAAAGAAGCGGGCGCGGACTTTGTCAAAACGTCTACGGGATTCGCAGGCGGCGGCGCGACTGTCCACGATGTGGAGTTGATGCGCAAGGCGGTCGGTCCGCAGATGGGAGTCAAGGCGTCGGGCGGAGTCCGCACGTTTGAAGACGCGCAGAGTATGATCCAGGCGGGCGCAACACGCATCGGCGCGTCGGCGGGGGTGAAGATCATTCAGGGTCCGAGCGACCAAGTTGAAGGAAAGAAAGAAGCGAGCTCTTCGTCCAAATATTAAACAACCTTGCGAAGGTTTTAAACCCTTGCAAGGTTTGAGGTGAAAAATGTTCATCGCAAAAGTGATCGGCACAACGGTATCCACCATCAAAGACGAAAAATTGCAGGGGCGCAAATTGCTCATCCTGCGGCAGTCCGATGAAACGGGCGCGGTGTCGGGCAAGCCGTATGTGGCTGTGGACACGGTGGACGCGGGCGTCGGCGATCTGGTGCTCACCGCGTCGGGCTCGTCGGCGCGGCAAACGAACATCACGAAAGACACGCCAGTGGACGCGGTCATCATGGCGATCATTGATTCGCTTGAAGCCGATGGAAAAATTACGTTTCGAAAATCATGAAAAAATTTTATACCGATAAAGATATCGAAGAACTTTTTCACAACGGCGTCAAGTCTTTGCAAATCAATGACGACGTTGTGCTGACCGATCTGGCCTTCGAGAAAGCGCGGGCGTTGGGATTGCTCGTGGATGATTCTCCGCCCGCTGCGCCTGTGCGACCTTATTTATCGGATGTAAAGCCCCGTCTTTCGACGGGGAAATCTGATTCAGTTTCTTCGGCATCTTCTCAGCCCGCCCTCGCACCTAACCCTTCTCCCGCAGGGAGAGGGGAATCGTCGCTCGAAAAACGCATCCGCGAAAAAGTTTTTGCAAAACTTGGGAATCAAGTAGACGCGGGGTTGCTCGACGCCATCATCAAACGCGCGCTCAAGGCGACGGGGATGAAGTAATCATGTTATTCGGACGAGTCAAAGGCAACGCGGTTTGCACGATCAAATATCCCAACATTGACGGCGTGAAGTTGCTCGTCGTCCAGCCGTTGAACAAGCGACTCGAACCCATCGGCGTCCTGCAAGTTGCCGCGGACGTTGTCCACGCGGGCGTGGGCGATCTGTGCGTGATGGTCCGCTCGCGGGAAGCCGCGCTTGCGATGCAAGATGAAAAATTCGTGCCGATTGATTTGGCGTTGGTTGGCATCGTGGATGAGTTGGAAGTGAAGCCTGATGGTGAGTTTGAATACACGTTGAGGGTTGGTCAAAGCAAGTTCACGTAAGATTTTCACCACAAAGGACACGAAGAACACAAAGGAAAAGCAAGGAAATGGTACTTGGTAAAGTCATCGGCACTATCGTCACCACCATCAGCCACGCGCACTACAAGAATCGCAGACTGCTCGTCGTCCAGCCTTTGTTGCTAGACGGCGAAAAGCCCGACGATGATTTCATCGCGCTGGATAACTCGCAAGCAGGGATTGGCGATACGGTGCTGGTCAACCGTGAAGGGAATGGCGCGCGCCAAGTGTTGGGAATCCCTGACGGATGCGTGATCTCGGTCATTGTGGGGATTGTGGATAGCGTGAGCGTGGAGTGGTAACAAGAGTATAATGAGGGACGAGGTGCAAGATGGTCTTACGTTCCATTGAAGTTACTGTTGAAAAAGATGGGACAGTTCGTTTGCCCACAAATGTAAAACTGCCCGCGCGTCGCCGCGCCATCCTGACGATTTTGGATGAGCCGATGAGCGTCGCTGAAACTGCTCTGTTGAGTGAAGCCGCGTTGGCAGAGGACTGGGATCGCCCTGAAGAGGAGGAAGCGTGGGCGTACCTTCAGTTGGGCAAGTAGTCCTCGTCCCGTTCCCATTTTCCGATTTATCCCGCACAAAAATGCGACCCGCTGTTGTACTTGCTGACGCGGGGCGTGATGATTGGATTCTCTGTCAGATTACGAGCAATCCATATGGTGATGAGAAAGCCATCCTTGTTTCTGAAAACGATTTTCAAAGCGGAGCCTTGCGCGTTACCAGTTACGCAAGACCAGGTAAATTGTTCACTGCCAATGCGAGTTTAATTGTTGATTCTGTTGGGGAATTAAAAACGTCAACTGTAAGAAAGATGGTAGAAGTTATAGTTGAGATTTTGAACGGAAGGGATTAACTGTAAAGGGAAAACGTAAATCAAGGTCGAGTTGCATGTTCTGCGATTTCTTCGAGTTCATGAAGAATAAACTCTGCACAAGCTTCAAATCTTGATTGATAGACTCTCTTTTGTTCTTGACTTGGAGCGCTCGCATAGCCGACGATCCATTCAGGATCGTTATTCAAGAAATACCAGTTTGGTGAATAATGTTTGTCTCCTGAATAATTTTCCCATTCTTCTATCAATTCAGGATTCTCCTTTAAATAGTCTATAAGCGCTTCTTTTGAAACAATCTTCGGTTCTTTAAGATAGCCAGTCTCATTGAATAGTTGGGTAATGCTTTTGCCTGTGCGGATGCGGAAATTTTTTGGCATTGAGCAAATTTTAGCAATTACAGTTGACATTGCGTTGCATCCTTAATAATGCTTCTCAATCCCGCCGAACCCGAACATCTTGTTCTTCTCCGTCTGCTCGACGAAGTGTCGCAGTCGTTTCTTGAACTTCTCAGGGCGGTGACGCGCTCCGTGGATGAACGCGATGCGAATCCGTTTGAACGAGTCTGAGAATCTCTGAAAATTCTTCCAGGTTTATTTACGCCGTTTCCCACTTCTCAGCGTGTTTGATGAATTCCTCTTTTATTTCGTGCCAGTCGTGCAAATCGGCGGGGTCAAAATCAGCGTCGTTGGGCCACACCAATGTGCGTACTTCGGGGTCAAGTCGTACCTGATTGAATACACTTAGATCACGGAGAGGGCTGTAAATTTCGCCGTGTAAAACTGGCTCGAAGTCAATAGTTTGTTCGGTGTTGTCGTTGAATTTTATTCGTAGTGTGTATGGGGCAACGATCTCGAACTTTGTAATGTGATAAATAGGATGTTCCATAGCAACCTCGTTTATTTGAGCGGCTCAATAGAAGTTGGTTTCTTGCCGCTATCCAGCGATTCCCAAGCGGCAATTAATTCGACCTGATGAATTTCTGCCCATGCAACCACCAACCTTTGTTGTTTGTTAGGCATGGAGCCAGTAAGAAGTTCCACAGGATTGATCGTAAAGACAGCTTCGTATTCTTGATATATCGCATGAAAGTGGGGAGTGTGATGTCTCCCGCCGTGTTCAGCGAACATGCGAATAATAATACCGAAAAACCTAGATAGTTCAGCCATTTGATTTCTTGTTGGAATTATACATGCTTTCAAATAGAGTCTACAATCTCTTTTCACGCATGGACTAAAAATGCTTCTCAATTCCCCCGAACCCGAACATCTTATTCTTCTCCGTCAGCTCGACGAAGTGTCGCAGTCGCTTCTTGAATTCCTCAGGGCGGTGACGCGCCCCGTGGATGAACGCGATGCGAATCCGTTTGTACGAGTCTGAGAACTTCTGAAAATTCTTCCACGCTTCCTTGTTCGCTTTGATCGCTTTCATAATATCAGGCGGGACAACGAATTCCTCATTCAAAATATCTCCCAGCGAATCAACGACCTCTTTCATCACTTTCTTCTTCGCTACCAAATAACGCAATCGTTCGATGTTGGCTTGCGAGTAACTTGACTTGGGTTTCCTCGGCGAGAAGCGTTGCGCCGTGCGTTCCTCATCTAATGTCTTGAAGGTGCTATCTATCCAACCGAAGCACAGAGCTTCCTCCACCGCGTCGTTGTACTCGATGCGCGGCTTACCTGTCGCTTTTTTGTAATAGACCAGCCAGATGTCTTTTTCGGTCTTGTAATTCTTCTTCAACCAGTTTCGCCAGTCTTTGCGGTTGGTGACGTGAAGGGTTTGGGATATGTCCATGTTCGTTATCTGTTCCTGAATTCATTATATAATATTTGCAATCGTAATCCAGATTGTCAAGGTTCGTCTTTTGCATCTCTGCCGCAGAGCCACAGAGACGCCGAGAAACGCCAGTATTTTTTTCTCTGTGCCTCCGCGTCTCTGTGGCTAAACCGCCTCAAATCTATTAAGGAGTTGCCCCATGAAAGAATTTCGAAACCCGAAGAATGTCCATCAGCCGCTTGCCGGATATTCCCACCACGTTGAAATTTCAGGAAACGAACGCATTCTGGTCCTCTCGGGTCAGATAGGGATGAGAGAAGACGGGACAGTGCCAGACGATCCGCTCGAGCAAATGGATGTTGCCCTCGAGAATATCTTCCGCAATCTTCAAGCCGCGAACATGGGCGTGAAGGATATTATCAAACTCACTTATTATCTCGTGGGCGAAGTTGATACGGCAAAACGACGTGAACTGGTCGCATCCAAACTGGGCGGACACAAACCATGTAGCACGTTGTTGTATGTCGCCGCGTTGGCGAGTCCAGTGTACAAAGTCGAGATCGAAGCGTTGGCAAGCGCGGGCTAGGCTAACGCGTGCAGTGAGTTCGAAAAAGGAAATTAATTTGACGCTGAAGAAAATCCTACTGGCTTCGATTCTATCCCTCGCTTTCGCCTCGATTGGATTTGCGCGCATGCAAGTCGCGCACGCGCAAGAGTCCACGCCGACGCCCGCCGAACTCATCGACGAAGTCAACGCCTTGCGCCTCGCCAACGGATTGAACGCGCTGGCGGTGCATCCCGCCTTGATGCAGATCGCGCAGGATGAGGCGAGCGGGATCGCGTCGGGCATGCCGGGTCACTGGCGACCGAACAACCTGACTCTCGGTCAATGGATGATGACATTGGGGTATCCGCTATCTGGCGATCTTTACCAAGATGGCTACCGCTCGGAAAATTGGATACTCTCACAAAGCTCGAAAGACGCGGTGCAAGGCTGGCTCGGCGACGAGCCGCACACGAACACAATGCTCTCGCCTTATCGCAGCGACATCGGCGCGGGCATCGCCGCCACCGAAGACGGTTATATTTTGGTCATCGAGACCGCGCTCCAAACAACCAGCGGCCAAATGCAATCGAATGCCAATGCCGTCCTCACAGGCATTCCGCTCACGCAACAGGCATACAACGCGGGCGCAACCCTCGCCGCCGAAAACGGCACGCTCCCGCAATACTCGCTTCCCATCGCCCTCGCAACCGCGAACCTCGGCGGCGACGTGATCCACGAAGTGCAATACGGGCAAACTTTATGGAGCATCGCCATCACGTACGGCACAACGATCAAAGAGATTCAGCGACTCAACAATTGGGATTCGGACGATGTGTACGTCGGTCAGCAACTCCTTGTGATGAAGGGAGCCACGCCTCCTCCGCAGGTGACGCCTGCTTCAGCCGCCTCGGCGTTTCCCACACTTCAGCCGACCGCTACCGCGACGACCCTCGCCACTTCATCCGCAACCCCGCCTAATGCGATCACAACAAAGAGCCCGCAAGAAATGACTCTCAGCGTCGCGGCAATTGCCCTCGCCGCCCTCGTGCTGGGAATCATCATCGCCTTCCCACGCAAGAAGGAAAGAGATTAACCGTAACGCGACATTCATGTCGCCTTTGTGCAAGAAAAAAATTATTTACGCTGTTATTACTTTTTCAACGTAGATGCCATCTCTCTGGCAACAAACTTCAAATACGTGCGCGTGATCCGCAAACACGACCAAAGCGCCAGCAGAGAAATGATTGTCCCCCCAACGGCAAGCAAAATGATAATTTGGTTATTGAGATTGAAGAGCGCGATGAGTCCTGTGGTAATCACAGAATTGGCAAGCAGCAAATAATAGGGGAGGGATGCGGTGTGCGCCTGTCTTTCGGCTTGCTTAACTTGCGCGTCACGAGTGTCGCGGTCTAACGAAAGCTGGTGAGTTTTTAATTTTGCCTGATTTTTACCGCCCAACGAATCTTCGTCCGATGTCCTTGATTCCAGCCAGATCATTGCGATGAAGAGAAGCAGGTTCAACACGACGGGAAGATACATCCACCAAGCGGCGCAGGCGGGTTGATTCGCTCCGCAGGGTCTTGTGACGCCTTCGTAGATCGTCAATCCCATCACGGCGGGCAAGCCCAGCACTGCCAGTTCGCGGCTCGTGCGGATGCGGCTCTTGAGGGAATTCATCCAATCCAGCCGACCGTCCTTTGCTTTTTTCAAACTGAATTCGAGATCGTTCTGCGGGAAGGGGTCTTTCCCTTTGAAGGATTTGTGATCGTCGAGAAATTTCGCTCCCTGCTTGATTCGCAAAAAATGTTCTGCGGGAGTCAGCATCGTATCCGCCAGTTTATCGAAGACGACCCCCAGCAAATACGCCAGACCCAAAAAACCGATCAATGCCTCGCTTTGCAAAAGTTCGGGGTTGATGCTCTGTCCCTTCCAAAATGGGAGGACGAACGCGCACAGGGCAAGGATGCCCGCCAAAATGAGCTCGATACTGACCTGGGCTGTATTCATGTGACCTGCCTAATGGATTTCAGAGATTCCCGCAATGCTTGTTTTGCTTCATCAAAGGAGAGCAGTTCCAATGCCTTCTTTTGCGTTTCCCATCGAAGCGTGCGGTTCTCGTCAGACGCGACGGTCTTTGTTAAGCGCACAACGAAATATTGAACGGTGACATCTTCATTTTTCATTGCATACGATTGCACGGGCCCAACTTGAATAATTTTCCCAACGACCCCCGCCTCCTCGCGTAATTCCCTCAACGCCGCTTTGCGTGGAGATTCTCCTTGTTCAATGTGTCCCTTAGGCAGTATCCAATGTTTACCCGTTGAAGATGAAACCACCAAATAAGTCTTGCGCTTGCCTTTGACTTGGAAAACGACACAACCAGCGTGGGTGAGTTTTTTCTGTTTCATATTAATTCAAGTATAGCATGAGGGAATGTGGAATCTATGCCTTCCGCCGCACCCTCAACACCGCGATCTTCGTCGAATGGTTGAACGGCGCGGGGTCGGTGATTGGCTTGCTGACTTGGCGGTACCCAACGAAATGCTCAGGCACGGGAATCAATTCTTCGATTTTCAAATACCCATCCTTGCATAGCTCTTCAAGCGTCTGCATGTACTCCTGTCCGCTGACATACAATGCGTTGTTGATCGCCACTAAGTATCCGCCGTCGTTGACGAGCGGACGCACTTTGTTGATTAATCTTGCGCTCTCTTTTTCCTGATCCACTTTGCCCTTCGATGTGGACGAGAAGAATGGCGGATCGAGGATCACGCAATCGAAAGTTTGTTTTCCTGTTTTGAACCTGCTGACTGCGGGGAAAAAATCGAGCGCGAGGAAATCATTTCGATTGACTGAAAACCCGTTGAGCGCGTATGATTTTCTCGCTAGGTCAAGAAAGCGGCGGTTGCGATCCACTTGAACCACGCGACTCGCGCCTCCAGTCAGCGCGGCGACGCCGAAACTTCCCGTGTAGGCAAATGTATTCAACACAGATTTGCCTCTCGTATTTTCGATCAACCATTTTCGCAACAGACTTGTGTCGAGATAAAAACTTGCGTCGCGGTTCATCGTCAGGTCAAGCGCGTACGACATTCCATGCTCGGTGATCTTTGTATCAGGCGAGTCGCCGAAGAGAAGGTTGCCGCGCTTATCCTCTTGCGTGAGTCCGTTTCGCTGCTTTAAAATCCCAGCGCGTAGCCAATTTAGAGAGTTAGGTAAAGCGTTGACTAGGTTTTCAATAACTTGTTGATTTTGCGTCGGGTCATCCGCGTAGTTGTGAATGACCAGTGTCCGCGCGTAGATGTCCAACGAAAGGCTTGGGTCGCCTTCGGTGAATCCGTTGAAGAGGCGGAATGCGGAATCATGTGGCTCATTGAACAGCGGTTGACGCGCGGCGATGGCGAGGTTGAAGGGGGAGTCCATGCCGCCATTATACGACTCAGCTGTCCCGTCGGCGCGAAGCGGTTGTTCATCCAGTGCGCGTTAAATTTTTCTGATGTTCTTCGGGTTCAGCACCGAGATCAGCCGCTCATTTCCGAGCGGGGCTTCCGCAGTTTCGTCGAGTTGAACCCAAATGAAACTGCGATGCGCGGAGTATGGATCAATGCGGACGACCACGCCAGCGAGCCAGCTATCGAGATGCTTCAAGAAGACTTCCACCCGGTCGTTGACTTTGATCTCGTCAGCCATTTCGTCTTACGAAAAAATACAGCCCCGCGCCGACGAGCATCATAATGCCGCCGTTGATCGCCCATTGCGGATCGCCCGTCATGTAACTGCCGGGCAAAATGTTGATTCCCTGCAGGAAAAAGACCAAGCCTGGAAGAAAAAGCAGGACGCCGAGAATGTTCAGTATCGTTTTCATGGATGGATTATACTCTCGCCTCTTTTCGACGGGATGCCTGCCTCAGTTTCCCCAAGCGGACTCGACGCCTCGGCATTTCGAGGTACAATATAGAACGTACGTTCAGATTATCTTTTCGCGCTGAGCGGAACGGCGAGTGATTTTTTCGCCGCGCAGTCGAAGCGCAATTCATACACTCACATGGACTTCAATCTTCAAGCACCTTTCATTCCCATGGGCGACCAGCCCGAAGCCATCCGCGGACTCGTGGATGGCGTGCATGGCGGCAAGAAACATCAGGTTCTGCTCGGCGCGACAGGCACGGGCAAGACGTTTACCATCGCGTCTGTGATCCAGGAGTTGCAAAAGCCCGCGCTCATCATGGCTCACAACAAGACCCTCGCCGCGCAGTTGTATGCCGAGTTCAAAGAATTCTTCCCCGAGAATGCGGTGTCGTATTTTGTTTCATACTACGATTATTACCAGCCTGAGGCGTATGTTCCGCGCCATGACTTGTACATCGAAAAAGAAACGCAGATCAACGAAGAGATCGAACGTCTGCGGCTTGCGGCGACGACTGCGCTCATCTCGCGGCGCGATGTGATCATCGTCGCGTCGGTGTCGTGCATTTACGGTTTGGGCAACCCCGAAGAGTTCGGCAAAGGGACAGTGACTCTCAAAGTGGGTGAGATGTATCGGCGCAATGCCTTGCTCCGCCAGTTGATCGAATCGCAATATCAACGCAATGACATGGATTTGAAGACAGGCACATTCCGCGTGCGCGGCGATACGCTGGAGATCATCCCCGCGTATGAAGACAAACGCGGATTCCGCGTCACATTCTTTGGTGACGAAGTGGAACGCATCATGCAGTTCAGCCCCGTCACGGGCGAAGTGTTCGATGAGCCGAATGAAGTCTCAATTTACCCCGCCAAGCAATATCTCACCGCCGCTGACAAGATGAAAGATGCCATCGCTGACATCGAAGCCGAGTTGGAAGATCGGCTGAAATTCTTCAAAGAGACTGGCAAGCACCTCGAAGCGCAGAGACTCGAACAACGCGCGCGCTATGATCTCGAAATGCTCAAAGAGGTCGGCTATTGTTCGGGTGTTGAGAATTACTCGCGTCATTTAGATCGCCGCGCGGCTGGCACACATCCGTGGACGATGATTGACTTTTTGCCGACAGATTATTTGCTGGTGATTGACGAGAGTCACATGACTGTCCCGCAGATCCGCGGCATGTACAACGGCGACCGCGCGAGAAAAGAAACGCTCGTCGAATATGGCTTCCGTTTGCCGAGTGCAGTGGATAACCGTCCGCTCAAGTTTGATGAGTTCGAAGAGGTGATGGGAAGCACGATCTACACGTCCGCCACGCCTGGACCATATGAGATGGGACACGCGGAACAAGTCGTCGAGCAGATCATCCGCCCGACGGGACTCGTTGACCCCGAAGTGGAAGTGCGTCCGACGAGGGGGCAGGTGGACGACCTGATCGGCGAGATCAGGCAGAGGGTCGAAAGAGGCGAGCGGGTACTCGTCACCACGTTGACGAAGAGGATGTCGGAAGATCTATCCGAATACTTGAAAGAGTTGGAGATGAAAGTCCAATACCTGCATTCGGATGTGGAGACGCTCGAACGCGTCGGCATCCTGCGCGACCTGCGTATGGGCGTGTACGATGTGTTGGTGGGAATCAATTTGTTGCGCGAAGGACTCGACCTGCCCGAAGTGTCGCTGGTTGGAATTTTGGACGCGGACAAAGAAGGCTTCCTGCGTTCGGAAACTGCGCTGATCCAGACTATCGGTCGCGCCGCGCGTCACGTCAACGGGCGCGTGATCATGTACGCCGACAAGGTGACCGACTCGATGAAACGCGCGATTGACGAAACGAATCGCCGCCGCGCCAAACAGGTGAAATACAACACCGAACATGGCATCGTGCCGATCAGCATTCACAAAGCGATCCACGATCTCACCGAAGAATTGAGCGCGAAGGCGGTCGGTGAAATGCGCGGCGAATACAAAGTGAAACAAGACCTGCCGCGCAATGAACTGCGCCAAGTGGTGCGCGACATGGAAATCCAAATGAAGGAAGCCGCGAAGAATCTCGAATTCGAACGCGCCGCCGCGTTGCGCGATGAGTTGTATCAGTTGAAGAGTCTGCTGGCGGAGGATGAAAATCTGAAACCGTGGGAACGGATCAAGTTATTGACGGGGGAGGAATAATTTAGAGATTGGAGACTAGAGATTAGTTCCCTGTCAATGTCTCCTTGCAAAAGACTCGGGCGAGCATCCAACGTCTTTGAGTTACCTTTTCGTGATGATGGGGGTTTCCTACGCGGTTATGCCCATCGCTATATAATTGGGAAAAATTTATAGTTTTTGACGCAGTTGTATTGCGTCAAGACAGGCGGCACGAGCTACCGAGCAAATCGAACTGTCGCTTGAACTCTCATGAAGTATTGATAATTGGAAAAAAAGTTAGGAGAATCCATGCGTCCCTTCGTAACATTGTTTTTGATTTTGGCTTTAATGTCCATTGCTTGCGGAAGCGGGACTGTGTCTACACCCGCGCCTGTCGTTTCAACGGATGTGAATGTGCCCTCGTCTACCGCCTTCGTGTCATCCAGTCCGAGCGACGAACCTGTTCCTCCCACGTCAACTCCCTCGCCTGAAAATGTGATCTTCGTGGATACGCTCGAGCAGGAAGTGTATCCGTTCGCGCAAAATGGAAAATGCTCATTGGCTGAAGCCATTATGGCGGCAAATACGGCAAAGCAATTTGATTCGTGTAAAACAGGAGTCTTGGGCGAGAGCGTGATCGAATTAATGCCTGGCGAATATGTTTTTACCCAAGTTGACCATTCGCCTCCCGTGTATGAATGGTTGATCAGCGTCACCGATGTTGGCACTGCTCTCCCGCCAATTGCGTATCCAATGACCATTCACGGCAATGGCGCAACCTTGACCCGCGCTGAAAATGCCGAGCCATTCCGCTTTTTTGAATTGATGGTCAATTCGACGTTAACCATGGATAACCTCACCATCCAAAACGGCGACGTGGCGAAAGATTGGGGCGGCGCCATCTATTCGATGAGTTCCTCTATTTTTTTGGATCGCGTCCGCTTTGTCAACAACAGTTCCGATAACGGCGGCGCGATCTATTTCACTCTCGGCAGGCTTGACATTTCAAATAGTGAGTTCATCAATAACACAAGCACAAACAATGGCGGCGCGTTGTTCATCGATTCGTCGCGGTCTTCGATCCAATCCACTCGTTTTGAAGGCAACGAATCGGACGGCAATGGCGGCGGTTTGTATGCCTATTTTGCTACGCTGGTGATCGCCGATAGTTTTTTCATGAAGAACCGCGTCACGGGCAACGCCAACGGGAATTGGGGCGGCGGCATGTTTACCAATCATGTAAGCATCACTATTACGGGAAGCCAGTTTTATCAAAACGAGTCCGCCGCTTATGGCGGCGCGGTGGGCGTGATCAATCCCATCCTCGCGGGCATAGATCCCGAAGAGGATAATATGCTCCAGCAAATTCAAGACGCCCCAATGGTTTCCGATATGCTGACCAGCATCCCTGGCTTTCAAGCGACTCTTGAAGCGCACCCCAGCGGCATTTACTCGAATTTCAACGAGGACATACAGATCCACAACAATTGTTTTGCCAATAACAGAACGGTGGGTATCGAGCCAAATTGGACGAGCGGCATCCATGCCAGCGCGGCAACCGCCGATGGAAATTATTGGGGCGACCCCAGCGGGCCATCGGGCAGAGGTCCTGGCTCAGGCGATAGCGTCGGCAAGAACAAGGTCGTCTTTGCGCCATTCTTGACCGAAGCGCCAGATTTTTGCGATCCCTCGCTCTCTGAAATTGATTGAATAAAGCGGGCGTCACTACCAAAGTGACGCCCGCTTTTCTTAGTGGATGAATTAATTAGAGGAATGTCGCGATCTCGCCCAGCGGCTTTTTGGTGATGACCGGGACTTCCGCGTCATCCGCAGGGAAGCCTGTTACTAACAGTAGAAATGGTTTTTCATCTGACGGTCTGTTCAGAATCCCGTTGAGGAATCCCATTGGGCTGGGGGTGTGAGTCAGCGAGACCAGACCCGCGTTGTGAATCGCGGCGATCAAAAAACCTGTGGCGATGCCAACCGATTCATGGACGTAATAATTCTTTACGCGCCTCCTGTCGGGTAATTCGCTGTGATTCTTCCCGAAGATGGCGATCAAGTAAGGGGCGGTCACGAGGAACGGTTTGTGTTCGTCGGTGCCGAGAGGAGCGAGGGCTTCGAGCCATTCCTTCGGTGCGCGGCGCTGATAAAAATCTTTTTCCTCTTCTTCTGCCGCGGCGCGAATTTCTTGTTTCACTTTCGGGTCGCTGACCACGACAAAATGCCACGGTTGCAAATTCGCTCCGCTTGGAGCGGTCCCTGCGGCGATGAGACACTCTTCAATGATTTCGCGCGGAACGGGTTTATCGGAAAAGTGCCGCACCGTGCGGCGACGTTGCATGTGCGCGCGGAAGTCTGTGGCGCGTTGGATCATTTCTTGCGATGGTTGTTCAGTGAAACTCAGCGGGTGAAATTTTGCGGCGGGCATGGGTTCTCCTGTTTAAGCCGTTTTGTAGGTCGGGCTTGTAGCCCGACAAGTTTTTGTATGGCGATGATCGGCGAGTTAATAATTCACCTTACGCAGTGAAGGTCGCAACGCGAGACTGCGAAGCGTCTCGCGTTTTAGGTTGTTCTTGCACAAGAGCGACATAAATGTCGCATTACGAGAACTGAATTGGCTTCAACGTGTAGGTCGGGTTTGTAGCCCGACAAACTTTTGCATGGCGAAGGCGTCAGGCTAAAAGCCTGACCTACGAACTTGTGGGCGTTAGAGAACGCCAATTACACGGATTTATACCTCAACAACCTCAACGCATTCGCCACTACGACCAACGTACTGCCTTCATGAAAGATGACGGCGATGCCGATGCTGATGATACCAGTGATCGAAGTGACGATGAGCAAACCGATCACGCCCAACGCGATTGCCAGATTTTGAATGATGATCGCGCGCGTGGCGCGTCCCAAGCCGACTGCGAATGGAAGTTTAGAAAGATCGTCGCCCATCAATGCAACGTCGGCGGTTTCGAGCGCGACATCTGTCCCTGCGCCGCCCATTGCGATTCCAACGGTTGCATTGGCAAGCGCGGGCGCGTCGTTAACGCCGTCGCCGATCATGGCAACCTGCCCATAGTCTTTGACAAGTTCGCGGATGATGGTGAGTTTATCTTCGGGCATTAAGTCGGCGCGAAATTCCGTTAATCCAATTTCACTTGCAATCGCGGAGGCGGAACGCCCGTTGTCTCCTGTCAACATGATGGTGTGCGCCACGCCAGATTTTTTCAGCGCGTTCATCGTCGGCGCGGCTTCGTGACGCAAGGTGTCTGCGAGCGCGATCAAGCCCGCCAATGTTTTATCCACCGCGATCCACATCAACGTTTTGCCTTGCCCTTGCAACGCCTCGGCGCGTGAAATTGATTCAGATGAAAGCGCCACGCCCGCTTCGGTCATCAACTTTTGATTACCGATCCAAATCGTTTTGCCGTTCATCAGCGCCTTCAGTCCGCGTCCCGTCAGCGACTCCACGTCGTCCACTGGCGAGACAGGCAGACCCTGCGTCTGAGCCGAGCGCACGACCGCCTGCGCCAACGGATGCGCGGATCGTGATTCCGCTCCCGCCGCGATGGATAGTAAATCCGCTTCGCTTCGACTGTGCTCAGCGCTAGCTTTCCACGCCGAGGCTGGGAACACAACCACATCCGTCACCTCGGGCTGACCGTGAGTCACGGTTCCAGTTTTATCGAAGGCGATGGCTTTGAGCAGACCGAGATTTTCAAGATGCGCGCCGCCTTTGACCAGCACGCCGTTTCGCGCGGCTTGCGCAACACCCGCGAGAATTGCGGCGGGCGTGCCAAGCGCGAGGGCGCACGGCGACGCGGCGACGAGCAGAGTCATCGCGCGTAAAAATGATTCACGGAATGGGAAACCAAAGAGAGGCGGGATGCCGATCACGAGCGCGGTGAGAATGAGGACTGCTGGGACAAACACGCGTTCAAATTTTTCGACAGTTTGTTGCGTGGGCGATTTTTGCGCTTGCGCTTCCTCGACCATTTTCATCACGCGCGCCAGCGTGGAATCTTTTGCGAGGCGAGTCACTTTGACTTCGAGGGCGCCTTCGCCGTTGACCGTGCTTGCGAAAACTTGATCGCCAACCGTTTTATCAACGGGAAGCGATTCGCCTGTGACGGAGGATTGATCAATGCCAGAATCCCCGTCGAGGATGATTCCGTCCACGGGGATGCGCACGCCAGGGCGGACGATGACCACATCGTCGAGTTGCAACGACTCGACGGGAGACTCTTGTTCTTTTCCATCGCGGCGGACCAATGCGGTCTTCGGCGCAAGGTCAGCCAATGCGCGGACGGCGCGGCGCGCGCGATCCAACGCGCGTTCTTCCAATGCGTGACCGAGGCTGAAAAGGAAAAGCAACAACGCGCCTTCGGCAAACTCGCCGAGGAACGCCGCGCCGATTGCGGCGACAACCATCAGTCCGTCTGTGTCGAGGCGTCGTTCGCGCAACGCGTGCCATGCGTGACGGGAAACATCCCATCCGCCCAAGACATATGCGATAGCGAAGAGTCCGATGCTGAGGAGTATGGGAAATCCAAAAAACATTTCGCCGAGCCAGCCGACCAAGAGGAACAATCCTGACAAGAGGCTGAATAATAATTCTCTGTTCTCTTGTAACTTTGCTTGAAATTCATTGAGCGGAATTTGATACCCGAGCGAACGGACTCGCTTTTCGATGGCGGCGCGAGTGATCTTGTGATTGTCGTATTCGATCCACATCTTTTCGGTGGGGTAGTTGACGTTGACTGACAGCACGCCGTCCATGCGCCCGACGCTGTGTTCGATAACCAGACTGCAATCGGAGCAGTCCATGTTTTCGATGGGAATCGATTCGTGGTGAAAGCGATTTGTGATTTGCGCGCCTGCGAGTTCGGCGAGTCGCTTCACATCGGAGAGAGTCAACAAGTTGGGGTCGTAGTGCAGGCACAAGTCAGCAGGCGTTTTGTCGCGTTCCACGTGGGCGCGGATGATTCCCTTTTTGCCTTGAAGCGCCGCCTCGAGCCGCACGAGACATTCGTCCTTCTCGCTTTCAACGCCTGGGAGCAGTAATGGGATGTCAATGTCAATTGTTTGTTCCATGAAGTGATTCCTTGTTTGGCTAGGTTATTCTTTTAGGACGCTGATGAACGCAGAAAAACGCCGATAGTTCTTTTAAAATCAGCGTGGCTCAGCGTTTATCTGCGTCCAACATAGCTTTTGGGCTGATTGTGTTGTTACCCATGCTGAACATGCTCAAGACCCATGCGGTAGAGTTTTTCAACGTGATCGTCGTCGAGGCGATAGAAGACCTGCCTGCCTGACTTGCGCGCGCGGACGAAGCGCATCTGACGCAGTCCGCGCAGTTGATGCGACACGGCGGATTCGGTCATGTTTAGTTTTTCGGCAAGCGTGCCGACGCCCATCTCGCCATCGAGGAGCAGGGAGATGATCCGCACGCGGCTGGCGTCGCTGAGGGCGCTGAAGAGTTCGGCGAGTTGAATGGCTTTGAGTTCGGTGAGTTTCATAATACTGAATAGTTGAGCAAGTGTTCATATATTACTTCGGAAAATAAACCTTGTCAAGAGATAGGGTTTGTTTGTCTGCGAAAAACGTCCCGATGTATGTAGGGCAGGTTTTCAACACGCTGTTAATCGAAATTCAAGAAGGTGTCAGGCTAAAAGCCTAACCTACGAGCTTCACGAAAATTCAGGCGACAGTGCAACTGTCGCCTATCTTGACGTATGCTAATCACCAATCGGCACAATCACCACGCTGGCTTTGATGTGGTGGCGCAGGTCACTGATGACCGTTCCGTGGATCAAATCTGAAACGCCCGTGTGACCATGTCCGCCGACGACGATCATTTCTATATTTGAAGCGTTGATCATTTTCGCCAGTTCTTTGCCTGGCTCGCCGCTTCCGATCTGCCATTCGGAGTTGACTTTGTTCGCCTTCATCATCTCGGTTAATTTTTCCAAGCGTTCGCGGTCTGCGAGCGTTTCGGAATCTTCGCCCTCGACGCCGAGTCTCCTTGCCACGGGGCTTTCGACAACGTGCAACAAGGTGAGTTTCGTTTGCTTTTTGTTGATGAAGCGCAGACTTTCCGTGAGCAATTTTTCGTCCTTGCCTGAAAAGTCCAGCGCCACGCCGATGTGCTGGTAGGGCGGAGGCGGTTGGATCGCGTTGATCGTTTGCGTGGCTTGACGATGGACACTCCCGATGCGAAATCCGTTTTTGTCCAGCCAGGGATGCGCGACCACGTAAAGCAATAGCAGTCCGAGTAATATAGTTAATGGGATCACGGTCGCTTCGATGATCCACGCGTCGCTTCCCGCGTCGGCGATCCACGCTCCGATTTGGTCAACGATCAATTTGATGTTCAGCGACAAAATGATTCCCGCCACGATCCATGCCAGGGCTTTTATCTTCGGGCTGATGGTGAATTCGCCCATGCGGCGTTTATCGGCTACTGCGTTGATCAGCGGAATGATCGCAAACGGCAGTTGCAGCGAGAGGACGACTTGACTCAGCACGAGCATCGCGCCTGTGGCGTTCTCGCCGAAGTGGGCGATGACGAGTATCGCAGGGATGACAGCCAGAAGTCGGGTGATGAGGCGGCGCAGCCATGGGCGAATCCGCAGGTTGAGGTAGCCCTCCATCACGATCTGCCCGGCGAGTGTGCCGGTGATGGTGGAACTCTGTCCCGAGGCGAGAAGCGCAATGGCGAACGCGATCGGCGCGATGGACGCCCCAAGCAGAGGCTCCAGCAAATGATGCGCGTCTTGAATCTCCGCCACCGCGAAATATCCGTTCCTGTGAAAGACGGAAGCCGCCATCACCAGAATCGCGGCGTTGATAAAGAAAGCAATGTTGAGCGATAACGATGTGTCAATCGTGTTCCAGCGCAGGGTCTTTTTGACTTCGTCGCTGTCGCGCCCGATCTTGCGAGTTTGCACGAGTGACGAATGCAAATATAAATTGTGCGGCATGACGGTCGCGCCTAAAATGCCGATGGAAATATATAACGCGGTCGCGTCGGGCAGGGATGGGACAAAGCCATGAGCGATGCCAACCCAATCAGGTTTGCCCAACAGGATCTCGATGAAGAAAGCGACGCCGATCGTTCCGACCAACGCGATGACCACGCTTTCCAGTTTGCGAATCCCCGCATGTGATAACAACAAAAGCAGGAATGTATCCAACGCGGTAAGTATCACGCCATACAGAAGTGGGATACCGAAAAGTAATTGAAGCGCGATGGCAGAGCCGATCACTTCCGCCAGGTCGCAGGCTGTGATGGCAATCTCTGCCAAAATGTAGAGGGGGATGTTCACAATGGGCGGATAATCTTCATGGCAGACCTGCGCCAGGTCGCGGCGACTGACGATGCCAAGCCTCGCGGCTAAACTTTGCAGGAGAATCGCCATGAGGTTGGACATCAATAAGACCCAGATCAAAGCGTAGCTATAGCGGCTTCCGCCCGCGATGTCTGTTGCCCAGTTGCCCGGGTCCATGTAGCCGACGGATACCATCAATGCGGGCCCAGTGATCGCCAGCCAACGTCTCCATGAGGAGGCTTTGGCTGGCACAATCACGGATTCATGTACTTCTGAAAGGGAATTTTGCGAATGTTTTTTCATGTTTGTTCTTCGATGTTTGCGTGATAAAAGATTTGAGACAATACCATGTTACTCTGAGGGAGCGGGGTTTGCGACCGAAGAGTCTCTTGTGTTGGCAGTAGAGACCCTTCGCTATCGCTCAGGGTGACATTTTGAGATGACTTTAGAATAGTTTCGGCAAAAAGCGACCTGTGCGCTTCATGTACTCACGATACTCGTCTCCGAATTTTTCGATGAGGTTGGCTTCCTCTTTCGGTGTGCGGATCGCCATGAGGACGAACGCCAGGATGCCGAACATCCCGATAAACCAGTTGTCTGCCATCATGCCAAAAGACAAGATGAATGACGAACCGATCGTGTACAACGGATGGCGGATATATTTGTAAATTCCGTTTGTGGCAAGTTTGTGTTCTTTGCGCGTCGCGCTGGTGGGGGTGATTCCGCTCCCGATACTGCTGAAGAGCCAGTAGATGCCAAACACGCACAGGATTCCAATCACAACGCCGAGCCAGCGAATCGATTCGGGGAGTCCGATCTTAGACCACGCCATCCATTGCGGATTAATGAGATAGATCAACGGACTCAGCCAGAGGATCAGTCCTCCGATGCGGATGAAGTTCATCATCATCGAGCCGTCCACTTTGCGGGAAACGGTTTCGCCCGATTCCCTGTCCGCTTTGCGGCGGAAGTAACCTGAGATGCCGATGCCTATGAACAAGACAAGCGCGGCGATCATGCGGAAAATATTTTCGTTCATTTTTTACCTTTCATTCGTTCTGTTAGTTCAAGATATTTGTCGTACGGTTCGGCTGTCCAGCCGTTGACTCCGTGTTTGGGGAAATACACGCCATGCAGATAAACCTGCCCGACTGTCATCAGGGCGATCATGCCCCAAAATGCATACCTGCTAAACAAAATGCCGATGATTGTCAGGACGCCGACAACGATAGCAAGTTTAGTGATCCTTCTTTTTGTTGGAACATGCTTTTCAAATTTGTTGAAGACAACGAAGTAAGCAAGGCTGGCAATGGTCAGGACGATGAGGATTTCGGTCAGGCTGACTGCTGGTAAAGATGGAAATAAAACTGCGCGTTCAAACATGTTCGTTAACTTTCTTCTACAAAAATCTTGCTCGTGATATTCAATCCCAGCACGGAGGTTTTCTTCCCGACCTTGACCGTCAGCTTGTGGTCGTATGATGAATATTCCTTCACCTCGATACTTGCGCCAGGCGTGATGCCAAGCGATTCGAGATGACGAAGTAACTCGTCGTCCGCGGCTTTGACGCATTGGATTCTGCCAGTTTGATTCGGTCTCAGCGCGGATAGCGGAGTCGAATCGTCCAGCGGCATCTTAAGATCGGCGGTGGGGATCAACTCTCCATGGGGGTCACGAAGCGGATGTCCCATCGCGGCGGCGATACGTCGCTCAAAATCTTCCGAGATGACATGTTCGAGTCGCTCCGCCTCTTCGTGCACTTCATCCCACGAATAACCGAGCGTTTGCACGAGCCATGCTTCGAGCAAACGGTGATGACGAATCACTTCGAGCGCGGCTTTCTTCCCATCTTTCGTGAGCGTCACGCCTTGGTGTTTTTGATATTCAACCAGTGGCGGATTCGACGCGGCAAGTTTTTGGATCATGCCCGTTACCGACGCGGGTTTGATCTTGAGTCGTTCCGCGAGCGCGTTCGTGCTGGCGGGCGCGCCGCGATCGGTCAACTCGTAGATGTGTTTCAGGTAATCCTGAATCGAGATGGTGAGTGTTTGTTCCATTAGTCGTTCCAAAGTGTGATCGTCGTGCAGGCGAAGAAGACCATGAACGCAATGTTGAAGCCTGCGCCTTCTGTCGCGTCGCGCAAAAATTGCGGCAGGATGCGTTTGATGACCAGCCACGCGATGGTCATTGTGAGCGGGTTGATCCACGTCAACCAAAGTGGGAATGACGTTTGACCCGATGCGACCAAAATCGAAAACCAAATGGATGCGATCACAATGAAGATCATCACAGGCGCGTATGTGATGATCAAAACTTTTTTATGCCGCTCGATCATTTTGACGATCACCGCCTGCGACTCTTCGCCGACGTTGTTCAAGGCGTGGACATATTCGCCCATGTAATAAAACGTGCCGTGGACGAACGCGCCAAGGATGGATGCGGTTCCGAACAAGCCGACAACTGTCAGCACAGCGGAGGCGTTCGCGCCGCCCAAGCCTTGATAGATGTGCCAGTATCCCGCGACGTATAAAGGTGTCCCGAACACGCCGAGCAACGCGCCCCAGATCATTCGGTTCGGCGACAGCACGATCATCTTTTCGGCGTCTGAAAGCAGTTTGGCGAACGGCTTGAGTTTTGGATACTCGTCGAGGTTCACTTTGCTCGCGAGCAAAAGCACATCGCCGATGGCGTAAAGGAACGCGCCGAGGAAGGCGAGCAATCCAGAGATTCGGAGGGGGAGGAGAATGGTTTCCATAGTTTCCTGTTGTTGCGAGGCGATACTTCGACTTCGCAGAACGATGTTTATTTATTTTCCTGACGAACTTTCAATCCCGAAGGGATGGAAGAATTATAGAAAATGGAACAAGGCACGATCAAATCCCGAAGGGATGATATACCCTCACGCGAAACCATGACACCCCTTCGGGGTTGGCTTGCCTATTACGTGCAAATCTATAATCATTTCACTCCTTCGGAGTTACAACTTACTTAATCAATAATCCAGTTACCCACAGCAGCATCATGCCAGTCAGCACGCCGCTGAAGACGGTCATGGGCATGGCTTCGCGCTGGGTGTCTTTTTGAATCAATTTGGCGATCTCGTAAATGACTTGGAAGATCGCGCCTGCGCCGATGGCGAGAAACAGCACAGCGAGGAAAGGCGAGGGCGCGTATCCGCCTATCCACGCGCCGAGGATGGCGGGTGCGCCGCCGATCAATCCCATGACCGCGAGTCGTCTAATTGTGGGTTTGTCGCGTAGTACGGGAGCGATGATTCCAAGTCCCTCGGTGATGTTTTGGATGATGAATCCCACGACGAGGAATGTTCCCAGCGCGATCTCGCCGACGTTGTACGCCGCGCCGATGGCAAGTCCCTCGCCGAGGTTGTGGAATCCTATTCCGACCGCGATGATGAACGCGACAGACAAGCGGCGTTGTGATTCGTCACCAGATGTGTTGGTTTGACTCTTTGAAATGGCATCGAGCAAAAGAAATGTCGCTACTGCACCAATGCCAATGAGTCCAATGCCTTGGAATGTGGCAGGCACTTCAGCCGCAAACTCCAACGCTTCGGCGAGCGTGTCCAAGCCGAGGAAGATGAGCAAGCCCGCCGTCGCCGCCATGAGGAAGGTCATCGTGCGGCGACCGAGAGTCCGCAGTGCGGGGAACCAGAAGATGCCGAGGAAAACGGGAATCACGCCGACGTATAAACCGATCAATGTGAAGCCCCAAAACGTAGCCGCATCGGGTTGTGGAGTTTCGAATGCGACGGGAATGTCCACACCGAAGACGATTGCATTGCTCGTGAAAACGCTGACCCCGTATGCTTCGCCGTAATTCCATGGATAGGGAATATGAATCACTGCGCGACCCAATCGTGGAATTGTTGTGTCTGGCGAAACGGTGAACGGCATGATGGCTTCATTCACGCCGACTTGCGCGATGGTGATCGCATCGGGTCCCATGTTGCGGACGTGGAGTTCGATCACATCGCGCTGGAGGTTATAGCGTTCGATGTCGAGAGTCTCAATTGGAGCGGCGGATTCCATGTCCAAGCCGCCGCCTGTGGAGAGGAACAGCGCGATCACTCCAGCGAGGAGAATGATGGGGAGCAGAAGCAGGACGAAGGTCCGAAAGGTGAAGCGAGTGGGTTCAGTCGAATGAGTCATGATGCGCCTCTATTCCGTCACTTCGAACATGCCGTTCCAGCCGAGTTCCGCAAATTCCGTCACGTGCGCGTGGAACATGTACATGCCTGGATATTTGTAACTGAATTCGAGAATGCCGCGTTGTGCCTGCCCTTGAATGATCGTGTCGGTGAATTCGGCGGGCGTGAGACTTGTCCCAGTGGGAAAGTATTGAAAAAAGTTTGCGTGCAAGTGGAATGAGTTGATGAGATCGAACTCGAGGATGTTCACGAGATAGATGCGAATCGTTTCGCCGACCTTGATCTGGATCGGATGGTTTTGATAATGAAAAGGAATCGCGTTGACCGCATAAAAATCATTCGCATCATCGAAGTCCACATCAAAGCCGCTCATCACCATCACCATCTCGCGATCCACGCGCGGACGTCCGCCTTTGGGGTCAACGATGAACGTGCCGTAGAGTCCCTTTGCGATGTGACGCGCGAGAGGGAATGCGTGACAATGATAGAGGTGGAGTCCGAACGGTTCCGCATCGAACTCGTAGACGAATGATTCGCCGGGCAACACGTTTCCCCCCGGACCTGAACCTGGTACGCCGTCCATCGAGCCTGGGTGAAACCCGTGAAAGTGCATCGTGTGCGGATGATTGCTTCCGTTGGCAAAATTGATTCGAATGCGGTCGCCTTCGGTGGCGCGCAGTGTTGGACCGGGGATGCGTCCGTTGTACGTCCATGCAGGATAGACGATGCCCGGAACAACTTCAATATCTTTGTTGTGCGCGACGATTTTGTACTCGCGCAGAGTTTGTCCGCTGGGCAGGGTGGAGACTTCGCCGTAATCGAAATCGGTCAGAATGTCGTCAGGGTTGAAGCCGTTGGCTTCGTGATCCACTTCGCCGACGGTGTTGGGCAGTGTGCCGCCATGTCCATCGTGTTGCATGGCGGGCGCGGCGAGGACTTTTGTTTTGTTCGCGTGATCGTGGTTCGTGTTGGCAAGCACGCCGACTCCCGCCGCGCCAAGGAGGGTGAGTCCGCCCGTTTTGAGGAAGTCCCTTCTTGTGAATTTGGTGGTCATGCGATTCTCCATTTGGGTAACTAGACAAAAATTTAGGTATGCCTAAATTTTAGGAGGAGATGAATAATCTGTCAAGGGCGGATTTGGAATTGGCGAAAATACCCGTCCAAAGATTCTGGTTTCGATCTTGCCAAAATACAGGGTTGACTTTTTGTGGGGGAGTCTGTACAATGCGTTTGTTAGTCCAGTGAATTTACAAAGTCGTCAGACAAATTGTTCTTCTTGTAGTGGCAATCCAAATTCTTGTTGCAGGAAACTTGATGAAAAAGGCTACGCATCAACAAACGAAGCAACACAATCGAGATTTGGTTCTCAGAACGATCTTTGCCAATGACCCGATCAGCCGCGCCGAGATTGCGCGTATCACCCACCTGACCCGCACCACGGTTTCAGATGTGGTGTCTGGCTTGCTTGCCGAAGGTTTGGTGCATGAAGTGGGGCGCGGGGAATCCATTGGAGGAAAATCTCCAATCTTACTGAGCGTCCTTGCAGATTCGCGCTATTTAATCGGACTGAACCTCGCGCAAGATAAATTTATCGGCGCGGTAGTCAATTTGAGGGGCGAAATCAAAGAGACCGTTGAAGTGGGCGTGCACGACGATAACGGGGAAAAAGCGCTCGAACTCGTTTACCAAATTCTTGACCAATTGAAACGAAAAAAATACAAGCCGCTTGTGGGAATTGGAGTCGGCGCGCCCGGCCTAATCAACACGCGCGAGGGAATCATTTTGAACGCGGTGAACCTGGAATGGGAAAATCTTCCGCTTGGTACTCTGCTTCAAAAGAAATATAAGATTCCCGTTCTCGTTCTCAATGACAGTCAAGCAACCGCGATTGGGGAGTATGTGTATGGAAATAAGCACAAGCCGGACGAGAACCTGATCGTTGTCAATGTGAAGTATGGTATCGGCGCGGGGATATTAGTCAACGGGCAATTGTTTCAAGGCGACGGGGGAGGCGCAGGCGAGATCGGTCATGTGGTGATTCAAGAGAATGGCGAATTATGCCGGTGCGGCAAACGCGGCTGTCTGGAAACCATCTCCAGCGCGCGCGCGGTGATGCAGCGCTTGAAAATGGATTCGCTCGATGCGGTTCAATCCGCGTTTGAGGCTGGCGACGCCAAAACGAAAGAGTCAATCGAACGGGCGGCGCGGTATTTAGGCGTCTCTCTTGCAAATTTGATCGGCACACTGAATATTCAGAAAATCGTTTTGACAGGCGATATGACGCTCTTCGGTACGCCGTGGCTGGAAGCTGTTAATCGCGCGATGCAAAACGCCGCGTTAACTCGCATGTCTGAAGGCACTCAGCTTGAATTAGGCACCTTGGATTATCGCGCCTGTATCCTCGGCGCGTCTGCTTTCCTGTTGCAGGATGGCTACTCGCCTTTGTTTGGCGGAGCGCATTAATGACTTTACCGTTAATCCCTCCGCGTGTTGCGCCTCCATTGGATGAAGAATTTCGCCCGGCGGTTTTGGCGCGTCGCGCGTTTCAGAATTCCGTTGAATCTGAGAGCGAGAGGCTGGTGATCGGGCTTGAAAGAAATAACGGAGAGTTTTCTCGAATCGAATTAAAAGTTTTTCCCGAATCGCACTCGAACTTCGGCGCAAATCTTGAATATGTTGAGCGCGCTCTCAAGTTTCTCCTCTGGCAACGCGGCGGACACAAGATCTACGTTGGCGGCTCGCGCAAGATCGGCGAGCACATTCGAAATGATTACGCGGCAAACGGCGCTCGGAACTTTGATTACCATTTTATGGGTGATCAAGTCTACGAGCGCGCATTCGAAGTGGTCTTATGCGCTGCGGATGAAGTGCCCGCTTCTTTCGAGACGGGGAAACTGCTCGGCCGCAACCTGCAAGGTCATCGCATCGGCTTCGACTTGGGCGCATCCGACAGAAAAGTCAGCGCGGTGGTTGGCGGGGTTCCGGTTTTCAGCGAGGAAGTCATCTGGGAGCCGCGCAAACACTCTGATCCTGAATATCACTACAACGAGATCATGCAATCGCTGAAAACTGCCGCGAGCAAACTCCCGCGCGTGGACGCGATCGGCGGCAGTTCCGCTGGCATTTATGTGGATAACCGACCGATGGTGGCTTCGCTGTTCCGGGGGATTCCTGTTGAGCGCTTTAGCGAAATCAGGAACATGTTCCTGCGAATCAGAGACGAGATGGGAGTGCCGCTGGAAGTGATCAATGACGGAGACGTCACCGCGTTGGCTGGCTCGATGTCCATTGAAGATAACGGCATTTTGGGTATTGCCCTGGGTTCGAGCGAGGCGGCGGGTTATGTGAACATGACTGGGCAGATCACCGGCTGGCTAAACGAGCTGGCGTTCGCCCCCATCGACTACAACCCAAACGCGCCGATCGAAGAGTGGTCGGGTGACCGAGGCTGTGGCGCGTCGTATTTTTCACAACAATGCGTTTTCAGGCTCGCGCCCAAAGCGGAGATCGATATCCCATCGAGCCTGACCGACGCCGAGAAGTTGAAATTTGTTCAGAACCTGCTGGATTCGGGATACGGAGGCGCGTTGAAGATCTGGCAAACGATGGGAATTTATTTAGGCTATGGCATTGCTCACTATGCCGAGTTTTACGACCTCAAGCATGTTTTGATTTTAGGCCGGTGCACCTCGGGACGAGGCGGAAATCTATTGTTGGAAGGCGTGATCAACGTGTTCGAAACCGAATTCCCCGAACTTTTGAAGAAAATAGAAATTCATTTGCCCAGCGAGAAATTACGCCGCGTGGGTCAATCCATTGCGGCGGCAAGTTTGCCGGTCATAGAACAGGCGCAGGCATGAAATTTTCTCTGAATACGGCTGAAGTTTTTATCCCGGACGGCGTGGCTGAGGAGCAGGCGCTGGGACGCACAACGCATTTATGCCTTGCCGCGCATCAGGACGATATTGAGATCATGGCGGCGCAACCGATCTTGGAGTGTTTTCAACAAAGCGATAAATGGTTCACAGGCGTTGTTGTCACGGATGGTCGAGGGTCTCCGCGCGATAGCCTTTATAAGGATTACACAGACGATGAGATGCGGGCTGTGCGTTTTCATGAACAGCGCAAGGCGGCATATGTGGGCGAGTTCTCCGCGCAAATCATGTTGGACCTGCCCAGCGCCACACTTAAGGACGCGTCTCGACAGGAACCCATCGAAGATTTTGTGGAGATCTTGCGCGCCACAAAACCGAACTATGTGTACACCCATAACCTTGCGGACAAGCATGATACGCATATCGCGGTTGTTCTGAGGGTGGTGGAAGCCATCCGCCGACTGGACCCGGCTGAACGTCCCGAGAGACTCGTGGGGTGTGAGGTCTGGCGCTCGCTCGATTGGATGATCGATCCAGATAAGGTGTTGATGAATACCTCCGCCCATGAAAATCTCCAGTTCGCTTTGTTGGGCGTCTTTGATTCGCAGATCGTCGGCGGGAAGCGGTACGACCTCGCTTCGATGGGGCGCCGCCGCGCCAACGCCACGTATTTTGAATCGCACGGCGTAGATGCGACACACGGGCTTTCGTATGCAATGGATATGACTCCTTTGATCGCCGAAGAGTCGCTTGACCCGGCTGTTTTTGTGCGGGAGTTTATTCATCGTTTTGCGCAGGATGTTGATACTCGTATTCGCCAGATGAACTGACTTTTCTTTATTTATCCTGTTCATGCGGCAGAAAGGAGATCGATCGAAGAGCATAGTATTTCAATTTGCGTATTCAACCGATGTTTGAAAAACTACAAGGAGAAGAAAAAAATGAACAAGAAACTGTTTACGTTGCTTTCAGTTTTGGTGTTGGTCAGTATGATGTTGACCGCCTGCGGTGGCGCGGCTCAGCCAAAAACCTTGAAGATCTACCTGCTCGATTACACCCCCGACACCATCGCGTGGTTGAAGAGCGATATCAACCCGGCGTTTGAAAAGGCTCACCCGGGCGTGACGGTCGAGATCACCGAAGGCTCATGGTCGGGTTGGGATACGACCTTTGCCGGTTTCTTCGCCGCGGGCGAAGGTCCCGACATCATTAACCTCGGCTCTGAAATGAACACGCTCTACGGCAAGAATCTTGCCGATATGGATCCGTACCTTGGCGCTGGCGCCTGGAGCGAGATCAGTAACTTCGGTCCCGCGCTCGAAAATGCCAAGTACGAAGGCAAACTGCGCGGTCTGCCGATCTTCACCGCTCCTCGTTACGTTTTCTGCCGTTCCGATCTTGCGACCGGCGCGCTTCCGCCGAAGAGCTTTGCGGATTGGATTTCGTTCACGAAAGCCAACACGGTGATCGACCCCGCCACCAACTCGTTGACCCAACAGGCGCTTCACCCGGTGGATGCGGCTACCATGGCTGACTGGCAGTGGTGGTTGTTGGTCTTCTACTCTCTCGGCGGCCAACTTTATAAAGCCGATGGCTCGCCCAACTTCGATTCCCCGGAAGCGCTGGCGACCACCCAATTCCTGCTCGATCTGCGACAGGCTACCTACGGTCCCGCTTCAGATGCGGTTGGCGCGCTTCCTGCTGGCCAAGGCTCCGTCATTGATGTGGACGACGCCACGGGTAAGAACAACGGGGTGATCTGCCTTGCCCACTCCGGCTGGGCGGCTCCCGCGTTTGATCGCCCCGTCTGGGAAAATATTTCCATTGAACCGTTCTACGGCGATCCGGCGAACTTCCCCAACAGCAAACCGGTGGTGCTTGCGTTCAACGACTGGCTTGCAGTCGCGGATTACAGCCCGAACAAGGAACTCGCGGCGGATTGGTTGAAACTTGCCTTCAGCAAGGAAGGCAACAACAAGTGGAACGAGACCATGGGTCTCATCCCTGCCCGCAACGACTCGCAATACGGCTACGTGACCGACTCTCCGCAACTGCAACGCGAAGCGGAATTGGCGGCGGAATATGGCGTGGGCTTCGCTGGAATCAAGGAAGCCGCAAAATTGTCCACCATCATGCAAGACGCGTTGGGCAAATTGGTGACCGAAGAACTCACTCCTGAAGAAGTCAACCAGACGATTCAGGAACAATACTCTGCGGCGCTCGCCGAATAAGAAAAGATCTAAGTGAGTTGGGCGGGGAGTCCTCCCCGCCCAACTCTACTCTTGTACCTCGAGGAGTATGCCATGCTGGAAAACCCATATATCAATGTGTTGATCGTGGCGGTATTGACCGTTGCGCTCATTGTATCTGCCAGTTATGGTTTGGGTTTCCTTGCCCGTTCGATCGTCCGGGCGCGCGGCGCCACTCCCAAACAGCAAGAAAGCGCCTTTGCGGGTTATTTTTTCGCCGCACCCTGGATCGTTGGCTTCATCATATTTGTCGTTGTACCCCTGTCTTTTTCTTTATACTGGAGTTTCACCGATTATCGCATCGCCTCCGGCGCGCCGGCAACCTGGAAAGGTATCGAAAATTACCGCAACATCCTCCTCCATGATACTGGTTTCCGCGCCTCGCTTGTCAACACCTTGTATCTGACCTTGATCGGCTTGCCATTACAGATGGGAGTGGCGTTATTCCTTGCCGTGCTGTTGAACCAAAAGATGAAAGGCGAGCGCGTTTTCCGCATGGCGTTTTACTTGCCGGTGATCCTCGGCTTTAACACCGCCGTATTGCTATGCTGGCGTTTGATGTTGAATACCGGCACGGGTATTGTTAACCAGATCATTCGCGCGATATCCACTTCCGTTCCGCCCTTTGGAGTATTCAGTCGCGCGCTGATCCTCGTCCAGGAAGTTGTCACCGCGTTCTTTTTAGGGATGAATACGGGGAAATACAACCTGCTGACAAAAGTGCTTGAAGCGGGTTTCCCTGCCGACAACCGCGTTCCGCTTTGGGTCCAGAGTCCATTGTGGACGAAAATGTCCGTAATTTTACTCATGGTCTGGGGATGCGGCACAATGATGCTGATCTTCCTCGCCGGTTTGAACAACATCCCCAAAGAATTGCACGAAGCCGCCGAAGTGGATGGCGCGACCGCCTGGCAAAAATTCTGGAGAATTTCCTTCCCCCTGCTCACCCCGTATATTTTCTATAACCTGGTCGTTGGGTTGATCGGCTCCCTGCAGATCTTCGAGCCGATCTTTGTCCTTTACCGTGATAACGAGCCGATTGTCTCTTCGACGATCTCAATGGTCTACTATCTATGGGAAACGAGTTTCAGCCATTTTGAGATCGGGTATGGCTCTGCCATTTCGTGGGTCATTCTTGTCATCATCCTCATTTTTACGCTTATCCAGTTCAAGCTTCAAGACCGCTGGGTAACCTACGATGTGTACTAGGCAGGCAAAATGAAAAGATACTTCCCCATCCTCAAAGGCATTTTGCTGTACGCCTTGCTCACCGGCGCAACCATCCTAATGAGCTTCCCCTTGTTTTGGATGATCTCATCCTCGCTTAAAACCGTGGAAGAAACGAACTCTCCGGGCATCGTCTGGATTCCAGACCGCCCAACTCTCGAAGCCTACATCGATATTTTTCAGAATGAAAATTTTGTGCGCTCCTATTTCAACTCCGTGTTCTACGTAACGCTGGCATTGGCAGGCACATTGATTTCGATCGCCGCCGTGGCATATGCCTTCAGCCGCGTGGAATGGCCCGGGCGAAACATCGTATTCTTCCTCATGCTCTCCACCATGATGATTCCGCCGCAAGCGCTTATCGTGCCGCAGTACGTGTTCTTCAACAAACTGGACTGGATCGGCACCTTCAACCCGCTTATTATTCCGGGCTACTTCGCCGGCGGCGCGGCGATGGTCTTCTTATTGCGTCAGGCAATGGCGCAAATCCCCAAAGAATTGGACGAATCCGCGTTCGTAGACGGCGCAAACCACATCCAAATCTGGTGGGAGATTATCCTGCCGCTGGTTAAAGCGCCGCTCGCCACCGTGGCAACCTTCCTGTTTGTCGGCATGTGGAACAACCTGCTCACCCCGCTTATCTATCTGCAAACCATCGACCTGTACACCCTGCCCGTATACGTGTCCACCCTATACAACATCAACCTGACGACGCAACCGTGGCCCACCATCATGACCTCGGCAGTGCTGACCACCGTGCCTCTCATCGTTGTCTTTTTCCTTGCCCAGCGCTACATTCTCGAAAGCGTAGTGGTCTCTGGCTTGAAAGGATAAGCGTGGACATCGAACATCTCATCGGGCAAAAACTATTATTCGCGTTTCACGGCAAAGAGACCCCCTCGCCTGAAATTATCGAAGCGTTCCAAAAATACCACCCCAGCGGGATTTCATACTTCCGCAGTTTAAATATCGGGACTCCCTCCCAAGTGCGCGAGTTGACCAACGCCCTGCAACGCCTCGCGCGCGACCTCGACCTGCCTCGCCTCCTCATCGCTACCGACCAGGAAGGAGGGCAGTTGATGGCGGTGGGCGAAGGCACGCCCCTGCCCGGCAATATGGCGTTGGGCGCCACACGCTCCGCAGAACTCGCGCGCAAAGCGGGCGAAGTGCTCGGGCGCGAATTGTCCGCGCTGGGCATCAACGTCAATTACGCGCCCTGCGCCGATGTGAACATCAACCCGCAGAATCCCGTTGTGGGCGCGCGCTCCTTTGGCGAAGATCCTCATCTGGTTGCGGAGCTGACCGCGGCCATGATCGAAGGAATTCAATCGCAAGGAGTTGCCGCCACGGTCAAGCACTTCCCCGGTCACGGCGATACCGCCAGCGACACGCACCACGGGCTTGGCACTGTGCCACACTCTCTCGAACGACTTCACGCTGTGGAATTGCCTCCTTTTATCGCCGCCTTCAAAGCGGATGCCAAAATGGTGATGACTGCGCACCTGGGAATCACTTCGCTTGACGGCGCAAACCCTCCTCCCGCCACCTTATCTCCCAACATCATCAACGGTCTACTGCGCCGCGATTTCGGCTACGATGGTGTCGTTGTCACCGACGCGATGGACATGAAAGCGATTCGTCAGGGCGAGGCTTTGCGCGAGGAATCTGTGCGCGCGGTGAAAGCGGGCGCAGACTTGTTGCTCAATACCAGCGACCCACATGATCAGACCCGCGCGTTCGAAGGCTTGATGGAAGGATTCAAGTCTGGCCAACTCACGCTGGGCGAGTTGGAAGCGTCCGCCGCGCGGATCTCACGCTTGAAACAATGGATCGCCGAGAATTCAGCCTCGCATGATCTCGCGGTAATTCGATCTGCCGAACACATGCGGGTTGCTCAAGAGATTGCGGAGAAATCCATCACACTGGTGCGCGATCGTGAAAAGTATTTGCCGCTCAAACTCGAATCGGACCAACGCATTGCGGTGATCGTTCCCCAGCCAAAAGACCTGACGCCAGCGGACACGTCATCGTACATTCAGCCTAAGCTGGCAGAGTCTATTCGGGACTATCACGCTCGCACAGATGAGTTCGTCATCCCGTATTCGCCCACTGAGGCAGAATCGGCCTCAGTGTTGGGGCGTGTCCGTGAATATGATGTGATCGTCGTTGGCACGATCAACGCCTATGCCGAAGAGAAGCAAGCCGGGTTTGCGCGCGCGCTCTTGAATCTTGGCAAGCCTACGATTGTGATCGCCATGCGTCTCCCGTATGACCTTGCCGCCTTTCCGCAAGTCTCCGCGTACGTTGCCGCGTACGGCATTATGGAGCCGTCCATGCGCGCCGTCGCGAAAGCCTTGTTTGGCCGCATCCAGATGACCGGCCGACTACCGGTATCCATACCCACTGTCGGGTGAAGCGCGGAGTTCCGTCTACATAATTTCTCTGAATCGATCGAAGTGGAATAGTGAATGTCCTGTCGGATTCGCGCTCTTGCGAATCTTGTTACGCAACTCATGCGTCATATTACACAGGAAGGTTGCGGGCGAGTTGCCGAAGCGCAGTGTGCGCTGCCGCTTGATAAGACAACCTGAAAGGAGCGAGTAAGGAAACCATTGCGTCAAAAGTAACCGGAAGTCTGTTTGTAACGTGTTCAAAATATATAGGAGAAGAAATGCAAAAGAAACTGTTCGTTTTGTTATCTGCTTTGATTTTGGCGAGCCTTGTGCTCTCGGCTTGCGGCACCCCCGCGCCTACCGAGGCGCCCGCCACAGAAGCGCCAGCCACTGAGGCTCCCGCTACCGAGGCGCCTGCGACTGAGGCTCCCGCCACAGAAGCGCCAGCCGCTGAAGTGACCCTCACCCTGGGCTCCTGGCGCGTGGATGATGTTGCCGCCTGGGACGTGATCAATGCCGCGTTCCACGAGAAATATCCCAACATCACCGTCAAATTCGACCCGACCAACCCGCCCGATTACAATGCCACGCTTCGCACCCAACTCGAGACTGGCACAGGTCCCGACTTGTTCTTCGTGCGTTCCTTCGCAACCGGGCGCGAACTGTTCGATGCGGGTTACATCGCTTCTTTGAAAGACCTGCCCGGCATCAACGATAGCTTCACTGCCGCTTCCCGCGCTCCGTGGGCGACCGATGACGGCGAGCCGTATGCGGTGCCGATCATCGCCGTATCTCATGGCATTTACTATAACAAAGACCTCTTCGCCGCCAATGGCATTGAGATTCCCGCCACTTGGGAAGACCTGATGGCCGCCGCCAAGACCCTGCAAGACGCGGGCGTGATACCGTTTGCGAACGGGACAAAAGACGCCTGGGATATCAACGAAGTTGTGATGATGCAACTCATCCCCAGCGATATCGGCGGTTACGATGGGCGCATGGCGTACCTGAACGGCGAACGCTGTTTCAACAGCGACGAAATGGTCGCCGCCTTCCAGCAGATTTCCGATCTGAAACCCTACCTGCCGACAGGCTTTGAAGCGGTCAGTTACTATGACGCCAGCCAGCTTTTCGCGCAGGGACAAGCCGCCATGTTATTCGACGGCTCTTGGAGCATCGGTCCGATCAAGAAAGACGCCACCGACTTTGAGTGGGGCGTGTTCTACCCGCCCGCGCTCGCAGGCAAAGACACCTATGTGTCCTTCCATACCGATGCCGCTGTCGGCGCGAACGCCGCATCCCCGAACCTCGAATCGGCCATGCTCTTCCTTGAGTTCCTCGAATCGCCTGAATTTGCCGGATTGCTTGGCGATAACCTGCCAGGCTTCTTCCCGCTGACCAAGGAGATTCCGACCCTCAGCGACCCGATCAGCGCCGACTTCATGGCGTTCAACAAAGCCGCCAAAGGCGTGGACATTCGCTTCGTGTGGGAAAAACTCCTCGCCGCGCCCTCCGGCAGCGTGGATGCCTACACCTCCCTCAACAACAACGTGATCGCCGTGTTGAAGGGCGAGAAGACCCCGAAGGAAGCCGCCGACGCTTTCAATGCTGATGTGGCGGCTTGGTACGAACCTGCCGCGGCTTGCAAGTAATCAGCCGTTTCAGCGTACAATAAAAGGCAGGGATGGGTTTCCCATCCCTGCCGATTGTATAACCATAAAAAGGAGAGACCATGACTCGCGCGCCAGACCTGTTCAGCGTAAAGAACCGCCAAAAAATTACATGGCTCTTATTCCTATTGCCCGCCGTGGCAATGTACCTCGTGTTCATGGCGGGACCATTGTTCGACTCACTGCGCTTGAGCCTGTATCAAGGGGAAGGCTATAACCCGACAACGTTTGTCGGCTCGCAAAATTACAGGGACTTATTTACCAACCCATTATGGCGCGAGAAATTTTTCAACGCGTTTACCAACACCTGTGTCTTTTTCGCCATTCACATGCTTGTGCAAAATACGCTTGGCTTGTTGTTCGCCAACCTGCTCTCGTCGGAATTTCGAGGCAGGAATTTCTTTCGCACAGTGATCTTTGCCCCCGCGACTTTATCGGTGCTGGTCACTGGCTTTTTATGGACGTTGATCCTCAACCCGAACTGGGGCGCGGTAAATAAGACGCTCATCGCCATGGGGCTAAGGGAATTGGCGCTCCCCTGGCTTGGGCGCGAAAACCTCGCCCTCCCGGTTATTTCTCTGACCTCGGTCTGGCAATGGGTGGGCATGCCCACGGTAATGTTCCTCGCCGGGCTGATGGGTATCTCGGACGAATTGCTCGAAGCCGCCCGTATCGACGGCGCATCGGAGTGGAATATCTTCTGGAAGATAAAGTTCCCGCTTCTGAAACCGGTGATCGGCGTGGTTGCCATTTTGACCTTCGTGGATAACTTCAACGCTTTCGATGTCATCTATGCCATGGCAGGCGCGAAAGGCGAACCATCGTATTCAGCCGATTTGTTGGCGACCCTGTTCTACCGCACCGGGATCGCGGGCGAACACCCTGTCGGCATTCCAAATATGGGCATGGGCGCGGCAATCGCCACCCTGACGTTTGTCATTCTAATGACGGGCGTCCTGTTCTGGCTGTATTTCTCTCGCAAGCAGGCGACGGAATAGGAGGCGCGCGATGCGTTTGAATAAACCCCAACTGCTATTTACTTATATTGTTCTTGGCATTTGGTCGCTTATCGTCCTGTTCCCGATCTGGACTCTCGTAGTAAATTCCTTCAAACCGCAGAAGCAGATTTTCAAAGACCCGTTCGGGTTGCCGGAAACTTTCACGTTAGACGGCTATCGCGAGGCTTGGAATAACGGACGGTTCGACCTGTATTTCATCAACACCCTCATTGTGACGGCGATCGCGCTCGGGCTGATCCTCTTCATCGGCTCGATGGCGGCGTACGCGCTCGCAAAGTGGAAATCGCCGGTCTCCAGTTTCCTGTACGTATTTTTCATCGCCGGTTTGATGATTCCCATCCGCCTCGGCACGCTCGACCTCGTGCGGCTGATCAAGGCGCTCAATTTGCAGGATACCTACTGGAGTCTCATCCCTGTGTATGTTGCCATGGGGATGCCAATCGCAACCTTCGTGTTGACAGCCTTCATCAAAGAACTGCCCGGCGAAATGTTCGAGGCGGCGAAGATAGACGGCGCGACCGAATGGCAGGTGTATTCCTGCATCGTCCTGCCGCTTATGCGCCCCGCGCTGGCGACGGTGGCGATCTTCAACATGATAAAAATCTGGAACGACTTTTGGTTCCCGCTCGTGTTCATCCGCGCGGAGGAATCGCGCACGGTGGCGCTGGGCGTCTCTCTGCTCTTCGGGCAATATCGCACCGACTGGACGCGCGCGCTTGCCGTCCTCTCGCTGGCGGCGGTGCCTATGCTGATCTTGTATATGATCCTGGCGCGCGAATTCATCAAAGGGCTTACCGCCGGGGCTGTGAAAGGCTAGGCATGAACGGCAGGGAACGCATGGCGCTTGCCATGCGCCACGAAGAAGCCGACCGTGTCCCGGTCATGTGCCAATTGGCGTTGGGACATTATTTTTTAAACGCCGGTCTTGCCCCGCATGAAATCTGGTTCAGCAGTGAAGGCTTTGCCGAAGCCCTCGTCACGATGCAAAGGCGCTATCAATTCGATGGGATTTTGATCAACCTGCCGGGGCGACCCCGCGGATTTTTGAACCAGATCAAAAGCGTAGAGAAGACGAAGAAGGGCGAACTTGTGACGTGGAAAAACGGGCACGTGACCGTCATCCCTTGGGATGACAACGCCCAATACGTTTACACCGCCCGCCCCGATCTCACGCCTCGCGCCGACTTGGGGGTGCTTGATCCAGACCATTTGAAGGATGTTGACCAATTCCCCGGCTATCTCTGGAATACCTATCATGTGCCGTGGATCGAGGGCAAAGCGGATACCGGGTTGCTGAACGAAGTCCCCAATTATTTTTTTGATACGATCGACCTTGTCCGCGAGAAAACAAGAGGCGAAGTTTCGGTGCATGGCGAAGTTTTCTCGCCGTTCACGCATTATCTCGAGTTGTTTGGATACATGAACGCGATTATCGGATTAGTGAAGAGCAAGGAGAAGGTGAAGGCGTTGTTGGACCGTCTCACAGACGCGACGATTGCCTGGGCGGTCGCTCAAGCCCGACATGGGGTTGACGCGGTGCTTATTTCATCCGCGTTTGCGGGCGGCGGGTTCTTATCCCCAAAGATGTACGCGGAATACATCCTTCCGTATGAACAAAAATTGGCAAACGCCGTTCGCGCTTGCGGCGTGCCGGTGTACACGCACACGTGCGGCAAGATCGGCGACCGACTCGATCTAATGGAGCAGACGCATACGATGGGCATTGACACGCTCGACCCGCATCCGCTTGGCAACGTGGAATTGGCAGATGCGAAGAAGGGCGTGGGTCAGCGGATGTTTTTGAAGGGCAATATGAATTCGGTGTCGCTTCTTGAATACACTACAAAGGAACAAGTGATCGCCGAAGCGACGGAACGGATTATTATCGGCAAGCCGGGCGGCGGATATATTTTGAGTTCGGCGTGTTCGATCGCGCCGCGCGTGGAACCGTGGAAGATCGAACTGTTCGCCCCGCTTGCCGAGGAAATTGGACGGTACCACACATGACGCTGTATTCCGAGATTAACGAACAACCTGAACGGATCAAACGCTTGCTTGCTTCGCAGAGAAAGAACATTGAGCGTGTTGCGACTGCCATTCGAAAACACGGTGTTGACTATGTCTTTCTCGCCGCGCGCGGGACTTCGGATAACGCGGGCCGGTACGCGAATTATCTGCTCGGCGCAATGAATGGATTGCCGCTCGCGCTGGCGACTCCGTCGCTGTTCACATATTACAACCGCCCGCCGAACCTAAAAAATGCTCTGGTTGTTGGTATTTCGCAATCGGGCGCGTCGCCTGATATTGTGGCGGTGTTGGAAGAGGGGAAGAAGCAGGGATGCCTGACTCTTTCGATCACAAACGAGTCAAACTCGCCGCTCGCGCATGCCTCGGACTTTGTGCTGGATATTCAAGCGGGCGCGGAGAAAGCTGTCGCCGCGACGAAAACCTACACCACCGAGTTGATGACGGTTGCGATGCTGTCCGCCGCGTTGAACGGAAATCAAAAGCAATGGGGCGAGTTGAAACAAGTCGCAGGTTGGATGAAATCTGTTTTGAAGCATCACGATTATATTTCCGAGGCTGTGCAGCGCTATCGCTACATTGACCAGACCGTTGTGCTGGGGCGCGGATTCAATTACGCCACCGCGTTCGAGTGGGCGTTGAAGTTGAAAGAGTTATCGTACATCATCGCCGAGCCGTACTCCTCCGCCGACTTTGCGCACGGACCGATCGCGCTGGTGGAGAGCGGCTACCCCGTGTTTGCCGTCGCGCCGAAGGGGAAGGTGTTTAATTCGATGTTGCAGATGCTTCAACGGTTGAAAAAAGATATTTCAGCGGAATTGGTTGTGATCTCGAACGATAAACGCGCGTTATCGCTTGCTCAAATTCCCCTGTCCATTCCCGCTGATGTGCCAGAGTGGCTTTCGCCGCTGGTCACAATTTTGCCAGCGCAATTGTTCGCCTATCATCTCACACTGGCAAAGGGATTCGATACCGAAAAGCCGCGCACGATCCATAAAGTGACGAAGACGAAATAATACGTTGAGTCATGTCATGCTGAGCCCTTCGACAGGCTCAGGATAAACTCCGCGAAGCATCTCAGACGCGACAAGCAGAGACCCTTCGGTCGTGGCGCGAGGCGCCACTCCCTCAGGGTGACATTCAACTACCTTCTTGGTCTCATCCATCGTCCACCCATCACGAGAGACAATAAAACGAACACAATTGCAATCCACGAAAACGCGGTGTTGTCGGTGGATAGTCCAATGGTGAGGAAGACGAGTCCAAGCGCGAGAAAAATTATCGAGGAGTTTTTGCGGTTCATAGGTGGCATTATACTTTTTCAATTGAACAATCAGCCTTAATAAACTTGCGCTTATGTGAATACTTGTGCGATAATAAATTAAATACTCAGCGTCTACGTAGTGACGACTTCAGTCGTCAAATTGCGGTAATAAGCGACTGAAGTTGCTGACGATTGTAGTTAACTCGAACAGTACACGAGGTGATTCATGCGAGTCTGCATTCTCTCCGATGAAAAGATCGAAGACTTCAACCCAACGCAATTCATGGAAGGGTATGACTGGGAATTTGTCACGATGACGAATCCCATCATCGATACGTTGCGCGCGCTCGATGCCCGCCATGAATTCGATGTGTATATCAACTTGTGCGAAGGCTATGAAAAAGACGATCACGACGAAGAAGGCTACGAGGGAGTCGATGTGATCAAAGCGTTGGAGGAGTTGAATCTTCCATTCACAGGCGCGGACTCGACCTTCTTCGACCCGACTCGCGAGCAGATGCAAGCCGCTGCGGACGCCCACGGGGTTGGATTCGCCAAAGGATACCGGGTCAGTTCGCCCGTCGAAGCGAAGCGGCTAGTCGAAGGTCTGCGATATCCGATCATGGTGAAACATCCGCAAAGTTATGGAAGCACGGGGATGATCAAAGAGTCGCGTTGTGATTCGTTGGAAGAAGTGTTGGCGCAAGTGGAGCGCGTGTGTGCGGAATACGGCGCGGCGCGGATGGAGGAGTTTATCGTGGGCAGGGAGTTCAATGTGCTGGTCGTGGATAACCCCGATGATTTCAGCAAGCCGATCGCGTACCCGCCGACCGAGTTGGTGTTTCCGCCCGGCGAAGAATTTTGGCACACGGTTGTGAAATGGGACACGTCGCTTCCGTTCAACTTTGCGCGTGTCACTGATCCTGAATTGATTCCGCGCTTGCAAGATATTGGCGTGCGGATGTATAAAGCCATCGGCGCGGTGAGTTACGGGCGTTGCGATGTGCGGATGAACGAGCGCGGCGAGATGTTCATCCTTGAGATCAACCCGAACCCCGCGATCATGCTTCGCCCCGATGAGTTCGGTCCCGCCGATTTTATGATTCTGTACGACGAGGGCGGTTACAGAGTTTTCTTTGACCGCATGTTCCGCGTGGCAAAACTGCGACAGGCGATGCGCGCGGCGCGTTGAGGCTGTATGCGTGTCTGCCTGTTGACCGACGAAAAGGTCGAGGATTTCAACCCTGAGGTTTACTTCAAAAATTACGATTGGGATTATGTCACGGTTGCTCCGCCGGTAACCGAGTTCATAACCGAGTTGTCACACTCGCGCCATTATGATGTGTACTTGAATATTTACGAGGGGGAGGATGCAAAGGAGAGTTCGGGTTTGCAATTCGTTCAAGCGCTTGAGAAATTGAACCTTCCGTTCACAGGCGCGGAGTCGAAATTCTATCGTTCCACGCGGGAGGAGATGCAAGCGGCGGCGGAGGCGCATCAAATCCGTTTTGCGCGCGGATTCCATGCCGAGTCGCTCGAAGATTTGAAACAGGCGGATGGACTTTCGTATCCTTTGATCGTGAAGCATCCGAATAGTTTTGCCAGCGCGGGATTAACGAAGGAATCGCGCGTGACGAATCCTGATGAATTACGAATCCAATTTGAGCGAATGTCCGAAGCCTACGGATCAGCCCGCGTGGAGGAATTTATCGAAGGGCGGGAGTTCTCTTGTCTGGTCGTTGAAAACGCGGACGATGCCCAGTCTCCGTTTGCATATTCCCCGGCGGAAGTGTTGTTCCCTGAAGGCGAAACCTTTTTGCACGAAGCCGCCAAATGGTACAGTTTTGATATTTATGTTGTCCCGCTGAATGACGATGCGCTCGCCGCTCGAATTCAAGAAGTTTCGCGTAAATTCTTTCTTGCCATGGATGGGAACGGATACGCGCGGCTTGACCTGCGCGTGAGACCGAACGGCGAGATCGTCATCATCGAGATTAATCCCAACTGCGGGATTTTGTATTACGGTCCCAATGACCGCAGTCACTCCGACTTGCCGATCTCATGGGATGCGGCGGGGCATGATGGTTTTCTGGATCGTATTTTTCGCGCCGCGATCAAGAGGCAGGCGATGAGGAAGAAAACTTCAACAATGTCACCCTGAGGGAGCGTTTTCCAGCGACCGAAGGGTCTTGGTTGAGGCAGTAGAGATGCTTCACCGCTTTGCGGCTCAGCATGACATCCGGGGAAATTACATTTCTTGCGACTCCAAAAATTCCAACACGGCTTTCGCCTCCTCGCCACCTGCTTTGGCGTGGGCGATCAAAGGGATGCCATGCGGTCCCGGTGTGTTGATTGCCTCAGGGTAGGCGGTCAGCGCGGCTTTGACGATCTCCAAATTGCCCAGCATCGCGGCGACAAAAAGATCAATTCTCGCGCCATGCTCCAGTAAAAAGTTCGCGATATCTTTTCTGCCCATGTGACCAGCCGCTCCGAGTGCGGATTCAAAATCGCCGCCGCCCCAATCCCACGTCGCATTGATGAGAGCGGGTTCTTGCGCGAACAATTCTTTCACGCGGTTCAAGTCGCTGTGCGCGACGCTGACAAATTCCTGAACAAGCTTTGATTCGAGCGCGGGTTTGGTGTCCATTTTTCTCCTTGATATTAGACCCTATCGGAAATAATTTTTAGGACGCAGATGAACGCTGATTCACGCTGATTAAAAGAGAGAAAAAATCTGCGCTTTCTGCGTTTTTCAGCGTCCAACTTTGTCTTATTACCGACAAAGTCTTGCGATGGGATCAATGAATTTTTTTCACTTCGGAATATTTGCTTGAATTGTCAAACCGTCCATCTTTCAAGGTTGCGTTGAAGAAAGAAAGCAAGTAGTCATTTACAATCCTTGTCACAAGTTTCCCATTGATCGGACCTTTGAGTCCAAGTTGCGGGGCGAGAGGAGAGAGCAGAGGCAGGTCGGTGAAATCGTAATGCGCTGTGCCATCAATTTTGATCACGCCGAAGGGTTCTTTGACATGCGGAAAGAACCGATTGAACAATTCATTGTTGCGGCTGTCAACCTCGTCTGCCCAGACCTGGCTGAACATGAAGAACGACGGTTGGGTCACGCCGTTGTCAATCACGTCATATGAAACGGGACGCATGAACGGATCCATGCCGAGGAGGGCGATACAGCGCGGGTCGGTGCCGCAGAATTGGATCGCCGCGCCGCCTCCCGTGGAATGTCCGTAGACGCCGACGCGCGAGAGATCGAGTTTGTCTGCAAAAGGCGTTTGTGAATTGCTATTCATAACGGTTAACACATCAAGTGTGTATCCGAGATCACCAGCCCATTGATTGACCAATTTTTGCGCCGTCGCTTCGTACTCCGCGGCGGGAGTTTCATCGGGAGGCAATGCCGACGGGTTGTTCAATGCTACATCGCCGTTCGGAAAAACCGTCACGACCGCGCCGTAGGTGTGTTGCACGCCGACCACAACATATCCGTGACTGGCGAGTTCGAGCGCTTGCTCGGTGTTCTGCGCGTTGAATCCGTTCCAGCCGTGTGAAAATAGGATCACGGGATACGATTTCTCTCTACGGGCAACTTCAGTTGCTTTGTATGCGGGAATTTTTACCAATGCAAGGTGGTCAAGGAAAAATGACGGTAGTCCGATGTGGTCTGCGATGGCGGGCGCGTAAATTTTGGCGTCTGCCATCCACGGCGCGCGCTCGGCAGACGAAGCCGCCTCCGATGGGTACCAAATTTGAATCATGAAGCGACGCGCTTCGTCTTTGCCCGAATAGATCTCGCGGCGCGAGTCATCCGTCAATTCGTAGATGCGCGTGCCGACGGCGGTGTAAGGTCCGCTGGGATTGGCGATGCGCGGAACAGGCAGAAGGAGGGGAAGAGCCGTCGCGAGTGCGAGCAGGATGAACGTTAGAAATGAAGCGATGCTCTTTATTTCCACATGAAAGAGGGCGAGTATCGCAAAGAAGAAGGTCAGCGCGTACAGCGGGATCATCTGCCAACGATAGCCCTCGATCGCGAAATGAATCAAAATAATGATGAGCGCGGCAAGCGGTAAAAATCGATTCGGCATCGGGCGCGGCGCGCGCCATAACAGGTGAACGGCGAGCAGGATGGGTGTGATGATTTCAAGTAATCGCATGGCACGATTGTACATGAAATCCCGCGTTGCTGTCGGAGCGCAGCGGAGACCCCGACGAATAAAATTTGGACGGGGTACAATCGGCGCATGTTCATCTCATTTGCGTTCAGCATTTTTCTCTCGGCGTTTCTTCTTTTTCAAATTCAGCCATTGATCGGAAAATTTATTTTGCCGTGGTTCGGCGGCGCGCCCGCCGTGTGGACGACGGCGATGTTATTTTTTCAAGCCTTGCTCACAGGCGGGTACGCGTACGCATATTGGCTCATTCGCCGCGTGAAAATACATTTGCAAACTTCGATCCACATCGCGTTGATTCTTTTTTCCATCGCGGTTCTGATCGCCCTTTCGTTCGCGTGGACATCGCCCATTACACCCGACTCAAGTTGGAAGCCGCAAAACGTCGCCGCGCCGATCGGCCATATTTTCACACTGCTCATTGTGTCCGTCGGCTTGCCATATTTCATTCTTGCCGCGAACGGCCCGCTCATGCAAGCATGGTTCAGCAGAATCTTTCCAAGCCAATCCTACGCGCGTTTATATTCGCTATCAAATTTCGGATCATTGCTCGGTTTGCTTGCCTATCCCGCGCTGATCGAACCTTTGTTGACATTGCGCGCGCAAGGATGGATGTGGTCAATCGGATTCGCGCTCTTCGGACTCTTTGCTGTTTGGATCGCGATTCGCTCACGACGCGCGTCGCCTCTTTTCCCAGTGGAAGTTGATTCGCCCTCGTCGAGCGGACGCCCATCCCCAGCCTTGTTCGCGCTGTGGCTGGCGTTGAGCGCGACCGCGTCGCTGTTTCTGCTTTCGGTCACGAACCAAATTTCGCAAGAGGTGGCAGTGATTCCCTTCCTGTGGATTTTGCCGCTGACCATTTATTTGCTATCGTTCATCCTCACGTTTTCAGGGCGCGGCTACCATCGAAAGATTTATTCCATCTTATTTTTCATCTCCCTCGCGTTGACTTTGTTCGTCATGCTCAATGCGACCGCGTTGCATATCTACTGGCAGATCGGCGCGTATTGCCTGTTGTTATTTGCCGCGTGTATGTTATGTCACGGCGAGTTGTATCTGCTCCGCCCCGATGCCGCGCATCTGACAACCTTATACCTGATGGTCTCGATCGGCGGCGCATTCGGCGGACTGTTCGTCAGCCTGATAGCCCCCGTCATCTTCAACGGCTACTGGGAGTTCTTCGTCGGTCTGGCAATGACGATTGGAATTGCACTTACAGTGCTTCGTGATAAAAGATATGTCACCCTGAGCGCTAGCGAAGGGTCTCCATCCGCAGGAGCCACAGACTCTTCCATCGCAAGGACCAGTTCCTTCAGAGTGATACAAAAAGCGCGATTCGTGTTCGTCATTTTTATTTTGGTCACAGGCATGCTTACTGTATTGAGCAATTCATTTTCGGGTGGATTATTTTCCAAGCGAAATTTCTACGGCGTGATTCGAGTGCGCGAAATCGTACTCGAAGGCTCAAACGAACCCGCGCTCGTCATGTCGCATGGGATCACCGTGCACGGACTTCAATTCACAAATCCAAGTCTGCGCGACATGCCCACTACGTACTATGTCCGCGATGGTGGGGCGGGGCTGGCGATCTTGAATCATCCGAAATACGGGAAGAACATGCGCGTTGGCTTGCTCGGTCTCGGTGTGGGGACTCTGGCAACTTACGGTCAAGCGGGTGACGTGTATCGTTTGTATGAAATCAATCCAGTGGTGATTGATCTGGCAGAAGGGCAGGGAGATTATTTTTCGTTCTTGAAAGACAGCGAGGCGAACATCACAACCGTCCTCGGCGATGCGAGAATATCCCTCGAGCGCGAACTTGCCGAAGGGGAAGCGCAAAATTTCGATGTGCTGGTCTTGGACACGTTCAGCAGTGACTCGATCCCCGTTCACCTTGTTACCAAAGAAGCCTTTGCGCTATATCTCGAACATCTCGCCCCCGATGGAATCATTGCCGCGCACATCACGAATTTACATCTCGATCTGCAACCCGTGTTCTGGCAATTAGCAAAGTTTTATGGCTTGAGCATGGTGCGCGTCAACTACGAAGGCGACGAAAACGGCGGCTACGCCTCCCATTGGATTCTTCTCGCTCGCGACCCTGCGTTGCTTGCAAGTCCTACTATTCAAGATCACACTGTTGATTTGAGCGGATATTCTACTGACATCCAATTATGGACGGATGATTACAGCAATCTGTTTCAGATTTTGAAGTGAATGCGGGTGACAGTCGTTGGTTTGTGTTAGCGGTGGATGGGATAGAAAAAGCATGTGAGGGTGGAAGATGCTTGCCGAAGCCACAGAATCCCCTCTATTAGTTGGCGCCGTGTTAGTTCGAAATTCGCTTTCAAGATTATTTCTTGTTTCGCTGTAAATCGGTATATAACGGAGATCTCCGAATTATTCTGTGTCTCATTAAATACCGAATGTCGTTTAAACTATCGTGACTAAGTTGATGGTGATAATAATTTATGTATTCAAGGAACGCAAAAATAAAAAGCGCATTTGCCCCAAGCGAAACTCGAAAATTTATGAATGGCATTAGTTCACTGCTTATCGCTGCTATGGGGTAAATTAATAATAGAGCAATATTTGCCGTGTTGAAAAACAAGAAGGTTTGTCGAAAATAAGGCGGCAATGATATTTCATTATTAACGATAGTCTGAAGTTTTAGATGCCAATAAAAAACGCCTTGCATTAGAATAAAGCAAACAATGAACATGCCGAACGCATAAGGTTGCCAGTTTTTGACACTGAACAACGTGAGAACCCTGTACAAGAAAATAGGCAAGAGGAAAATATTTACAAGCTCCCAGTTGCGAAGATAAAGTAAACGGCTAACAATGGTTTGGCGACTCATAACCTAATCATCTTGATTTGAAATGGTCGTCATTTGTTTTAAATAGCCACTCCCATCACCGCCACATAATGCGCGGCGGCGGCAAATAGCACAAAGATGTGCCACATCTCGTGGAAGCCGAACACACCGGGCTTGAAGTTGAAAATTTTCGTGATGTACACAACCGCGCCGAGCGTGTACAGCACGCCGCCGATGATGAGCCACGTCAGCACCCAGGCGGGCAAAGCGGCGAGCATTTGTCCCGCCGCGGCGAGCGCGAGCCAGCCCATCACGAGATAAATCCCCGCGTTCAACCAGCGCGGCGCGCGGATGTAAAACACCTTCACGATGATGCCGATCAACGCCAGCGACCAGATGATGGTCAACATGCCCCACTTCCAGAAGCCTTCGAAGGCGTTGACGCAAAATGGCGTATACGTCCCTGCGATGAGCAGGTAGATGGCGGCGTGGTCCACTTTGCGAAAAATTTCCAGCGCGCGGTCTTTCACGCGCACCATGTGGTACGTCGCGCTTGCGGAAAACATGGCGATGAGACTCACGCCGTAAATTGCGAGCGAGATAATTTTGGCGGGCGTGTCCCAGCCGATGATCAACAGCGCGACCAGCCCTCCAAGCGCGAACAACGCGCCCGCCCAATGGGTGAGACTATTTACGGGCTCACGAAATATTTTCGACATTCTTTCTCCTTGCTTGGGTACTGCTGACTTAAGTCAGCCTTACGAACAGTTTCTTGTTGCAATGATGATGAACAATCGGCTTGATTGCGCATCGCGTATGATAATTTCGGTTTCAAACTTTGCTTTCGCAAACGGTTCTTTCAATTTTTTCTTGACGATTTCCTCCGATTCGGAGGGAGCCTCGCCTGTGACCTTATACACCCATTCGAGCAATCGGCTCTTCGGCATCGCCACAGGCAGGACGATCAACCTGCCTCTGTCCATGAGACATCTTCGCGCCTCTGCCAACGCGCGCGGGTCGAAGATGTATTCCGTCGGAAAGGTTGAGACGATGGTATCGAATGATCCGCTTGCAAATGGGAGGTGTTGCGCCAGCCCGCGCGTGAGATTCGCGTTGCCGTGTGTGTTGCGCCGCGCGAGACGAGTCATCTGAGGCGACTCGTCGATTCCTACGGCGAACCAGCCATCCCGTTGTAAGAAGCGTTGCAAGTGTCCAGGTCCGTGACCGAGTTCGAGGATGCGAGTCCCTTCGATGAGTGGGAGAATCTCCCGCGTCCAGTCTTTCCAGCGATTGAATGAAACCGCCGCGGCGACGAGATCGTACGTGAATGCAAACTGGTGGTAGAGAAGTTTGAAGAAAAGACGGAGAAGCGCTTTCATAATAGATCTCTTGCGAAAGTCATTTCTGCCACAGAGAACACAGAGAAAATGAGTATTTCTCAAAGGTCTCTGTGGACTCTGTGGCTACGCTAGAGATACTTATGCGAGAGGTCAAATAAAACGAGGGCTTGGTTGCGCCAAACCCTCGTCTCATTGTTTCGGTGAAACTTACGCGGCGGCTTCTTCGCCTTCGGACTTTTTGCCTTTGCGAAGCGAGTCGACGGCAGATTTGCCGCGCTCGCGCGCATCGTCGTAAATGGCTTTGCCGCGTTCGCGGGCGGTGTTGTACATTTCACCGCCGCGTTCGCGCACTTGCCTGGCAAGTTCATCGGCGCGGGCGCGGGCTTCGGCGGCGGCGGCTTCGGCGCGGGCGAGCGCTTCTTCAGTGGTGTGCTGGGCGCGGTCGCGAAGTTCAATGGACTTGTCCTTGATCAACGCGCGGGTCTCTTCGCCGGATTGCGGGGCAAAGAGCAGGGATACGACTGCGCCGGTGAGTCCACCGACGATGAAGCCTACGAGAAAGGCTCCGAATTCATCACGATCAGACATGGTAACCTCCTTGGGGTTAACGGTTTTGGTTATTAGACCTCACAGGTTTTCAAAACCTGTGAGGTCTCTATCAACAATTATTTTTTCTTCAGTCCCATCAATTCTAACATACGGTATAAGCCCGCCAAATAGCCGTTTAGTTGGACAACCGGCTCGACGACATTCTCACCGAGGAACTCTGCCGTGCCGCGCAGGTTGTTGACTGTGTCGCTAGTGGCTTTGAGGATGGGGCGCACCTCATTTTGCAGAAGGTTGATCAGGCTGGCGAGTTGGACGATCAGCACGATGAGCGCGACTCCGATGACAAGCGATTCAAGCGCGACCACGATGATGAACACGTCGCGGATGCGATCGGTGGGCGTTGAGGGCTGCATCAGGGCGATGATGGCGGCGACGAGTCCGACCAGAATGATGACCGCGCCAATAATCACGCCGATCATCAGGCGTTTCATCTGCTTCTCCTGTTCGATCTGTTCGGGAGTGCGCGGAGTGGGTTCGGGGTTTGTTGGCGGAGTTGTCATAATCAAATTATAGCATTGTTATTTACGGATGATCGTCACGCAAGTTGCTGGAAAGCGGCTCTCTGATTCCAAACCTGCGAGTGATTGCTACATTCCAAGTAGTTTCATCTCGTGACGGATGAGCGTTCCCCAGCCTTCGCGGAAGGGACGTTGTGTCAGTCCCAGTTCGCGTTTGGCTTTACTGCTGTCGCCCCAATAGGTCACGCCCGCAAGGGAGCGCAGGGCGTCCGGGGAATAGATTTCAGGCATGAATCTTGCTATGGGCATTACAAGCACAGAGAGTATCTTCATCAATTGATACGGCGCGATTGTCGGCATTTTCACGCCTGCGATCTCGCACGTAAATTTATAGACTTCCACAAGCGTGTGCGGTTCGCCCGCGATGATGTATGTTTCGCCGATCTTGCCCTTCTCCATCATGAGGATGTGTCCGCGCGCGGTGTCTTCTATGTGGTCGTAGCACACGCCGAATTTCGTTGGGATCACAGGAAACTTCCCTTGTAAGAGATCTCGTATGCCATTTCCCATGGGAGATTTATCGTCAGGTCCGTAAATGCCTCCGGGCATGGCGATGACCAATGGTAGTCCTTTTGCGATGAATTCTTTTGCAATTTCGTGCGCGGCGGCTTTCGTGCGGTCATAGAGGCTGAGATGTTTGCCTGTGAAGTGATAAGACTCATTCACGACCATGCCCTTGGTGTCTGAGTTGACCGCGCACGTGCTGGTGTACACGCCTTTGGGGGTTTTCAATTCGCGCATCAATTCAAGGACGTTTTGCGTGCCGTTCACGTTGACAGTGTACGCCTCTCCTTTGTTTCGTTCGACGATCTTGTACCAACCTGCGACGTGATACACGCCGTCCACGCCTGTCATCGCCTCGCGCATGGATTCTTTGTCGGTCACGTCACCCTTGTATATTTTGACGCCGAGTTCCTCCATCCATGTTGCTTTTTGCGGGTCACGCACAACAGCGCGGACGTTATGCCCTGCTTTGACGAGTTGCCGAACGATCTCGCCGCCTACAAACCCTGTCGCGCCTGTGATGAAATAGTTCATTGAGAGATGCCCTCGTTGCAAATCTGTAACCTGCGGCAATTGTAGCCGACCTTGACCATTCCTTGCATACGCAGTATTATACCACGAACCGACCGTTCGGTAGGGAAACAATGACACGAGACGAACTCATCGAAACCGCCGCGCAGGTCTTTCGCCAGAAAGGCTATCATGGCGCATCCATGGAAGATATTGCCGCCGCCGTGCATCTACGCAAGGCGAGCCTGTATCACCATTTTTCCTCCAAGCAGGAAATTCTGCTCGAAATTTTAGACCGCGCCCTGCAATTGCTCCTCGACAAGATTTCCGCCATCACCGAACAAAATATTTCCGCCGACAAGAAACTGCGGTTGATGATCCGCCAATATCTGCAAATCCTTGCAGAGAACGTGGACCTCGCCGCAGTTTTGCTTTTTGAGCATCGCGCCCTCGAGCGCAGGCAACATGCGCGTCACATCCCCAGCCGCGATAAATTCGAATCGCTCTGGAAAGATGTGATTGCCGAGGGCGTGAGCAAGAAAATTTTCAAATGTGACGACCCGCCAATGGCTGTCCGCGCGTTGCTGGGGCAATTGAATTGGACGATCACGTGGTACTCGCCCGACGGCGACAAATCCATCGAAGAGATCGCCGACGAGTATTCCAACTTGTTGCTGAACGGATTGTTGAAATGAACGCATCGTTCGCCACCTTTGAGTCTGCGGGCGGTGCGAAAATCTTTCGACTTCCGCTTCAAGTCTTCCCGAATTTTTGGGCGTATGCGTATGTTGTTCAACACGCTCACGAAACGTATCTCATTGATACTGGCTCAGGGACAGACACCTCGCACGAAGATCTGTTGCGCGGACTCAAACAAGCGCATCTTTCTCCCTCCGACCTGACTCACATCCTGTTGACTCACGCGCACATTGACCACTACGGCGGACTCTCCAAATTGAAACCGCTTACAAACGCGGTCATCGGATGCCACGAACTGGATGCGCAGACTGTGGCGCATCACGATGCAAGCCTTGCGCTGATGAGCAACCGCTTCGCCTCTTTCCTGACGTCGGCTGGACTCGCTGAAGAGGCGCGTGATTCGCTCCTCGGCATTTACCGCTTCACGAAGAGCCTCTATCAATCCGTTCCCGTTGACTTGACATACGAGTCGCAAAACATGCGAGTCGGTCCATTTGAGATGATCCATGTGCCTGGGCATTGCGCGGGTCACGTGGCGATGCGGCTGGACGATGTCGTCTTCTGCGGCGATATGGTCGTGGAAGGCGTCACTCCGCATTTGTTCCCAGAAACCATCGGCGCATACAACGGACTGAGTCACTACCTCGACTCGCTTGAGAAATTGCAGGCTTGGGCAGACGGAGCGCGGCTGGTCTTGAACGGTCACGACGAAGTCATCACGAATCTCCCCGAAAAAATTGACACGACACACAGGAACATCCTCCGCCGCATGAGCAGGGCAGTGGATGCGCTTGCCGCGTCGCTCACGATTGCCGAAACCTGCGAGGCAGTCTATGGCAAGGCGGAAGGCTATAACTTATTGCTCATCGTCGAAAAGACGGGCGCATACATTGAATATTTGTACGAACACGGCATGATCGAAATCGTCAACACCGATGAGGTGGAGCAGGGGTTGCCTGCGAAGTATCGGAGGTTGAGAGAGATTGCGGATGAGGAAATATTGTTGAAACATAGAAAATTGGTGGTCGAGTAGTCCTGAGCGGAGCGTAGCGAAGACGAAGGACGTATCGAGACCACCACGCCGTAGAGTAATTCTTGTTACAAAAATTTGCATGTAGCGCGCTGGTTTCGATACGTCCCGCGAAGAGCACGCGGGACTACTCAACCAGCGAATTATGAATAAACGAAAGGAAACCCATGTACTCATTCGACCCGACTGAAGAACAACAAATGCTCATGGACGCGGTGAAGAAATACGCCGAGAACGATCTGCGTCCTGCCGCGCATGAAGCGGAGGAGAGCAACGAACTGCCGAAGAAACTGATCAACAAAGGCTGGGAACTTGGACTCTTGCAAGCATCCATTCCCGAATCCTATGGCGGATTTGGTGAGCGGAGCGCAGTCACGGGTGCGCTGGCAATCGAAGAGATGGGGTTCGGCGACCTGGCTGGCACGCTGGCAGTGATGACGCCGAGTCTGTTTGCGACGCCGATTCTGCTGGCGGGCAGTGAAGAGCAGAAGAAGGAATATCTGCCGAAGATCGTTGCGGGCGATTGGAGTCTGTACACTGCCGCGCTGATCGAGTATGCGTTTGACTTCGACCCGAATGATTTGAAGACGACAGCAACACTTCAAGGCGAGAATTATGTTCTCAACGGCGAGAAGGCGTTTGTCCCGTTTGCGAGGGGAGCCGAATCCATTCTCGTGTACGCGAATCTCGATGGGCAGAGTCAAGCCTTCATCGTCGGAAAAGAAGCGGCGGGGTTATCCATCGGCGAGGAGCGCGAGAAGTTGATGAGTCTCAACGCGTTGCCGATGTATCGAGTCAAGTTGGAGAACGTGAAAGTCCCTGTTGCGAATCGACTCGGCGGCGCGGCGGGTCACGACTTTGATGTCCTGCTCGCTTCGATGCGAATCGCCAATGCCGCGACCGCCGTCGGTGTTGCGAATGCCGCGTTTGAGTATTCGATGAATTATGCAAAAGAGCGCGAAGCCTTCGGCGTGAAGATCGCACAGAAGCAAGCCATCGCGTTCATGCTCGCCGAGATGCGGACGGAGATCGAAGCGATTCGCCTGCTGACGTGGGAAGCCGCGTGGAAGTTGGACGGGCGACGCGAAGACGCGGCGAACGAGGCGTACCTCGCATCCACTGGCGCGGCGGATATGGCGATGATGGTCACTGACCGTGCCGTGCAAATTTTGGGCGGACACGGTTACATCCGCGAGCACCCCGTTGAGATGTGGATGAGGAATGGGAGAGGTTTCGCAACGTTCACTGGACTTGCAATCGTATAAAACTACTTTCCACTTTCTACTCGCCCATGATGGAAAGTAGAAAGTGGAATCTGGAGGAATCATGCCAATCGAATTTGAAGCGCCAAAACCAATTACCAACGTGCAGTTTGTATTGAAGACTGTCGCCGAGGAAATGATGCGACCCAAGTCACGTTATTTCGATGAGCACGAACACGAGATCCCCTGGGATTACATCGAGTTCATGCACTCTGCGATGAAAGCGATGGGCGGAAGTTCGCTCGCGCCGAAAGAAAATGGAAACGGCAAAGATGCTGAAAAAGAAAAGCGACCGCCCATCGGTTATCAATTGATTGCCGCGCAGTTGGAGACGTTGTCGTGGGGTGACGTGGGGATGTATCACTGCCTGCCAGGCGGCGGACTCGGCGCGGCGGCGGTTCACTCCGCAGGGACGGCTGATCAGCGTGTGAAATTTTTATCACGCTTCAACGGAGACAAACCCACCTTCGCGGCGATGTGTATCACCGAAGCGGGCGCAGGCTCGGATAACTCCGCCATCCGTACGCGCGCGGTGTTGGACGAAAAGACCAATGAGTGGGTGATCAACGGCGAGAAGATCTTCGTCACAGGCGGCGACAAGTCGTTTACCGAATATGAAAAACTTGGACGCGGCTTCATCGTCGTGTGGGCTTCGATTGATCCGTCTGCGGGAAGGGCGGGGATGAGGGCGTTCGTCGTCGAGGGCGGGACGAAAGGCGTGAAGGTCGTCAAGTTGGAACACAAGATGGGAATCCGAGTCAGCGACACGGCGGCGATCTCGCTCGTGGACGCAAGAGTCCCATTCGAGAATATTCTTGGAAGTCCCACCGTCGAGAAGAACATGGCGGGATTCAAAAAGGCGATGGCGACGTTCGATGCGACTCGTCCACTCGTCGCCGCGACAGGCGTCGGTGTGGCGAGAGCCGCGCTTGAATTCCTGAAAGAGAAACTCGCCGAGAGCGGAGTCAAAATCCGTTATGGGTTGCCGCGTCAGAAGCTGACGTCCATTGAACGGGATGTGATTGACATGGAGATCATGCTCAAGTCGTCGTGGCTGATGGTCATCAAGGCGACGTGGATGGCGGACAACAAAAAGCCAAACGCGTTGGAGGCTTCGATGAGCAAGGTGAAGGCTGGCGATGTGACCACGAAGATCACGCAGAAGGTGGTCGAGATTCTGGGTCCGCTTGGGTACAGCCGCGAGTTCCTTGCCGAGAAGTGGATGCGCGACGCGAAGATCACGGATATTTATGAGGGGACGGGGCAGATTAATCGTCTCGTGGTGGCGAGGCAGATACTTGGGTATTCGGGGGCGGAGTTGAGGTGAGTGGTGATTGGTAAATAGTAATTGGAGAATTAGAGACTGGAGATTGGAGATTGGAGATTGGTGTAATCGGTGGTCGAGTAGGGCTGAGCGTTCGTTGCGAAGCCCGTATCGAGACCACCACGCCATAAAGTAATTTTGTAACAAGAATTTTCTTGAACACTGGTGGTTTCGATACGCCCTCGGCTATCGCCTCGGGCTACTCAACCACCGAAGTATGATTGAAAAAAGAGGTGTCTATGAAATATCAAATTCACAAAGCAGTAGTCATCGGCGCGGGGACGATGGGGGCGGCGATTGCGGCGCACTTGGCGAACGCGGGCGTGCCTGTGACGTTGCTCGACATTGCGTCGAAGGATGGCGATAAAAACAAAATCGTGAAAGACGGCTGGGATCGTTGTCTCAAAGCCAAGCCTGCAAACTTGATGGCGGATGAGTTGAAGTCGTTGGTGAAACTTGGGAATCTCGAAGATGACTTCGGCGTGGTAGGGGAGGCGGATTGGGTTGTGGAAGCCATCGTTGAGAATTTGAAGATCAAGCAGGAATTGATGGCTCGGATTGATGAAGTCCGTAAGCCAGCGGCGATTGTTTCTACGAACACATCGGGAATCCCTGTGAATGATATTGCCGAGGGACGCTCGAAGGAATTCAAGAAGCATTTTCTTGGGACGCATTTCTTCAACCCGCCGCGCTATTTGAAGTTGTTGGAAGTCATCCCGACGAGAGATACCGACAAAGCCGTCATCGAGTTTATCTCGTGGTTCGCCGAGTATCGTTTGGGCAAGGGAATCGTGTTGTGCAAGGATACGCCAAACTTCATCGGCAACCGTGTCGCTTTTGGGACGGGCGCGTTTGCGCTGGACTTCTTCTTGAAGAACGACTACACCGTAGACGAAGTGGACGCGCTCACGGGTCCGTTGATGGGACGACCGAAGACGGCGTCCTTCCGCTTGATGGACCTGGTGGGCATTGACGTGTGGGACCTCGTCGGGCGGAATCTTGCTCCGTTGATTCCGCACGATAAGTTGGGACAGGAATATCTCAACGCTGAAGCGCCGAATAAATTGATCTCGACTCTCATCGAGCGCAAGTGGCTGGGCAACAAAACCAAAATTGGTTTCTATAAAGAAGTTCGCAACTCTGAAGGGAAAAAAGAATTCTGGTCGCTGGACTTGAAGACTCTCGAACACGTCGCGCCGACGAAGCCGAGATTCGAATCGGTCAAAGCGGCGAAAGATGTCGAGGGATTGGGAGACAGGCTGAAGGTCATGATTGAAGCGGACGACAAGGCGGCGAAATTAGTCCGCGCGTTGACGTATCAAGGATTCCAGTATGCGTCGTCCATCATCCCCGAAGTTGCCGACACGGTGAAGCCGATTGACGATGCAGTCCGCTGGGGATTCATGCACGAGGCGGGACCGTTCGAGACGTGGGACATGCTTGGGGTGCGCGAGACAGTCAAACGGATGAAAGAGGCGGGCTATCCTGCGGCGAAGTGGGTTAGCGCGATGTTGAAGAACGGCGTCGAGTCGTTTTATCAATACAAGGCTGGTGAGAAGATCGCTGTATATGACGCGGTGAAGGGGAAATATGTGAAGTTGAAAAAACTTGAAAGCGTGGTGATGTTGCGTGCCACGAAAGTTGTTTCGCACAATGCGGGCGCGACGCTGCGCGACATGGGCGATGGCGTGGCGTGTTTGGAATTTCACACGAAGATGAACTCGCTCGATGAAGATGTGATGAACATGACCGTCGAAACGTTTGAACGGCTTGAAAATTTTGACGGGCTCGTGATCGGCAACGAAGGTGAAAATTTCAGCGCGGGCGCAAATTTATTTATGATGGTCGTCGGAGCGCAACAAGGCATGTGGGATATGCTCGACGGCGCGGTGCGAAAACTGCAGGACATGAATATGCGGATGCGTTATTCGCCGAAGCCGATCGTCGTTGCGCCCGCGGGTCTCACGCTCGGCGGCGGATGCGAGATCACGATGCACGCCTCGCGCGTGGTTGCCGCGGCGGAAACATACATCGGACTCGTCGAACTCGGCGTGGGAGTCATCCCTGCTGGCGCGGGCACGAAAGAAATGTTGCGGCGCATCGTCAACCCCGTGATGCGAATCGAAAACGCCGAAGCGCTGCCCGCATTGCAAAAAGCATTTTTACAAATGGGACAAGCGAAGGTTGCCACGAGCGCGGAGGAAGCGCGCGGCATGAACATTTTGAATCCGCAAGACCGCATCGTGATGAATCGCAGTCATCTGCTTGCCGAAGCGAAGAACGAAGTCTTGCACATGATCGCCGCTGGATACAAACCGCCCGCGCCCGAACTCATCTATGCCGCTGGGCGCGACGCGCTCGCCGCCCTCCGCATCGGCGCGTGGATGTTCAAAGAAGGTCGTTACATCACGCAATACGATCATCATGTCGCGGGCAAACTCGCCTACGTGATGTGCGGCGGCGAACTCACGCGCGGTCAATGGGTTAGCGAGCAATATATTCTCGATCTCGAACGCGAAGCGATTCTGTCGCTGTTCGGTGAAGAAAAAACGCAGGCGCGGATGTGGAGTATTTTGCAGACGGGAAAGCCGTTGAGAAATTAAAGAACAGTACACGGATTTGACGGATTACACGGAGTAACACGGATTTCTTTTTAGTTGGTTCAGTGAAGGAGGTGGTTCCATGCAACCGCTCGGCGCAGGACAAAAGAAGATATTTGAAGGAAAACATTCAGACTTGAGCGAGAAGATTATCAAGATCTTCTATCAAGTACATAATGAACTCGGCTATGGTTTCAGTGAGAAGGTGTATCAAAAAACGTATGGAATTGCCCTGCGTGAGGCTGGTCTCACAGTTGATGAACAAGTCGCTATCAAAGTGTACTATCACGGTCAATTGGTAGGCGAATATTTTTCCGATATGGTCGTCAACGGTGTCATTTTGCTCGAACTCAAGGCAGCCAGCCAAATCATTGACGAACACGAAGCCCAATTGCTCAACTACCTCAAAGCCACAGAAATTGAAGTTGGGTATGTTTTGAACTTCGGCAAATCTGCAACATTCAAGCGGAAGGTTTTCGACAATGAATGCAAGGGCTCACTGCGTTGGACGAAGAAGTAAAAGAAAATCCGTGACCATCCGTGAAATCAGTGTAATCCGTGTCCAAAAGGAAAATTATTATGACAACAGAAGCTGTTATCGTTAGCGCAGTCCGAACCCCCGTCGGCAAAGCCAAACGCGGAGGACTTGCCACGGTTCGCACCGACGAGATGTCTGCCACGACCATCCAAGCCTTGCTCAAGCGGACGCCGAATCTTGACCCCGCCCAGATCGAGGATGTGGTCATCGGCTGTGCTTTCCCCGAAGGCGAGCAGGGACTCAACATGGCGCGTATGATCGCTTTACGCGCGGGCTTACCCGACTCGATTCCCGCTGAGACGGTCAATCGTTATTGCGCGTCGGGCGTGCAGTCCATTGCGCATGTGGCGTATGCGATTCAATCGGGACAGATCGAAGTCGGCATCGCGGGCGGAGCCGAGTCCATGACGATGGTGCCGATGGCGGGATTCAAGTTCTCGCCGAATCCATATTTTGCGCAAGACCTGCCACAGTATTACACCAACATGGGACTCACGGCAGAGAATGTTTCGGTTAAATATGACGTCAGCCGCGAAGACCAGGATGAGTTCTCGTTGAAGAGTAATCAGAAAGCGGCGAAGGCAGTCAACTCGGGATTGTTCGACCCCGAACTTGTTCCAGTGGATGTTGAAATCACGGAACTCGATGGGAATGAAAAACCCGTCAAAAAGAATTTCACCGTGAAGCGCGACGAAGGTCCGCGCGCGGATACGAGCATGGATGCGTTGTCCAAGTTGAAACCAGCCTTCAAAGAAGATGGCGTCGTCACTGCGGGGAACTCGTCGCAAATGTCCGATGGCGCGGCGGCGGTGATGGTGATGTCGGCTGAGAAGGCAAACGCGCTCGGACTCAAGCCGTTGGTGCGATTCGTTTCGTTCGCCGTTGGCGGCGTCCCGCCTGAATTGATGGGAATCGGTCCCATTGTGGCGATTCCGAAAGCGTTGAAATTGGCTGGACTTACTCTCAACGATATTGACCTGATAGAATTGAACGAAGCCTTCGCCGCGCAGTCGCTGGCTGTGATCCGCACGCTGGAGATTGACGAGAGCAAGGTCAACGTCAACGGCGGCGCGATCGCGTTGGGGCATCCGCTGGGATGCACGGGCTCGAAGCTCACCACGCAACTCATCTACGAAATGGCTCGCCGCAAATCGAAATACGGAATGGTCACCATGTGCATCGGCGGCGGCATGGGTGCGGCGGCGGTGTTTGAGAACCTTCAGAACTGAGTCGAATGTCAAAGGTCGAAGGTCGCTGACATTTGACCTTCGACCTTTGACTAAGAAACTATCAAACTAAAAAACTAGGAGACTACAAAATGCCCCTCACCGTATCACAACTCATGGAAAAAATGCCTGGAGCGTTCCTGCCTGAAAAAGCACAAAATGTGAATGCCACCATCCACTTCAAATTCACAGGCGCGGAAGCAGGCGACTGGAACGCGAAGATCGCGGACGGAAAGTGCGACGTGGCGCAAGGCGCACCCAGCGGCGCAGCGACCATGACCCTCACCGCCGACTCGGAAGATTACGTCAAACTCTTCACAGGCGAATTGGATGGTATGCAAGCCTTCATGCAGGGAAAGTTGAAATTGGGCGGCGACTTGAACCTGGCGATGAAGTTGATGCAGATGTTCAAGATCAAGTAAAGATTTTCAGAATCAAAAAAAGACATCCGCGAAAGGATGTCTTTTTTGATTTATGTTTACCAGGCTATTTCATAACCTACCTGCCTGACAGTTTCAAAATTGGACGCAGACACTTGCGCCGAGCGCTAGTGCGGCGTGAACGCTGAAAACGCTGATTCTGATGGACCTTGTAGGGTTCGTAAAAATATAAATTCCTTGTTGAGATGCAGTTCGATTTGCTTGGCAAATCGTGCATCCCGTTCGCAGTGCAACTGCGAGCGAGCAAAAACGCGGGAAGTTATTAATTTACAGACCCTTAGATGGGTTTCACAAAAATCTGCGTCGATCAGCGTTTTTCTGCGTCCAAAAAAACAAACTGTCAGGTGGCTAGTTCATAACAAAGGAAAGACATTTTCTTTTTAGATATTCCGCCCTCTCGGTAGGTTTCCTCATTCGATTTGCTTTTCAAAACCACCTTCTTGCGGAGGTAAACTTCCGAGCTGATCCTGCGTCTATGCAAACGAGGAAAAATCCATGACCAAAAATATTCTAGCAGTGCTAGCCCACCCCGATGATGAAACCTTCGGTTTGGGCGGCACGTTGGCTCTGTATCACCAAAAAGGAGTTGACACATATTATGTCTGCGCCACGCGCGGCGAGGTCGGCGCGGCGGATGAAGAATTCATGAAAGGCTTCGAAGACACCGCCGAAATGCGTACCGATGAACTGATGCGCGCCGCGAAAATTCTCGGATTGAAGGAAGTGTTCTTTCTAGGCTACCGGGATTCGGGGATGCCCGGCTCGGAAGATAACAAGCATCCCAACGCGCAAGTTGCGCATTCGATCGACGAAGTGGCGGGGAAGGTCGTCAAATACATCCGCGAACTTAAGCCCGAAGTTGTCATCACATTCGATCCCATTGGCGGGTACAAACATCCCGACCACATTCACATCCAACGCGCCACAACGCTTGCCTTCGAAAAAGCAAACGACGCGTCTTTCCACCCTGAGGCTGGGGCGCCTTTCAAACCAAGCGCGCTCTACTACCATGTCTTTCCGAAATGGCTTCTCAAATGGTCAGTGCGTTTGATGCCGTTACTTGGAAAAGACCCTCGCAAGTGGGGTCGCAACAAGGACATTGACCTGACGGAGTTGATCGTTGATTTTCCTGTCCATGCCCGGATCAATATTCGTTCGGTGACAGACATCAAGCGTGAAGCGAGCGAGCAACACGCCTCGCAGGGTGGACGTCAGATGCGCCGCGGATTGTTCGGCATCCTTTCGCGCATCCTCGGAGAACATGACGATTACATGCGGGCATATCCTCCTGTAGAGGGGAAGTTTCGCGTAAAAAACGACCTGTTTGAACTGTAAAAAAGATGCAAAGCGGCTGGAACATTTCCAGCCGCTTTTTCGTTCCACGAAAGGCGCTTCAAGGCGTGTTAGAATCGATTAAATCCTATGACTGAAACACCCTTTGAAAAACAATCCGCGCGAAAGATCGATCTCCCTCGTTTGGCAACCATGATGTTGCGTCCGAGCGAAGCGTTCTCGCCTATGGCTTCCGACCGGCAAGGCTCTTGGTTGACTCCGATGCTCGTCTTGTCCATTTCGTCGATCCTGGTTGTGATCGTCGTGGGCTACCTCAAAACGCAAGCCTCGCTGAATGGCGTGGTTGAGTTCCCGCCCGATTGGGAGTTTTGGTCGCCGGAAATGCAGGAGAGTTATCTTCAAGCGCAACAGACCTCTCAGGGTCCCTTGGTCAATTACGTTTTGCCGGCGATTGGCGCGTTGATTTCGCTCTGGCTTGGATGGGTGATCTTCGCGGGAATCATGCGGTTGGTTTCGACATTGCTGGGCGGACGCGGCTCGACGCAAAGCGCGTTGAACATCGTTGCTTGGGCGAATGCTCCGTTCATTGTTCGCGATCTATTGCAAGCGTTCTTTATGTTGATCGCGGGGCATGAGATCGCCAGCCCCGGACTTTCGGGATTTGTTCAGCAGGGTTTCATGTATCACTTTCTGTCACGAACCGATATTTTCCTATTTTGGAATATCGCTTTGCTCGGGATCGGTTTTGCAGTGGTGGACGGCTTGCCAAAAGGCAAAGCATTGATGGGCGTGATCGTTGTTGTATTGATCCTCATCGCCATTCAATCGGGCGTAGGCGCGGCAATCGCAAGCTTTGGGTAACATGGGTAAGTCGTTCATTCGCATTGTCGGGTTGAAAAAACATTTCGAGATGGGCGGGCAGATCGTCCGCGCGTTGGATGGGGTGGATGTGCAGATCGAGGAGGGGACGTTCACTGTGGTGATGGGACCGTCCGGCTCGGGAAAGAGCACGCTTCTTTACCTCCTTGGCGGGCTGGATCGCCCAACTTCAGGCGAGATCGCTATTGAGGGCGAACGCCTCGACGAAATGGATGAAAATGCGTTGGCATTGTTTCGCCGCCGCACAATGGGATTTGTCTTTCAATCATTTAACCTGGTGACGAGTATGACCGCGTTGGATAACGTCGCGTTCCCGATGCAATTCGCCGGTGTCGCCGCGTCGCTGAGGCGGGAGCGGGCGCTGGGGTTGTTGAATCAGGTTGGGCTGGGGAATCGAGCCGATCACCGTCCCTCCGAACTTTCGGGCGGGCAACAACAACGCGTCGCGATTGCCCGCGCGCTGGTCAACGATCCCAAATTAATTTTGGCAGACGAGCCGACCGGCAACCTCGATACCACGAGTGGAAGCGCGATCATGCATGTGTTGTCGGATCTGCATAAAGCCGGGCGCACGGTGTTGGTGGTGACGCACGACCCGCGCATGACGCGCTTTGCCACGCACAAGATCCATTTGCTCGATGGTCACGTCGTTAGCGAAGCGGAATACGAAGCCGCCGCTTTGGAAGCGATGAGCGTTGAATAATTTATAGAGTTTAGGAGAATATGAAATCACGAACCTTTCGTTTTATTTCCGTCTCGGTATTGATAGCGCTGTTGTTTGTTTCGATACCCGCGCCGGCATATGCCGCGCACAGCATTACCTCAGTTGTGCCGAATACGATCGTCAACGATGTGGCGAATACCATCACGGTTAATGGTAGTGGATTCATACTTGGAACATCGGTTGTTCTCATCAACGGATCTGCGCTACCTACAACAGTTGTCAACGATTCAGTATTAACGGCAGATGTTCCGGCTGGCACACCGGCGATTGTTTATATCGTTAGTGTTTCTAATGGTGGTGGCGATCTAGATGCAACTTGCGCAACATGTACTCTCACTGTCCTTGCTCCAATCCCCCCTCCACCTACAGCCGAGCCTCTTCCATTTGTTCGGCCGCAGATGGTAGTGAATGCCACAACAACAAAAGGAAGCGTGCAAACCAATAGCGAATTCAAGTTGCATTTGAATCTCGATAACGCCGGTTCAGCGACGGCATATAGTGTGCAGGCAGTTCTTTCGTCAACAGATTTGGTTCCGCTGAAGAACGGCGGAGTGACTGTATTGGGCACTGTGGGATCGGGGAGTAATGTGGGATTTGCACAGCCATTCCTTGTTAGCGGGCAAATTTACGGACAGAAAATAGTTGTAGTCGATCTAACCCTCACATATTATGACGATAAAGGCGCATCCTATTCGGATAAATTCACGCTCTCGATCACCGCAACCGGCGGAATTTCGAGCGGGGTTGCGGCGGCAACGTCCACGCCCACAGGCGTGAAGAGTTCGCAGTTGGTGATCACCGGCTACTCAACAGACATTGATCCGCTTCAACCCGGCGAACAGTTTGCCCTCAAGCTGAACGTTCAAAATGTAGGCAACGCCAAAGCCCAGCGCATCACCATGATCGTGGGCGGCGGTTCGGGCGGCACCTCCGGCGGGACTCCGCAACCCGGCGGGGTCTCGGGTGGCGGAGGAGATTTTGCGAACTTCGCGCCAGTCGGCGCTTCGAATGTGCAATCGCTGGGAGATCTCGGCGCGGGCGGTGCGATCGAGGCGACGCAAAGTCTCATCGTCAACGTGTCCACGAATCCCGGCGCCTACCCGATGAAAATTTCGTTTTCATATCTCAACGATAAGAACGAAGTGGTCAACGACGAGCAGGTGATCACCTTGCTTGTTCACAGCCTGCCGAATCTGGATGTAAGTTTTTACCAACCGCCCGGCGTGTTGTTCACCGGTCAGCCCGGACCTCTGCCGATTCAAATCGTCAACGTGGGCAGGCGTTCTGCGGTGCTGGGAAATGTGAAGATCGAATCGGATTCCGGTTTCCTCGAAGGCAACACGGGACTCGTCGGTTCGCTCGACTTGGGGGCGTTCTTCACCATCGACGCATTATTCACGCCCGAGCAGGCAGGGACGAACGAACTCACCGTCACCATCGAATACGTGGACGATTTCAATAAACCGCGCACGATCGTCAAGACCCTCGAAGTTGAAGTGGAGGAGATGGTCATCGAAGAACCGACCGTTGACCCGAACAACGGAGGCGTCGAAGAGCCAGCCGCAGAAACATTCTGGCAAAAGGTAAAACGATTCATCCTCGGTCTTCTTGGTTTGGATAGTTCGCCGCCAGCAGGCGTCGAATCGGCTCCGCTTGAGGAGGGCGCCGTCATCGAAGAAGGCGTTCCCGCTGGTGGCGGCGGCGGAGGCAAGGGCGGTCCGTGAATTTTCTCGATCTGCTTCGTCTTGTTGTTGGAAATTTGAGCCGCCGCAAAGCGCGAGTCGCGTTGACCGCTGTAGGCGTGGTCATCGGCACTGCGGCGGTGGTGATCCTTGTTTCGTTGGCAGTCGGATTGCAACAAACAGCCACCGAGCAGTTATACGGCATCGGCGACTTGACGCAGATTCAAGTGAGTCCCTCGTATGGCGGTGAAGGCGTCTACGTTGAAGCAGGCGGAGGCGGGGGAGGAGGCGGAGGTTTTCCCGCGTCGGATGAGGTGAAACTGCTGACCAATTCCGTGTTGGAGGAATTTCGCGCCATCCCCGGGGTTGAATCCGTCATTCCGCGCGAGTATATAATGTCTGGCGCGTTGATGAAATTTCAAAAGATGGAATCGTATGTCAACGTGATCGGCATCGGCACAGACGATGTCGCCGACCTGGGCGATACAGCCGAGCAAGGCACAACAGAACTAGGTCGCGGGAGAATCGTGATCGGCGTTACCGTCCCGCAAAGTTTTTACGACCCGAATGTTCGGCCGGGGCAGGAGATTCCGCCTCCGCCAGATTTATTCGACCAGCAAGTGCAGATGATCGTTTTCAAATATGACGCCAACGGGAACGAAATCCGCAAGAACATTGCTTTGCGCGTGACGGGCGTGCTAAAAGAAACGCGCGGCGAATCCGATTTTACGGTATACATGCCGCTCGAACAGGTAAAACTGCTCAACGAGTGGTCGCAGAACCGCCGCTTCAACTATAACAAAGACGGCTACGGCATGGTCATCGTCAAAGTTGGCGACGTGGATAAAGTGATCGAGATCGCCGACCAGATCACAGCGATGGGCTTTCAAGCATTTACGCCGCAATCGTTCCTTGAAGGCATCAATAATTTTTTCATCGCTCTTCAGATCATTTTCGGCGGCGTTGGCGCGATCGCGTTGCTTGTCGCGGCGATCGGCATCGCCAACACGATGGCGATGTCGATCCTTGAGCGCACGCGCGAGATCGGTTTGATGAAAGCGGTCGGCGCGACGAACCGCGATGTGCTTGCCATCTTTTTGGGCGAAGCGGCGGGCATCGGGTTTCTTGGCGGGCTGGGCGGCGTGATCATTGGCTGGCTTGCATCGCAAGGGATCAATGTGCTTGCGAGTGTTTATCTCGCCAATCAAGCCGGCGAGCAGGGAGGCGCGCCGCTGAGCATTGCGGTGTCTACTCCGCTTTGGTTGCCCATCTTCGCGCTCGTGTTTTCAACCCTGGTGGGGATGTTCTCTGGACTCTATCCCGCCCTGCGAGCCGCGACGATGATCCCCGTGCTGGCGCTCAAATACGAATAGCGCTTCGCCCCGCCTTACATCTGGGTCGCCTCTCCTCCGCATTCCCACATCTGACGCTTGACAGGTTAGAACATATATTCTAGAATCGCGTCAACCAAAAAGGAGAGTAACCATGTCCAAACGGAATATTGTCCATGTTGAAATTCCCGCCGCCGAGCAAGCCGCGGCTGGAGCGTTCTATCGGGATTTGTTCGGGTGGAAGATCACGCCGATTCCTGAAATGAATTACACCCTGTGGGAATCAGGCGATGCCGTTTCCAGCGGCGGATTCCCCAACGTTTCGCAAGAATTCCCGGCGGGACAAGTGATCGTTTATATTGACAGCGACGACATCGAAGCCGATTTGAAACAAGTGGAACAACTCGGCGGCAAGGTTGTGCGCGCCAAAGAGGAGATTCCCGGCTTTGGCTGGTTTGGCATCTTTCGAGACCCAACAGGAAATATGCTGGCGTTGTACACGAGCAATAATCCGCGCTGACAAATAACCAAACAACGATACGGTAAACATCCTTGAAAACAGACAGACACCCGTCGCCATAGGGTGTCTGTCTTGTTTAACTTCTGCTTTACAGCTTCGGTTCTATTTCCTGAGTATTTTGGGATACGTGCCTGATGAAATCTGTTTACTCCTACGACAACAACACCTGTCCGCAATACTCGCACTTGTCCATGCCGAGTTCGAGCGTGCCGCCACAGTTGGGGCACTGGATCGTTTCCACTTTGATGGGGAAGCCCGCAGTTTTGAACGCGGTTTCGTTGTCCGCGAGATCGCCGCGCAGACGTTTGAGTCGCGCAAGGTAGGCGTCGCCTGTCACCTCGCCTGATTTTCGCAAGCGTTCCACATCCGCAATTGACTCTTTCAACATGCGGCGCTCAGCCTCCAGCGATTCTCTGCTTTTATCTTGGAACGAAACTTTCAGTTCAGGCTTCTTCGGGATCGAAGCAAGGATCGCCGCGATGATCAGAATGAAAGCCGAGACGATCACGCCAACGACCAGCGGCGTATATTGGAATCCTGGGATCGAATTGAAATTAACTTTGTTCACCTGCACTTCGCTGTAATCCGCGATCACCACGTAACGCTCGCCGTTGAGTCTGCCCACGTCGATGCGCGTGATGCCTGTGCTGTGATTCTCCAAATTGTTGCGCGAACCGTCGCCCGTGAACACAGCCACAGTTCCGCTGTCGTCGCCGATCACGGCTTCCTCCGCGCCGTCGCCGTCCACGTCGATGCCAGAAATTTCAGTGACCTTGTCCGAGAGCGAGCCCGTCCACATTTGATTCACCGCGCCACCGTTGATCGAGAACGCCCACACGCCGCCGTCTTTCCCGCCGACCACAAACTCGCGCGACGACGGGTCGCCGTTCAATTCCACTTCGCGGATCTCGGAAACCGCCTGTCCCATACTTTGTGAATAAATTTGACTCCCATCCGTTGCGGATAACGCGACGAACGCGCCGAACTCGCCGCCTGTGAGGATTTCACTGTTGCCATCGGAGTTGAAGTCGAACGCCCGCATCCTTCGCAGGGACTCCTGATCCGCCTCCCAAACTTTTTGCCCATCTTCATCTAAAACCACCACCGAGCCATCATGCGACGCGGCGGCGAGATGAGTTTGACCATTGATGAGCGCGTCGTCGAGTCCGCGAATCTCTTCGCCGCCGACGGAGTAATTCCACAACGGTTGACCGCTGAGGCTCAACGATTGGAGTCCGCCGCCAGAATCGCCGAGGACAATTTGAGGTCCAGAGGGGAAGCGGAGAATCGCCACACGCGCAGGGAGTCCAATGGTCAGACTTTGCGCGAGCGTGGTGGCTTGTCCGTCAATGATCGTGTCCACTGAATAACCCAAGTCGCCGAGATAAAAGACGACCAGGTCTTCGCGGTTGTCGCCGTTCACATCGCCGAGCGTGGTCTTCGGGTATTGATAATCTTTCGTGAACAGAATATTTCCACCGCCATCGAAGATGGTCACGTTCTGCGTGTTTTGGATGAAGAGCTCATCGTTGTCGTCGCCCATCAGGTTGATGACCTTCATGCTTTCAGCGGTATCGTAACTTTGCGACCAGATTTGCGACGCGCCGAATTTCTCCGCCTTCGCCAATCCGCTGAACGAGAACAACGCGGCAACTACCATCACGAGACAGACCAGAGCGAATGCAACCACGAACGGGATAATTTTGCGACTCATTTATGCCGCCTTTCTTTGCAGGAGAGTGTATGCCGACTTGAGGATTTGCAGGATGTTTTCATGTTCCACTTCTTCAAACGGTGAATTGGCGACGAACGAGACCATGCCGCCTTCGGTGCTTAATTGGCTGATGGTGAACTTGCCGATGTTGAGTCCCTGTTTGAACTCGGCGCTGGTCTTGGCAATGTTATACACTTCGGGGTTCGGCACGATGCGGACTTTCAAGTCGTGCGCGGTGCCTTTGAATTTTTCAGGCTTACTCTTCATCTTTCCGCTGATGCGACTGCGCTTCCAATACGATTTCCGCTTCTTCGATTTTTGGATTCCTGAAACGCGGAGAACACTACCGTCATAAAGTTTTGCTTTCAGCGCGAGCCACTCGTCGCGGAAGTATTCGGTCGTGCGCCCTTGCGCGTCGTTGGCGGAACGCGCTACTTTCGTGGGGAGCAGGGAACCTGTAAGGTCGAGATGGCCCAAATAGGTCGAGTCAGGCTTGAGGTCGTCGCGAAGCGTGTAGAGGATGTCGCGCGTGCCGTTGTAGCGAGTCGAGATATCGTACGAATCGCTTTTCCGCAAGCCGCGCGCCATCACAATGGCGGCGATCCACAAGGCGATGCCGCCGCCCGTGAAGACGAACGAAAAATATCCGAGCAAAAGCAGGATGCCGTCAATGAGCATCAAGCCAATGCCTGCGAAAAAAATCATCATGGGAATCCAACGCCATTTGTCGCCCGCCTTTTCGGTTTTGTTCACGTCAAAGCGGAGTTTGTTCATCCCTTGAATGATGGAGGTGGGTTTGTCGGCGAGCGAGATGTAGACGGGCAGGAGTTGCTTTTTGCCGAGCGACGTTGTTTCGGTGACGCGCTTGCGCGCGGTGTTCAATAAATAGAAGAACACGATCACTGCAAATAGTAAGCCTCCGCACAAAACAAATTCCATAGAATCTCCTCGTTTATAATCTTGCCATGCCTCGCGTACTCTATACCGCCTTCGATGTCGTGCCCAGCCCGAAGGGCGCGTCCACACATATTTTGCATAACATTCGCGGGTTGGTCAATGGGCAATTTGATGTCCATTTGGTTACGCCGAACGACGGCGTGCTTCCCATCGAAGACGCGATCGAAGGGGCGCGAGTGACGCGCATCTCGCAAGACCTCTCGCAAAATTTTTTGGCGCGCGCCACGCATTTTGGCAAAGCGGTTTTCAACCATCTCGTTTTGCATCACGAGTACGATGTCGCTCATTACCGAAACATCTGGGATGGGCTCGCCATCGCGCAAAACAAAAAACGGTTCGGCTACAAAACCCTCTTTGAGGTCAACGGACTTCCCTCGATTGAACTCAAATATCATTACCCTGGAATCGATTCGGAGTTGCTGACCAAGATCAAAGAACAGGAGATTGCGACTCTTCATCTTTCGGATGCGATCATCTGCCCCTCGAACGTGACGCGCGACTACATCGCATCGCTCGGACTCCCCTTGAGGCTGGTCACAGTCATCCCGAACGGAGTTAGCCCTTCAGACTTTTCCGCCTCGCCGTTGCCCAGCCGCGAGGGACGAATCCCCACGTTGTTGTACATCGGCACCCTCGCCGATTGGCAGGGACTCGAAGTCGTAGTCAAAGCCTTGCCGAAGATTCTCGAACAGCGAGCGGTTCGACTCCACATCGTCGGGCGCGGGCGTTCGAGGCAGAGAAAATTTTTAGCGAAGCAGATCCGCAAACTGGGCGTCGAAGAGAACGTGATCGTCCAGCCTGCCGTGCCGCATCACGAAATCCCCGCGTTGATCGCCAGCGCGGACATTTGCGTCGCGCCGCTGGGATTCAACGACCGCAACGTCACGCAAGGCGCGTGTCCCATCAAGGTGTTGGAATACATGGCGGGCGGACGTCCGCTGTTGGCGTCGAACCTGCCCATCGTCCGCGAACTCGCCCGCGAAGACGTGGACGCGCTGTTGTTTTCGCCGAACGACCCCGATGATCTTGCAAAACAAGCGTTGACCTTGCTCGACGATCTTGAATTATCCAAGCGATTAGCCGACTCCGCCTCTGAACGCGTGTTGACGAAATTCACATGGCACGAGTCGCAGAAGAAGTTGTTGAAGGTGTATCAGAAACTGCTGACTTACTGATGTTACACAGTTTTGTTTTGGCAGTGAGCCGTCCGCGAATAAAAACCACGAATTCACGAATGGAGCGCGCCAATTCGTTTATTCGTGCAAATTCGTGGACGGTAACCCCAACCGCGAAGGAACCTCTCTTGACTCGGTTGGATCTTGCGTAAGGTGAGTGACTTAAATTTATTAGGTCGTTTGTAATGCTGTGATACACTCCACGCCGATGTGTTGGGAAAGTAAATCAAAGCGAAAACAAATAGTTACAGGCAACACGAAAGGATAAGGGATGTGCAAAAACAAATTTTTCATTGGGGTACTGTTGATGGCGATCGTTATGAGCGGCTGTAATCCGAAACCGAACGTAGCGGAAGGCAAACGGGTGGTCGGATATTATGCCCAATGGGTTGCCGATCAACGAGGCTATTTCGTCTCCAGCATCCCAGCGGACAAACTCACTCATATCAATTACGCCTTTGCCAATGTGACTAACGATGGGAAATGCGTCCTTGGCGATATCGCCGCCGATACTGGGCGGATATACACCGCGAAAGAAAGCGTCAATGGCAAAGACGATTCAACCGACCCTACCGCTTTGCACGGTAATTTTAACCAACTGTTACAGTTGAAAGAAAAATATCCTCATATTCAAACGCTGATCTCAATAGGCGGCTGGACCTGGTCGGAAAATTTCTCCGACGCCGCGCTGACGGACGAATCCCGCAAGGCGTTCGTCGCTTCGTGCGTGGACTTGTTCCTCAAACAATACAAAGGTGTCTTCGACGGTATTGACATTGACTGGGAATACCCGGTCAGCGGCGGCGAGGAACCCGACAGGGCGCGCCCGGAAGATAAAGAGAATTTCACGTTGTTGTTGGCGGAATTCCGCAGTCAATTGGATGAACTCGGCAAAGCGGACGGCAAGAAATACCTGCTGACGATCGCCGCGCCGGGCGGGGGCGATAACAACTCCAACTATGAATGGGCTGAACTGAGCAAGTCTCTTGATTGGATCAATGTAATGACCTACGACCTGCACGGCGTTTGGGAAACCAAGACGAACTTCAACGCGGCGGTTTACACGTCGTCTGGCGACCCGGGCAGCGCCTCTCAAACGGTGGACGGGAGCATCCGCAGTTATTTGAGCGCAGGCATCCCGCCGGAGAAGATCGTGTTGGGCGTCCCGTTCTATGGGCATGGCTGGCAAGGCGTACCTGAGGATAATAACGGTTTGTTCCAAGCCAATACAGGCGGCGCGCCCGGTAAATATGAATCGGGTTCTTTTTATTACACCGAACTCAAAGCCGATTATTTTGGAACGTATACCCGCTATTGGAACGAGGAGGCGCAAGTTCCGTGGTTGTACAACCCGTCAACAAAAATATTTATTAGTTATGAAGACCCCGAATCGATCGCGGCAAAAGCGGGATATGCAAAAGACCAAGGTCTTGGCGGCGTGATGATCTGGGAATTGAGTCAAGGCGACAATGATATGCTCGACGCGATTCAGACCGGCTTTGAGAAAGGCGGCTTGCCTCATATCGTCCCGACGGTAGACCCCAATGCGTTATTAGTTCCGCGCCCCTTCACTATGGAACTCCATAGGATCAGCGGCATCACGATTGATGGAAAATTGGACGATTGGTCCGCCGAGCCGAGTTTCGTCTTGAACGACGCCTCGCAGATCGCTCATACGGTCGCGCCAGATAGTTGGAAGGGACCGCAAGACTTATCCGCCGAAGTCTGGCAAGGCTGGTCTGAGGAAGGATTGTATTTTGCCCTCAAAGTGGTGGACGATGCGCATTATCAAACCGTCGCCGATACCGATCTCTGGCACGGAGATTATGCCGAGTGGCAATTCGATACGCAACTCGAAAAAGATTACAACAACCCGGGCATGAACAACGACGATTACCAGATCGGCGTCTCGGTCGGCGATTTTGCCGGCGTTCCCCCGATTGCCTTCGCTTGGTTCAATGGACCAGACGCTTCGAACGTCATTGCGATCCAGCAGGCTCAAGTTCAAACCGAGGATGGTTACATTTTAGAGGTATTCATTCCGAAGGAACTCCTCAAAGACATCACCCTTTCCGAAGGGGCGGTATTTGGGATGAACGTCAGCCTTAGCGACACGGACAGCGCGAGTACACAGCAGAAGGTGATGCTGTCCACTTCGGCGACTCGTATTTATACCGATCCGAGAACGTTTGGAAAAATAATTCTGGTTAAATAATTGACGTTTCTGTCTCTCGTAATGCGACATTTATGTCGCCCTTGTGCAAGAACAGCATTACGATCTTTGGCGAGTAAATAATTGACATTACACGGTCAAACTACAGAGACGCCGAGAAATAATAAAAATATTTTCTCGGCGTCTCTGTGACTCTGCGGCAAAATACACAAGGTGGATTATGTGGGATTTTCGTCGGGAATGATTGGGAATAGCGCCATGATCTCAGCGGGGATGGGGAGAGGTCTGCCTGTGGTTAGGTTGACGAAGAACCACAACGTCCGACCTCTGGCGATCACTTTGTTGTCAGCCGTCCTTACGAACTCATACTTGCGAACCGCTCGTGAAAGTTTTTCCTCGGCGATCCACGTGCGGACCTCAAGTTCATCACCGAGAAAGGCGGGCGCGAGATATTCAATGCGATGTTCGCGCGCAAACCATCCCGTATTTTCGGGTTGTTTGAATTCGGGGATCGCCTGCGGGTGACGGGTGGCGGCATCCTGCATCCATTGCACGTAGATCACGTTATTGACGTGACCGTACTCGTCAATGGCGCTTTGCGGAACTGTGAAAGTATGTTTAAAGAGGGGAAGTGGCGGCATGTCCCCAATTTTAACCCAAAAGACCTCACAGGATTTCAAATCCTGTGAGGTCTAACTAATTAACTTGTCAACGATTTGATCTTGCCGATGAACTCATCCATGCCGAAGGGTTTGGTGATGTAGTCCGTCGCGCCGACGCTTTTGGCTTTCGCTTTGCTTTCGGCATCATCCTTGGCGCTGACAATGACGATCGGAATCTTTGCGAACTTTGGATCGTTGCGCAGGAGTTCGCACAACTCGAAACCCGTCAGGTCGGGCATCATCAAGTCCAGCGTGATCAGGTCGGGGTTCACAGAATGAGCAGTCTCCATGGCTTTCAGGCTGTCGTTGACCGTCGTCGGCTGGTGTCCGTTCATGCTGACAAGCACTTGCATCAAGTTGGTGATAGTGACATCGTCGTCCACGATGAGAATTTTAGGCATGGGGGGTATCTTACCAAGCGATTGCCGAATGGGGAAGCCGGCAAAAGCGCGAATCGCTTTACAAAATCGTTTATGCCGCGCGGTCTTTTTGCGTTTTGATCTCGCCCGCGAGATAGGCTTTGATGAGCGCCTGCACGCATGCGTCGTCGAAATGCGAACCCGAATCTTTTTGCATTTTGTTCAAGACTTCCTCCACGTCGAGCGCGGCGCGGTAGGGACGGTCGGAGGTCAGCGCGTCGAACACATCGGAGACGGCGACGATTCTTCCGAACAGTGAAATTTGGTCGCCCGTAAGATGGTTTGGGTAACCCGTCCCATCGATGTGTTCGTGGTGTTCCGCCAGCGCGGGGATTTCGTTGCGCAACAGCCGCACGTTTTGCATGATGTTCGCGCCGATGGCGGGATGTTGTTTCATCGTGTTGATTTCACCCTCCGTCAAATGACCTGGCTTGCTGAGGATGGTATCGGGGATGCCGATCTTGCCGATGTCGTGGAGTAATGCGCCGATCCGCAGTTGATGGATGATTTCAGGCGATAGTTTCATCTGCTTGCCGATAGCGACTGAAAACTCACTGACTCGCTGTGAATGTCCATTTGTGTACGGGTCTTTCGCGTCAATGGACGCGACCATGGCTTGGATCGTGTCGAGGAAGAGTTCGTTCGCGTCGCCGTAGAGTTTGGCGATCTGGAACACCGTCGCGGCTTGCTTTGCCAACGTTTGCAGTAGATCGGCATCTTCGGTGGTGAAGTAGCCGTCCACGCGGTTGATGGCTTCAAGCCCGCCGATGATCTGCGGTTGGGCGGACCCAAGTTCCTGTCCGAGTTGAACCGCTTGCGTGGTGAGCGGAACGGCGATCAAGGATGTGGTCGTGATTCCCGTGATGGGTTCCGCATCTTTGAAGTGTCGTTCATCTGCGTGGACGTTCGGAACGAAGATGATGTCGCCGCTTTCGATCGCCGCGCCGATGATTCCCTGTCCGCGTGGGACGCGCAATACAGGGACTTGTGCCTCGCTTGACGAGATACGCAAGACGATGTCGTTGCGCTCTTCGTCAATCAGGAACAACGACGCATGCTCGGCGTGGAGCAAGTCGCGGGCGTAGCGAAC